>Ga0307507_10002814_pt1 | contig 35347 bp, 3 predicted proteins | sample 7_EM_MG_FD_207223 | JGI IMG/M metagenome (GOLD analysis project Ga0307507, IMG submission 207223) | Populus trichocarpa ectomycorrhiza microbial communities from riparian zone in the Pacific Northwest, United States - 7_EM | ecosystem: Host-associated > Plants > Roots > Unclassified | place...
GGTTCTCCTCTAGAGAAGAACCAGCGATTAGTCTCTAAATGGAAGTGGTTAGAAGCATTTGTCCTTTAATACGTGAAACTCATTCTACCTTTGACTTACCTTCGACTCACCTTCTACTTACTTGTGATACTGTCGATTAGATAATCATACGTTCCGGTTAGGCTGGCCTCTTACATAATCTAACCACTAATTTAATTTTAATAAGTATTTAAACCCCTTAAAGGCTTCTATGTATTAGTATTATACCTTCTTCCTAATAAATAATAAGGTAGGTTCTGTATTCTCCTTTAACTAAAATAGCCATTCCTTAATAGTTAAGAAAGGGTTAAGCAGTAGCTTCTTCTAAATTAATACTATAGACGTAATTTAGGTGTAGATATATTAAAGGTGCTCTTCTTGTTTTAGGAAATACTTTATATCCTAGTTATAGTATTATCTACTATTCTTATACGCTTTTTATTAATTTATTAAGAGCTATATATATAAGGTTGCATCCTTATTAAAATCTGTAACCTTTAGATAAGGTAGTTTTTTAAGTAGACCTTCTTAAGGTGCTTCTATAGCTAGGTTAATATAGGCCTAAATTTGCTAATCTATAAGGGCTTAGAGTTGCTATAGCCATTATTCCCAGTCTTCTGGCTTATTAAGGATAATTATAGTTAACAAACTTGTTGGTGGAGTTATTTAACTAATAGGCAAAGGAGGAATTGAGATAGTATTTTGTTATTAGAATCGTCCTTATTAATAGGATCGCCCTTATTATTAGGATCGTCCTATAACGATAAGGTAGAATCTTGTGGAATCTTATAGAATCTTATCCTGTAACGATTAAGGTAGGATTTCTATCAGAGTCTACGTCCTAAGACGATAAGGATGATAAGGTGTTAGAGTCTAACAATAAGGTAGAATTTCTTTAAATAATTGAGTAATAGCTAAATAGCTTCTTAAGTTGGCGGACCGGGCTTATAACTGTTACGAAGTGCATATAGAGCAGTTTATTAATGATATAGGTTAATTAATTAATAATCTTGACTTAATGGTTCTTTTTATTAACCTAGGGCCCCTAGGGCTCTATAAAGAGATTTACAATACACGTGCCCCGTGTACGTGACTTATGCACGTGTCCTACGCCTTAGAGAATATAGATTATCTAACAGGAGCGCGTTACCTGGGCAATCTGCCAAATTCTACCAAATTCTGCCATGTTCTGCCAGTACTACTCATAGAGCTAACTAATTAGGATTTTCCATCCCTAGGATGGAAAATCGCTATATAGTAGCAATCTATAAGCTTTGGTTTAGAAGTATTTATATAAGCCCGTTATATTATACTAAGCTCTCCCTATATTACCTAGGAAGGCCTTAATAATATCCCACCCTAAAAAAAGACCTATGTCTGCAATAAAGCGTTAACGCGTTATACTTAGACATTAAAAAACTTATACTACTACGCCTAAGAAGGCCCTAATAATATCCTACTTTATAGGCTAGACTATACTTAACCTATATCCCTAAAAGAACCCTAGAATTAAAACTAAATTATATAATTCCAATAAACCTTAGGAAGCTAATAATGGCACCTAAAGTGAGATTATCTAAAAGACTTACCTCTATCTAAGAGGAACACAAAATCTAATTAGGATTAGCAATTAAAGATAATAATAACGTTATAGATATACATAAGCAGATTTGTGCTCTTACAGCTAATTAGAAAGTTAATTATCTTTAAGCCTAAAGTATATAAGAGACTCTAAGACCTCTGCCCTACTATGAAATTCTATAGTTTTAAGGAAAGATTCTTCTTTCTTCCTAAGCAAATTTTGCAATATAGGAATTATTTCCCCTATTCTGTCCTAGATTCTCCTAGTCTTATAATTTAGACGTCTTAACAACCTATTAGCGGGATTTGTCTTTCCTAGGCGGTATATAATCTTAAAGTTGTACTATAATAGTGCCTCTGCCTATTTAGCTTGTTAACTACTTAACACCTTTATAGTTATAAAGTATTATAGGTTCTTATAGTCTGTAAGGACTTTAATAGGATAATTGCTTCTTATATAATAATGTCGCCAGTGCTTTATTACTGCGACTATCGCAAGCAGCTCCTAGTTATGTGTTATATAACACTATTCTATAGGGGTTATTTTCTTTAACTAAAACGCTATAGGATGCCATTTTCTATCTTTTAATTAAGATATAATTGCCCCTAGGGTAAAGCCGGATACATCCGTTTTAAGGTATATATATTACTTCCGATAGAAGTGTATTAGGATTAGCGCTATTATAAATAAATCTTTTAACTAGTCTATAGCCTACTTAGCGGCTTCCCTAAATATAAAGGGTCTTAGCTTCTTGCTGTTTTTAGATCCCTTTAGTAAATTGGTAATTGGTAATTGGAAATACCACTTATATATAGTAAACAATAAATGTTTGGTAGAAGTTCGCCGTGCCTAAGAAAACCTATACTTCTCTAAATGTTATAGGGTAGGGCTATTCCCTAATAGCGTCCACCCAGCTTTTCTCTATTAATACTCTATTAACACTAATAATAAAGCCTAGAAAATTAATGCTAGTAGTATAGAATATACATTTTTTTAGGTTTATATAGAGCTTATATTCCTGTAGTCTTTCTAGTACTATTTATATATAGTGCGTATATACTTTATAGTTATTAGAGTAAACTATAATATTATTAAGATAGACTATATATATTATATCTAAAAGGCCTAATAATACCTTATTAATATAGGCCTAAAATATTACTAGTACATTGGTGAGCCTAAATGGTATTACTAGGTACTTAAAGTGGCTATACTATGTTTAGAACACCGTTTTCTACTTATTACCGGCTTTAATCCAGATTTGATAGTATACATCCTTTAGATCTAATTTTGTAAATATCTTTACGCCTAATAGTTTGTTAATAAGCTTCCTAATTAAGGGTAGCGGATAGTAATTTTTTATAGTAATCCTATTAAGTGCCTGATAGTTAATATAGAGACATAGGGTTCCATCCTTCTTAGGTATAAATATAATTAGTACCCCTGCTAGGCTTATAGAAGGCCAAATCTATCATTTCTAAAGGTTGTCTACTATTTATTAACGTAATACCGCTAGCTTGTTTTCTGATAGGTTATACAGTAGTCTAAAAGGAGGTTGCTTATCCCCTATGTCTATTTTATGCTTAACTAATATGGGATTAAATAAGGTTTGTACAGCCTCTTTATTAAAAATATCCTTTAAGTCCGTATATTCCTATAAAATCTCTAATTCCTTAACTATATATAGCCGGATATCCGAAAATAAATACCCTATATTCCCATTCTTGGTATTAAGAGTATCCGCCTAGCGTGCCTACTAGGCTATAAGGGCCTTTATTATTATAAAATATTCTAGGGCCTTATAATTAGAGACTACCTAAATAGGCTTAGGGGTCCCTTTTAGGTATACACGCCAGTGCTAAAAGCTAGAGATAATAGCCAGCATTTCTTTATTATAGATGTAGTAGTTTAGCTTAGCGTCTATTATAGTCATTAAATAGTATGCAATAGGATGCTATTCTTTATTAGACTGCTTCTAGGAATAAACACTAGCTATTACGCTGTTTAAGGCGTTGGTTTCTAGCATAGAGGGCCGTTTTAGGTTAAAGTAGGCAAGTAGAGGAGCGGAGACTAGTTGTTTCTTAAGCTTATTAAAAGCCTGCCTATATATAGTATTAAAATAAAAGGGCTGGTCCTTTTAGGTAAGGTAGCTAAGAGGCCAAGTAATCCTACTATAGTTCTTAATAAAGCGTTCGTAGAAGTTATAGAAACTTAAGAATAACTATACCCCCTTTACGGTCCTTAGGGGTTCCTATTAATTAATTATAGCCAGGAAGGGAAGAAAAGGAGCTCTTGCTGCACCTGGCCTAAAAAGACCAAAACCAACCAAAAGAACCCTGAAAATCACCCAGAGAATCCCCCTAAGATGCATGCATCGCAGGGGAGGCATACGTCGAACGACGGTGGTTCGCACTCGCGCGCGACCGCCAGAACTACGCCTAGCAATGGCCCTCCACAACAAAGACGGGCGAATACCATACCATAAAGCGGAAATACCTTTATTAAGAAGGCATCTGACAAAATATAAAGCCTATTAGACGTGTCTAGTATCTAGAATTATAGGGAAGTAACTATTAGCTATAATAATCTAATACAGCTAGTAGAATGGCTCCGCTAGTCTAGTAAACCTTAGGCGCCCCTTTAATAAACCCTTAATTAAATCCTCTAACGGCTAAGCAAAATTAAAAATAAATAAAACCCCCCTTTACTAGCGAACCGCACCTAGGCCGCCGTAGCTGTGCTTCTATAGCACAGGGAACCTACCCCCCTTAAGATAATAACCGGGCATATAATTACAATACAACTAAATATAGAAAAAGTAGAGGGGTTTAGGGGATAATTAGAAACAGAAGTCCTTATAGAGATTTACAAAGAGGTCTATAACACTATTATAGTCTAACACCTTAGGAGTGGAGACATTAGAGTTACCCTAAAAGATTAATAGGTAAAGGAACGAGCCATTAGGGTAGGGAATAGGCTAGGAGAATACATTAGTATAAAAGTACTTTGTAAGGATTATTTAGTTAAAGTCCTAGCGGTTCCTATAAGCCTTAGGGTAAAAAAGGGACGCTAGGCGGACAATATAGCAATTATATAGGAGATAGTAAGATAAATAGAACGCCTTATACTAGGACTTGAGATTACCTAAATCTAATAGCTTTATTAGGAAAATGCAAACTAAGCATATAATAAGAATAATAAGAGGATATAAGGGTTGCTAGAGACTTGCTAGGGAGACGCTAGACAAATATATGGCTCCCTTATTATTAGTATATATACACTAGGAATGCAAAAACTTCTTATCTAAAAAGGAACAATTATAAATAGCCTTATATATAATACAAGGCTCTACAACTACAGACTAAGCCTAGAATAATGCTATTGCTATATATAATAGGGATATACCCAATCTATATACGCAGTATAGGTGTGCTGCGGCCACTATATAGGCCCCTATAATATAAGACACTGCTTAAATTAAGACTAAATAAAATACGCAAACTGCTACTAAAGTATATATAAGGCGTAGGAGAGAGAAGACTGTATTAAATACAGAAGATGGAAGGTAAGGGCTTAACAGCTATAGGAATAACTGCATGCTAGGTTATATAAATGGAAATAATAGGTAATAAGCTAGTGGGATATAGGTGCCTTTCTAGCGTTTCCTACCTTTAATACTAGGGGGCTAGGCCAGCCATCCCAAGCCTTAATAGGCTAGAAGCGACGCCGTGTGACATTACTAAACTAAATAGGGACATAAGGGTTATAGGGGACATAAGGGTTATAGGGGACATAAGGGAGAGAACGCCCTATAGGTAGACCCTTATAGATAGCTATAGTAAGCTTAAGACTAGGATAATTAAGAATTAGACTTAATACGGTAAATATAATATTTATAGCCAACTTATAAAGGGTATATAGCTAACTAGTAAGAATAAGGGAAGAACTGGAGATAATAATAGATTTAGATATAGAAGCGTTAATAGGAATATAAGACACGGGAACGGAAAGCTCTATATAAAATAAGTAGGGACTAAGGTATAGATATAAGAGACAGAAGTTCTAAATATCCTAGAGAAAGTAGAAATAGAAGAAGTAAGAAATAAAGGAAAGACAAAGGACCCTTACTAGGGGTCCGCTACCTATCCATTATATAATATAACTGCGGTAATATAAACCACCGTCTTATAAGGCCCTACTAGATAGTCTAGACCTAGAAAAATACTATATCCTTACTATATAAGAACCGTACTATAATACCTATATATAATTAATATACTGCCCCTAAGGATTTTAGCTTCTATACGAACCAAAAGCAGCTATACGCGTATGCTTTATAATTAGTAAGGCTATTAGCCTATCCTTATAGTTATAGCAGGTAGTTAACTTAGATATTGCAGTTATAATAATCTAGATATATAGGGGACCGGTATAAATTATTAATATATATAACCCTAGGGTTAAAGGGGTCCCGTAAATAGAGAATATTATATTAGTAATAAGCTTACTAGAAACTAAAGGCATAGAGTCTATTTTACTAAAAGATATAAACCTCTACTACCTGTGGTAAGGGGGTATCTATATTACTATTAAATAATAGGTAGAGTGCTTACTAAGAGCTATAAACATCTGGGGCCTTAAGCTAGCCACCCCCCTAGGAGTAACTATATGGCAATAAGGCACCGCCAGAAGTACAATTAACCTTACATTTATAGATAAAGGCCTGTATTAGAGACTTAAAAGGTGCAACCCTAAAGAAGAATAAATACTTACTTTAGACTATATCCCTATCTAAATACAGCTAGATCTAGATATTAAAGCACAACTAAATAGTAAAAGATACGCAATAAGGAAGCTTAAGATAGACAATTTCCTTAATATAGTTAAACAATAACTTTAAGACCTAGAAGAAATCCACCTAATACTAAATAAGCGAGGCTTATTGGCCACCCCTAAGGAAATCAACTATAGACTAGAAAGGATCTAGGCAGCAATTAAAAATAAGTTAGAAGAGCACTGCCTAGTCTTATAACCGGGCCCCTACGCGTGATACGTATAGTTTGCATAATACGCGGTTCTTGTCGCCAGCCAATAATAAGCAAGAAGGAAATATATAAGTAGCCATAACCCTAAAGATAAGAGATAATATAAAGACATAAGAAACCAGTTAAAGAATACCCTAAAAAAAGAAGCAAGGAATAACTAGAGATGGTTTATAAATAAGTATACTTCTAATCTAAGCCTCCCCCATAATAAAGGCCTTTAGGCTATAGCAAAATAGGTATAAAAAAAAAAGGTAGGGCGCCTAGTAGAAGACCTATACTTACCACCCCTACAAAGAGCAGGGGAATTATAGGCCACTAACGATAATAATAAGAAGGTAAAGATCCTTATAGAAAGGTTCTTCCCCTAACTAGCTCTAGCAGACCTTAGTAATATTATAGGTAAAACACCAGTAACTTACCTACGGGTTAACAGCGACATAATAATAGAGGAAATAGCCAGAACTATTAGCCGCCTTTTAAATAATATAGCACTAGGACCAGATGGGATTCTAAATAAGGCCTTAAAGACCTATGGACCACTTATAGCACCTTAGCTTGTAGATATAGCTAGAGTATGCTTTACTATAGGCTACTACCTATAACTTAGAAGATCTATAACGACGGTTGTCCTGTAAAAAGAAGGTAAAGTAGATTATTTAGTCCTAGGAAGCTACCGCCCTATTGCCTTAAAAAACACCCTTAGTAAGATCTTAGAAAGGGTAATAGCGGACTATATAGTAGATATGGCTAAGGAATACGCCCTACTACTATAAAGCCAAATGGGGGCAAAAAAGAACCGCTTAATACTATTAGTACTTACACTACTTATTACTATCATTAAATCTGCATAGGCGATGCGAAGGGACTTTATAGTATTAATACTTAGCCTAGATATTAGTGGCGCCTATAATAATATACCCTATAAGCGTCTCCTATACATCCTTAGGGCAAAGGGCTTCCTAGAATAGATTATATAATTTATCTAAGGATTTATAGGCCAGAAAGAAATATTACTAATCTTTAGTAGATACCAGAGCCCCCTTATTATAGTTATAATAGGAATACTATAAGGATTACCCCTCTTGCCTATACTCTTCTTCTTCTTTATAAGTAACCTGCTTAACTCCTTTAAGGAAGGGGCGACCTAGGGGATAGGCTTTATTAATAATATAAACCTAATTATATACGGGCCAATAGCCGCAGAGAATTATAGAATACTAGAGAAAGCCTATAACACCTATATAGAATAGGTAAGACAATATAGAGTCTAATTCTTACTAGAGAAATACCAGCTAATCCACTTTATAAGAAAACGTAACCAATCTATAGATCTCTAGTATATAATCTATATCTAAGGCTTTAGGGGTTAACCAGTTTAGGGCCTAAGGGTATTAGGAGTATAGGTAAACAGCAAGCTCTGGTAGAGCGTATATACAGCGTAAGCGGCCTATAAGGGCTAAGTATAGTATATCGCATTATCTAGGATTGTTAATTCTATATAGGGCCTATGCTTCTAGAGGTTACGCCTATTATATATAGTAGTTGTCCGGCTAACCATAATATATAGATCCAGTGTTTGGGCTATTAGAGAAACCAAGAAAGGCCCCCCTAAATCGCTCTTTAAACTACTCTAAAAGGTCCAAATAGCCTGCCTTTAGAGTATAATAGGCGGGTATAAGCGAACGGCTATAGCGCTGCTAGAGAAGGAAGCTAATATCCCCCCCCTATAACTACATATTAAAGCCGCTGTAATATAAAGGGCGTAAAATAAACGCAACTCTAATGTTATAAAGTATATCAAGACACGCTTAAATAAACTATAGAGGGACCTAAGGGTGCCCCATAGGAGAATAAACCAATAACCCTAAAGTAGGGAAGATATATTAAAGAAACAGGCAAAGAAAGCAAAAGAAGAATAGTACTGCTTTAGGGCCCAGGCCTATATAGAGAAGAAAGGGAGACGCGTAAGAGGCCAGTAAAGATAACAGTAAGAGAGAGAAAGGAGCCAAAGTAGAGCATAAAGGAATGCTAGGAAACTATCCACTATAATATAATACTAGTTGGACCAACGCTGGAGAGGCGTATAGGAGTTAAAGATACAGAGGCTAACTTAGGCAAATGGAACCTAAGCTGTAGCATAGTTAACGCTATAGGGGGTAAACACTTAAGGGCTCCAAAAAGGCCTAATAAAGGTAGAAAATATAATAGCAACACTCTTAAGAACAGAAATAATAGGACTAAAAGATTAGCTCTACTAGGTAGGTGTTCTAGTAAATAGCCTAAGATATAAATATAGCTAGCTAAGACAGATACTAAAACACGTAATACTGTTATGCCCCCTACGCACCAACTAAGAAGCAATGCTCTTAGTAGCTAGCATAGAGAACTATACTACACTACTCTTAATATAAAAAGGCCTTAAAGCGGTCACCTAGTGGCTTATTAGCCAAAACATACTAAACCAGTTCTGGGTTGCAAAGGAAATAGTAATAGAGGGTAAAGGGGCGAGTTATAGGCGCCCCCTAATAACTTTACAGTAGTAGAGTAAAGTTTGCGATACTAGCGCGTCCGTAGGCTTGTTATGGCAGCAGTGGTTCCTAAGGAGGTTAAAAAGTAAGGTAGAAGAGTACTACCAGTAACTTATAGGCGCTAAGTAGGCGAGTCCCAAAAGGCGGGGAGATGGATTACGGGGTTTTCTTAAATAGAGTTTTCTCCCTATATGTAAATAAGGAGTAGTCCGCGTGGGCCTAATAGGGATCCGAATCGGACGTTAAGCAATGAATAATATAATTAATTATAGCCGTTTTTTCTAGGTCTGCCTTAATTCTATCTATACTAATAATAAACCCTAGGTACTTAGTGCGCTTAACACTAAATTCTAACTTCCTAATATTGGCCTAGAGACCAGCTTTGTAGAGCTGTTATAGGACTTTATAGATATGTTCCTTATATTCTAGTTTATCCTTAGAGTAAATTATAATATTATCTAGGTAGGCTATACAGAAGTTATTAAGGTAGTTAAAGAGTACGTTATTTATATACCGCTAGTATGTAGCTAGTCCGTTAGTTAGTCTAAAAGGTAGTATTTTATATTTATATAATCTATAGCGGGTCTAAAATGTAGTAAGATTTTTAGATCTAGGGTTTATCCTAATTTAGTAAAAGGCCTAGCGGATATTAAGCTTTATAAAAATCTTAGCCTTACTTATACGGGCTAGTGTTTCTTTAAGTAAGGGCAGCGGATATTAGTCTTTGCGGGTTATATAGTTTAGTTTATAGTAGTTAATGCAGAAACGGAGTCTACTATTTAGCTTTTTTATAAAGAGAATGGGTAGGGTAAAGGGGACTTGGCTAGGCTTAATAAAGCCCTTATCTAGGTTATTAATAAGGTACTACTTAGTGGCCTATAGTTTATTAGTAGATTACTAGCGAAGGGGACTATAGCTAAGGGTATTTTTTTTATCTGGCTTAATCTTAATATTATAGTTATATAGTTAGTAAGGCGGTAGTATATTAGATGCTGCCTTAGAGAATATATTCTTAAATTCCTGGTATTGGTGGAGTAATTTCTGTTCTACTAGCTCCTTATCTATAAGCTTACTTTCCCTACTAAGCTAGTTACGGGCTAGGGCTTCCTTATCTTTAATTATCTAGTCAATCTTATATAAGCTAGTTGTAAAGGTAATAGTATTAGGCTGTTTTAAGTTCTAATAGAACCCTATAGCGCTAATATAGCAGATATTAACTAGTAGGAGGTTTATAGGTTTCTTTATAGACGTTTCGTAAACTATATTTTACGGTTAAGGGCTTATAACCCTCCTTAGCTCCTATTCTATCTTCTATAGGTTATCTTTTGGTCTATTTATTTAGTACGGCATCCAATATTCCTTACTATTCTTTACGGCTATATAGGGTCTAGTCTATCTAGCTAATTACTAGCTTCCTAGGTCCCTAGTGTTAGTGGTATAATGTTAGTAGTCTGGGAGCGTTGTAGTGTATAGATCCGTTATGGATTAAGCTATACGTCTTTCTTAAATACCTGGTCTCTATATATAGCATTAGCCTAATAAATAGTGTCTATCTATAGTCGCATAAGATTTTCTATTATAACGCTAATTTCCTTTATAAAAGAAGGTGTTAGGGGTAGGGTTTCGGGCTAGATAAGCCGTCTACTTTATATATTAAGTTGTAAGCCTAGATAGGCTAGCTATTTTCTTCCTAAGATTATATTATAGCTTTCTAGGTCCATAATAAGGAAGGGGATATTATACTGCCTTTATTTATTAACATAGAGGTAAATCCATAAGATAGTTATAATAGGTGGCCCTATCTATCCATTGTACCCATAAATAGGAATTAGTTTAGGCAGTTCTTTAAGGGGTATATTTAGAAAATTAGCCAGCTTTATAGTATACTAGGTATCTATTAAGGTAAAGGCATTTACTTTAGAGTTAGCTAAAGTAAAGGTTAAAACTTAATATCTATTACGGAATAAAGTATAAGGGATAGTGCAGCTTCTTCTACTAGCTAGCCAACCTAGATTAATATATAACATATTAATCCCTTTTAACCCTAAAGAGGAGTCTTCCTCTAGGATTCCTCTTTTTCTAACTCTATGCTATCCTTCTAGATTAATAGAACCTTGCCCACTTTTGTATTTATTAGGTAATCCTTTATAATATAGCCCTTTTAGCTATAAGAGAAGCAAGCTCCCTAATTGCTAAGGGCCTATATATAGGGGTTGCTGTATATAGGCTAAGTATTTGCTAGACCTATGGTAGGACTAGCTATATGGCTAGCTGCTAAATTAGCGGTGGGCTATACGGCCGGTGCTATAGGGGTTGCAGATCTTACTAGGGCGCTATAGCCCGTTCTTATAGTACTTATATTCTAGTTAGTAGAGCTTCTAGTTTTGTACCGCTTAGTATATACCTTAATTTAACAGAGGCCCTAGTTAATAGCTAGGCATTAGTTTATAAGTTCCTTAAGCGTCTATATAGTAGTATAAACTAGCAGTATAGCGTGCTATAGGTCTAGGGTAAGCTTGTTATAGAGGTCTGGTATTAGATCTTTTTAGGGGATTTAAGCCTATCTAGCTAGGTATAGAAAGCGGGTCTAGAAGGCCAAGAAGGTCTCTATTGTTTTTATATTTAGGCTTTTATAATTAAGCTAAGCGTTCTATACTTTAAAGGGGTCCTTATAAATGGATAATAGGTAGTTAATTATCTCTTCTTTAGAGAGGAAGGGGTCTGTTAAGTCCTAGGCGTATTATGGACGTAGGTATATCTATACGTTACTACTAGTATGGCCAAAGACGTATATTATTTTAGCTTAGGTATTAGGGAAGTAGTCCATATTAACTTTAAGCTTATCCTATAGTTAAAGCTTCCAGTTATTAAATATAGGGTTGGTTCTATCTATAAGCAATAGGGGGTCTACAACCTTCGCGGATCGCGATGATACTAATACTATATATTGGGCTAGGGCTTTAAGGACTATGGCAAGCCTCTAAGTGTCCAATAACTTATTGCTAGGTATAGGGGTGTCTCTAGTTTTAAGCAGCTCTTAGAGCTGTTTAATTTTAGCATTAGCTGCTATAAGCTCTTCCTAGGGGGTTAAGACGGCAACTATTTTACTATTAGAGGTATTTACAGGTCCTATAGTGGCTTTGCCAGCTACTGTGTTTCTTAGTATAGTAGTAGGGGTTTTAGGTAATTTTTAGTATTTGTTTATTTTCTAGGGGTTCTGGTCCATATATATATCCTATTTTTAGGTTTCGCGTTCTATCCTGTCCTTATAGTCCTAGTAATGTCCTTAGGGTCCTATTCTATGTCCTTATTCTATTTATAGTCTTATAAATATATTTAAGTTCCTTTTTAGGAAGAAAGGGTAGTAATAAGCTTTAGATAATATTAGCGACTTAGTTAATTAAGGTATAAGTATAGCAAGAGGGTCGCGCAAGCCTATATAATTATATTGTCTATAAACAAGGATCTAAAGCTAGGGAAAGGAAAGGGGAGGAATGGAAGCACCGCTTGAGGTTATATACAATTCTCCGGTTACGTGACGGCACTTTGCCATCACGTAACGGCAATCTGTGGCAATGTACGGCAATCTAACGGCAATGTGCCAGTACCATAACAATTATACTTATTAGAGTAACATTTTAGGTCTAGCCAAAACTTGGTTTTATATTAATGGATAAAATAATTACAGTTCCGGAGACTATTACTATTATACTTATTAGGTTCCTTTATATAGAATTTAGGTTTTTCTAATATTATAGCGTAGTGTGGCGTTACCCCTTTAAGTCCACTTTGTGTTTAAGGTATTTATACTTCTCCTAATTGTCCTTGCAATTGTCCTTAGTAGTTTTAATATACTTATCTTAATTATATCTCTAACTCCTTTGTTTTTTATAGGGTCTTATATAGTAACTACTCTAATAACTCCCTAGTGGTAATTGTTTTTAAGGGTCTTAGAAGGTTAGACGGACTAGCTATAGCTTTTTGGTCTACTCCTTTATAAGTAGAGGGGATGCGCTCCTCTAAGGAGACTCTGTTATCCTCTTATAGTAAGGGCGTTATTTTAGGGGGTAAGGAGGTATGGCCTGTTATTATTAATTAATAGCCATATATTCCTTCTGTAAAGAATTATAAGTAATTAGAATTATAAAAGGCCAGTCTAATTGGAATGTATAATTATTTAATTAATAGCGTAGAATAAGAGTTATAGGTAAGTAGAAGGTAAGTTAAAGGTAGAACAAGCTTTATATATTAAAGGACAAATACTTTCTAAACTCTTTTATTTAAAGACTAATTGCTAGTTCTTCTCTAGAGGAGAACCAGCTCCCTATATAATCCTTCTAAGACACTAGTAAAACCCTTTACCCTTTATCTGTCTAACCATATCTCCTTTGGGACATTAGTAGGATATTAGTGAAACCTTTATCTGTTTTATCTAATATGTACCTTTTAGGAGCGCCTGTTATATTTAGCTATATAAAAAAGAAAATATGCGCATAACTATGCTATACCTTCCTTATAGGGTAAAAGGACCTTTAACTAGAACCCAGTAAATAATACTGCTATGGTTTATTGATATTTAGGATAATTATAATAACCTTAAGGTTATAGAAGGAGGAACCTAGATAGAGCTGGTAGATGCTTACTAAGACTTAAAAGCGCCGCCCTATACGCTATTTGGATATACTAGCCTTTATATTATAATTCTATATTGCTTCCCTGCGGTAGTTACTATTAGGCGAGGGAGTTTTAGAAAAATATAACTTAAAATATTTTTATAACTTATCTAGTATTCTTAAAACGCCTAAGGGGATTAGATAATAAAGCCTAAGGTTTATACCCGTTCTTTTTAGTAAACTTATTAGGGTAATATATATTAACACCTTTCTTAGATCGCTTTTAGTATCTAATACCTAATCCTTATATCTATGCTTGCGCTTTTTTTATTATTTTACTAAATTTAATTGCTATAATAATATATATAGGGGATAGGTTAGGCTTATTATAGGCTAGCGAGGTTAATAACGTGGAAGAATAACGTTAGATATTTATGGTAGAAATACTAGGTATTATATAAGGGTGTAGAATATGGCAATATGACTATATAGAAGTTTTATTACTATTCTATATACTGTTTATACCTACCCTAGTATTATTTATACTAATAAGCTATATAGATAAGGTGGATAAGCTTTGCTTTAAATATAAAATGGCTGTTAAACCTAATATAGGTAGACTAGAATAAGGTATAGAATCTAAAAGCTAGCGCCCTAGGTAGGTAAAGTGGTTTAATAAAATACCTCTCTATTAAATTTAGATATAAGTCTTATTAGCCTACTGCTTTTATTACTGGGATTAATATTTAACCTTTTATATACCTATACTATATCTACTAAGGGATATGCTAATAATCTTAAAATATATAATAATGTTTTTTTAACCACTAACTTAACGTAAGTTAATAGGTCGCGGTTATAGCTTAACCGTAACTAGTTAGAACTAGTAGCTAATTATAACAAATATACTCCTATCTAAGTTATTTATAAGCACTATAGTGGTAACACTTCTATTAATATTACTATTAGTCTAATATATACTATACTAGTATATATTCTTAGGAAGCCGCTATAGTAGTAAAACACGCCTACCGCTTACTTAATAAAGAAATAACCACTCCCAATTAATTCTATGGCATAATATGCCCTAGAACTAATATATGCATTACAGCCGGAAAGCCTGCGCGACATAGGAGGGTCGCTGTAGACTCAAAGGTAGGTTGACATATAGAAAAACGCGATACCACAACAAACCTAATAGGGGGCGACGCAACCACAATAACCAAAGGACAATAACCAAAAATGGCAGAAACTCGTAGACATCCTAAAAGACATTAAGGAAGATCTAGGGAAGGGAGAAGACGAACACCCACGCGTAGGGGTAGCGCGTGCGGCCTAATAGGCAGGATAAATCGCCCAGGAACTCTGGATAAGGCACAATAGGAACCAGAACGCGGTAGAAGATAGGCTTAGGCGTATTAAGGATGCCATAAAATCATAGGGAGCACTAACAGTATAGGTAACAAAGCTATTATGGGTAAATATCGCTGCAAGCGCCCGACCGGCGCCTCTCCAGCGTATACCCAGCGTGGCACTAGTTAGGGCCATAGTTAGGGTCAGAACACTAGAGATAGTAGGAGCGGAACCAGAACAGATCCTTATATCGATTAAGGCATATATACCAAGGGCAGTGGCGGTAAGGGTACTATACAGTGGCGATATCAAAGTTACGCTCCCCAACTAGCAGATAAAGGATTAGGTTATTACCCAGGGAGATACCCCTAAGTGTAAGATTCTCCAACAGGACTACCCAGTTAAAGTAATAGGGGTACCCCTTAATATACAAGTAGAAAGTGGGCGAGGTGCCATAAATATATAGCTTATTTAGAGGATTATAGAGGCTACCAAGAAACTAGCCCTAGGAATTACTATAACTAGAGTTGCATGGCTTAACAAAGAACACATAATATATATAGGGGAGTCACCAGGGTTCTAAAAGGTTAAAACATACGGCACCCTAATAATCAGCTTACCGATATAAGAGATGCAGGTAGCACTAGCCCGCAAGGGAGTGGTTATAGATAGCCTTTAGTACAAAGCCTAACTCTACCACCACGGAGTCTAAGTTAGACGATGCTTTAGATGCTAACAGTGGGGACATACCCAGAGCGCATATGGGAGGCAGGTAAGGTACGGAGAGTGTGCTAATACTTATAATACTAAGGACTGCCCTAAAGATAAGGGAGCTAGATGCGTAAACTGCGGCAAAGAACACAGAGCATAGTAGAAGATGGCGTGTAAAACCTACCAGGTATACCAAGAAGCCACTATGGTAAGACAAGCCCAGCTACACCAGATCACAGCTATACTACGGGGAAACGCCTATAAGGAGAAGGAGATAAGCAGGGTAGGTAAAGGCGGGTAGATAGTTGCCTAATGGAAGAGATCTAGGGTTCCTACCCTAGCAGGAGCACTATTGACCCAACCGGCAGTAAAACGGAGCGTAGGACGCCCGCGAGGAAGCACTAACGCGGCTAGAGACCTATCCTAGTAGAGAATCCCAACCGCGATAGCCCTGGCTGAGACGCCTTAGATATAAAGGGAAGACGCCTATAAGTCACCAGATAAGCCATGAAAGGGTTAACAATAGTATAATATAACTGCGGATATTTAAACTATAGAGTAACACGCCCTCTATTTAACAGCTTTAACCTAGAAGAATATTAGATAATAGCTTTATAAGAACTAGCATATAATAAGCAAACCCGGAAAATATATAAACTAAAAGGATACTACCTCTTATACAAACCAGACCTGGCTACCCGCGCGTGCTTCCTAATTAGCCAATATATTAGCACATAGGCGTGGAGCTACTAGACTATTAGCCCTAACATAGCTAAAGTATAAATAGCTACAGATAGGGGCCAGATTAGTATAATTAACGTCTATAACCCAAGTAATAATAGGCCCTAGATAACTACGTGGGGTCTATTACAACACACTATTAATACAGCAGAAGGCGAGATAATAGTCCTAGGGGACTTTAATGCGCACTATATAGCATAGGGAGGTTAGTAGGCTATAGTAGAAGCATAGTTAACTTACCTGCTCCATAAACTAGAAACGCGAAGCCTCGTCTTAACTACCCTAACTAGCGAACCTACCTGGAAAAGAGGGATTTAAGAGAGTATAATTAACCTAACATTTATACAAGAAGCACTTATAGACCGGCTAGTATTCTGTAGGACAGAAAATACATGGGTAATAACTGTAGACTATATACCTATACAGATCACTCTTAATGTTAACGCCCTAGCGTAATGAACCCGCCGGAGATACGCCATATAAAAACTTAACCAGGAAAAATACTCCTAAGAAATTACGAACAGACTAGCATTAATACCGGAGGCAACGCTAGGGGATATCCAGAGAACTATAAGCAACTGCTTAGAAGAGTACTGCCCAAAAACGCAACCCAGTAAATACGCCCGATGGGAATAGTCGCCAGAGGCGGCTTAGCTACTCATAGGCACAAGGAGGGTAAAGCGTTAGTATAGCACAATAGGCGAGGCCCACCACCATTAGAGCTATAAGGCCTTAAAAAATAGGCTTAAAAAGACAATACGGAAGGAGAATAGAAACAGCTGGCGTTAATTCCTAAAGGAAACCACCTTAGACCCCACCAAACCACACAACTAAGGCCTATGGCGCCTATTAAAGTGGAGTAGGAGAGCCGCAGGGGAAACGCTAGGCAACCCCTACCTACCTATACTCCGCCGGACAGAGCAAGACCAGTACATAAATAATAATAGGGAAAAAACAAAAATACTTATAGAGAGATTCTTCCTAGGCGCGTGCCAAGCGGACCTATAGGACATTAGCAATTAAAACCTCCCCCTACCTCTAGAGATAAGCCAGATAATCTCGCTAAAGGATATAAAAGATGCCATACGGAAACTCCCTACTAGTAAAGCGGCCGGGCCAGATAGGATCCTAAATAAGGCGATTAAAGCTACGTTAGAGGCTATAGCTATACTACTAGCTAACGCCGCAACTACCTGCCTCCTTAAAGGCAAGCTACTAGAATGCTATAAAGAAACAATTATAGTCGTCCTATAAAAAGCGAATAAAAAGGACTACTCCCTACTAGGAAGCTACTGACCAGTCGCCCTTGAAAACACGCTAGGAAAGATACTAGAAAAGATAGTAGCAGAACGCATACAAGAGGCCGTAGAGGAGCGAGGGCTTCTACTATGGACACAAATAGGCGTAAGAAAGAAGCGATTAACCCTTTTAGCTCTCTCCCTAATTACCTCTAGCGTCCAGGCGGCGTGGCAAGCCCGCTTAGGCTGCGTAGTATCCATGCTAAGCCTAGATATAAGCGGAGCCTTTAACTACGTATTATATAAGAGGCTTCTATAGATCCTAAGAAAGAAGGGCCTACTAAACTGGATAATTATATTCACCTAAGCCTTCCTAACAGGGCGCACCACTAAAATAGTATTTAAGGGCTATAAAAGCGAAATAATACTAACACCTATAGGCATCCTATAAGGATCACCCCTCTTACTAATCCTATTCCTTTTCTTTATATCTAAGCTACTAGAGACACTTAATAGTAACCAAGAAGCAGTAGCCCTAAGATTTATAGACAATATAAACCTAATTATATAGGGAGACACGGTGGTAGAAAACTGCACTAGGCTAAACTAAGCGCACGATAAGTGCATTATATGGGCAAAATAACACGAAGTTAAATTCGCACTAGACAAATACCAGCTTATCCACTTTATAAGGAAAAGGAGGGCAAATAACAACCTAGCATTAACGGTGAGTATCTAGGGCTGCGAAGTAAAACTAGAAACAACTCTAAAGGTCCTAGGGGTCTAGGTAAACACTAAGCTAAACTAGAACGCGCATATTACATAGGCAACCCACAGGGGAGCAGCGGCTTTTGTAGTGGTATCATAAATAGCAGCCTTAACCTGGGGACCCTCCTTTAGACGCATACAACTACTATACACAGCAGTAGTAAGGCCAATAATGCTCTATAGCGCCCAGATCTAGGGCATAGGACTAAACGGCAAACTAATAGCAAAAAGCTCCCTAGCGCCACTAGAAAAGCTATAAAACTAATATCTACGCAGAATTACAGGGGCCTATAAAAGGACACCACGCGCCATACTAGAACGCGAAGTAGCAGTACCACTAATAGATATATACATAGAAGTAACCGTAATGCAGAGAGTATCTACAGTACAAAACCACCTAGTGGAGAAGGAGATACGCCAGACACTAGAACGCATTTAAGGAGCGAGGGCCCCCTAAAGGGGTACTGCGCCTAAGCTTATAAGCCAAGAGACCCTACGCCTACGGGCTAAAGAGAGGGAACAGGAAATATAGGAGCTACTATAATACTAAGCAGAGAACCGGCGCCGCGCTAGTAGAGCGCCACAACGGCAACAGAGGATAGGGGGCTACTAGCATAAGTGGAGATCTACTACATATATCGCCAGATGGGCAGATATTAAGTAAAAACGGCGCTGGAAGAAGGCTGCGAAAGCACAGAGTACAACTACGTGGGGCACCCTATGGTTGAAGCCAACTCTCCCCCTATATAAAGGACAGACGAAGGCGGAATCTACAGCCGCCTTCCTACTACAAACAGAGGTCCTAGGACTAAACGCATAGCTAGCAAGCATCCATATCCCAAATACTACACCACACTGCACTTGCGGGTGGCCTACGTAGTTAGTACGCCATGTATTACTCTTCTACAACCACCATATAAAACGAGACCAGCTATTTGCTAGGGCGGGTACACATAATATTACCCAAATGCTCTCTATAAGTAGGGGCCTATACGCAGCAGCAAAATAGCTTATAGGCTAAGGAGTCCTCTAGTAGTTCTAGACAGCGTATAAGATCCAATAGGAGGACATGGGAGGATACGCCCCTTTTTAGCCCCTTAGGGACTGGACTCCCCCGCTAGGATAAAGGAGGCGCGCAGATAAACCACTAAACCCTCCTACTACCCCCTAGACCTTCTAAGATACCTTGGAAGCATAGTACGAAAGGCAGACAGATAATAAAGGTAAACAGGCTAGGCGAAGGCGGAGTGCGTAAGACTAGCTAAAAGGTTAAACTAAGGTTTTCCCCTACTAGGGATTTTTCCTGTAAATAGAAGGTATAAGCCTGTATGGACCTAGAAAAGGGACCGAATTGGGCAATAAATAGAACAAATAATAATAGTATATATTCTTTTAAGCTATTAATCTATATACATCCTAGATATTATATAAACAGCTATAAGATAACCTATTTTAGCTATAAGCTATACCTTTTACTAACTAGGCAAATATAGGAGCGTTACTATAGTAGGTAAACGTAAAAACGCGTTATTAAATACTTAAACTAGTAGTAAGAACCCTACTATAAGTTAATATATAATAAGGAAACGAGGATAACTAGTATAATTAACCTTATATCTTTACTTAGCCTACTACTAGGAGTTGCCTATATTCTAGCTAATAGAAGGAAAAACGCGCTAGTAGAGAATAAGTATATAGAACCTAGCTAGAATAAGTAATCTTATAACTCTAGTTTAGTTATATCTAGGTATAAAAAGGAGTAGGCATATAATAGACCCCGTTAATATTATATATAATATATTAAGCTAGCTAATAATATATAGAATATATATAGCCGCCTCTGGCTAAAAAGGGTAATATCTAATAATAAGGATAGTAACTGCGAGTCTATACCTACTTTTTTTTTACAAAATAATAGTGACTAAATATTAATAAATCTACTAAATCTATTAATAATCTGGTAGTAGAACTAGCGTAGTTCAGGACGTAAAGTCCTAATCTTTTAGTTAAGGTAGGTTATACCTTTATACATAACCAGAGTCTAACTATAATACTTAATAGTCTCCTTTACTATTTAGTACTTAGTAGGCCCTAATAAATAAAATACTCTCTTTACTATCTAACCGCCTACTACTATAAAAAGTAGCATCTTTATAATATACCTTTCGCTTTTAATAATTACGTACTGGTTTAAAATACTCTCCTATACGCCTAGCCCATACCTGATTGTATATATAATTGTATAGTGATTTAAAATACTCTCCTACGCACCTAATCTATACCTTACTATGTAAACAATTGCATACTGGTTTAAAATACTCCCCTATAAGCCTAATCCGTACCTTATTACATAAACAGCTAATATTTAGCTATATATTCTCCCTAGTAAGCTATATTTACTTAAACTCTAATATAGCTTTGTCTATAAAATTAGTAACCTCCCTCTAATACAAAGTATACTAGCCTAGTATTTAATCTAAAGGGGACTTAAATAGTATTAGAGAAAGTAAGGACGAGTTAGACTATAAAGATAATTTTAATCTAACTGCCGCGCTATAGGCAAGAGAAGAGTACCTTTAGATATTATAATGGCGACGCATAAAAGAAACCCTACCTAAGAGCTATAAGCCTATTTTTATACTTTATAGGTCTATTTTACTAGCAAGGCTAGTAACTAACTCTGGGACTTATAATGGGCATTTTATTAACCTATAGTTTAACCGCTTTCTAGGCCTTATTAAGGGTATAATAAAGAAGACATAGCTAGAAGCTATTTTAAAGTAGCTAAAAGTAGTGTAAAAAAAAGCTAAATATATTCCTAACCCAGTATCTGCTTATAAGGTATATATATAATAGAAATATTATATTAAATTATCTATTAATAATCTTAATATTATATATAGCTATTTAACACAATAGGGAATTTTAGAAACTATATAATTATAAGGGAGGTATATAGGCTAGGGTTTATTAATGGGCCTAAACTAATTATGGAACTACTAGCTAATTATAATTTTATTACACTGGATTATATAGAGGTATTTTACCTATACTATTTAGTAAAATACTAATAAAAGCTAATAGCTAAGTAATAACCGCTTCTGTTCTAACGTAATAGTTGCTAGTATAGCTAGTATATTTTATAGTAGAGGAAGGAACAGCCTTGCCCAATTACCCTACTCTTATAATATATTTAAAAAGCTTACCAGCAATACTATTACTTTAATTTTAATAGCAATATATTATATAATTAGGGAGTATAGAACTAGGTTTAAGGGAACAGATAACTTTTATAGCTTTGCCGTTAGCAGTTAATATATATCCAGTATTTTACTACCTATTATTATTCTCTAACCTATTATAGAAGCCTATAGTAATCTCTTAAGCAGCTAAAACTAGATATCTAAAAAATAGCAATCTAAAATCTAGCTGCAGCTTTAGCCTATAGTTATTAAATATACTATAGGCCTAACTCCAGATTAATTAACTATAGAAATTATTAAGGACCTGCATAAATATAACCTTAACGACCTTATAGCGGATCTAAGCCATAATATAAGAGAGAGGTTTTTTGTAAGCCTTAGTAATAATAAAACTAACGCGGTTATTAACTTAGGCTATTTATTAGTAAGCCGGACTATACTATTAATTTTACTAAGTCTGTCTTAAAGGGAGAGCTTTAGAGTAGGCTAGACTACTTTACTAAGTCTATCCTAAATAGAGAGCTTTAGAGTAGGCTAGACTAGTCTACTAAGTCCGTCTTAAAGGGAGAGCTCTAGAGTAAGCTAGATAATCTAAGGCCCTACTACTACTACGATATTTATTAATTTAACTTTTAGAACTAGCTAAGTTCGTTAAATTTAATAAAATATATATTCTCCGCCCTAGTGTACTACTTTATCCTAAATTTAGGAACCGGCAAGCCTAGGCCAGAAAGGTTTAAATCTGTTAGTATTACAAGGTGATATCACGTATCTACAAGTTGTAGGTAGTATGATGATTGTTGTTGTATATCTCCCTCCTGCTTGAGAAAGGGTAAGGAGCTTAAGGCTCCTCGCCACGCTAGTGCCGCGGCAACACGTGACGGCAACTTGCCTGTATTCCTAACACTGGCAACTCTTCTTTTGCGGTTGCCATCTACATATATATACTGCTTGACTAGCGTAACAAATATCAATCCTCCTTACTTACTATTACCATTGTAATATAAGTCTCGCTGTCCCAAAATTTGCCTCTTAATACGTAGTGCTTTCTTACTTAAGAGTTATAGGTAGATATCTTATTAAAAGGGCCGCCAAGGCGCTAGTAGTAAGCGAGCCAATAGCGATTTTCTATCCTGGGGATGGAAAATCTTAATTAGCTAGTTTAAGTTAGGGTCTATAGAATGTTATACTCCTACTCCCTTTTAACCTAACCTTTAACTTATACACGTAGAGTATTTGTGTTAATAAACGTTTCTAGAGCCTTATTTGGGTTTGCCTTTATTATTACGTCTACTAGGTTATCTTAACCATTAATCCATTAAATCTTAAAGAGTTCTTACTATTCGTAGGATTAACGAAGTGCTATAATATTAATTATAAGGCGCTTCTCTTTTATAGTACTAAGCTTAACTAAGTACTTATAGAGGGAGTATAAATCGGTGCATATAATTATAGGGATAATAGGAAGTTCAAGTTAATCTATAATTATCTTTAGGGTAGTTCCAATTGTAATTGCTATATTAACTCCGCTAACTATTCCATATATCTCTAACGCTAGAACGCTTTAAGTAACGCGCTTACTCTTAGTTAAGCTCCAATAGATAAGATTGCTATAGATTATAAAGTTATTCTCTCTAGTAAATTTGTTTGTAATAATAATCTTATATCCTAACTAGGAGCTAAAATCTTTATTATTTATAAACAATCCATTAATAAATATAAAGAGCTTGGCGGTAGGAAGATTAATAGGCATATAGAGTAGTCCCTAATTAAGATGGGTTATTTGCCAGGAAAGACATTTATTTAGGGTAAGAATATTATCCTTAGTTGGTTCCTAGTGTTAGGCGGCAATAGAGAGATTAAATAAAGCCTTAGGTTAACAGATAGAAGCAATATAAGCTTTATAAGCACGTTGCTCCATATATCCTTACTTTAGAGAATTAGCGTTAATAATATTAATCTTCTTACCTTGACCCTTTTAGCGCAAAGCAATAGAATCCTTGTTTAGGGAGAGGGTGCATCTATTAAAGAGTAATAGTATTGTTAAATTAAGCTTTTCCTTTAGCTTTGCTATAAGATTTGCCTTTACTAATTTATCTTCTTTAAGAGCTGAGAATTAGTTGTCTCCTAAGATAATTATATTATTAGTTTATATGCTAATAATTCCAAATGGAGTTCCTATAGTTGTAATTAGAAAGCATAGGTTAAATATAGAAGTAGTTATTAAAAGCTTCTCTTTATAGTACTTGCTATAGGTAGCCCACTAATAGGTTCCTACCTCTGCGATTCTATATAATGGCTTAAGCACAACTATAATTATATCTTTAGGATATTAGTGACAAATTTGCTCTAAAAGGTATGCCAATATTAAGCACTAAAGGTGCGTCTCTAATTGGGTGTAGGCCTAAATAATATCTTATAAATAAACCGCTATTCTATTCTTTATTAAAGAGGGAGCTAGCGTAATAATAATTTACTAACTAGCTTATTAAATTATGGGAGATTGCGTAAGAATTACCTCCTTGCTATTATTATTATAACCTTAAATAATAAGCCTTAATTTCTTAAATAGGGTATTAGTAGCTTTGCCCTTAATTTTATTAACCATTCTTAACTTAAAGATGCGAACTCTATTAAACTTAATAAGGTTATACTTCTTAAATTTAAAGACTCCTCTTATAATAAGACTATTAATCTCCTACTTGTTGGATGCTTAGAAAGGAGCTCTAGGGGTTATAATACAACCTTCCTTTTAGAGCTATTTTGCGAGCTTAAAGTCAGCCTTCTTCTTAGCTATTATAAAGGCTATTAATAACTTAACTCTATTCTTAATAGCGGTAACGAATTGCTCTTTAAAATTAATAAGATATTAGCGATTTTATAATCCCTTTAGGCAACCTCTACCGTATTATAGTTGCGGAACCTCTACTATAATTATATTAGAATTATAGTCGCCTTCTAGAGCATATTAATTGTGGTTCTCCTCTAGGGCATCCTATAAAGGTTTAGAACTGTTATCTTTATAGTAAGGCTTAATAACGGTTAAACAGAATTAAGTGGGTCTGTAAGGTGTCTAAATAGTGCAAGTCTAACTATTAATTATAATAAGTTAATATAGGCCTAACTATCCTCCCTTTTTACGCCATATGCGTACTTTAGACTAGAGTGGCAAATTAAGCATAGTTAAGGTATTTGGGCTATTTCTTATTCCTAGTGCGTCGTTAACCTAGCGTGTAGTGTAGAGACGTTGTACCTCCTTTATTACCTTGCGAATAGCCTTAGCTCATTACATAACGGAGGGAGATAGTAGGGAATTGTTAGTTATCTAAGGGTAAGCGCCAAAGACTAGTAACATAGGTATAAGTCCATCTAGGCCAGCGGAATCGTTAACGGCTTTAACAGCTATTTGTAAGGTAAGTTCTTTACTAGCGTCTTCTAGTTCTAAAGAGATAATCTTATATGCGCGGCGTAATAGTGTGTAATATTATTCCACTTTTCTAATACTATTACGTGCCTTAATGGGGACTTTCTTAACCTTAATTGCTATTGCCTTTATCTATTATTGGAACTCTATAGATAAGAAGTTCTTTCCTGCATTATAGATAATTTAATTAGGGGGTCCTAAGTAGATATTAATCTAGTATAACTAAAGGGTATCCCATGCGTTTCTAGCTGATATATCTTTTAAGAAACGCGCGGCTTAGAAGGAGGTTAAGAAGTTAACAACTTAGAGCACTGGCTTGCCGCTAAGATACATAACGTTAATAATAATATAGAAGTTAAAGTTATAGTTATCCTTAAGGGTAAACTTAAATTGGCTAGGGGACTTCTAGTTTATTTAGTAGTAATAGCAGTACTTTATAAGGTGCTTAATTGCCTTAACCTTAACTTTATAGCCTGCTTACTAAAGAACCTTAAGTAATTAGTAAACGGATAGGTGGCTAAAATAATGGTGTAGTTAGCATAATTCTAACTTAGTTAAGTGGCTTTAAGCAACACTCTTTTTTAGTTAATAAAGGAGCAACTAGGGGTAACCCTATTTACGCATAATAGGCACCCAATTGTCTCCCTAAACAAGTATATTCTTAAGGTTATTAAGCCTAACGCCTAATTTATCTATATCTTTAATATAAAATAGAAACGGAGTGTTCGTAGGAATAATATAGAAGGTAATATACCCTAAAGGGGTTTAGACCCTAATTATGCCAAGAGAGGTTATAGTACCCTTACTAAAACAAATCGTGTGTTGGCCTGCCGTTAAATGGTTAATCTAAACAGAGCTATTAAGCTATTAAAGGGCTCGAACTTAAGGTTCTTCTACTATAGATACTCCTGCGGCTCTAGTATCTGGTATAATACTATAGAAGACGTTTACCAAGTATCTGTTATTAAAGGAGAACGCAGAGCTCTCCTTTAGCTTATTAAAGATATCTAACTTTATAATAAAATGGAGCGTAGATTGGTTATTAAGAATAGTAATAGTTTATATACTATCTACCTTACCATACTCAGTAAAGTATTGGTTAGGAGAGTAATCCTTAATTTCTATATCTATAAGGAGCTGTTTGGTCTTATTAACTTTACCCTTAAGGTCTTTTACGCCTTTATATTAAACTAGGAAGCTTTAGAAGTAGGCTATAGTAACTTTATAATTTCTAATATTTCTTATACTCTAACGGAACTTATTATATGCCTCCTTTCGCTTATTAAGGGAGTGTCTAGTTAACTAGCAATTTGGCTTCTTATAAACATAGCACTTCTTTTAGCAATTACTTTAAAATAAACCTTTATAAGGACCTCCATGATTGCCTTATAGTTAACATTAATTATACCCTTTGCTATATTCCCTACCACGGCCACTATATATACGGTTAGTCCAGTTGTGATTATGTTAGTTAGGAATACTTGGTTAGGTAGGGTTTTTGGTATAAAACTATTAAGATTCTTATATTCGCATCGCAGTACCTATAGCGGAGTATAGCTTAATATATACTCCATTAAATATATCCGCAGGTTTATATAGCGCCAAATTGCACTTAGGAACGCTATAGTAGGCTAAAATAACCTAGTCCTTTAGGCTGTTCTTATTTTAGTAAGTTTTAGTAAGGCTACATTAGATTTTCTAAAGTTTATTAAAGAGTAGTTAAAGGCACTCTAAATAAGTCTTTGTTAAGTTAGAAGTAATAACTCTTTAGAATATAGTCTCCCGCTATTTGGATATATAAAGCTGGTAATTCTTATTAGTCTTAAAGTGGGCTCTAATAAGCTAAAGTATTATATTAAAGCTATAGTTTCTACCCGCAATATAGTTGTAATAAAATATCGCCGCCTGTCCCTTTAACATAACTAAAAAAAGTATAATAAAACTAGTAGTATTAGATTCTAACCTTGCTATAGTAGTTATAAAAGACCTATAGTTTTATTTTAAGCATATTATACAGTTCTTCTCCAAACTTCTTCTCCTTGTCCAAATATACCTTTATTAGATTCGTGACTTCTCGTAATAGAGGCTCACCGGTTGGCTAGGGTAAAGGAGCTAGAGATAGCGGAGGTAGAGGAAGAGTACCTCTAGGTAGGAAAGCACCTTTAGGTAGGAGAGCACCTTTAGGTGGGATAGTAGCGTTTTAGGGGTTTTATTCTAAATTAAAGTTGCCTTTTAAAGAATATAGGTTGGTTTTAGGTTTCTATAGTTAACGTATAATCTTAGCTTCTGTCCATACTGGTTCTTCTGTACTAATAATAACGGCCTGGATATTACTAGTAATTAGGTTACTATTTTTAGTAACGTATACCCTATTCCTATAAAGGAATTCTTAAAAATCCTAAACAATATTAACATTGCCAAGTGCCTAGGTATTGGCAGTCCATCCTATAAAATCCTCCCTAAAATATTCCCACAGCTATAGATCGGCGTAGTGTCTACTTTAGTAGAATATAATATGGTATAGGAGAAAGCTGTTAACTTGTTTTATGGTACAAGTTATTATATTAATAGTAAATTCGTCCCAATCTTTATTAATAAGTTTCGCGTATAAAGCTACCCCTAGTGGTAAGGAGTCTTCCTAGTCGTTTAAGGTAGGCGTAGCCATGTTTTTGGAGAGAGGGAAGTGTTATTAGTATAGGGATTGTCGTTTAGTACGCATTTGTTATTTAGTACTCGTTTATAATATATATTTGCGATTATAGGGCTTAGGACCAGTTCTGGCCTTAAATCGCGAAGACTTATAAAGCGTGTTATTCTGTATAATGGACACAAGAATCTATAATCTAGGAAAGGCTTAGGACTAGTTCTGGCCTTTAAATCCTTAAATTTGTGGAAGAGTTCTATTTAAGGTTTAGGACCAGTTCTAACCTTAAAAGACAGCTTCCTCTAGCATAAGTAGCACTGGTACAGTGGCTTATCTCTTCTTAGTGGAATACCTAGCTGTTCTGTGGTATAACAGTGAAGTTAACCACTAATCAGTGTTGGTATTATAAGGTGATATCACGTATCTACAAGTTGTAGGTAGTATGATGATTGTTGTTATATATCTCCCTCCTGCTTAAGGAAGGGTGAGGAGCTTAAGGCTCCTCGCTACGCTAGTGCCGCGGCAATACGTGACGGCAACTTGCCTATATTCCCAACAAAATCTAATAAGTTATTTATATAATTTAAGTAGTACTATAGCCTTGCAAAGGATAGCTATGGCTAGTATAGTAATGGGAAAGTGATATTAAATTTAATTAAGAATAAGCAGTAGTATATAAAGTTTATAATGTATACTCTAGACTCTAGTATTAATAAGCTAGTAGAGTTTTTGGTAGAAGATTAGGTATAGGACTTTCTATACTCTTCTATAGGATAACTGCGACTTCTTTATTATATATATACTAGCTCTTAATCTACCTTTCTTTCGGCCTATATCTGCTACTCTTAGTAGCTGCTTTTTAGCTATATATATATGCTATGCTAGTAAAGCTAAATACTTATAGTATATTATTGTTGTAGGGAGATTAGGAAAGGTCTTATGCTTTTAAAATATATTATAAGATAGTTTGGATATTATATTAAATTGTCTAAAATAATATAATGGATTGTATAAAGAAGTGTATATAATTTGCCTTAATAGCCTTATAAATAGCTTTAAAGTAGCATTTATTTATTATCTAAAATATACTATTAGTATAAGAGAGATAGATAGCTCTAAATATAATTATAGTTGCGTAGGCTAAGCATAGGCTGCGTGTTAAAAAAAACAATATAGGCTAGTTGGTTGGTTTGCCAAATGCCCTTAACTACGCGCTAATTGCGTTAACTACTAATCATTAAGGCTATTAGTAGGGGACCATATTTTGCCGATGTTATAATCTTTACTTATAAGTTATTATAATATTATTATACTATTCTCTTACGTATATAGAATACTAAATTATATATATTATAACGTAAACCGTAGCTAGTATTAAATAGCTGCTATAAATATAACTATAAATATTAAACCGTCTCCTAGACCCTAGTTATTTAGTAGTTTCTATTATAGACGTTTAAGAGGGGAATATAATGCGATAGACCCTAACTATTAGAGTAAAACACCTTTAGTTTTAGCGTTTATTAAGTGCTAGAAATATTAGCAACTCTAGTAGTATTTAGAAAAATAAGTTAGTATTCCTCTACTACTTCCTACTTATTTTAATATTTAAGCTCTTATTAATAAGAATCTAATATTTTTTAATATCTAGAAAAAAATTATATTATTAAATAATAGTATATGTATTTAACGTATATCTACCTATAGTGAAATAACCGCCATAGCGAAACCATAACCTCTTATTAAGTACCTTAAGTATACCTATACAAGTTTATAGGGTTATAGATATTATCTCTTAATTGTTTAGCTAATTCTGCATATAATATTAGGTTCTAGCTAGAAAATTACGGCAGTCTTAGGCATGCTATCGATTAATCCATTTATAGCGACCGTTTACACCTTTGCTGTTATTCCCTACCCAATTACAACCTTTGGCATTTTTACAAGTTTCGAGGCTATAGGATAACGGTTTAATTAAGACAGTCTATATCTCTACGCTTTAACAATATTAAATACTTAAAAGCTAGGAACTTAGGAGTTTCTCTATATAAAAGGGAGTCGCTACGTAGCTTGGCGTGTAAATTTAGCATACTATACTTAACTAATGTCCGTCCCTACTAAGCGAGAAACCCTACATACTAAGAGTCTATTATTGCTTTTTAATACAATAGAGCTAATAATAAGCTAGAAGTATAGATATTTTTAGAATAAAGACTATAAGCTAAGTATTGTAATTATATCTAGTATCTTATATAACTAACTTTCTACTTACTATATAATAGTATTATTTACTCTAGCTATAGCATAAGAGCGTTACTTAGACATATTTAGATTTATTAAAAAGTTTATATATTTTATTAAAAAATTATTAAGCTATAAAGGGATATATAAAGATCCTATACCAAGCAAATTAATTAAATTTTAGAGCTAATTATGTTTTTATAATAACTTAATGCCTTATAAACTAAAACGGGTAAATATAGGCTCCCATTTACTAACTGTATAGAAAAGTTAGAAACAGCGTAGCTATAATTTAGTAGTACTAGCATTGACCGCTTTATTTCTGCCGAGGATTGCCACTCTTAACATAGACTCGCTAGGCTAGGCCTGGCTAGTCACAGCTCTATATTAAATCCGTTTTCAAATTTAAAATCCTAATTACATGCCATCCTAGAAGCGTCTATGGATGGGGTAGTGCCTTAGTGCCTGCTGCCTAGCGCAGCTCTTCTCTTGTCCCCCTTTACCGTTGGGCCCGGATTTATAGCAGCGCATAAGGTCTGCTGTCCTCTCCGAGTCCGGCAATGTCCCACGCTCTACTCTATGCCAGCCCACGTAGATTTGGAGGTCCAACAATCAGTTATGTTCTTAGGTTGCGTAAAAATCTCCGTAGCCAAGATTTAGTCCCAGGCATTCCAGTCTCGGTAGGCGTATATTGAGTCTCGGTCTCTGCCGGCGTTAGTTGCAATGCTTTAAGCCGACCTGCGATCTCACTACACCATTTCGAGGAAGGTCCTTGGACCGTCGTATATCCAGACAATGCTCGAGTATACATTACCTTCGCCTTATCTTTCCGATCGGTTTGCGAGAAGAGGTCACCAAAGTTGAACATGGTGTTTAACGCTGGGATATATAACACAAGTTCGGGGCCAAGAGCGTCCTCGTAGCCTTGCAGCGCCCGACTGTACATAGCCTCCGCTTCGGCCAGCTTGCCTTCCTTGGAGTAAAGGTAGCCTAGGTTGTTGACCGTTTGCAGTGTCGATGTATGCTTTACCCCATGTACTTCTTCCCTTCCACTTAGTGCCCGAGTGAGCATTGTTCCAGCCTCAACTAGCTTGACTCGCTTTGTATAGAGAGCACCTAGGTCGTTAACTGCTTCAAGAATGAACTTGTGCTTCGGTCCAAGTGCTTCCTCATATCCATGTAGTGCCTGAGCGTACATCACCTCGGCTTCAGCTAGCTTGCCTTGGTCCGCGTAAAGAAGGCCTATATTGTGAATCATTATAAGTGTCAATATGTGCTTCGGTCCAAGTGCCTCCTCGTATCCTTGCAGCGCCCGACTGTACATCGCCTCCGCCTCGGCCAGCTTGCCTTGGTCGGCGTAGAGCAGGCCTAGGTTGTTGACCGTATTGAGTGTCAATGTGTGGTCCGGTCCAAGTGCCTCCTCCTTGCCTTGCAGCGCCCGAATATACATCTTCTCCGCCTCGGCCAGCTTGCCTTGGTCGGCGTAGAGGATGCCTAGGTTATTAACCGTATCGAGTGTCGATGTGTGGTCCGGTCCAAGTGCCTCCTCCTTGCCTTGCAGCGCCCGAATATACATCTTCTCCGCCTCGGCCAGCTTGCCTTGGTCGGCGTAGAGGTTGCCTAGGTTATTGACCGTATCGAGTGTCGATGTGTGGTCCGGTCCAAGTGCCTCCTCATAGCCTTGCAGCGCCCGAATGTACATCTTCTCCGCCCCAGCCAGCTTGCCTTGGTCGGCGTAGAGGTTGCCTAGGTTGTTGACCGTATCGAGTGTCGATGTGTGGTCCGGTCCAAGTGCCTCCTCATAGCCTTGCAGCGCCCGGATGTACATCTTCTCCGCCTCAGCCAGCTTGCCTTGGTCTTTGTAGAGGATGCCTAGGTTGTTGACCGTATCGAGTGTCGATGTGTGGTCCGGTCCAAGTACCTCCTCCTTGCCTTGCAGCGCCCGAATATACATCTTCTCCGCCTCGGCCAGCTTGCCTTGGTCGGAGTAAAGGTTACCCAAATTATGAAAAGCCCAATCCAGTCCGTCTATATCTACCTTGCCATCCACTATAAAGAGGTCCTGTCGTGTCGCGTGCTGAAGGAGTCGCCGTTGTAAGAGCCACCAGTCCTTCTCATTTGTGCTGGGAACCTCTGAGGCCACGCAAGTCAAGGCCAGCCTTGCCAAGCCCTCATCCCACTCCTTGTTAAGTACAAACACCGTCCACGAGTGCACACAGCTGTGCACACTATACCCTCCAGACCCGGACTGCTGCTGAAGAGACCGGTCTGCATCAACCAGCCCGAAGCTGCACAGCAGCGCAACGGCCTCATTAAAGTTCAGTTCGTCCTCAGTGAGCTTCCGTATCCATTCATAGTCTGCCGAGTTTGCATGTCGAAGGAGTTCGAACCACACGTCCTGTCTACCAAAATATGCCCACAACTTGAGCAATTTGGCTGATGCAGCATTCCGTTGTTCGATCCGATCGAAGGTGATCTGCCATGTCGTGTACAGTGAGCGATCCTCATAGGAACTTAACTGTGGGCTCGTCCTCTGAAGCTTCAGCCACGACGCCTTATAGAGCCGAAGATAATCCGAGAAACTCGTGGTCACGTGCTCCAGATATGCTCCAGCCGCCGAAAGAGCAAGAGGTAGGCCGTCTAATTCTTTGACTAGCGCTATAGCATCACGGTCTGTTTTCATCAGCGTCGCTTAAAACTATATCTCCATATTTAAAATAGCCTACCGTTTTCGATATTCTCCCGTTTGGACGTGTTTAACAGGATCTCAAGGCCTTCATGAATATTCGGTAGCTTCTGAACGTGGATGCGATGGCCCTGACTAACTTGTGCCGAACGAGTCGTGATGATGATCGCACCGTGATCAGCTCGGGGGAGGAATCCGCGTATATCGACTGCCGAGCGGTCGAGATTGCCAGGTGTCCGGGGGTTGTCGTAGTTGTCATAGATTATCAGCCACCGCGTGTTTCTTTGGAGGTTGAGCCAGGTCTTGACTGCCGTAACCACTTGATCGAGGTTTCCATTCAAGTCCACGCTGGCAAGCGTACTAGTGGAAGACTTGCCCTTCTGGTCCTCGAGGACATGTTGGGCGATATCTCGAAAACTCAACTTAAGAGAATCCTCATCATTTGCGTTCAACCAGAAGACCGCCGTATATTTCTCCTTATGCTGTGTGATATATTCGATGGCCAGCTGAGTCTTTCCGATCCCTCCCAGACCATGAAGAACGACAGCCGATCGAGACTTGTGGCCGTGCAACAACCGGCGCATCTCGGCTAGCTCGTTCTCTCTTGCAACGAATTGCGCAGCTTCGGGAATGGTCGAGAGATCGAAACTGACGACGAATTGATCGGAATTACCCCCTACTTCGGTCAGCTCCATCGGTCGGTAAGTGCTTGGATCAAGGGCACCTACCCCTGTAGATCTTTTCAATCTCTTCCAGGAGTCGTTTATAAGCCTTCTCTTTCCCTTCTCCATAGATGAGCGGCATGGAAACGTCGAAAATGCCGAGTAAGGAATAGACTTAATCTTCTTCTTCCTTGGTGTGCCGGTGTGATGCCCAAGACATCCGCTCATCACGGCTAAAGCCACCTAAAGGCTCTCCTCTCAAAGCTGCCCTTGGAATGCCGGTAATGTCGTGGATAATGACCTCCAATGACAGCTTGTTTCCCGATCGTTCGCCTTCTAAGCTGAAGAAGTCCACCAATGTCGGTGCAAGCAGCTCCTGAAGCGTCCAACCTCGCGTGAACCATCGACTTTTCCTGAAGGTCGCCTCCCAATGAAAGAGGCATTGCTGAGGCGTCTCTTTGTCATCATGTGCCGAGACATCTGTGAGATAGACATAACATCGAGCAGCCTTCTGATACCAACGGAACATGGAGTTGATAGCTTTGGAGAGCTCTGTGCTATTCTTCTTATCAATGCAGCAGGTATCTATCCAGAAGTATCGAAGACCATCAGCCGCAGCCTCGTCCGCGCAGAACTGTATCTTACTCCACCCAGCCTTGCTCTTGCCGGTGCCCGCCTCTACATCTTGAAAGCTGACCTCTTCGTTATTGTTTGCTAACCAAGTATGGGAGAGGGTTGCGTAGGCTGGGACGTCTTTATCGGTGGATTCGCGAAAGACGAGGTCGCCGTCGGGTTTGCGCTCCAAGAGGCGCATCGTGAGACATGAGGAGCGGGCTGGGCACGTTCTCGGACAGACGCTACTCAAGTAGCTCGTTAAGCATATCGGCGCAAAATCTGTATCTCAAGCATCGACGAAGAGACGCGTTGATCACGAAAAGACTGCTTGGTCGAAGGCGATGCACGCGAGGTTGCGTCGTGGCGCAGGCTGGCCATCCACTTGCATAGCGAAGACAGACACAACACAAAAGGGCACTCCACATCGCCCACTGTATGGACAGCCCCACCTACTGTGAATTGCGAATCCTGGGGCAAGTCTGCCCCGTGCCTATTAAAATGCCATAGGCCGTGGAGATCTTGCGCGGTTGTTGCCGACGCCCCACCAGCGATTTTTTTGCAGAGTCTGGAGCTCGGCCAGTGTTGCCGAAACCTCCGGGAGTGTTAAAATACGCCACGTCTTACCTCAGCAAGCTCAGACGTGATTCTGTTGGTGCGGATTTTCAATCGGTCCGCAAGCTGACTAACTACGTTTGTGTTGCACCACCAGTATCACGTCTGAGCGCGTTTCGTAAAGGTTCTTAGTAAATCCACGGATATCCGCGTTGTGGAGGTTGCGGATATTAAAATAACTTAACACTAATATTTTATATTATTTCCTAAAGTTTATCAATTATATAACAGAGCCTAGGCTTTTAGAATATATTATTTTTATTACTTAGGTATTTTTAGGTCTTGTGATCATTTTCATTAAAAAAAAAAAAGCGTTATTAGCAATTCTGTGACCATATATAACTTTATTAAATGCTAGCTAATATATATAAAACCTATATAAATCTATAATAGCTACCCTAAAGAACCTTAGGAAGTTATTGTTTGGGTAGGCTGTATAGAGGCTCCGTGTATAAAAGCTCTGCACGAAGCTCTGCGTACGAGGCTCTGCACGAGGCTCTGCACGAGGCTCTGCACGAAGTTCTGCGTACGGAGGCTCCGCATGAAGCTCTGCACGAAACTCTACGTACGGAGGCTCTGCACGAAGCTCTGCACGAAGCTCTGCACGAAGCTCTGCACGAAGCTCTGCACGAAGCTCTGCGTACGGAGGCTCTGCACGAAGCT
>Ga0307507_10002815_pt1 | contig 35332 bp, 27 predicted proteins | sample 7_EM_MG_FD_207223 | JGI IMG/M metagenome (GOLD analysis project Ga0307507, IMG submission 207223) | Populus trichocarpa ectomycorrhiza microbial communities from riparian zone in the Pacific Northwest, United States - 7_EM | ecosystem: Host-associated > Plants > Roots > Unclassified | place...
ACGGTTGTAAAGGAAGGGGTGAGGAAAGAAAGGGTAAAAAAGAAAAAAGAAAGAAAGGCCCACTGAGGGATTTGGAGTTTGATTGATGGATTGACTGGCAGCTGGCAGCAAGCAAGCAACTAGCTGCTTGTTGTTGCAGGCAGACAGGCAGGCAGGGAAAGCAGGCCTGGTGTCGATGTGTGATGGAGGAAAAGGGTAGGAAGGTTAGGTACGGTACAATGGATGGTCCCTCCCAGCGAGAGGGGGTGGACAAGAACTACGTGTGGGGGATGGGATGGGGGGGATACAGAAACGAGGCAAGGAAGAGAGACGTTACAAGTAGTGCAGGGCAACACCAGCAGGCAAGCACCGCAGCCTCCTTCTCACCACTATTCACTTGCTTGGATTCAACCGTAAACCGCACAAGGAGGAGGACGGGTGGACCAAGAGCAGAAGGAAGGGAGGGATAGGGTATTCCCGATGGCAAATGCTCCCCCCGTACCGATATTAGTCCTTTTTTCTCACTCGGTCCGCGCGTTATTTCTCTTTCACCACCTCGGCCCCGTTGGTGACAGGCACAGTGGCTGTGAAACGAGACGCAGAAGAGAGATGCCAGTGCTCTCTCCTCCAGCCTAGCCCTCCAATACAACCACCAGCACAAAAAAAAAAATAATAATAATAATAATAATAATAAAATAAAGGGGGGGGAACTGTTGGTGAATAAATTTTTAATTCTTTTCCCTTATTCCAAAAAAGCAGTTCCATCCACTAGAACTCGAAGAGCAACTCCTTCATCTATCCAACCAATTCTAGTGGAATTGGTGTGGGTGGGATGAGTTGTCCCCCGTGAGAGGAAAAAGTGACAGGCGGGGCTAAACTGTCATTGGCTCCTCTTCTCTGTATGCATCGTCCCTGGTCAAGCGCTTGCTTGCTTGCTCCATTCAGTGCATTTTCCCTTCGGGTTCGGGTCTAAGTTAGCAGTAAATGCCTCTAACGGTAGTAGAAAAAAAATTCGTTCCGGGGGTTTTCTCCCCATTTTTTTCTCTTCCACCAAAGTACCGTCATACTATCATAAAATATTATCCTCGGTATCGTGCGCAAGAGGTGATGTTGCTATTCAGAAGCCTCTCTCCTCGCTCGTGGCACAAACCTTGGTCCAACAAGGCTTGCGGTGATCAAAATGCTTAGCTCTGATCACCCGATGTCTTGCCCGAGAAACCCAACCCCGACATCGGGTGTGGCTGAAAGTTCGGGTCTCATGAGGATTCGAGGTTGGCGAGCTGGGAGTCATAGGCTGTCACTGAGAGCTCGTCCATTTCAGAAAAACCAAACAGACACAGCATCATAAACACTGTCCAAAACTCTACGATCCCACCCTCAACCCTCTATAAAAGAACCTCCACTCCTCAGCTCAATTCTCAAAATCCCAGCTTATAACACCTACTATCGTACTATAAACAATACCACACCGGTAATCCAACGCATCTCAACCTGTCCAAAAATAAATTTAGATGGAAGTCCAAACCCCCAAACCCCAAAGAGCCACCACAGCCACAGTCTTGGTATCCCTGCATCTCCCTAACTCTAAAGCCCGACGTTCCGCTCCGCGCAGATACCGGTACTGTACTGTACACTTGTACTCGAGTATGTACCGGTAGCTGTGAGTGACCAACCAGACCCATTCTCTTATTCTACCCTAGCACGGTACAGTAACTCAAGCTCGGGAACTGGCGCAGCTTGCATACCGGTACAGTACTAGTTGAAAGTGAGTACTGGTACGGCAAGTACGGATAAGTACGGTACTTGTAATACTGGTCCTGGCTAGATCAAGTCCAACACTACCGCATATTGGAGCTCTCCGCTTCACGACTTCAGGATCAGTAGGCGATCTAAACTTGCAAATCCTAGTGGGGAAAGGCGCACTGTACCAGAGTCCTTAGCTTGTAGATACGGTAGTTACTACAGATTGAGATTAATTTAACCCACAACATTACAGTAATACGCGGCCCCCGCGATACATTAAAATATTGGATCGGATACCGTAGGTCACAGTACGGTAAGCAATCGTTTTCACACCCAAACCCAACTCCAGTCCCTACGGCAAGGTGTGGCGACGCCCTAGACCTGTACGATACCGCTATCATTGTCTCCTCGTGTCTCTGCGCCAAGAATTGGGACCCTTTTTTGGAATAGCTACCGTACAGTACCCGTACCCACAGATGCTACCGGCACCGATAAGCCCATAGAAAGGCAAAACGGTTGCTAATTCTTGGCTGGGAGAAACAAGTGGCCCCTGTCAGGTTGCCAACTTCCTCCCTGCTTGCCAGAGTTGATCCAGAAAAAATCAGGACAACAAGGCTAACCGGAGTAAGCTGGCTGCTGTGAGGGGTGCTCACAGAGCCTCTAGGCTTTGGGAGAAAAAATAAATTAGTGAGATATAGGTGCCAAGGTGCTTGGGTATGCCGAAATACCGGTATGTTATTGGGGGTTCTGGCAACGTACCGTACCTGTAGGTCAAGTAAATTTATGATACGGAAGTCGAAGACGAGGGGAAGAACCGACCCCTATTGTACGGTAGTTGCGGAAAATAATGGCGGACATTTCCAAACCCTCCCTCTCATCCAGGCTCACTTGGTACCGGTCCATCCATCTGGCATCGCAATTTTGCGCCAGGCTGGGTGGACGTCACAAACTACCAGAGTCATGCACGAACGGATAAAGTACCCATCCTCCAGCTCTCAAGCCTCAAGAGTAAGCCTCTCAACCGAGTGATGCTTTGTGCTAAAGCAAGAAAATCAATTTCATTTTACAGACTTCTTAAAAGCAAAAACAATACGAAACGCCTCCAGATATCCAGCCGGTTTATGACAAAGGAAATAAAGTAGTGAAAGGGGGTACTGCCTGATTCCGCCTGCCGGGTGAAGAATGAAATAATAGTAAAAATGGAAGACAGGAAGAAAGAAAAGTATGGTACAAGAATTAAGTTTCCACCTCTGGAAGCCGGCGCAGTGGGTAGGTGCAGTGCGATGCGATATGTGCGATGCGTGGGGTGGTGATGGAAGGAGTTATCGTCGATTTTCGATATCGTTAGAATAAAGCGGTAGAGACAGATAGATAACCACGCACATCATTCGTTCGTAGAGTGTAGTCTGGTGCCAGGTCCTTCTCGCCTTTCCTTTTCTTTCACGCTCCCCATGCCTCTAATTGGGCAAGGAGGAGAAACTTCCTCCGTGGCTCGACCTCTGCCTCTTGATCAGACAGAGTATTAACCCCAAAATCATTACAGCCGCTAAAAGACAAGCCAGAATGACTGCGAGCTGAGGAATGTTTGCCAGCATTTTCGTTTCGTTGCGAGGTCAATCGACGATATCTGAGTCTTTAACTGGGGTTTGTCTGTGTACTCGAGGGTTCGTCGGCGATGAGTATGGGGTTGCTGGGCTGCTCGAGTACCAGTAGGGGCGAGGATGAAATATGTGTTTGGTTGGAAGAAAGGAGTCGTGGTAGATTCGAGGGGGAAGAGCAGGCCTTGGCTTGGTTTCAGGATTGCAGGGGTGTTTCGAGAAGAAAAATCAATACAGTACTAGTGTACTGCAGATGGTTGGAATTTGACGCTGTGCTTTTAGTACTCGAGTAAAGACGCGCCTCTGAAATTTGAAGCCAATTCTTAGCAGGGTACGGCGGCGACGATGCACTTGTAGAAGAGACTGCCTTGGAGACGCGGGGTGAAGGTTTACAATTCTAAAAGCATGCGAAGAGCGTGCTCGCGATCCGGGGCTGAGCCGTGGGACGGGCCTGAAGCAGCTCATTTCGGCAAGGGTCGCTTCCCTGCATTCCTGCCGATAAGGCACAAGTACGTATACGAGTGCTAGACGGCAAGCGGTGCGACCCCAATTCTGCTGGCGCTCTAACCTTCCTCCACTAAACGTCACTCGTATTCTAGAAACAGCGTGCGGGGGGCGCTGCATCTTGTAAGGTTTTCATTTGTTTGATTCCCACTGCAAATATCGTTGGACATGTCGATCTCGTGCTGGTGGCTTCCCTCGAGTGTCTCATCCCCTGAGAGCAGAGCCGCATCTTATTTATCGCTTAATCTTGCCATGTTCAACAGCGCCTGGCCCAATCCTATCCAATGACTCTACCATTGCAGACCCTGCCCCGAAGGTGATATTCACAGGAATTGAGACTGGAGGATAGAGTACTCAAGGTAGTCTACCTTGAATAACCCCAACTTGGGGCACTAAATATCGCTTCCCGCGTTAAAACATGGCGTTCAGTTCGATAATTCTCTAAGTAATGCGGCCTCCGATGCTCCGGGCGAACTCCAGATCGATTGTTTGTGGTCAACTCGAAGCCTACCTACAAGTACCGGTAGTCTGGACTGCCTCGATAATCTCGGAAGTTTTACCTATTTCTATCATGAGGCGGCGCATAGTTTTTCTGCCTCCATTCTTTCGATCGAGGCTCTTGGAGTATCAGGAGAGTCCGGCGGTATTAATATAAAAGCAGCGAGAGTGTGAGCTAGTTTTAGTAGTGCTGTTGAAGCTCTAAAAAGGGGAATCAGGGTGCGCTTGCATCCGTCTGTGGAGCTACTTGCATCATGCTCGGTGGGTAACTTGTGGTGATGAACTAAACACAGCGGCAGCACCGCATGCAATTGCTGCATACGTAAGCCCGGCCCTCACGAATTATCACTCATTATATGCTTCTGACATTCATTGATTTTCAAATACCTATTCACTGAGAAAAAGTCTGCAGAATCAAATATCTCGGGTGCCATGAGAGGTGAAGGGCTCGGGGGCCTTGGGTTAAGTCTGGCTTGTCAGTTGAGTCCTTCGGCTACCGGCATATCAGTGATTATCACAGGTTAACCAGTCAAACTTCTCTATAGTCTACCACAATTCACAAGTCTGACCGCCCTTTAGGCGGTGGGGCGAACATTCGAGTAGGAGCAGGACGAATAGATTTAGCTGTATCCACGATATAGCGAATCCGGAAGTGATCTTCGGTGTATCATAAAGCGGCTTGGATACTAGTCGTTTCGCTCTGTTATGTAAAGGTTTGGAGTTTTTAAGGAATTGCGTGGTTGGGAGCACAGTACTAGTACTAGTACTTGTGATAAGTATGGAGATATTGGTGAACAGATTCCTCGGTAATTTTCCAGGAGATGATTTGGGACGGCCCCAATGATGATATGAACTTGGGTGTTTGACCTTCATTTTGCTTAAAGCTCCAATGAACTCGTTCTATCCATCTGAGATTTAGCAGCTGTGAGAGGCGATTCTTGAGGCTGATGGCAATCACTAGAAACTAGGAGGGCGGGGGCGGGGAATAGATTTATCCTCGAGCCAGTGTGGATCCTTGAAACCTCAATCGGATTGCAGATCTCAACTAAGCACTCCTACTAGTGCATACCCTAGAAGCTTCAATACTCGGGTGTGTCCATAAAAATCGGAAAAAAAATATTAACAAGATCGTGGGGGGAGGTGAGTAGATAGACGGTATAAATGGAGGATAATAAGCTTATTAGATGCAAACAACCTAGAGTGGATATGAAACACATTACCACACCAATGACAAGATCCTGAACCAAGAATTAAAATTGGTCATGGTACAAATTGGCCCTATGGAGATTAGTTGAAACTCCTGAGAGCCCTTTGGAATCTCTAAAATTCACACATTAGAGAAAGATAGACACCAATGCAACTCGCCTGGGTTTCTAGCTTTAACAATTCTCTGTTTTTTTCCACAAAGTTTATCTAATGATCAGCACAAATCCCTGTTTTGCTGCCCTTGGTTTTCCGATTTTATGGACACACCCAAGTACCATACAGTACATCGGGCAATTAGAAGAGGTACGACTAAACTAACTACCTTCAACTCCTTGAACTACCCCTGAGCCCGTTAAGCCCGTTAAAATCAGGACACTTTATTTGAATTCCCTCAATTGCGCATGGGATTGCTATTATATTCAATTACTGGGGCGTGTACTTGCTAAATAAAAAGTTGGAGGTAGTTCCTCGGTTTCTGAGTGTGATCATAGCTTTACTCAAAGCTCAACAACGCTCCCTGCGGAGATGATAGGGGAAGTTGCTGGGAGCTCATAGAGGTTCCTTTCCTGTAGCAAGCGGGGTGACGGGGGATAGAGAAGCTTAGGCTTTGACTTTTACGGGAATCGGGTGCTTGCCTAAGTTTAGGAGCCTTCCACTCTTTCAAACGGTACTTCACCCGATGTTCGGTGAGAGCACCTACAGCACACTATAGTCTTCTATACTGTTATTTACTCTCACCTGAAGGGGCTGGATCTGGCCGAACACTCCTTCACCTTATATATCGCTGCTGGAAATGTGAAAGCTATCCGGACGCACTTCTGGATGACGAAATACCTCAACTTGAACTTTCTGTAGTTCCTCTCTGTGACTTTGGGTGTTCTAATATCCGCAAATACCAGCCTTCCTTTTATTATTTACCGGTACGTTACTGCAGCATCGATCTACTTATCACAGAGTTTTCGTCGGCCTAGTCACGAAAGCACAGAAGGGATGAATGTGTTCCATCGGGTTTAATTATGAAGGAGAGAGGATGGCGGACGTACTTTAATGGTAGCGCGAGGGCCAGCCTATGGTGCAGGATGGGGGAGGATGCGTGGTGGAGCTGGAAGATATCACGTTAAATGCGGGAACTTGCACAAGGGCTGCTTTATGTTCCCAAATTCCTCCTCCCAGTCTCTCCTATGGAGTAAGGTTATATATATCTCCCATTGGAGCCCTGGCTAGGGTGGATATTGTCCTGGTTCCTCTTCTTCTGTTGTCCTTAGTCTAACACCTCACTCTAGTGTTTTGTGTATATTGGTGCTGGGGGAGATATGGGGTGGATGGTAAGCATGCCCGAGCTCGTCGGTATGTTCATAACTAGATTGTCAATCTTCTCTTCTTATCGTTCAATATCTTATTATTTGAACAGTCTACCAGGATACCCAGATTTTGTCTTGTGCCAGCTTGCTAGGTTGCCACTACTTCCGCTCTCAATTATTGCATGTTGCCATAGGGGAAGAAGCCACTTCAGCACGCCATGAAGGTTTATCCCCAGACCTAATAGTAGCCATCGTCACCTCCACCTCCTCTGATTCTAAACTCTGAATCTCAACCGTCTCCGGGACTGCAATAGCCTTCGAGACCACCTCCTGCAACTTCAAGAGCACATCCATGATAACCCCAGATTTTGAGAGACAAATTGACTGCTAAAGTGCCGAAGGCTCCAGGTGTATTCACCGATGCCTTTGCGGTACCAGAACAAACTAGTAGTTGCTGGCCCGTGCTATACTGCACTTTCTTGGGTTGGCTTGTTGGAAGTTTTAAGAATGTCGCAATTGGATAGTGAAGTAGGGATATAATTTGCTAGCGGGGTGAAGTGGTGAAAGTTGTATTTTGTTTGGAGCAAGGAAAATGGCTTCTCGCAGGATGATGGTCAATCGATTTGATAACTTGAGTGATACCTTTTCCCTGAATCGCATCTTTTCTGGGGCGTGGGTTTTGGGGGTCGGCCGTCTTTTAGAATTTTTTTTGGGGATGCTTATAGGAAGTTTCTTGCGAATGGAATGAGTTGTCTGGGGATAGGACATCTATTTATGTATGATTGGGGGGAGGAAGTAGAGGAAGGAAGGAAACGTAAAGAGTAAATATACAAAATTAGGAATTGATGTGGTTAGCAAAAGGGGCAGTGTTATCATAGAAGGTTCAAGTTCAGGAATAAGATAGCACAACCAGTTGACCTCTCCTTTATAGGGAGGGGTATGAACAAAAACTGTTGAATCAATAGAGAAGGATAAATCTCACTTAGGTAGATTAGGAAACATCCCCAAGGCTCATAGGAGTATTTGCACATACATTCCTGCTAGACTACGGTAATTCACCTCGGGGGGTTTCGAGCTAAGGTCCTGGCTTCGCTGGGAGCGCAGGGCATCGGGCTTGGGGGGCTTCGCCACTCCGTCATGCCCTTCTAGAGCGGCCCGTGCGGTGCTGTTCGGCAGTCATCATCTCGGCAGTCGGGAATGACATCTTCCCGCTCTATCAGTGACTTTACTCCTGCATCATGCCCATACTCGAGTAAATGGCAGCATATAGCAGGGGCTCGCGGCCGCCGATACCTGAACTCAGCGTTGATAACTTCCTGCCCTAGTATGATAGCAGCTTCACCGCTCCCTCATGCCGCTTGCCGCAACCAATGCGAGTGCAATTGAGCCTTCGTTGTCTGAGTTATGGTGTCGGGGTTGGCGTCTGCCTGCTAGTAAGAGCTTCACTGCTTCCTAGTTGAGGCCCGTGGGAGTGCTACATTGCCCATGCAGTCCGCTCGGTTGACAATGCAACCTTTCACCTCTTTCATAGCTGTCGCTAAACCGATAATCCCGAAGAAAGATGCACACTTTAGTCTAGTGAAGGGAAAGGACCATCCATGCCAGGGGAATCTTTAGTCTCCAATGCGTACTCTAAAATGGGTTTGGCGGATATGTGCTTATCGTACCGGTACAAGAACCTTAGGCAAGTAATCTGGCGCGATCTGAGAGGTCTCTTTTCGCCTGGTTTGCCCGATGTGTAGGGTCATGGCTGAGGAGTGGTGCATCACACTCTTTAGGAAGAGAATGAGAAGGGAGGCCCTTGACCTGCTGTGAACTCAGAGGGGTTATATGGGTCTCCGCGGTTTTGGAGTGAGGTCTAGGAAACAGGTCGAGCAGATCGGAGGGATACTCTTAGAGGGTATGGTGGATCGACTAGGTAGTCAAAGCTTGCGTATCGAGAGTGGTGAGTCCATGGCAGCAGCTTAAGGGTGTCCCTATCAAAGGATATTACCGGGTTGAAGCCCGCTGATCCGGTCTCAGCAGAGCTTGCTCACCTGCAATAGTCGTTCCTAACGGTATGTTCATATCAGGGCGGCCCCCGCAAGTTCTATCTTCTCGTCTTCTGCTTTTGCCCGTCTCGGGGCTACACTACACGCGTCCCCCAATTCCGAGCCTCCTTCCCCTACGAGGGATGATTGTTTCTCTGAGGATTATTATAGCTCGATGTTACGGGAAACCAGTAGGGGTCTATGTCAACATCTGTTAGTGAACAACTTTCGGTAGGCTTCCGAGTGGCCTCGCTCCTATACATGTCTCCAGGATTGTTTAGGGGATACTTAGTATATCTTCCTCCAACGTGCTTCTCATCGCCCTCTGAGTTCGCGCTTTTTTTGATTTCACAATGATGTATCTACTATACCGTCCTTGGCAGGTTTTAATCGATAAACTCATTACTTTTACACAAAGCTGCCTCTCAGTCTCACGGCAGATATGCGGTCTCCCGGTCATTAATATTTAAGTATTCCTGGCGACTTTTGGAGAATCTACTGTAGGGAGCCAAGAGCCTCGACTAGATGCTACGACAAGCACTCGTTAAAAACCTCAACCCAAGTAAACTTACATTGTGTTGAGCAGGTGGTCTGGGGCATTCTTACAATTCTAGGAACTTGTGGCCCTTGGCAGCCAATGACCTTTTTCTGCTCTCGAGAGTTCGGGAATACATTCTTTGGGAAGTGTCATCAATCTAAATACCGACAAGCTGTTTCAACAGGGAGCCCCCCATATTCATCGAGGACTGCTTCTTCAGGGTAGCAAAGCCTAGATGGAAAAGAGACCACAACAATATTTCCTCCTATGGCTTGGTCGTGTCTTGTTGGTCGTTGGGGGGCCAACATCGTGACTTGTCACCTAGTGGAAGGTAGGTTGGTATCGCTAGGATAAAATTGGATTAATATTGGGGAATCGCTCTTTGTTCTTCCCCCAAAAGGCTACTCGTTTACCTGAGGAGGCTCTTGCCGTCGCCTGGATCGCCGTAGTAGAACAAGGGGGTATGATTGGATTCGTCTTTCTCACTGTCACTTTCTGAACTTGTAGGTTTCTGGTGGTTGCTTTCCAGCACATTCTCCGCTGGTTCGCATGCCCTGGTGGTGTAGGGTGCCTGTGGCACTACTGGGACTGCCGGACCGGAGCCTAGCGCTCCTCATCCCAGCCGTGAAATCAAAGCCATGCGAGACATCAAAAGAGTGGATGTTATCGCTCGTAGCGTTTGCGGTCCTTAACTTTCTTGAATAGTGGGGGAGGGTGGATTATGGCGGAGGGTGCGCCGGCAACCAAAGTTAACTTATGGTCTATTCCAGCTTGGAGAGATTTTGACGCTGCGAGTATCCCTAGAGATGGTAGGTACAGTACCGTAAACAGATCTAGACCAATCGGACCGCAAAGGCTTGCCAATTCTCGCGACGCCGGAATAGTAGATATCGATCTCTCTTTGGCTCAATCTCTAATTTGCGCTTGAGCACTCTAGTGCTAAGTTCTGTGGATCTGAAGATAGTGTTTTCCAATCTCATCAATTCGGAGGAGGTACAGTACGTACAGACCGTAGTGGTACTGTACATAGAGACAAACTGACTTGCTCCACTAAGGACGCTGGAGAGCCAGGGAGAGAGCAGTAGTTTAGTCTTCGCACTAGTACATAACGTTAAATAGATCAAGACACTAGCTTTCTATTTTCGATATTTTATTTACAACAAATAATTTGTGTTTGTCTAATTCTTTAAGTTTGTTTCCACTGGGGCTTTTGATTCCGGTTTCCAATTTTCACAATTTTCCATTTGTCCACTAGGTTCCTAGCCATTTCCCTACTAATTCCTCAACTGCTGCCTCTGTCACTGTGCCGCCCTTCCTGTTCAACTCTCTTTTGGCCTTCTTTCTGAGATTGGACTTCTTTAAAGAAAGCGCTCTTTTTTCCTTATTTTTTTCCACCCATTTCTTCTTACTCTCTTTCTGCCTCTCTTTCTGTTCACTTGCTAGTAGTTTATTTAGTTAAATTAGATTATTTATCGGGGGAGTGTCAACTTACCACTAAGTCTCTTACTAGCTGACTCCGCCTTCATTTTTTCATGCATCTCGATATGCGCCGCTCTGAAGGGGGAGGCGGGGCATTCTGCACACATGGGACTAAGGTAATAAGCTAAGTGTTGCCAAATTGCTTGTTGAGGATTTGGGCTGTTGTTGTTTCTATTAGCATTATTTGAGGGTATATCTGGATGAAGGAGAGAGAAAGGAGAATTCCAACCGGTGTCTGAAACTATGCTGACAGCACTTGACAGGACAGGTTCCTTCTTTCTGATTGGAGAGGGGCTGTTTGTGAGGGTTTCCACCTTTGGTGTGTCCAAGGGAGGCATCGGAGGGATTGGCTAGCTTGGAGGTAGCCATTCTTGCGCAGATTTGGTGATGGATAAAGGAAGTAAAGGAAGAGAGAGTGTGGTGTTGGCGGGTTGGTGTATTTAAGCGATTCTTTTGTTCATGACTGGAAGCGATATTTAAGTTATCGCTTCTTTCTTGGCATCCTGGTATCGTTGACGGGGCAAGTCGGTTGCCACACAAGTTTTCCTATTTTTGGACTCTTTGTTCTGGTGCGCGATACTGTGTTGTACCGTACTGCGCTCGAGAACTCCACCCCCAGAACCAACAAGGTGGAGTACTCGTTATTGAGAAATTATTGTAAACATGGCCGTTGTTGGGAGAGGTCAGCTCTGGGGGTCGAGAAAGCGTTTTTCGCATGCGAAGTTTTCGGTTGATCCATTGTCATGGAGAACCGGCCTTTCACGGAGGAAAAAAAAGTCTTTCTGCTCGACCTCCCCAGTCGGTATTTTTCGATCATGAGGGTAGTGCCTCTAGTGCGTGGGGCCTAGATCTAAGTTAAAAGAAGCGAATGTTTGAAGTTATCAAACAACATTTGCTTTCACAAACCCGGATCGGGTGTACTGTACTGTGACAGGCTGCTGCTCCTAGATGCATAAGTCATCGGATATTCATCGGCCCCGAGAGGTAACTCTCTTAAAACTTGATCTAATAGGGAAGAGTAATCCAATGTGGTGGCGAATAGCCTCCAATTAGAGCCTAGGCTTTATTTTTTTCCCTACATAAGCCTTCTAATTAAACTAGAGGTTATGGGGGCAGCGCTCTTGATGTACACTGAGATATGAATTGAACAATCACGATTGCATGTGGATGCGGTGATGGCTAATGTTGCTCGTATCCACTTTTACTACCAGACTCTAAAGGCCATCGTCTTGCGCATCCTTCGCTGGGCGGTGTAGTAGAGCTTCGTCACGGACCATCACTCGTCTCGTAATAGACTGATTTGAACGATAGACTCGGAGGAGTCGGGTAACAATGGGCAAAACACCATGATTGATGTTTTTCAACATCGTTATTGGGCATCCCCGGGATTTCCCTAAGCTTCTTCAACTATGGCCCAATGGTTACCCGGGGACCGTCTGGTTTTGGCGGCTACAAATATTCTTGGTTAGGCGGACTAGGCTCTATTGAACTATGGTTAAGCTGCGGGTCTGTGGGCTAGCTGTGGATCTGACTGCCCCTTGGGGTGGGTGAAGACCCACTAGAATCAAATTATCATTGTTCCTGCTAAATGGTATTTATCAGAATGTGGGGAAATTCGGCATTCTTAGCATTTTAGGGGGTAAGGGTGATGTAATATAACTAATCTCGTCCTCGGGTGTTGAGAGCTTGAGCTGCTTTGGGCTCATGGAGCCTAAAAATTGGGGAAAATTATATGGGATACTGCATTTTGGATGTATAGTGGGCTCATCTTAGGATGGCTATTTAAAATGGATCTCAGTGGAGTTCTGAGCCCCCATCCTGGCCCTATTCTAGTGTGTTTTACCTGCTGCTCTCCCTTTAGTGTCCCCCTATTGATAGAGTTTGAACGGTGACTTGGGATTGCATTTGGGCCGGGGGGTACATTCCGATATATATATTGGCCTACGGATGCCTTATAGTTAGGTATGTTGATAGCCTTTGTGACTCTATAGGCAAGTCTCTGTTTTGTATCTATGTAGACCCCTCTGTAAACTGCCGTAGCTCTTACCTACGAGCAACGCCTTAGGCACAATACTGGAAAAAGAAATTACGGTACGATACGATATCATAAGTGCTACCACAAATAATGAGTAAAGTATTTTTGCCACGCCCTGCTTTGCCACAGAAAGCTGATGAATGTTTTTTTGTAGGATCACCTAGATCTTGGAGGACGCTAGCATAGAAACTAAGTTAAGTCCCCTAAAGTTCTTGCTATAAGCACATTCCCGAAATATCGTAGTTCCGAGGATACACTCCACAACAACTTCCTCCAGATCGCTATCCATTGTATCTGAAGTTATCTCATCATATCCAACCTCCCACAGCCATATCTGATGATATCGACTCCCCCGGGCATTAATCGTACAATCGTTCCTCTTCCAGCGGGGTAAAGGAGGATTTTCTAGTCTCATCAACAAGAGTATGGAATGCCCTGCTAGTAACTTAGAGCTACCCTAGGTGACATTTCGAGAGATGTATCAAAACGAAGCAGGAATGCAGGCCTCGACTACTCTACAAATTTGGCCGAAGCGTCAAAAGTAGGTAAGTGCTTGTTGTCTATGGGATAGGTTTAATCATGGGCATTGGCAGACCTGAGTACTTACTACCATTCTCCACTTTTCTAATTCTTACACTATTTTCTGCTAGATTCTTGCTCCAAGAACTGGCCAGCTGCTTTACAAGGGAGCCTGACATAGAGCACTCGTTTGAAATTGCGAGTTCGGTGAGGTGAATTTGGGGCTAGGATGGGTGACTACACTATATCCTCTGGTTGTCCTATCATGCAAACTTCTTATCACTAGAGAACTATAGTGATATCCTGATTTTTGAGGATCACTTTCCCACAATGCCTTTCCCAGGGATTATTTATTATACCTGATATGTATCTTGTGAAAGCCGGGATAGGTGCCGTAAAGTAAGCCTGAATTATCAGATTCACCCTCTCTAAACACCCTACGCTATCTTCGGAAGACCTTGGAGTCAACCCCTGCATCGACCGCTGGTGGGTTCGAATATTTATCCTGATGGGGGACTGAGCGGGGGACAGCTCACTTCTGAGTTTCGAGCAACTGGGAAGATTGAAAGCAATTTAATACCCCGTTGAAGAGGGGGGTTGGCGTTATGGAAGTATTGTGGCTAGTTTTCTGCTCCCCCGCTCCCTGAGGTCTTGGTTGATTGAGTAGTGGCGGTGGCTGTGACTAAGGCAGAGGAAAAATAAACATAGGATAGTAGAAACCCCTTACGGGACCTGTTAGAAAGAAGGCGTGATATGGATTGCTTCGGTTAGGTGGTATGATATTGTGGGCGGTAGCTAACTTATATACGATGGCACTGTGTATGAGCGAGTTGAGGAATCCAAAGGGCTGATACCCACCCGCCACCTGCCTTAATTGTTGTAACTTAATATGTTACACACTTAGTAATCCAACTAGTAGAGTACAAAGCTTTGAGAGAGAGTCTCCCGGGATTCCTTCTGGGGCCATTTGAATTAATGTAGAAGACAAATGGGCATAGCGGATTCTATGCTTGGGGAAGTTTGCCTTTTGGCCTCTGCACTGCAAGAGTAATTAAAGCAATATAATCCCCGACTACAATATGCTACTATTCTACGACTACTGTCACTAGCCATGGCACTGCTCTTTCTTCCTAGTAACTAGGAAGCTCAAGAACACGGTTTCGCATTTGCTACCCGCCAGGGACTAACAGACTACACGACGTGGGCACTAGCAGATATCACACAAGTGAGAAGGAGGAAGGAAGAGAAAAAGGAAGGGAGAATGAAATTCTACAGGAGAAAGGGAAGGGAAAGGAGAGGGAGAGGGACGAAGAGAAGGCAAAGATGAGAGATGCTGGGTGGGTAAGTGAAATAAAGGAATCAAATGGGAGGGAGAGGTGGATAAAACTAGAAAGCAGAGGTGAAGTTATGGATGAAACATCTAAGAATTAGCTATGATGAAATTCCTCTGTAGGCCTCTGAAATCGAGGATTTGTGCGGAGGCCGGTAGGGCCCCTGGGCGCCGGGATATTTGATAAGCAAGTGAGTCTTCACTACCTTATATCATATGTCAATCAGCTTTGTAGCCTTACGACCCCATTTACTACTAGTAAGACCTCTTTGTGCCCTCTCTTGTTCCTCTTTTGATGGTAATCTACACAGTATCGTTCTAGTTAAATTTTAGGGCTTAAGGAAGAAATCGATCGGTACTGGTAATTAGCCCCCCTACTCCAAGCCCTAGAGATGGAATGGGAGCTCCACCCTATAGCGAGGTTAGACTGTCCGTTCGTTACAGTGACTATCTAACAGCTATGTATTTAGTCGCTATCTTTGAAGCAAGAGGATTCGGCATCTGCGCTCATTTTACTGACTTAGGTTTCTAGTGTCCTCCCGGTAAGGAATTTTGCGTTGTGAGTTACTAGTTTACTAGCACCCTCGAGTATTGCTGTCGATTTCTAAGTTCATATGCGACGCTTCCCTAAACCCGCAAAGCGAAGGATGACCATCCGTCAGGGAGGTAATGCTTGGTTGTGTAAGGGTTTAACAAGTAGTGAGAAACCCTCTAAGCCAGCGCCGGCCCCGCCGGAGACTCTTAGTCGAGGATCATGAACATGAAGAGTTCTAAAATAGACTCCCAAATCCTGAGGGGTCACCGCGTTACTGATACCATCGCCCGCCTCCTGGAACCAACCTGCACAACAACTCTGTCAATTCTTTATATATATAAATCCCGACAAAGTATGCGAAATGCAGCAATTATGAGAGCCCTTCAGTCCCGGTGAGGGCGTCACTGTTTCAAAAAGAAAGCCCTCTGCTTCAGTATTCAGGGTCTTACATGAGCGGACCAACGTAGGTAGTCTAGGAAAACCTCTCCCGAATCAGCCTACAGGCGGTTCGGGGAAACCTTCGCCCATATCTATGTAACAGCATTTCACAGGATACTTGCAAGAGAGGGAGAGAATATGGGCTCCAAAGCAGAAAAAACAAAATTGAAGTAAAAAAAAAAAGGTAAAAAGGTAAAAAAAAGGTATTCCTCTGCTTCCAGGAATACAGAGTCGGAAGGGTTCTGGGGAACATGGAAATCGTAGTTTATTTTCCTTGATTTCGATATTCGTCCGAGTGCCATGGCACGGGAAGAGAAACAGGTTATTCCCCCTTGGTCTTCTATCAATAGCCAAGTTGTTATCAATGGACTTGAACACCATGAGAAAGTTGTCCGGTGAGCGTAGAGGAAGGTGGATATAGTTTCCGTCCAGTGCTGCTATATCTTACGTCCTACATTGATAGGTTAGTACACAAACGAAGAGAAATGATAAAGGGGTGAAATAATGACAGTGATCAGAGCAACTATTGCGAATTTTCGAGTTTTAGAAATGCAGACAGTCACAGCAACCTCCGGCGAGCACAACTGGGCATATCCACCTTCATTGGATGTATCATTTAAGAGACACCGTCGCAGATTACTCTCAAGAGGATTAGTCCGAAGTGGTATTCCGCTACTAACTGTGGTTCAACTACTGTTCCACTTCCATAAGCGCGCACTAACCGTGATAAGTGATTTGTGGTGCGATATGCTGTCTTGTATCAGCTGTTCACGGCTCTGCCGGGGCACTGCCGCGAGGTTCTATCCGGGCCCCGCGGAGGGTGGATTCTTGCCTGGACTGGTTTAGCTAGTGCTCTCATGTAGTGTCCGGGAGTGTATGGACACGTACTTGTACTGACCGTATTTCGGCTGTAGCAGTTCGCGCTAAATTCACATTCCGGCGGAAACTTTAAAGGTAATTTTAATCCAGTCGGCTGTTGGTATCCACGGCCGATGAAAGGGAAGAGATAAGCGGTGCTATACTCCTCCATGTTATTAACGAGGGGTTTTAGAGGGATGTTAGCTACTAGAATCAATACTCTCGGAAGAGCACACTGGACTTCTGGGCTACGGTAAGCGTATTTTCATAAGGCTTCCCCCGTGCCACGTCTAACATAGGTATCAAGACCTTCATCATCGAGGGAGTGGGCACAATCGGTTTTAGCCTTCTTGCTCTCATTTTCATACCACATTGCCCTTGCACCACACCTCCGTTGACAAAAGGAGAAAGCCGTGATCGCCTAAGCAAATCAAGCTGGTTGCGGACTTCACGCAACAGAAAAGCTCAACTGGGGGTAGATATGTAGTGCATTCACGGGCTATCGAGCATAGGTATGGGGGACAGTCTACCTCTCAACACTGTAGCTCGGCACACTTCTCTCTGTTATCTGCTCACTGCCTAGTCTCGCTACAGGAGAAGGATACTCAGGCATAGCGCTGCCTTATGGCGCGTCTGCCCTACGGTCTGGGATTTATAGTAATCCTCATGTAAAGGTACACTTCTGGTAGGTACTATGAGCGGTTTAGGCACTACTTTGCTGCCATAGCTGTGGTTATGGCACCTTTGGCGGTACCGGTGGCCACGACAGGTAATGTTGTGAAGCATGTCGTGTTTTTCTTCTCTTCCTATTTTTCGGATTTACTCCTATACCGATAATATGGTCGTGGCTGGTCAATAGTACTGCCAGCTTGGCTGTCGCTCTGCGACAGGGGGAGTATCCCCTATGGGAATGCCGGTGGTGATATCTCGGGAAAAATCTCCAGCAGTGAGTGGGCGGCACGGTATGTTTAAGGTCATGCTATCAATTTAGGGTATTATGGATTCGCCCTGATTGCTGGAGTCACCATATATAACGAACGGATGACGCAACGAGAGATAAAGCGGCAATTGAGCAAGGCCAAGGAGCAGGAAGAAAAATACGCCTGAGGTTGAGCTCGGCGAGACGACAGGACGGTGGGGCGATACCCCCCTATTCTTGGATATGCTAATTAGAATTACAGACGTCCTAACCTTCGCTACTATGTGCAACATTGAGGGTGTTTATCCTTGGAAAGTTTAGACGGGTCAGATAGACTTGACGCAGAGTTGCATGTAGGAATAATCAATATGATCACCAATTAGAATTTTACGTTTCCTCACCTCTAACTTACCACCCTCCTCAGGTGGCAAATACTCAACTTCGCCTGTCTATGTGAGACCTTTCGAAATTTCAAGAATCAGCTACTCCCCCATCCCTTCTCCCGTTCACCACATCTCACTCGACAAAATGGCCTTGTCCAACAAGGCTCCACAGTCTGAATACTCAGATAAATCAACGAAGCGAGCCACTGCGGCCCGCAACCCCAATCAGTTCCCTTCCCTTGGTCTCATATAATATGATCTGTCCAACCTATTGGGTGCCCGGGTCGTGTAACTCACACCAGCAAATTAGAAAATATGGCCAGCGCACCAACTGCTGTACTCCAGCACCGAGACATACATGCTTGTGGAACGTAGCGACTAATTGGGAAGGTGGGGGGCTACTGATTTTATGTGATTAGGTACTGGATTGTTGCGGATGCGAGAATGCTCCGGAGAATACGACCCCACAGATCGTGAAGCGCGATTTGAGAACGAAAACGGTTTTACAGGGATGGGTGTTTTGTTTTCCGAGGGAGGGATGTGATCTAGAGATTTATCGGGTATCTGCAAATAGAGGCGTTGCATTAGAAGCGGGAAGGTGGGGTAATAAGGCTCGGTATTAATTTCAAGTGTTCCTACTTCTGCCCTTCAGTTGTTGTGAGGGCACTTTTGTGCTTTTGTCGTGGGATTTGGAATCCACAAGTACGCTACTCGTACCCCCTCTCAAATCCCATGGCGCTATTTGTCAGGCGATATTTGCCTATAGAATTTTTCATTTAAGCCGTTAGTGCGCAGCTCAATGCACACAATCTCATGAGAGACTTCTGAAGGAGAGAGGAATCCGCAGTCCAAAGAGGAGTGTGGCAGCCATAATGAGAACTACCAATCGCTTATTCGCTACCCAAACCTAATACTTATCTCGTAGACAAAAACGAGTTAGACGGCATTCAAGCAGACAAGAATGATGTTCTCAGCCATCGCACATTGTGTGGATGGCCCACACTGTCATTTTCTCTGGAGTGGATTCCGCGCGGGTTGAGTAAAGACACATTTTCCGCTTCAATCTTCTCGAGAAATGGGCCCTAGTTTGTGATATCTAGCAAATAATGCCCCCCCCTCCGGAGGTTCCACAATGTGATATCGAGTGTTCCAGTCACAATTGAGAAGAAAAACCCCTCTTCCAGTCAAAGGGGGGCTAGCCACTACTTTGCATCGGTTTTCAATTGCGATTTACGGTTGACCCCAGTAGGCTACTCTAACCGGCAAAATGAGCAGCGGACTAGACTGGCTGAAGTCGAGCGGTTTATGTTATCGGGTGGGGTTTTTTTTTACTGTGCTTCTAACTTGAAGGGATCATTATTGAAGATACGGCTCGTCTTTTTTCTTGAGTATTGCAATACCAGCGAGGTGGAGGTGAAGAACTGACTCAGCGGGGGACAGCTCTTTCCGAGAATTGGAGGGTATGGAGGGGACTTTGACTCCGGGGGGGAGCATGTTTTCTACGCTCTCAAAATTCATAAATATCTAATAATTGACTACGTATTGGTATGAATAAATCGAGAAATAAGCTTTAGCACAAGCCTTCTATAAAAACGCTGTTAGAGAGATACCGGGACAGATTTCCGGACGGAAAGCAGTAAGATCAACCCAACGATCGTTTTCTCCGTGGATATGGTAACGCCAGCGATCTAAACTCAAGTTTTGTCCGACGTGAGCAGGCCGGGTTTCCAGCAGAGCGTACCCATCTAATCGCCCGGAATAATGTTGTGGAACGATTGGCGGCTCCACGACGGGTAGAAAATGACAAGTGTTGAAGTTTTTGATTGCTAGGAAGAACTTATGGCGATGCTGAGATCTGGTTCTTTGTTTGCAAAACAAACCGAGTCTACAGCAACCGGACATCCGCATATAGGTTCGGGGGATGTTTGGAATGAGGGAAAATTCAACCTAAATTAGTCGCTTGTTAACAAGAAGTATGCGGATTGGAGGAGACGTTCATCACCTATCTGCTCATAAATATCGGACTATTGCCAACTCAAGCCGTCCAAGGTTGAAGACTTTACCCTCCTATAAAGGCACGGTACTTCCTAAACAGTATTTCTGTTCTCACTTCACTATCCGCTAAATCAAGCTATGCCCTAAAGCCCTAAAACCACGAAACAGAAGCCACCAGTGGAAGAATTGGAGGAGAGTTAAAAACTGTAAGTGTATCATCAAATTAGCGAAATTAGATACAAGTACTAGAGAGCTTCTGCGACCCGGTCGAACGGATACCAAACCGGCACTGCGGCGGTAGGCTGAGCAAGCTGTGAGATCCAACCGGTAGGAGAGGGAGTCGTCCTGGAATCAGGGTGTACGGCTCCGGAGGGGAGAAGAGATAGCCGATACAACAGGCGACGCTCGAAATGCGATACCGGCAATAGCAAAGAGGCTGTGAAGGGATCCTTAGAGGTGGGAACACATCTATCTCCAAAGTGAGTCTAAGGCCCAGGAGTCACTTCCCACTCAAGTAAACCAATCTCTTCCAGCACCAGCTCATCCCATGCAGTGTCAGCCCAAAACACAATCTCAGAACTCTCGGTTTTTCGATTCAGCATCGACACCCCAGCTTATGTTCGGCCGACACGAACCGTTTTTATCATATCCACTATAATATTCGCTGAGCCGACCAAGATCACCATATATCACTCGTATAGCGGCAAAAACAACGGCAGTCAAGCTGAGATCCTTGACAGAGTCAAGAGAAACCAGTGCATAGGCACACTTAAACGAAAAATTCTGAGCATAGGGCACGGCTGCGTGGGAGCGCATGTCTCCAGAATCGTTCTGTCCTCCCCTCGTTGATAATTGTATGATATTTCGGTTTCTTTCATAATCCGTGGCGCTCGCTAGAGTGATCGGATTTTCGCTGAGCAATCAGTAGGTAAAATTTCCGGCTATAATTGATTATACTACTGTGGTAACAATAGGAAGTGGAGGCATTAACACTCGTTTGATTTCCATAATCGTTTCCAATTAGAGCATGGAACTAGGCAGATTGAGACATGCCGTCGCGAGAACCCCACAGGAATTCCGCGAGACAAGAACGTGTCCATGCATAAGTGTCCCTGAGCACGGCTGAGCGGCAGCCTCCAGTCTTTCCCCAGCAGCCTGATGGACTCCGAGAAGGAGGAGAAAAGCAAAACTGATAAACTCGTAGACTTTGTCGACCGGGAACCTGGAAATGGGAAAAGAGGTGTTCCCCTCTCTTGCTGGTGTTTCTAATTCAATCCGCATATCTATTGGATATTACTATGTAGTGTATAGGAGAAAATAAATTATGGATATCAAGTTAATGCTCCCCATGGTTTCACAGAGGGATGATTGGCTGAACACATGGAATCTCCTGCGTAGCAACCACAGCCCATCAGCGGCACAATAATTTACCCCAGCAGCCCCATTAACCCATTATCCACTCACCAACAGCACTATCAGCAGATTTGGCAGAGTGGTAATTCCATAGGGAAATAAGTTTGCCTTGAAATTTGCGAAGAGGAGTTGTCTTTAGTGATGCCAAGCTAAGTTCGTCAATCTGCATGGTGCGCAACAAATAAATGTGTGCTATAATTGCTTTTTCCTTATGCCGTTGCTGCATACTCGAGTAGCTCGAGGACTCCAAGACCAGATCCCTGGGTGTTTTGAGAAGCCGTAAATCGTCCCCGCAGCCCGTTGGTTCCCCTGTGCCTTACTGGCGCTGAAGCCGGTCGCGCGGAGCAAAAGGAAACTGGGCCCAGGAGGATGGGGCGGTGACCCACGCTCGGCTCCAGCATGTCATTCCCTTCAGAACCTCTTCCTCCTCTCGATTAAGAACAGGGGGGGGACATGGCCTCCTTCGAACATTCATGAAGCTTACCCACGCCCAAGAGTGTTCTTTAGTGTAACATCTAAGCCAGGTAAGGACCATTCATCATTAGATTTTAATCGGGGCCAGGACTCAAGTTTTATGATATGACTGGGGCTAACAAAATTCAGTTCAGCTCAGATCCCCGAATATGATTAGTGGATTCAAACCAGCCTGCACAGTTGAGAACAATAAATAGAGTTCATCAATGCTATCGTAGTACGATGGAGCGGTGTAATATGGTGCAGTAGTTTTGGCATCGATACCAGCCAACAACCAACGCCAAGACCTTTCACACAGCAGAGGTGCGGTACAGGTGCGAGTACTGGTCCTAAACCAAGACCCCGAGCTCCGATCTGGAATATACTAGGGCCTATCGGTAGGTGATCGGAACAGGGATTGCCCGGTTGTTTCGTTTACGAGATACCGCAATAGCAGTTGCGATGTTCAAGGATGTTGGGCAAATATTGTCCGACCCGACCTCGACTGCCCGACTGCCGGGAATCCACAAGACAGAATACTCTCTCCAATTGCTAGTGCCTTACCGGAAAAGGGAGGGAATCCCTTAGTACTGTAGTAAGATGTTCGGCTTCTATCTCTATTTGGAACTAGAGTTGGTGAAGGTCTAAGAGTCCTCTTTTAGGCCCAATTAAGTTAGTGCTGGCTAAACAGCACGTCGAAACTCCAATTAAGAGCAGGGAATTCATTTTATGCCTGTGGGTATAATATCCACACGGCCAGCGGAAGATTCTGTATCTCACCGGCGCGGAGGCTGCAAGTGCTGAGCTCGTTTTTGAGGCGGGATGGGGCGGAAACTCACCGGGGTTCGTGATCGGCACGCACTTTCTTGGTCTAGATGGTATTCAGAGGATGTGATAGTAGACTCCTCCGAGACTACAATGATGATAGCAACATACTTCCTCTTCAAAAAAAAAAAAGAAAGGGGGGGGCAAGTGAACAGCCCATTAGTACAGTCCTATGCAATTCTATGAACACCAGATTGATACGACTTCGCACTGTATCAGATACAGGGATGAAGAGTCTCCTCACACGATGGGTGGGCATCCTGCTACTGCAACCAGGTGGCCAGGCGTGTCTTCCCCCACCCCGGGTATGATATTGTGCCGGAACGTCATTGCTCCCCCGTGCAAATCTCGAACCCATGCTCAGATACCCTTCCCCTACTCGAGTACAACAAAAATTTCCCGCAAGTTCCAGTAGCAGAGGTTTACTCAAGGAGCCTTACACTAAGAATTGAATTATCCATTTGATAATATTTTCGATGATAGGCCTTAGGAAATCCGGAGGGGTCGGAAAAGACGATCGAGCTGATATCCTTGAGAATTAACTGCTGAAATCAGCAGGACTGATACCCTTGCACTTGCACCCGGAAATTCCCCACCATCCTGATCCGAGATATATGATACGTCCTACGCCTTTTCGTGGGAGACGCGCGAACCCAGACTAAAGCCGAACCCCATCACTTTCGCCCCGCTTTTTTAGTTCTCTAGCTCGGCTGTTTTCCCTATCGGGCACGTACAATACCCATCCCTAGCGGACTCCGCTACTCTCAGTAGTTCCTCTAGCATGTCCAAGGAGCCTGTGGGGCTTTTGGCGCAAAAGAGAGACCAGCTATCTCATCCTTAAGGTAGTGTGGGGTTTGAAAAAGTTTTCATAACCTAAAAAGCTAAACTTGCATTACAGTCACACCCATGCTCTCTCGGATCCCGATAATCCGGATGCCTCGCTGTCCCGTATGAATTTCTGTGGGTTCCGGATTTCTTTGCTCCAAAGCCCGGCCCATCGTCCCGGATCACCCGCTGTACAGATTCCTTGGATTTTTGGCCGTCCAGGACATAGGGGTGCGACCACAAAACATATCAGAAGTATCATCTTTGCATCTCAATTACCGACATTGTGAAATCCAAAGAGATGACATGATTCCAACCTGACGGTCAAGTCCCAGCCACCCAAGCGCGTCCATATATCGTAACCACGCAGTGCAGGGGATAGGAGAGACATGCACCGCAGGGCTGCTTCCCGTGCTGTAGCCGTTCCCCACAATTCTTTTCTTTTCTCACCCATACCCTCACTCTTAGTCCCAGTGCTCATTTTAGGCACTGGGCCTGCATCATTCAGTTCTACTAGGGACCAGCCGAGCTCGCTAGCACCTGGTCTCGTGTTACATGACTCCTGCTAGAAACCCTGCCCGGAGACCCAGTAAAACCCCGCCTCTGGGAAATGTCAAAGAGTTGTGACCATCGATAGTAAAAATGGGAATCTACTATTTCTGGTGTAACCGACGTTCTTGTGGGGTGTTGTGCCATACCGTAATCCATTCGTGTTCTGCGGGTCCAGCGGCCCCGCGAATAGGCTGAGGCTTGGATTTTTCACACGCGCGTAAAAAAATTTCCAAAGATCGCGGCAAAGGCGCCTAAAGAATAATAATAAAAAAGATAAAAAAATAAAAATAGAAACCCTTCAACAAAACACTTTAGAAATCTTCCCCTCATTTGGGACGTGGGGTTAATCCGTCTCATGCCACTAGATTCCTACTCAAGTACACATAGACCTGTGCCTATGTAGCACGTTATGTAGGTAGGAAAAACGAGAAGAAGCTCCCCTGCTGCTGGATTTTAGTGGTATCCACACCTACTTCATAAGCTGCAGTGGTGTGGCCCTGCCGACTGCGTTTGCGGCGGCTAGCTGATAGGAATGGGAGGCACAAGATTTGAAGACTGCCGCACTGGAGCGCCTCAACCACCACTGCCTATGGCCATACGGTCTTGGTATCGGCCCACTCATGAAGTCTATCTCCGTATCGCTCTATTCTTCCACCACTTTTAGTCTGGTCTATCATGCATCTCAGAGATATAAGGGGTTCCTCCAATCTTAATCCACTTTGGCGCCTGTGATACTGTATCGGTCCGTTTTGAAAACCCTCGGACCTTACGACTACGGCAAGTGGATACTGCAACATGCCATCCTCTCAGGAAAGCCCATCACCTTTTCATAGTATTTACACGCCTGCGGCGGGATCCTCCGCCAGTGTAGTTCTTTCCTTGAATTTCCTTTTCCTTCCTGCTTGTTTTACGCTGAGAACCACGAGTGCCACTATGTCCCTGGGTGGGATGGATTTGATACAACAGGTTCAGGGGATTCCAGTACTATTCCTCAGGAAAATTTTGGGATATTTGTGGTAATAATGCCTTAGGCTGTGACCGTCTATGAAATAGGTGAGGGGCTTAGTAATGAGTGCCGTATCACAACCCCCTAGTAGAAGATAGTGAGCGCGATTCCGCGGCCTGCGCCAAACCCTCACTATTTCATCAGAACATGGGGTAAGCATCACGCTTCCCCTTGGCCTCTTTGGATATCCTGCTCTGATTGCTACGGCTCCCCATCTTCAGGATTTTAGAATCCGAGTGAGCGCATATGATGATAGCCATTTTCTTCTGTCAAGGACCTATTTATCACAAAGTGATGGAGGCTTGATTGAGCCCTCGGAAGCGATAGCCCGCCTTGAAAGCTTACCTATCCTAAAAGCAAGTATATCATGCCGGGCTCGTGTTTTCATCTTTGCTTCAACTTAGCTTAAAAGCAATTTTTTGAGCAATGAGATCTCACCCTCACACATTGATATCAATGGGTTCCCTCTCTCTCCTTTTGCTGTTTGACCCACACACATCGGTGTCCGGCATTCCTCGGAATCCCGCTTGGCCGAGATGGTGGAGGCATCCATTGAATCTAGCAGTTGGAGTCGGATCGCCATCGCCACGTATAGACCTCACCTCCGAGTCAAGAGGACGAAATTGCCGCGAGGGCCCGGACTCAAACCTTAAAAGACCATTATGGTAGTAATTACACTTTCGATTTTGACCGACCCATTCAAAATAGCTCCCTTGCGCGCGATATTATCGTGAAGCAGGGTTGCTGACCGCGCGGTCTGAAATGTTTCTCAACCTCCTTCTTAGATTGTAAAACTTAGGCGCTTAATGCTATTATAAGCTTATTGACCAAATTGAGTGGTTACGGTCACTCGAAAATGAACTAGATATGTATTGTATCATGTCGCCCCGCTGCTGCACTAGCAATCCACTACCGGGACCCAAGAGATTACGCGATGGCAAGCTGCAATACAGCGCAGGCAGTACATGTAACAGCTAGCCACCTGTGTTAGACATAGCACGGATACAAAATCCTCCCTAGAAATGTCTTCTCATTTACAAGAGACGAACTAGTTCGCCCTGCGGATGAGAACTAAAATCGCAATGTCGTTCAGCGGCGGATTCTTTTTTTGAGGATGTTGTGGCTAACGTCCCTGCCAAGGGTTGCCAATAGAGGCTAGCATGGGTGCGGTTGTGCCTGTTCGGTCAATTTCCATACTCGAGTACACTCGCTTGGAATACTATTGCTTGCGTCGATGCGATGCATGAAAAAAAAAAAAAAAAGGAGGCACTCGTACAAACCTAATATACGGACATACAGAAGGGTCTGTGTGGTGGAAAAAGTGTAGAATATGCAGCTCAGTGCACACGGACCATTCCCGAAAGGCAACCATGACCAGATGGAGCTGGGGAACCCGATGAGCTAGGTGGAGAAAACTTGGATGCCATGGCAATTCTTCAATCATCCAGTGGCCATAACCAATGGGCAAGGTTGTTGAGTTGTCCGTTGCAGAGGTGCATGCATTGACGTCCAGGGTTGTGTACTAGTGCATGTGCGATACGAGTACTCGAGTACATGAGAAAATAATCAATTAGGGAGAAATAAATTGTCAATTTGTTGTTAGTCGGTCTCACACCTAATTGATAGTTCGATGTTCATCAAGAGACGAACGATTAGCAGGGGTGTTGAGGTACAAGCCTCCGACATGAAGTAATATTGTAGAACCCGAATGGTTGAGTGTGAATTTGGTTTAGGCGCTGAGGTGCTCACTGATAATTTTTCCAAACAAGTCCTTAATCCTAGGTGCTTCATGTCTATTACATGTACCTGCAATAGCACTCGGGTGGCAATTGTAGCCAGTACGCTCAGAATCCATGGTCGAGATGGGTATAGAGCCTCGTTGTTTAACAGCACTAGGAATATCCAGCGGAACGGGCGTGAGAACGTGTGCTTGTACTGAACAAAAAAGCTTCTGCACACGCTCCGGTCCCCTTGTGCAAGCACGGAAGGCGAGGGGGGGGGGGTGCGATTCCGTGTAAAAGAATAACGGGAAAGGGGGGGGTAATGGTTACTGGGATTCATGGTGGAGAGCTTTAGGATCGATAACGACTGTCTCTATCTCCCCCCACTCTACGTGTTCCACAGATATTCGACGCTCTGTACCGCCCCCGTGTAGTCGGGTGTAATCTTGTAACCTAACCTGCGCTGTCGGGATTGTGGAGGAGGAGTCTTGTTTTGACAATTTTGTGGGTTTTTTCTCAGATTTATTGCACAGTACTCGAGTATCTGCCCCTGGACGGCAAAGAGATTAGTGGGAAATGTGACCTAGTACCTCACAATTCTAGCCTTAGCGTAGCAGCGGCTTACACTAACAGTACCACCAAGCCGCCCGAATCAAACTCCTTGTAGCGTGTCCAAGTGTGGTCACCACGCTAATCCGCCCAATACAGTAGTAGATGGAACACTATCGTTAGATGCTACCGCGAATCTTCTCTTTCTTTGCTTTTTTTCTCCAGCAGAAAAACAGCAAATCACCAAGAAGTCGACGACTGATATGCATGCACCTTCAAGACTTGGGGAGCAGCACCGTGGGGACAGTTCTACTGGGGTGGGATAAACGGTGCTGGTATAGTGCGCTTCACACTTGATTGCAGACTTCATCCAACACTGTTCTGAGGTAGAGTGGGTATCGGCCACCCACACATCCGGCACCCCCGAATTTCTATATAAACCAGGCTGCCCGTCCCATAACGGCGTCCTTCAGCAGACTCAACAACTCCTTAACCCACAGAAGAAGAACAATCTAGCAATCTAAGCCCCTCAGCCTTCATTCAAAGTGTCCATCATGTCTACTACTACTACCACCGCCGCCTCGCTCATCACAGAGACCCTGCCCAGCACTCTCACAATTAAAGATGAGTCCGCTCGCAACAAGTTCGCTACACCTCCGAAGTACTCCGGCGCTCTCGACAAGTACGAGAAGTTCGACGTCACTCGCGTCATCGGTACCGAGTTCAAGCAAGGCATCCAATTGACAGAGCTTCTAAAGGCTCCCAACTCCGATGACTTGATCCGCGATTTGGCCATCCTCGTGGCCCAGCGTGGTGTTGTCTTCCTCCGCGCACAGGAGATCACCCTTGAAGAGCAGAAGGATCTTACCCAGAAATTGGGTGCTTTGAGCGGAAAGCCCGACAGCAGCGGGCTCCATACCCACCCACTCACCCGCGAGGTAGCATTGTCCCTAATACTCTTTTTGCTATCATCTCTTGCTAATAAAGTTCTGTAGTTCTCTGAACTCGGCGACGAGGTCACTGTCATTAGCACTGAAGGAAAGAAGGGTCTTAATCGCAGACTCCGCCCATCCTACAAGGATGAGAGATCTGGCCTTGCCAGCTCTGGATGGCATATGGAGATCACTTTCGAAGAGATTCCAAGTGACTGTATGTAACAGAACCCCCCGAATAGCAGCCAGGCACTGACCGGTAAATAGACTCCGTCTTGAAGATGACTACCCTCCCAGAAACTGGCGGAGACACCCTTTGGGCTTCCGCTTATGAGGTGAGTTTTGCATGTAGTGACGCCCGCATTTCCGAGATTCCATGCTAACATCTTGTAGGCTTATGACCGTCTCTCCCCTTCGTTCCGTAAAACTCTTGAGGGCTTGACTGCCACCCATGACTCCCCCAGATTCGCTGAGGTCGCCGCCCGCGATGGCTTTCAGCTAAGAACCGACCGTGGTGCCCCTCAGAATACTGGTGTCGACTTGGTTGCTGTTCACCCCGTCATTCGCACCAACCCTGTCACCGGATGGAAAGGTCTCTTTGTCAATAAGGGATTCACCCGCCGCATCAATGAGCTCACCAAGGACGAGTCCGACTATATGCTCGACTTTCTTTTCAAGCACGTTAGCGAGAACCATGATCTCCAGTGCCGGTGAGTAACCATCCCACTTGATCTTAAAGGATATAGATTTCTGACATGGCAATAGCTTGAAATGGATGGCGTACGAGAACAAGAACGCCCATGATGTCGCGATCTGGGATAACCGTAGCGCTTTCCACACCGCTACAGATGACTACTTTGATTTTGGTGGTATCCGCAGAGGAACCATGTTCGTTTCCCTAGGAGAGAAGCCCTACTATGACCCTAACAGCAAATCCCGCCGTGTGGATTTGGGCCTCGGCCCCTTCTCAGGCCAATTCGAATGGCTATAGACTGTTGAACCCCCAGAGCTAACCCCGCGTGGGAGTGAAACTAGCGCCATGGCCCACAAGCTTGTTATGATTTCTTTGGATCCGAATTGTCTTTTTTCTTTTTCTTGGGAGTGTTTGGCATGGGTGCTTGGGGGTTTTGGCTTTCCTTTTTCGATGCTTTGAATGACTGCTTAGTGAATGTATTGGGATTATCACGAACGCTGAAGGCATTATATGACAAATTATGATATCTGCCTGGTTTAAAAGAGTGCGAATAACATTCAAGTGACCCATAATGGTTGTTATTTGTGTAGCTTCTGGCTGGCAGGCCGGTCCCCGAGTTTGCCTTTACCGAGCCACTAGCCTTCCATCGTCTGAGATTTCTCGGACCGCTCTACTCTAAGTGTCCTGTACATTGTTCTCCCCAAGCAAGAGGAACCTGAACGTTGAGGGGGTTTAATTTTCTTCATCTATATGGAGGCGCACTCATGATGGAGCCATATGACTTTCTCTGATTCCTGTGTTTGAATAATATTGGAACCGGTATAATATTATACTTCTGGCCTGAGACGAGTTACTTGTATCGTATACACGGGGCAGTTCGGAACGTCGGCGTCTGTAAAAGTTTGTCGGGGCTCAGTCACTCGGGTATGCTTGTCATCGTTAGCCGAACTCAGACAGTTCGTGATGGTTCAATCCTACTCCGCTGCCGTTGCCGCTCGTGTGTCGTGTGTTCCGTTACGCAATGCGCTCCCTTTGGTTTCGCAGAGTTTGGGCCCTGGGTTCCCGCATGTCTTGCCAAGCCCTGTCGCTCACTCTCGGAACGCACTTATAGGGGGCACAGATACCCCGGTGAATTGGCCTTAGGAGAAATAGGGTACCGGCAGGCGTTTCTCGTTCCTTCTATGGAATCTTCCCACGGACCGCTACAGTATGTCCTAAGATCACCCAACAAATTCCCCCAGATGACTCATGGGAGCCCGGGATCTGGCGCGCGCGCGTGGCTATGGAACTGTGATACGCCATAGGCATTTGTTTTGACCTCTGTCTGTATTCACACTGGCATCCAGGAAGTGGTTCGCCATTAGCAGGAGGGTGCTGTCCTGGGCGAAGTAATAAAGTGTTTGGGCCCCCTATGCCCTAAAGCGAGTCGGGTCTCCTGCGATTCAAGCACAGTTGGGAGTTTGCAAATATTTTGCACACCGTCAGCCCATTCGAGCCCAGTGAGCAGGTTATGCGTGAGCCTACTATTTAGGTCCCGCTAAGTGCCTCTTATTCGGTGGGTCTTGGGAGGTGAGTGGCAACTGCAGCAGGCAGTCGAAATAGAAATACTGTACAGTACCGGTACAGTACCGGATTCCCGTTGTGACGGGCTGAAGCGGAGGATTGCCCTATCATGGCCCTGCAGAGACGCGCCATACCGGTGTTCTCGGGGCCCCGTTTAGTTTGGGATGACAAGAAAGGGGCAACCAAAAAATCGGGTGCATACGTCTAATCGGCAGGCTCATGTTGAGACGAGCGATGCACCCTGATCTAATTTGCTTGAGAGTTTGCTCACAGCCGTGCGACGTCAATTCCGGCAATACAAGTATAATCCCAGGGCCCTCAACCACTGCCTCTCATCTCTCAACTCTCTAGGGGAAGGGGGAAAATTGAGGGTGTTATCAAACTAACACCTTCTGCTAATGGAAACCCAACACTATCTTAAGCTTTTGTAGGGTCCTTGTTTTGGTTGACTGCATTTTGCGATTTACGCTATCTAATCACCTTCTGCTCTTTCTATCCATTTATCCGTTCAGCCATTGTTTAGTACATCAGGCGTGCGATGTGCGGCCCCTGCAGGTTGAAAGAGAAGAAAAGTCTCTCATGTAACTAACTGTGACATTCTCGCGCTCTCGAAGATTGCCTGAGAGTTCTGTTATCTTTCTGCAACCCTCAAACAAGGTCGGATAATTCATTACCAAGATTTATGACACTTGTCTTCTTTCCAACTCATTGAGGGTAACCTAAGGGTCGTTTGAAAAGCTCAATTTATTCTGAAAAAAAAAAAACCCCCCCTTATAGTATAATTCTGTTATGACATGAATTTGTTGCGACGCTTATACAATGACCTCTCAAAAGTATTGTCCCACTTTCTAAAACCCCACCAAAAAGTGCCTAAACATGGGTAATTAGCTAGCCCATTTCTATATAATAAAGTATCTTGAAGGAATACATAAATTCCTCCTCACAAGAATTACCTTCTCATATAATAGAAATCATAAACACTCCATATTTGCATGAGTTGCACCTGGATTTACCTAGGCATAGTGTGATGAAAGGTGAATCCCCACCAAAGTTAGCGCCAAGCCCCCAAATTTGTATGTGGGCTTGGCATTCCATTTTAACCATTGTATAGAAATGGATACGAAACCTTGTGAAATGAATAGATAAAATAAATAAAAATCAGAAACAGATTCTCCTTGTAAATATCTGCATATAGGAATTTTGTATAAATTTTAATAATTCTATTCTATTATTATTTCAGTTGGTGAATATACCGACTTTGGCGGTAAAACGGGGTTTGGGACAATACTTTTGACAGCTCAGTTTATCGTACCAATTTTCTTGTGGAAAAGTCTTGACTAAGCCTCTCTGGATCATGAATCATCACTCATCGATCCATATATAATTTTCGGTTTGGCTGGGGTAGTCCCTAATTTTGAGGGAGGAGCGGTCCCGGGATTAGTAGAATTCCACGGCCAATTCTAGAACCACATGCGAGACCCAAGGGGTTAAGGTTCTTCTGGAAATCTCACCCCATTGCCCGTTGAACCATTTGTCGAATCTTGAATTACAATTCTCCATCCGGTTAAGCAGGGAGCTCGTTCATATTATCCTTTCGGGTTAGCCCTCTCCCTTGTTATTATTCCTATGAAACGCTAGCCCCGACCAGCAGGTCAATTAGAGCGACTAGCTCTACAACAACGACCCGAGCTGACCAACTACAAAGAGGAGGAGAGTATACTATTCCTTCCATCTACGAAGAAGTCTACCAAAGGCATGCCGCTCCAGATATCTGCACATCTTGGGCATTCGAGAAGGTTACTACATTCACAAGTCTGCGAGGGGGTCAAAGGCCTCAAAGGCCGTCTCTTCCGACTATTCGCCGTTCGGTATAGTCCGTTCGGCATCGAAGGTCGATGGGAACTGCAAAACCCTCCTGGCGCTAAGGTACTATATGTATGTACTATGTAGCAGCCTCGAGCTAGGTCTTGGGCAGTGAGTGGGACTTTGATGAGATGGGCTTGCGGTGGGGTTGAGAGGATGGTGTTTAATTGCTGAGCTAGGGTGGTGAAGTGTGCGGGCTAGAGGATTTCTTAGGTAATAGGCACTTCCAAGGCTATTTGGGGAAGATGCCAGATTGAGGGCAGAGCCTGAATGAGAGCGCCTTTGAAGATAGGGGATCAGGGCGCCGGTTCATGATGGTCGGAATATCTACGAACTTTCATTGGCCCTGCTAAATGCTGGTGCATAGGGGTGACATTTCATGATGTTTGATGCAAGGAGTTGTTGCTGGTTTGGGAAAAAAACGAGCATAGAAACCTCACTCCCACTTCCTGAGTAGCTGAAATGGCTTCCCCGAGGTTAGGAAAGAGTTCGATGTCCCGTGACGAGAAAGAGAAAAAAATAAGACTGGAAGCCAGAAACAGTAATTCCCGAGGGAAGGAGTTCTATATTTTATCCTGTCTGTAGAAAGAAGGGCTGGGTAGAGATCTCTAAAAGGAAAAAAATCCTGGATTCTCCAATTATTCCTCCAAACTTTCCACTCTTTTCCGTAACATTAAAATTTGACCATCCCGCTGAGCATATTCCATTAGAGGTTTCCCACGATTGGATTGATTTATTTCGGGCAAGCAGCACCGGGGCCAAAGCAGCGGATGCATTCGAAGGTATCGGGGAGGCTAAGGACTGGACTGGGCTGAATCAGCACGCTCCATGATGACGGCAGAATAGGAGGGAGGGAAAATTCACGTATCACCCTCAGCACACTCGAACTCGTCATCACCCTCAACGCATTTTCCGCCCATGTATCCACCGTAGAAAAGGCAGACGTATCTGTCCGGGATCTTGGCACTATATTGTTCATCATAAGCTATTTATTGGAGATTTCCTCCGGGTGGCAGTAGCTTTTCTCACCTGTCGACCAAGTTTGAGTTGGCTGGACCAAGGGGGGTGTCTTCGCCAATGTTCACGGTGACCGGGTTTCCGGCGGCGGGGACACCCTCCCCAGCTTGGTAGTTGGGCAAGTTCCAAAGAGTGATGTTCAATCTCTGGGCTGTGACGCTGGAAGCGGCCAAAAACATGGAGACGACAAGAGCTGAGAACCGCATTTTCAAACAAGATCCAGGGCGTACTGAAGCAGGACACTTTCGGCCTGTGGGTGTGCGGAAATGACTGTGAGTGTGGGGATGTGAGAAAGGAAGTGAGGTTTAGGGAGATTGGGGGCTCTTTATGCTTCTTTCTCGTGTGCGTTGGGGTGAGGGTTCCGAGAGTTAATTTAATCGAGTGGAGAGCCTCTGCCAGGCCTTCGTTCGGCTGGCTAAACTTGATACAGCTTCATGATATCTGAGTAGTATCATTGGGTTGTGAAGACTCCTTGATGGGTGATGTTCTGCTTTTGGGATGTATGGAATCATGGCGGATGCTTCGATTCCGGGGAAGCTGGTCAACAACGGTCCAGCACAGTAATAAGTCAGGAGGCAATATTCCTCCCACCTCCCTCGACTTGCTTACCAACTCTATAGCAACTCGCCATTCTAAAGCCCCAACATAGAAGGCACTCCATATCCTGGTATTAGCGTTTCTGTGGTCTAGGATCTCATAAGCCCAGTATATTTAGCTCTAGCTGGCTCCTATTTCCCTTTCTGCTCTGATCTTTTGTGAGAGTTATAATGATAATAGAGGGGATATTCCCTTCAAGGCGACTTAGAATAGGTTTTTAATGTTTTGGTGGGCGAGGCAAAGAGAGCTAGCGCACCGCGGCTGCAGCAGAAATCTGTCAAAGTAATACGTCGTTATAGTTTATCCAACCGTTGCTAGTTGGCGGCAGTCTATCAGGACCTAAACCGCCGCTGCACTGTAACATTGGTGTGTGTCCCTTAGATAACTGAAAACCCACAAGGAAAGGAAAAAAAAAAAGAGGATGGGACTGATCCTCCAATCTCACCAAAGATCAGTGGGCTAATTAGGTCACCATGGAGTACTCGGGTAGACATTGCTAGGAAGAAACCAAGTGTTACACGAACCCACGAAGAAGAAAAGGAAATAAATTTTGAGCCTCCCCCTGGCCATATTTTTTATCCTCTCAACCGGACAATGTAGCCCTAACGGATATAATCTATTTTTCACCCTTAAATCAGAAACCTTGATCATATCGGTAGTGGGACCGTAGAATGGTGGCTATGAAAACTATACCCGCCATATGTAGCATTAGGAGAACCGTACGAGTAGGGTAAAACCTGGCACAACTGTATAATCGATGCTTTCTGCGGGACCTCTAATCTCCCTATTTAGAGATAAAATCCCCTGAAGAGGATTAGTGCTTTCCTCACATGGCAGGGCTGAAGTGCGGTAAGTGTGTTGATTGACATTAACAGGTATTTCCTAATTCTAGTAGCCCGCCAAAGCACCTCTATTGTGGCCCAGGTGCAATTCCCGCTGGTACTCGAGTATGAGTAATCTGATAGTGATTACGGGAGAATTTACAGGACTGCGGCCAAGTATGCGGCCTTGGCAAACGCCCGGACAAACCTCCAGACATCAGTGGGAGCACTCGGGATGACAATGAACCAGGCCGAGAGTTGTGAAATATCGGAGGTTTTCGTGGAAAGTGAGCGCTGATCCTGGGTTGTGGAGGATCTGAAAGGGTCTAGAGAGACCCAGGAACCTGGTCAGATTTTTTGTTTTTATTTTATGGTGAGGGAACTCTGTAGCCGGAACATGCGGGCATTGATTCTAGTTTTCTTAATAGTAAAGTACTGTACTAGGACAAAAAGATTCGTCCGATGCCCATTATACACCAAAAGTAACCAACTTCGCCACCCTCCCCCTGGCCACAATCTTTATAAGAATCCACAAAAAATTTGCTGTGTATTAGAAAATCCGTAGATAATATAATAGAAGTTAAAAAACTCCTAAATATCACAAAGGGATGGA
>Ga0307507_10002816_pt1 | contig 35325 bp, 13 predicted proteins | sample 7_EM_MG_FD_207223 | JGI IMG/M metagenome (GOLD analysis project Ga0307507, IMG submission 207223) | Populus trichocarpa ectomycorrhiza microbial communities from riparian zone in the Pacific Northwest, United States - 7_EM | ecosystem: Host-associated > Plants > Roots > Unclassified | place...
ATCAGCTAATATTTATATAAATTGGAGCTATATTAGTAAAGTTATAGGGAGTATATCGTTTTGATGGGGTAGGCGATGCGCGACGGTCGGCTCTAAGCGAGTCCACGATATTTCGCAAAAGACTGTAACACGAATTCAGTCTCTCTATCTTAGCAGCTAAATATTAGAAAGAGACTACCGAACAACCTTACCTAACAGTTAATTTAAAGCTTTTTAACGCCTCTGCCAGCCGTATCGTAATTAGATGACTTAGTAAGCTCTACGTGGTAAGGGGCAATCTTAGGAAGTCTTTACTAATTAATAATACGTCTTTAGTTTCCTACCCCTCTTCTAAGCCGACGACGACAATCCTTAACTTCCTTAAGCCTCTATTATAATATTTGCCTTATCCTTCTGTTCTAGTGTCTAAATAACCTTTTTAGTGGTAACAAGGTTTAGAAATGGCTTGTTTTTATTTTAGATAACTTTATAGAAGTTAGAAATAGGCCCTTAGATATATTAATTACGCTATTAAGCCGGATATTAATAGCGGTGGTTATAGATAAGGTTTTTCAGTTTAGATAAATATTAAGCTTTAGCATAATTATAAGGGACTTTAAATAGCTCTATAGATTTAAGTATAAAGATATTTATCTACGCCTGTTATAAGCCGATACTATTTTTACTAACTTTTATATTAAATTTATATATTCCCACCACAAGTTCTAAGTAAAGTCTTTTAGATTCTATTTTTAAAGGTATCTACTATACCTTATACTTAATCTCCTAGGTATAATCCCTCCCGTATAAAAGGAACTTTAGAACCTACTTTACCTAATCCTTCTAAAGCTCTACCGCGCCTTCCTAGCTTTAGAAGCTTCTTTAATTTCTTTAGTAATATAACTGTACCAAATACCCCTTTACTCGCTCCCCTGTATTTAGTCCACTCTAATACCTACTACTCTAAACCATCGCATTCGTTAAGCAATTGCTCGTTTTAATTAATAGGAAAGACGTAAAAAGTATAAACGGGAGGAGCGAGCTACAGAACACATTTAACGTTACTACCGACTTAAGGAAAGCAACGCTTGGGCCCTTGTTCCTTATTCCTTAAAATACACCATTAAAGACCTCTATCGCTACCTTAAGGAACCTATCTCTCGCATTACTACGTTGGTTAAACAGCCATATACTACCGTTCACTGCATCGTTTATAAAGCTTAAACCCTAACGCATAGTAGCTACTAAAACGGTCTTATATACGGCTTACTAATTCAATATTAGCTGGTTAATTTTATAGAGTCAAATACGTAGGCACGTCGCCTTACTTATTTAGAGCTTTCCTTTTATGCAGGAGTCCCTTATTCCAACTCTATAGTCGCCTGATATCTTAAAAAAAAAGGCTTCCGGCAATATATCGCCTAAGTAAAGCCCTGGCTTACTATAGCTTACCATTACGCCCAATTAGCATTTATATTGGCTTACCTTTACTTCCAAGCAAAGGATTAGTAGAGAGTTATATAGATAGATAAGGTAGTTATGCACTGCGGTAGCCACTAGCGAATTTATACCTTTAGAAGACCTAGCAAACAATTTAATCCTACCTACCTCCGTCCTTAATTTAGTAATATACCTTATATAATGGTATAAGCTGCATTCTATGGTACAGAAAAGGGCCCTCTACTATTCTAGAATAAGAAAAAATAGGGTAATATTACCGCTTAAAGCTTCCTAGATCATATCTATCCAAAGCTTAAAGAGTTCTACGGCTTTTACAACATTAAGTATACTATATATTTCCCTAATCACGAATTTAAAACTACACCAACAATTATATAAATGGATAATGCTACCTACTATAGAGCTTATATTACTATTACCCAATTTTAGGGAGACAATATTAAGTTACTTAATTGGCTAGCAAATAGCCCAGATCTTAACCTAATTAAGGGCGTTTAGAATTAGATAAAGGCTTAAATAGCTAAGTAAAGGCCTTGCCTAACCTTAAAAGAAGCAATATAGGTAGTAATTTAATCTAAATAGGAGAATCTAGAGGCTTACTTCTTTAAGAACTTAGTTACTTCTATACCTACACATTTATAGGCAGTAATTAAAGTAAAAGGGGGACCTACTAAGTAGTTAAGGACAGTATAGAACTTAGAGGAGATATTTAGACACTCATTTAATTGCTAAGCGTTAATTTTAACACTTATTTGGCTACTGTAACTTTATAAATATTTATATATAGGCAATCTACCATACAATCATTGGTTTTAAAAAACTTTATATATTTTTAATATTGAGGTCTTTTAAAGCTCACTGCCAAGATAGGGAAACTCGTACTAATTTGTATAAGGATCTCCGCCTAAGAGGCGTTACTAGTAAGGCGCTAACCACCGGACGCGGTAGGAGGCTGTAGGTGTCTTATCCTATAGCCCCAACCTAGGTCCCCTATACACATCCCCAGCTAAAGACATAGAGGAAGACAAAATACCGTGGGTAAGTCTAGGCCGTTAGGTAGGATAGGGAATAAGATGCTCATTACAGACTTCCTGGGTGTTGGAATTATAGGGTTATAAAGTTACAACGGAGCTATCTTAAGGGTCTAATTAATGATAGAGATAACGCAGATGATAAATGTTGATTAATTCGTGATGTAGTAGATACGGTTAATGTCTATCTAGATTGTATGCGGACTTTGACCTCGCAATATGTCCAGAGTTTAGTTAGCATTCCCTACGCTAATTCTAACACTCCCCTATACTAATAAAGCTCTCCTTATCTGCTTCCTAAATAGGTAATTATAAAGCTATTCCTAAATACCTTATAAGTGCCATTTAGCCTATATATGGAAGGAAAACCTATAATAGGCAAAAAACCCTCTATTACTTGCTTTGTTAGTTAGCAATTCCTAGCGTTACATAATGCTTTATAAATTAGTTAATTAGTAGCTATTTTATAAGCATATTTCTAGGTTAATCTTTACCTAGTATATATACCACTTTAAGTTAATCTTGCTAAACTATATCGTTTTATATAAAGAGGTATTAAGTTTTAATATGCTTGGCTTTTTAGTAGTATTTTATGTTATATAAAGGGTTAACTATACCCTTATTGTTATAGTAGAATATAGGGATAAAAGGGTTGTTATTATCTCTCTCCCCTAGATCTTTTATCAGCTTTTTAAGCCATACTACTAACCTTACTCCTTTTAATGCCGCCATAATCTCTACTTTTATTAAGCTTAATGCCGTTAACTTTTACCTTTAAGCTATCTAGATTACCACTCCTTTATAGCGTATAACTACTATACCTTAAAATAATATCTTATTCTATTCTATTCCCAATGTGGCGTTAGTAAAGATACTATAGCTAATAGGTAAATTAGTTAACGTAAGCTCCTATAAAAGAAGGTAAATCTTTTAATTTAAGTGTGATGGTGCTAGAGCGCGTTACCTACTACATTGCCGTTTTTAGGGCAATTTGCCGCATTTCTAGATTCTACTATATTCTGCTAGTACTACTTATAGAGCTAGCCAATTAGGATTTTCCATGCCCAGTATAGAAAATCGCTATTAGCTCGCTTGCTACTAGCGCCTTAGTAACCTCATATCTTATTAGTCTCTAATAGTCTTTTTCTCCTTCTTCTCCTTAACTTAGTATTCTTATATAGTAGCAATCTATAAGCTTTGGTTTAGAAGCATTTATATAAGCCCATTATATTATACTAAGCTCTACCTATATTGCCTAGGAAGGCCTTAATAATATCCCACCCTAAAAGAAGACCTTTGTCTACAACAACGCGTTAATATATTATACTTAGACATTAAAACTTATACTACTATGCCTAAGAAGGCCCTAACAATATCCCACTTTATAGGCCAGACTGTACTTAACCTATACTCCTAAAAGAACCCTAGAATTAAAACTAAATTATATAATTCTAATAAACCTTAAGAAGCTAATAATGGTACCTAAAGCAAGCTTATCTAAGAGACCTACCTCTACTTAAGAGGAATATAAGATCTAATTGGGATTAGAAATTAAAGATAATAACAACATTACAGATATATATAAGTAGATTTAAGCCCTTATAGCTAATTAGAAGGTTAATTATCTTTAAGCCTAAAGCATATAAGAGACTCTAAAGGAGATCCTAAAAAGCCTTACTGCCTTATAAAACAGCCCAGCCTCCCCTTTATAAAGCCTTAGTTAACCTATTTACTTAACTAAATATAATATACTAGAGAGTATAGATATAATAACGAAGTAATTAAAGTCTGTTAAGCTCCTTAACCCTCTATTACTGCTAAACGGCATAGACCTAACCCTTAAAAACTAGAGAATCTAGGTACAAGGAAAGCTTTATATTAACTATAACCACTTCCCCTCTAAAGAAGCTAAAATGCTTTACCTCTTTAGTTAAACTATTAGGGACGCCTAGAGATACCTCTAGGCCAAGTTTAAGGACGAGTTACCTATTTAGTTTATATCCGTTAATAAGATAATATAGCATCTAGCTATTATTTATATTAATTTAAATAAAGTATAGGATGTCTATTATAACTATAATTACCTAATAATAAAATTAAACTAATCCTTTACTAAGTTCTAGACTTAATTTTTATACCTAGTAGGCAAAGGCTAGGTTCCCCCTAAGAACTACTGTTTAGACCTATATAATAAGCTAACAGTCTAATTATAAGAGAAGATTATAGTAGTCTTAGACAACCTACTAACCTACTAAAGACTTACAGCCTAATATTTGTTGCTAGATTTAGAACTAAAACAAATTAATACTTATTCTAATTAACTAAAACGGTCCTATAGCAACTAGAACCTATCTATTATACTAATAGGAGCTAATATTAGAAGATAAACTATAATTGCCCTTATACTAAAAGCGGTTATAACTGCCTATCTATAAGCCTTGCCCGACTTACTATATACTACACCTTTAGCTAATACTTATTGTAACACCCCAATTAACCCTACTATAGTTACGTGCTTTAATTACGGAAAGGATAGTTACTTTACTATATCCTGCCCAGAGCTAAAGGATATAGGTAATATTAAGGAGATAGAGGAAGAAGAAACGTTTAATAAGTTAAGAAAAGAAAAACTCTAAGGAAAAACTCCCCCCTAGGATATCCTATTAATCTTAAAGAGATTAATTTAAGTTAGCTAATAGGTGGAAAATACTTTATAGTTCTATATATAGTATCTTAAAATAGATATAGAGTTAATATAACTGCCCTTATTAATACTAGAGTAAATAGCTTTGCCTTTATAAACACTACTTATATAAATAATGTTGCTAGGCTTTTAAATATAAATGCTACCTAATGTAAGGGATATTATTGCAGATACCTTAGGTTGCCCTTAGGACAACCTCTAAACGCCCCTTAATTAGTTGCCGGTTATATGCCGGAGGCATATACCCGTAGTATATAGTCTCCACAATCCTAGAGGCCTTACCTCCTTAAGGATTTATCTCCCTCACTAATCTATCCTATTCTACAATCGTGTCCTTATAGCCCCCTGTCTATAAGGTCCCCTTATACCTAACTAGAGAAGCCTGTTTAAGTAAAAGGCTATAATGGCTAAGCTAGTAAGCCAGTTACCCATATCTTAAAGCTATATATTACTATTAATAGACAACGCTAGTTTGGTATCCCCTTTTGCATCCTAGACCTAGGGTCCTATAATATAATCCTTAGCTAAAGATGGATATCCTACTTTAATATTTGGCTAAATATATAATAAAGACAGTTTATCTAGCCAGAGAATAAACCAAAATTACTCTTCTTTGTTAGAGAAATTTGGACTAACTATAAGATATTAGCTGTGAAGGCTAACCCTACTTATTAATAGGATATTAGGGACCGCGACCTAGCCTTTACCTAAAAAGATATCCGCTATAAGGCTAGTAGGAACTCTATACCAATAATAATACTTCCCTAAAGCGCTGCAGTTAAGGAGGACTTTACTTATAAAAGTAGAACGGATAGTAATATAGACAACTTTTAAATTGTGGAGATCCGGCTAATATAAAAGAGGACGTACTAATAGGATATAAAGGATAACCTTTAGAAGATGCAGTAAGAGCTAAAGGAAGTAAGGACAACGCTAATATACTAAAAGCCCCCAAGGCTATGGACACCCTTACTACTATATAATACTCCTATAGTAGACATTGCGGTAATTAGCGCTATAGGTTTCCACTTTAATATATACTAGAAGGACAATAAGGTCTTTATAACTAGCTTATATAAAATTAACCGGATTATTAATAAGAAAGAAGACGGGCTAGTAGAGGAAACTAATAAGGAGCTAATTAAGCGCCTCCTCCTTATATACCTCTTAGACTATAGAGACGCGTTCTTAAAAGCAGCTTTAGATATACTACCCCCCTACTAAACCTATAACTATAAGATTTAACTAGAGGCCGATAACTCTCTAGGCCATAGCCCCCTTTACTAGCAAACTATAGAGGAACTAAAAGCAACTAAGTAGTACTTAATTAATAACTTCTATAAGGGGTTTATTAAACCAAGTTAGAACCCTTTTACTTCCCCTATTCTATTTATAAAGAAACCTAATAAGGGCCTTTGTTTCTATATTAACTATTAAAAACTAAATGCTATTACTTAGAAAGATTGCTACCCCCTCCCCCTAATTAATAAGACCCTTATATATCTAAGCTAAGCTAAAATCTTTACTAAGCTTAATGTCCGCTAAGCTTTCTACTAAATTAGGATAGACCCTATATTAGAGAATCTAACAATATTCTATACCTACTACAGTTCTTATAAATATAAAGTTCTTCCTTTTAGACTAATAAATGGGCTAGTTATATACTAACGGTATATAAATAATGTTCTTTTTAACTACCTTAATAAATTCTGCACGGTATACCTAGACGAGATTCTTATATACTTAGATAATAAACTTAAGTACTAAGTTTATATTAAAAAGGTCCTAGAGAGGCTGCGAAATATAGGCCTATAAGTTAATATTAAAAAATATATATTTGGAGTAAAATAAATAAAGTACTTTAGATTTATTGTTAGTATAGAGGGAATTAAAGTTAACCTTAAGAAGGTTAAAGCAATATATAACTGGAATCTCCCTTATACTATAAAAGGCATCTAGTTCTTTCTTAACTTCTATAACTTCTACTATTAGTTTATCTATAACTATAGGGTTATAGCTAAGCCTCTTATATAACTAACTAAAAGTAACACACCTTTTATTTTTAATGATAATTATATAAAAGCTTTTAAGGAGTTAAAGGCCCAACTTACCTCCTCCCTAATTCTCCGTTACTATAACCTAGACCTTAAATTAATGCTAGAAATAAACGCCTCCAATAAAGTAGTAGTAGGGGTTCTCTTATAGTTACACCTAGATAGTAAGTAGTACCCTATTACGTTTTTCTTAAAGATAATAGCCCTAGCTAAGTATAACTATAAGGTATATAATAAGGAAATGCTAGCTATTATATAATTATTATCCTAGTGGCGCGCAGAGCTTAGGAGTACAGACTCTTAGATTAAAGTCTATACTAATTATAAAGCCCTTAAGTGTTTATAACAATAAAGCAGCTTACTAGTTAATAGGCTAGGTGGGCTAAAATACTTTCCTAATTCTTCTTTATAATTATATACCGCCCTAATAGGCAAAATTCTAAAGCTAATACTTTTACCTAGAAAGAATAGGATGTAGAACTATAGGATAAGCTAAAGGCTTAGCACTAGATATATGCCCTCCTCTATCCCAAATAGCTTAACCTATATATCTTTAAGGAACTAAGCTCTAAACGGAATAAGCTAGCGCCTATAGAAGGAGAGACCCTAATTAAACTAATAGGACTAATTAACCGCATCTTAATTGCGAACCGTATAGCTAAATCCCTAAAAGCCCTCCGCAACTAAGCTATAGAAGGTAACCCTAATTTAAAAATAGAAAACGGACTGCTCTTATACTAAGAACGGCTTATAGTTCTAAAAGTTAACAATCTATAACTAATCTATAAAGCCCACCATTAAGTCTCTATAGCGTACCCTAGTTAAGATAAAACCTATTAACTACTAGCGCCTTACTACTACTAGTAAGGACTCCTATCTAATATAGAACGATTTATTAGGAATTATTATACTTATAAACGGGTAAATACCCCTAGGGATTAAATCCCTAAATAGTTATAACCACTACTAGTTTCTAAACACCCTTAGTAGTATATTATAATAGACTTTAAATTATTCCTAAAGGACAAATATAGCTATAATATAGCCTTTGTAATAGTTAACTAACTAAATAAGTAAGCTATTTCCCTTCCCTGCTTTAAGACTATAACTACAAAAGATATAGCCCGTATATATATTAGCAACATTTACTAGATCTATAACGCTCCTAAGTTAATTATCTCTAACTATAGACCCTAATTTATATTAGACTTCTAGGATAAATTCTGCCGTATTCTTAGGATTAAGATTAAGCTCTCTACTATATTTTACCCTTAGACTAATAGCCAAACCAAGATTATAAACTAATACCTTAACCAGTAACTTTACCCCTTTGTTAATTACTACTAGGATAACTAGTTAGAACTACTGCCTATAATAGACTACACACAGCTTATACTCCCTTATAATAGTATAGGAATGTTATTGTTTAAGTTACTCTATAGATATAAGCTATAAACATCCTTTAATTAGGATAGACCTATAGGACCTATAATGGCCCATAAACGCCTCGGTTATAAAAAGGCCCAGATATTTGCTAAGAGAATATATAGAGCCTAGGAGACTGCCTAAGCAATTACAAAAAAGGCATAAGAGAAGAAAGAGGCTAATATAAACCAATATTATCGCGAGGTAGACTTCTATATAGGAGATAAGGTATAGGTGTTAATAAAGAACTAGAAGACCTAGAGGCCAAGCCGCAAGCTAGACTACTAAATAGCTAGCTCCTATAAAATCCCTAAGAAGGTAGGGTACTCCTTTAGGGTTAAGCTACTAGAGTTAATAAAGATCTACCTTATCTTCTCTCTAGACTAACTGCAGAAGGCTGCGGATAACCCATTGCCTAAATAGTATAATAACCCCCCACCGCCAATTTAGATTATAAAGGACAAAGAATAGGAAGTTAAGGAGATCTTAGCAGTTAAGAAGGACCATAATACTTTAAAATACCGTGCGAGCTAGATAGGTTATAATAAAAATCCAAAATGGTACCCCGTATCTAATTTTAAGTACTCTCTCCATAAGCTATAAGATTTTTACCTAGCCTACCTAGACCTCCCTAGACCACTACGTAAATTAAATAGCCGGATTAAATGCTAAAAAGAGGGGTTAAATAACTATAATAGTTTAGATAATAATAGAGAACTTAGACAAAGCCTAAGGGCAGGCTTTTTTAGGAGGGGAGGGTAATATAATGGTGCTAAAGCGCGTCACCTGCTATATTGCCATTTCTAGGGCAATTTGCCGCATTTTTAGGCAATCTGCCAGATTCTGCTATATTTTACCAGCACTACTTATAGAGCTAGCCAATTAGGATTTTCTATGCCCGGCATAGAAAATCGCTATTAGCTTACTTGCTACTAGCGCCTTGGCGACCCCTTATATCTTATTAGTCTCTAATAGTCTTCTTCTCCTTCTTCTCCTTAGCTTAGTATTCTTGTATAGTAGTAATCTATAAGCTTCGGTTTAAAAGCATTTGTACGAGCCCGTTACATTAAGTAAGTAATTCCAGCTTTAAGGGTGCCGTTTAGATATTATAGTAGCTGCTTACTTAAGTAGTAATATAATTCTCCTAGTACTACTATAAACCTAGCTAACTAACTAACAGTATAGCTAGTATTAAGACGTATATAGTTTAAGAGGTAGATTGTAGAGCTAATAATCTATCAGTATACTGTCATATTATTATAATTAAGGGGACTTTTAATATTAGGTTTTAGACTAGTACTAGCTGGTATTAGTAGCTTAGCCAGATTATAGTTATCTATTTTTAGCCGTTTAAGTAGCTTCTTAGTATATATTATCTAATATAGCTTAAGGGTTTATTTTATACGATCTCTATTAATTTAAAAGCCTATAAATACCTCTATAGGGCCTAGGTCTTTATATCTCCATTTTCTTAAGATTCTTATCTTTATAATATTAAGGTGTTAGCGTTTTCCTATAATTAGCATATTATTAATAAATAATAGGATATATACTTCATTTCCTATAAAGAGATTAGGGTTAGTATTAGCTAATTTTAAACCTATGCTCTTAAAGAACTTCTTAACCATTTTAAACTATTCTCTTAATACCTACTTTAGGCTATAAAGTGATTTATTTAGCTTTAAGTAGGCATCTTTTACCCCCTTAAGGTTAGGTTTAAAGTTTTTTAATAGGTTAGGAATCTGTATATAAATATATTTTTGTAATAGCGGGTTTAAGAATATAGTTTTAACGTTAATGTGGTTAAGTTTAAGGTCTTTAGCTGCTACCTTTACCATTAAGAACCTAAAGGTGTTATATTATATAATAGACGTAAATATCTTAAAATAGTTAATATTAAGGGTCTGCTTATCTCCCTAAATATACAGTCTTGCCTTCTTATAAATTACTTCTTCCTTAGCGTTATACTTATGCTTTAAAACTAGCTTACTTAGGAGTAACAACCTTCTTTTCAGTACTCTCCCCCTTATAATAGTATAGGTATACATTTTCTTTAGAGAGAGAATTTTTTTAAAGATGGCTTTTATCTAGTTAGGAGCATCCTCCCTTAAGGCCTAACCTAGCTTAATAGCGTTAAACGGTGATATAGGTGCTCCTAAGGAGGTAGTATTCTCAGCTTTTAAGTAGATAGCTTTTATAGCTATTATTAACTAAACCACTATATTGTTAAAAACCCTTATATTTAGTAACCTTCCAGACCTTATTCTCTGCGCATAAGGAATGCGTATTAATGTGCTTTATACAGGCGTCCCACCCTTAGCATTACCTTATAGATTTAAGCGTCCCACTTAATCTTAACCTAGGCTTCCCACTTAATTTAAGCGGCCTACTTGGTTACTATTTAGCCTACTCTTAGTTTTTACAACTAGAGTCCCTATTGGCGCGTTTAAGGTAGTAGGGGGAGGTATAGGTTAATTTACGGCTTAGCTTATAGCTTATTGTAACGGGACTAGCCCAGTTATAGTAGAAATGTCTCGGTAAAACACTCAACAGATGAATTCCGACGCTTTAATTAAATTCTGCCAAATTCTGCCAAGTTAATCAAATTCTGCCAAATTCCGCTAACTTAATTAATTTCCACTAGTCTCCACTAAATTCCACTAATATAATGGAATTTGGTCGAAACCTATTAAAATCCGCGTGGGCTTGTGCCCACGCGTCTGCTGCCAAGACTATAAATATTTAGTTATAAGTTTCCTATATTCCTTTCTTTTCTTTACGCAATATCTTGTACTCTATAAGAGCTATATACCCTTAGATTTAGATAGAATTTATATTGTTCCTTTAAATCTTCCCTAAAGCCTCTTCGCGCCCTTATATTACGTTGCGTTAAAACAACTACTATTGAAATGGCAAACGAACCCAAATCCCTTTTAATAACTACGAGTATTATAACCCTAGTCAGGGAACAGTTAACTATAATGCAATAGTCCTTTACAGACGCCCTAGCTTAGTAGCGGGCTGTACTAGAAGCCTAGTACTAGTAATTAATAAAAGTACTCCGTAAAGAACTCCGTAATATTAAGGCATTCACGTTACAGACCCTAATAGTAATACCTATAAACAAAATTAAAATAACGGTACCTAAACCTAATGCGTTAAATACAAACACTAAACTAGTAACAGTAGCTTAACCTACACCTGTAGTAAACCTAGTACCTACTACAAAATCTAAAAAGCTCCCTAATCCTCCGATGTTTAATAGAAACCGAAATAACCTATATCCCTTTATAACCAAGCTCCGTCTTAAACTCTTAATAAACTACAATTAATACCCTACTAAGGCTAGTAAGGTTAGCTATAGAATGTCTTATTTAAGCAAGGACGCTGTATAAACCATAGATCCATTCTTCCGCAATGGCACTTTTATTAATTTTAAAACCTTTGTCTCTCTGCTAGAATAAATATATAATAACGCCAGCCGCGAACACATAGCTGTTACCAACTTAAAAACCTATAATAATGGAACTAAGACTTTACTAGCTTCTTTTTAGAGTTTTTAGGCCTTATTAGCGAACTGGATTAGAATAAAGCTGCTAGAGTCGCTGCCCTTTAATAAGCTATTTTGGATAAGATTAGAGCTTAGTTAGTAGGTAGAGAACTACCGAAAAACCTATCTAAATTTGCTATAATATATTAACAAATTAACAAAGACCTTTAATATAATAAATAGACTTATTCTCTAAAGTTAACTATACCTTGCGTTTAAAACTCCTTAAAACCGGTATATGCTCTAAAGCGCGATCCTTCTCTAAGACCCAAAAGCCCTACGTACAACCCTATAGACCTTAATGCCACCTAATCCTATGCACCCTTGGGAACTAACGAATAAAGAACACAAGCCATAAATAGAGAATGTTTTAGATACGGTAAAAAAGGATATATTTAAAAAATATTGCCGAACTTACCCTTTTAAAAAAGTCCGCTGTAGTTCCTTCTAATCCTTAAGTTATACCTAATCCTTAAATTATACCCGTTCTTTAAGCTGTACTTATTTCTTAAATTATACCCGCGCTATAAATTATACTTGGATGTTATAAAGCACCTTACCTTTGGTTAACTCGGAAAATAAATTATTTTAGGGCTAAGTCGCGCCTTAGGATAAAAAGTGGAAGAGTATAAGTATCTAGGCTCTTCCAGCGCTAATACACAATATAACTCCCTTAATGTACTTAGCGAAATTTAAATACTTAGAAAATAGAAGGAAGTATAAATCCTTATAGACAGCGGAGCTACTAGCATGGGCTTCATTAATATAAACTACAAAAACTTAACGCCTAAATTTAAAGAAACTTAATAAGCCCTAAGGCTTATAAGGCTTTAATAGCAAACCCTTAATACATAGTAAAATAACGCACTACGCTCTTATAAAATTGTGGATAGGTAAATACCTTAAATACGTTTCCCTATTTATAACACCCTTAAAGCACTATAAGATAATACTTAGATATAAATAGCTAAAACGACACAACCCTTTAATTAGCTGGGTTAAAGAAACACTAAAGTTCCATACAACCTACTACTAAAGTTATTACTTGAAAAACCATTTGCCCTACAAACATGCACACAACTATTTAAATTTAATATAATATAAATTACCCTTGCCATAAACCTTAAGCCAACACAATAAATCTACAACTGCTAATTATAGTAAAGAATATAAAGATGTTACGTTAAACCCTCTTAAAATCTGTATAATATAGGCCGCGCCTTTTATCTTGTTAGTAAAAAGATAAGATTATAAAATCTTTACTATAACTATAAAAGATATTAAGAAAGCACTAGAACTAAAATAGTATCCTAATCTTTAACCTTTTATATCTAAAGAGTACCACGACCTAATTAATAAGTTTAAAAAACGATTTGCAGACTAACTAGCCCCGCACTAAGAGAAGTATGATTTTAAGATAGAACTTGAGCCTGGCATAATACTAAAGTTTAATCCACTATATGGCATATTATAAGAAGAACTGCTTATAATATAACAATACCTTAATAAGCATCTGGAAAAAGGATTTATTTGCCCTAGTTAATCTCTATTCGCCTTACCTATGCTATTTAGGAGGAGGCTTAAGATTCTATATTAATTATTAAGCTTTAAACGCAATTACGATTTAAAACTAATATCCAATTCCCTTAATTTAAAAGACGCTTAACTAATTAGTAAAGGCACAGTACTTTATAAAGCTTAATATAATTACTGCCTTTAATAAAATTTATATATATAAGGGAGATAAGAAGTATATAGCCTTTTATATATAATAGGGACTCTTTAAATACCTAGTAATACTGTTTGGCGTAAAAAACGGTCCCAGTACGTTTTAGCAATACGTTAATAATACGCTTTGTGAATTCCTTAATGTATTTGTTACCGTGTATATTAATAATATCTTAATCTACTCGTCCTTGCTTTCTAAATATTAAAAATATATTAAAATGGTCCTTAAACGCTTACGAGATATAGGCTTACAATGCGATATTAAAAAATGCAAGTTCCACGCGTCCGAGGTTATATACTTAGGCTTAATTATATCCTGTAATAGAATTAAAATGGACCCTAAGAAAGTCGCTATAATTGTAAACTAGGAAAGTCCTAGCAACGTATAGGACATTTAAGAATTTCTAGAATTCGTAAATTTCTATTAATGATTTATTAACCACTTTTTAGAAGTTACTTAGCCGTTAGTAAACCTAATAAAGAAAAATTTAAAATTTAAATAGACCGCTAAATGCGAATGAGCTTTTAATAACTTAAAATATTACTTTATAACTACTCTAATTCTTGCTTACTTTGACCCTAACCTTAAATATATTATTAAAACGGACTTGTTAGATTATGCGCTAGGGGGAGTATTATTGCAATATAATAAGAATGGTGAACTATATCCAGTAGCCTTTCTTTTCCGGAAACTCGCCCCTACTGAATTAAACTATGAGATATATAATAAGGAACTACTTGCGATTATTAGATACTTTAAACAATAGCGTCCTAAGCTAAAAGAATTGTTGTTTCCAATATGCGTGTTAATGGACTATAAGAACCTGCAATACTTTATAACTATAAAATAATTAACACAGCGCTAAATTCGTTAGGCCGAATACCTCTTATAATTTAACTTTAAGATTATATATTAACCGGGCAAACTCAATTAAAAGCTTAACGCATTAATATAATAATTACAGGACTTACCTATAAACGCCTTAGATAAACGGATTATAAATTAATTACGGATTTTACTACCCTCTAAACATTTTAAAAAACTATGTCCTATGTTTCTAGATACGGAACTTAATAGGAATAAATTAGAAGTTAATAAATAGGAAATAGAAATTAATAAGCTAATAAAATATAAATATAAAAACAACGTATGGATAGTAGATATAATAAAGGCAATCTAAACTAGAAAACGATAGTATAAGGATATTATATTTACAAAATACAAAATTTGAAATAATCGATTGTACTATTAATAGAAGATAGTAGTTCTAAATTCCGAACCTTTATAATTTAAGATACTTGAATTTATATATAACTCCCCTATAGTAGGACATTCTGGCCGTGCGAAGACCTATGAGATTGTTTAACGAGTATATTACTAGCCTATGATGCATAACTATGTATAGAAATACGTTCGAGCATGCAGGATGTGCGTGTGTGGAAAAACCTCTTATATAAAGAAGTAAGGAGTACTTTAACTACTACCAATCCCAATATAAAGATGGCGCGATATCTTAATTAACTTTATAGTTAACTTGCCTAATAGTAATAGGTTCACGAATATTATAGTAGTAGTTAACCGTCTTATAAAAATGCGATATATAATTCCTATAGACTTAATTAATGCGATATTAGTAGCCGAATGTTTTATTAAGCATATCTTTAAGCTACACGGACTTCCTAATATGATAATATCTAACTACGGAAGCCAGTTTATTTTAGACTTCTGGCAAGCTCTATATAAACAATTAAGTATTTAAACACGACTCTTAACTGCGTTTTATTTAGAGATAGATAGTTAAACGGAAATTGCGAACGCGATTATAGAATAATACTTATAAATATACTGCTCCTACCTGCAAGACGACTGGGAAAAATGGCTACCTTTAGCTAAGTTTATTGTGAATAATACAATAAATGTATTAATAGGCGTAACACCGTTCTACGCAACCTATAGATAAAACCCTTAACTTGGATTTAAGCTATAACCTAATATTAATATAATAGGACCTATGATTAAACAGATCCAGTTAATTAACGTGTATAACTTTGCTAATTAAATAAAGCAGTTAACGGAACTATTATAAAGTAAGTTAACATACGCTTAAACGTTATAGGAATGGTATGCAAACAAAGAATAAGCTCCCGTATGGGACTTTAAGGAAGATAATATAGCTTACCTAAGTATACAAAATCTAAAGACTTAACGGCCTTTAAAGAAACTTAATTAAAAGTTCGCGGGCCTATACCAAATTAAGAAGAAACTGAGCCTATACGCCTATAAGCTTAAACTGCTAACTAAAATAAAAATATACCTAACGTTTTATATAAGCTTGCTACAACCCTTAAGAGATAATCTTACGACTTGCGAAATTCCGCCGCTACCTCCTATAATTATTAACAACGGTAATAGTTTATACTTTATTAACTTAATTAATAATATGCGATAGAAAACATAATTTAAACAATTTAAACTTCTTATTAAGTGGGAAGGATATAAAACACAAACCTAGGAAACCTATAAATAGGTTAAGGCCGACGCGCCTTCCCTAGTAAAAGAATTCCATAAAGACCATTTTTCGCGGCCTGCTTTGGCTAGATAGATATGATATAAAGGTAAACAACTGCCACCTAACACAAAGACATAAAATACGATAGCAGGAAACTTAAAATTAAAAAGAACTTAAACCATATTATAACGCTTATAAGGCGATAAGTTATAAATTCTTAACCAAATTAAATTATTTTAGACCTTCGGCTAAAGGGGGGGTACTATAACGGGACTAGCCTAGTTACAGTAGAAATGTCTTAGTAAAATACTTAACAGATAAATTCCAACGCTTTAATTAAATTCTGCCAAATTCTACTAAGTTAATTAAATTCTGCTAAATTCCGCTAACTTAATTAATTTCCACCAGTCTCTACCAAATTCTACTAACGTAATGGAATTTGGTCGAAACCTATTAAAATCTGTATAGGCTTGTGCCTACGCGTCTGCTGCCAAGACCATGAATATTTAGTTATAAGTTTCCTATATTCCTTTCTCTTCTTTACGCAACGTCTTGTACTCTGCAAGAGCTATATACCCTTAGATTTAGATAGAATTTATATTATTCCTTTAAATCTTCCTCAAAGCCTCTTCGCGCCCTTACACTTATACCTAAGGTGCTCTATAAGGAAACCTATACTTATTTACTTTAGCATCTCTAAAGAGCTTAATTGCTTGCGTATGTAGGTTTATTATCTTAAATTAACTGCTCCCTTTTAATCCTATAAAGATATAATTAGGTTTTATTCTTAAATTATATTTCCTAGGATGTTTTTTAAGCGTATTAATTAGGTTAGTATAACACCTAAAGATAACTAGATTCTTTAAGTTAGTGACTTATTAGGTATATACCTTATATAGTATAATAGCACCACTATACTCGTCGTTAAATAGAAGTACTAAGGCTAGTACTTAATTCTTAATCTAGACAGTAGATTTAACTATATAGCACCAGAGTTTAACTAGTATATTTCCTTAAAATAGAAGTAACCTTATCTTATAGTCAACTATATAAATTACGCGCTTAATTACGCTATTGTATAAATGCTTATATAGCGGGTAAAGTTTAAAATTAATACCCTAAGGTATTAATTCGTCTTAAAATCTGCGGCCAAACTCCCTCTTTTTATTATCCGCTTAAATCTAAATAGCTTTATTATTAGTAAGTCTCTTTACCCTTATAATAATCTCTTTAATATATAGTAGTACTTCTTTAGTTTAGAGGTTTTTAAAGGGAGTAATCTAAGTATAGCAAATAGCATTATCTAGGGCTAAGAGGTAGTAGTTATAGCCTTTAATTAATATACTAATTCGTCCAGTGGTATTAAAGTATAGCCCTTAACTAGGTATCTTCTCACACTTAGTTATCTTCTTACTTAGTATTTCTTATATTTTCCTAGCTAGACTAGCTTTGCATATGCTCTTATTAACTAGTACTACTCTCTTTTTAAGCTTTATGCCTAGTAGGGAGTGCCATAGCTTAAATAGGTTGCTATAATTTGTATATCTAGTTTAGTAGTACCATAGCTCTACATCTATTTTACTAATATTTAGTTATAAATTATATACTTCCGCTATTGCATTAAGTACTCCCTAAGGCTCTTATAGTATATAGAGATTATTCCTTATAATAGCCTTAAATATTACTTCTAATTTATACTTGCTAGTAGCTTAATTATCTATATTAAAGGTAATTAAGTGGCTTTTTTAAGGAAGAGTCCTTACTAAAATTAGCTTAATTATCTTAAATAAAGGTATAAGCTAGACGTCTTTTAGCCTTAGGCTATTGATTTAAACTTAGCTATAACCTATAGTAGGTACAATAATCCTATTTATAGTTCGCACTTATTAAGGTATATTCCATCTCTTTAAGTATATTAGGTCTAATTAATTACCAGTAAAGTATTTAGTTGCACCTAAGTTAAGAGCCTAAGCTAGGGTTGTTATTATAAAAGTATAGTACGTTTAGGGTTAGAGTTAAGGTAGATTAAATCACTATTAAATTCTCCCTTAGCTATTACTATATTCCCTACTTCCTCTACCTTAGAAGTACCTTAATTTTTCTTTTTAGCGTTATTAAATTAGAATTATTTAAGTAGGGAATAGTTCTTCTAGTAGTGACCTTTTTAACAGCATACTCTGCACTTATCTCTTTCTAGTTATCTTAGCTTTTTACTTACTTAAAATAATAAGCTATAGCAATAACGTAATAAGAAATAATTAAATCTACTAGCATAATCTCTACCCCTTATTTAATCTCAATTTCCCCTTCTCCTCCTAGGTTTGTCTTTCCTCTTATATATAAGTGCTATATTTTATACTTATATAAGAAAAGCAGTCTCTTACTCCTAAAGAAGAGTAATATAACTCTTAAGGTCTTATTTATCTTATAGATACTAGGTCTTTATATTTTACTATATAACATCACTTAGGAGGGCTAAGAAAAGTTGCTCTTTAATATTATTATTAGTAAGTACTTAAGGTATAAAGGCTAGATTAATCTTAAATTAATTTAGTATATAGATAAACTTAACAATTTATATCTTTATAGGGTTAAATATAGTGCTATAAAACTCCCTATAAAGTCTAAATATATAGACCTCGTTATTAGCCTTATTAAACTTCTTTATTCCTTCCTATATTCCCTAAATATTATACTCCTTTATTATCGCACGCATCTCTTTCTAACGGTCGTCTCCTATAGAGTTAAAGATAATCTTATTTACTTCCCCTCTTCTTCTTCTCTTATTAGCTAAATTAACTTAAGCTAGGTCCTCTATACTAGTAATAAAATCTCATCCTTCTACCATAATTAGGGCTGCCTTATAGGTGTGCTCCCAGTCTGCAAAGTTATCTCCATTAAAGATAATAATTTTACTGGCCTTGTAATCGTATATAGGTGCCGTTATAGTTAAGGTAGAGGAGGTTATTTATAGGGGTTAATTTTGAGTTAGGAGAGGTGTTGCTACCCAGGCTCATAACCTGTTGGAATTATAGGGTCATAAGATCACAGCGGAGATATCTTAAGGGTCTAATTAATGATAGAGATGACGCAGACGATGAATGTTAATTAATTCGTGATGCAGTAGATGCGGTTAATGTCTATCTAGATTGCATGCGGACTTCAAACCTTGCAATGTGTCCAGAGCTTAGTCAGCATTCCTCACGCTAATTAAAGCATAAGTATAACGCTAAGGAAGAAGTAATTTATAAGAAGGCAAGACTGTATATTTAGGGAGATAAGCAGACCCTTAATATTAACTATTTTAAGATATTTTGGTCGCCGTGCCGTGTATGGGTGCCGCGTAGTGAATCGTAAGGTAGCCGTACAGGAGGAAGGGGGGACGTCGGGGGTAGATCGCCGTGGTTCGAATCGTTCGAACGCGTACAGACGTGACGGCCGTTTTTGAAGCTTCCGTTGGGGCTCACCCTCCCAGCGAAAAAATTCTCCACGCCACCACCACGTCGCAGCGCCGACGCTGCGCAGCTGTACACACGTCTCTGCGTTTGCTCTGGTAATCTATTGGCACGATCCTGATGGAACGCCGATAGCTGTCTGCCAGGTTCCCGGGCTCCACTGCGTAGAGGTGCAGAGGCCGATTTCATGGAGCCCTTTAACTTTATTATATAGTTTATGTACGTAGCTTAATAATATCTACTTCGCTACATATTATTACTGCTTGTACTCACTCCGTGACATGCGGACTAATTAAAAACCCGCACCAACGGAATCACGTTTGAGCTGTATAGGCTTGATTTTCGGCGATTTCTATTTCAATGACTCCCAGCGTCTTCTTGGATAGTCGCGTACGCGAGCTCTCTATTTCGATTACGATAGCACCTTAATTCTCACAAAATCAATTCCATTAAGCCGTAAGTATTCAAGGGTGTGGTCGAGAAAAGCTCAACACTCACACAAATAGTCCCTACTCAGGTCGGCTGCATAGACTATCAAAGTTTCTGGTCTATATGGGGTGATTTGTTTATATGTATATTTTGGAATAAGAGAAAGAAGTGTATGAAACACGCTCAATTTTGACGCGGATATTTCTATTCAACATCGTTCGCCGATGTATAATAGAAGTGAGCTTCTTGACAGTGTCATCATATAGCGACTTAGGGACCTCGTGGCCACGAGCGTAAAGCACGAATAGATGGAAATTCTGAAACGGGTTCACTGATTCACCAAATTACAAGATCTCTCTGCTTGTTGTACTAACTAGGCGGCCGTTACTATTGCCGAGGCTTTCATCTTGGACAAACCGTCACGTCTGATGTAAACGAAAAGGCCGATTAACAATGAAATCTTTTCGCCTCACATATACGCAAAAGACTTTGATACTGTACACTTGGCAAGGTCCGCCCATTCTCTAACCCGGTGATTGCCCGTAAAAATAACATGTAAGGAAATATAGATAGTAAGGGTGAGCCAGCGCAAAACAGTAGCGTCCGTCAAGATTCCGATGACTGCAACGTTTCAGCCGCTTCCGAGAGGCTTTGTTGTGGTCCCCTCCGCAAGAACGCCGATTAAAGAAGATATTGATAGGACTGCGTATGACGGGTCAATGCCTTGTTACTACCCGAGTAGTCTGACTCTGAGACAATTTCCCGAAAAGTAGAGTTTGATCAGAATCCGTTCAAACTGGTCACGTCACCGTTGATGCCGAAGAAGTGAAACCTATGCGTACAGGAAAAGGCGATATCGTCAGCTCAAGATCATCCACCGTTAAAAGCGGATTGTTGATGATAGAGATTGATGAGGTCCATGGGGTCGTTGGTGGAATTGGACTGGAGGAAAACGTACCAATCCTCCACGTTCAGTGTCGTGGGCACGATCGGATTATGCCGGCCATTACTGCTGTTGCTCCATGTGTCCTCACCGCCAGCTGCATGTTGATGCTGTGCCATCATGTCTATATGTTGTGCCCATCCTTGTGGGTCACTCTGATCGTGCATGCCTGAGTGCATAGGGATCGTGGCACTGTGCGGAGTTTGCATGTGCTGCGGCTGCATACTTGTGCCATGAGGATGTATTGGCATTGGCTGCTGCGGACGAGAGAGTTGTGGATCCACAAGGCTGTGATGCTGTATAGGAGATATTTGAGGGAAATTCACCTGAGTGTCGGCGGGGAAGAGCTGGTCAGGCTGAAAATTTTGCCAGAGTTCTTGAGAGATGTTTGGCGAGTTCCGTGTGACCAAGAAGAGCTCTGGTGGTGTACCTGGGTACGAATATGAAGGGTTGAAAGGGGTTGTTGGGCGGGTGCCCGGCCTTGAGGGCCCCATGAATGCGTCGCTATTCTGACGAGGCATGTGCGGGGATGCTGCAGTTATGTTTGGCATAGACTGCTGGGGAATTTCGCGAGACGGCGTAACAGCCGGCGTTTGTGGTCTCGAGCGCTCATATGATACCTGAGGAGCGGGTGGTCCGTTCGAGAAACCAATGTCCATATCGTCAAACTTGCGTTTGGTCGCCTCTTGCACAGGCTTCGGTGGCGGCTGTGGCGCTGTCTGCTTATTCTTTTGGTGACGCTTTCCAGCAGCTTTCTGGAGTCTCTCCTCCAAATGCTTGTTCCCGAGGATAGATTCGAAGAGGGTATGCACCATTTTCGCTACCAACCAGACTTTTGAAACCTCCTTTAGGGCGTCCATACAAACTTGCAATCGTTGCTCAGTTGCGGATACTATCGATTTATTTGAAGACCGCATCTGATACACGTGCATTATGAGGGCCGAGAATAAGCTGTACACACTATGTAAAGTGTTAGTTGAGCAAACTGCCCTTGAGTGGAGTACACTCTTACATAAAGGCCGGCGTGTAGCAAAGCTCATCGTGGGCTCGTAGATTTTCAATTATGGAAGTAATCATTGCAGCAGCTTGGTACGCTATATTACGAGATGGATAAGCTGTTTCCTCAGCAACAAATCCATTCTGAGGATTCGCTTTTGGGGAACCCGCGGGTGGCATGTGAGCTCGGTGAAGTAGGCATAAGGTGGTACTGAATGGATTAGAAATCATCAGGGTCTGTATTGATAAGACATACTAATAGTTTGAGTGTAATAGAGCTGCCCAGAAGTGGTGGCGGGATCTATCCCATTGTACATCTGCTGGACAATGTTGTAGCCAATCTGCGAGTGCCATATCACTGTGAGTTAAATCAATAGCGTTCGTCCGGCGGTACTTAGACGCCACAGAGTACTGCTGTGATAATACGAGGCCCATGATCTCGCAAAGTTTGACGTAGCTTATAAAGAAATGAACGTGAACAGAATCTGGAGGGTACTCCGCCGGACGATCTGGATCGTCCTCAATAAAATCGTCTTCGGATATCATCTCGACATCAGAGTCTTCTGGATTTATAGCCATTGGCCTTCCAAGTGCGACGGCCACCGACCGATCTCTTGAAAACAACGTCCACCAAATGCGTTTCCACAGTCGTTTGTCGGACCTGCGGAGCTGCGAGCCTTCAACACTAGTTATGTTCAGCGACTGGTACGTCTCTAGGCTATTTCAGTCTATCCAGCAAGCTAACCTTCGATGCATCCCTGAACCTTGAGCCACGATAATTCCGACTCTGCTCCAATAGAAAACATTTTTTGTTACATCTACGTTGAGGTCAGTTAGAGAGAGTCAAACCAAGATTCTCATGAATTACAGATATTACCCTCTGGTCCTTCCCAATACCATCCCATTAGGATAACAGACTGCACAATAGTAACTCGATCATCCTCATAATTAGCATCGTAAAGCGCTTTTGCTCGTTTGTAAAATGTCATAGCCGCTGGAGTTGTGGACCCGCTGGAGTCCATCAGCTGAGGGTTTGTACATACACGGGAGCCGGCGAGGAGAATAGCCTGGAGTAGTAGCAGAGAAGGCGGGTTCTTTGAGTCCCGATACTGGCGCATGAACCGACTCCGGTTGATGACGGGCACCACGGGCGCTACCCATTTGAAATATGCCTCCACCAACTCGTCGCATAGGCTCCGTGGGGGTAATAGGAACGCACCCCGTTGGTGTAATATTTCAATCTCCATGTTATCCAACTCGTTCACACGGGCTTTCGCTCCACGTACGTTTTCTGGGAGTGGATAGTGCACGACATCGGTCGTACCGTAGCGATCGTGAACAAGGAGGGATAGATTCGAGGATTCCCCAAGGTATGCGACTCGTCCGGCTTCTTTGATAGGGGCTCTTGTAAACTTCGGTTTCATGAACTGTACATAAGTCCCGTTGTGAGTTGCTTGCTGCGCAGCATAGGCGTTGGATGTAGTGGTAGAGGGAGTTCCATCGGGAGAGTTGTATACTGTGGTTTTATCTTGAGGTGCCAATCCTTCCACAGGCAGTCCGTCGACGGTCGCTGGGGACTTTTCCACTTCATTCTGGCTATCTCCACGATCACTGCAGATGGAGTTGCGCATCAGCCTCGGTCTACTCACGGCGCAACGCAAAAAATGAGCTCTCCAAATAACGTACCTGTCTGCATCCTTCGTTTTGGACTGTGTCTTCTTGCGCTTGGGTGTGGGAATGCGGCACTCGATGGAGAAGGCAGTGCAGTTGGTACACGGCACGCCCAGATTTGCCGCATCGCATCGCACCTAGGAAGTGTGAGAGGCTGGAGAGGCTGAAGCTCGCCGCCCAATCGTCGAGAATTAGGTTACTCACTTTGCGCGCATGGCATGTCTACGGACGGCGATGATTAGCATAAGTGAATCGGACGACGACCTCGGTGCCGAGGCATCGTACGCAGATAAAGATCGCGACTTCCATCCAACGCTTCTGAACCTCCAAAACGACACAAACTAAAAGTGTGTATAGCTTCGGGACGGCACAAGGACGCAACGAGATCAAATCTACTCACTTCGCAAGCTCGACTAGCACGCTGCCGGCGAAATGACGGGTGACCTATTTGCTGAGAATTCCTTTATATTATAAGCGAAAGTATACAATGCGACTGGAAGGAAGCATACGGCACTGGATTGCCTTGAGGCGCGGCAGGCTGTGGCGGGGTGGACGTCGCCATGAAGCTGTGCTCGCCCGGCATGGTCGCAGGAACAGCAGGAAGGTTAGCAAATGGTCGTTGCGGTGCCGCGATATGTAGAAGCACAGGCGGCGGGCTCGTGAGGTGGGTGGTCAGTAACCCCAGGCAGGTCGGCTTGAACGGGGGCGATCAACAGGCTTCAACACCAGAAAGACCGGGGCATCACGGGGCCTTAGGGCGTTGCGGTTAGCAGGTGTGAAACTCTGGACTGTTCGCCAACTTCGACTTGGCTGCCCGCTTTGCTTATTGCTCGTGCTCGTGCCTCCCAAAAGGTCTTTAGGTCCAGAGCCCATCTGCTTTCTAATTCCCATTCCTAAAATTCCCAGTCTTCATGGCGCCTCGACTGTGCTTTGTTCAATCTGTTCTACTGGTCCTCATCCTTCATCTTGCGGCTCTTTGAGTTCCATCCCATTCCCGCAATTATCGTCCAATGTTATCGATAAGAATTTGGCCAATTAGGAGGCATGGATTGAGTACGGTTCCTTAGTGTTATGCACGGGCGATAACGTGTACCCCAACGGGTGATGGGATAGTAGCATGTTCAACACATCCAGCGCGTCTTGAAGCACATTTCATACCGTCGTTGCTTGATGGCCATTGGAGCGATTCCATTCATTTGAATTTCCATCATGTTCATTGCTGCATCTGGGCATCAGCCCGCAACGGGCTCTCAATACCATCTCGCCAGCGACTTTGCTCCGTTATTCTCTTGCAGTTTGCTGCTTCGAAAACCCGGGAATACTGACGGCATTAATGTTTCCAGCCGCTATTTCTTGCTTCCTGCGCCGGGTTCACTGAAACACTGTCATTAGGGCTGAGCATTTATGCTTTCCTATTTCCTGGTCTCTCCTGACTATCTGGAACAAAACGGCTGCTGCAAATATGAGAGGAAACCCTCTTCACAAGCCTTGAGGCCAGGGTCAAATTGTAAGCCTCGCCCACTCGAGAAGACATGCAGATGGTTTCGAGCCTCACTGAGCGCACTGCAACCCGCACGCCAGATATGCTCTCCTTGCAGGTACCAAAGATTTGGTTAGGACTTCCGTCAGACTCCGAGCAATTCAATGCATGCTATTAACGAGCCTCTAACGTGCTCTTAGGCACTCACTAATAAGAATGTAGAGTAGCATTAGTGGGCAGAAGCGCCATGCCAAGGATCTACAGAGCATTAAAGCAATAATTGTTCAAGAATTGTGATGCACCCCAGACCCCCTCAAGACGCTTACTACGACGAGCACAAAATTGTATGACCTCGATAAAGAGGATCTAAACTACCTCTTTCCCTTTTTAATAGATCAAATGTAGAAGTCATTACAGCTTCCTACAGCGTACTGCGTTTCAACTTCAGCATCATAAATAAGCTATCCGGGACAGTTGCGGCTTTGCCTCTATCATTTGCCCATTGCCGATGCCTAGCCCCACCGTGCGAATGCTTGGTTGTGGTGAGCCTCCATCTCGACTTCTATTCCTAGCCTGGGCATCAACAAACCCCTCTATCCTGAGACCCCCCTGATTCTCAAGGTTTCCCCTCCAGGAGCTTCACTGCACCTCCACCACATCTCTGCGTCTGAGTCCGAACCCAACCAGCTTAGCCGTCTTGTTGTCGGGTGTGATGTATTCAAGAATTGTGTCGTCTGATTTCTCCTTCCGAACCTCCTCTTCAGTAGCCCACAGGTATCTCTGATGTTCATTTGGATCCAAGACGACATCTAAACTCTCTGATCCTGCCTTACCATCTTTACCGTCAACCTCAACATCAAAAATAAGCTTGACCCATCTCTCCTGTGATTGATGATGGGGTAGCCTGTCCTCCCAATCGAGCTGTGTGACCTGCCTTACAAACCTCACGACCTTCAGTCCTGTCTCTTCCTGGAGTTCTCTAGCTATACCATGAAGGATGGTTTCATCTGAATCCTCGCAAGAACCACCGGGAATCTCCTATAAAGAAGAACAAATATATCAGTTGTGGTCTAGCAGTAATTACAAACGCCAGGCTGATTACCCAAAGGTTCGGAAAGGCGCGTTCACTTGCGCTACGTTGCACGAGCAGGAGCCGGTCTTTGTGGAACACCATAGCGCCAACAGCCAAATTTTGGAACTTGAGATTTTGAGCGAGGAACTCGCTCTTGGATATGGAAAACTTGGCAAGCTCTTGAGGAACAATAAATTGGGATTGAGGTTGAGAAAGTTTGGAGACAGGAGGCTGGTCTGACATGGTGATGCTTTAAAGTCTAGTATTTTGCTAATAAACCGAATGGCAAAGCTACAGTTCGTAACGGAGTTGAAAATACTTTTCCAGTTGAGGGAAGAATGTCGTTGCGGTAAGAGCAGCCTCCAGAGCTCTATGCTGTTGCCTATTCGTAGCGCACGAGCCACAGTTTTAGTAAGTACGTCCATGGGTTAATGAAAGGAAGTTGAAGCAGCTCAAGTACGTCATAAGAGTGAATAAACATTGTGAAAAAATTTAGATGTATTTGTAAGCCTGGGTGCATGAGAAAGTTAAAGTCATTGCTCATGAGTTGCCTTTTTCAGGCCTACAACGTCTTTCACTACGCGATTGAAGGACTTGCCCCACAAGAAAATCAAGTAGAATCACATACCCAAGATGAAAACGATAACACCAGTGCCCAGAATTTATAGCTCACAAGAAATTCCTTGACGTAGGCGAGGAGAGAGGCTACATCAACCTCGCTAAAATTCAACCAGAAGTTAGGGCCACCTCGTTGACGACACTAATATACCTTTTTAAGAAAACTTATAACTTAATAACTATAATAGTAATTTATACAAAAAAATTTTAATACTGCCTATTAAACAGTAAATTAAGCCTTTTTATATAAAAATTTTCAAAGGCATTTTAAAAGGTCGCCACTATTCGTACACCCCCTAAATGATACGCATACACCCCTACCTCATTTGGTTTAGATGCTTCCTCACTAAGTTTAGACGCCTCCTCACTAAGTTAGAACATCACGTGTGTTTTACTTGTTTGCCTACATCGCGAAAATCAAAGTGCGCGCCACGTAACTTTTATAACTGCAACACCACGATTAAGTCTTGATTTCAGTTATAGTACAAGTAGTAGAGTCTAAATTATATTTGGAACGCGCCAAAGGAGCGATTAATTAGATTGCGTAGTGCTTTATGAGGCGTCGCGCGAACTAATTTGGGTGTTGCGACCTCTGTAAGCTGCCGCCGCGCCCGCGCCGCGCCCGAGGGGAGTTTTTGCACAGTTGGTGGCACCTGCTTATTGGGTTTTAACCGGAAAATTAACACTATATAGCCCTGCCCTTTGGTAAACTTATAGATATTATTAAGCGCAAGCTTCTGAGAGTTGTACAGCTTTAACGGAGGTGGGTTAAGAACTATAGTGCATTTGGGTGGGCGCGCACTTTGATTTTTGCGATGCCGGCGCAAACAAGTTAAACGCACGTGATGTTCTAACTTAGTAAGGAAGCGTCTAAACTTAGTAAGGAAGCATCTAAACTTAGTAAGGAAGCATCTAAACCAAATGAGGTAGGGGGTATATGCGTATTAATTGGGGGGTGTACGTGTATTATTTAGGGGGTGTACGAATAGTGGCGACCTTTTAAAAAGGTATATTTTTTTCTACTATGCACGAGGTGGCCCTAATATCTTATAAGTCGTGGCCGGAATTTAGCAGCGCCAACCGCCAAATTCTGGCCATGACTTAACGCACCAAGCCTCGTTGGCAAGACGAATACGCTTATAGATTCTACACTAATTAAAATATTTTGAATCTACAAGTTAGGTACTTACGAATTTTGCCATCCTTCTCTGTGATAGATTTCCGACATTCAATCGCAAATTGATAAAACGAGTCCATAGGACGAACACTTTTCTGAGGTAAAGGCTGGCATTAACTCAGCAAAAGTTCCTCATTTTAATTACATTTCTTTTACTAAAACCTTATTGAACGGTTGGGCCACCGATAAGGGTGTTGCTGTGTGAATGAGCCAAGGATTTTCGCCGATTACTCAAGTTCTGACTACCAGTATCAACCGTGCAGGTTGAGCTGCCTGCTGATCATCTTCACTAAGTGATTCACTTAGCTCAGGGGGCTTATCACTGCGCAAAGTAACATGCACTATCTAGAAAGTAGAAGCTCCAGTGAAAAGCTACTAATGATAGATCGACGAAGCAATGGTTGGGTGCTGAGACACGGCTGCTTATGGGTACGGAGGGAAGGAGGAGGTTCCCCGCATCAGGACCCCCAAAAGCAATAAGTGCCAAGCCATCGTAGCCGAAAACCTATGTAGTCTTATGCCGTTTGAATGCAAAACAGAACTGCGTTCTAGCATCACTGCTAAGCTCAACTTCGGCTTGTCTCAGCATATTAAATCTAGATGCTAAATCGGACTCTTTCCACGAAACAAGTTAGACACAACAGCCACCCCGGTCACATGGAGTAGAAATTTTACCAAGAAGTATTCTAGCCATATATGAAGAACTTCGAGTAATAAGAAGGCCAATCCTGCGGTCTCACATCGCATTTCACCTCTACTACCTAAGCATATGATTTACTCTAGGTATATGTTGGAAACAACCGCCTAGTACACGCCCGTCCCACCCAGCTTGAAAAGGAAAAATGCTGAAAGCACGAATCAATTCCAAAACCTAAACAACTCCCAAAAATGACAACAAGGGTTCTACCATCTGATTCATAATTGTCCGCGCGCCGGCAACGCCTCCTGCAGGATCTCTCCATGCTTCTTGAATAATCGCTCACAAATTAATCAACTGACCAATCAATCTTTGCTCCCTCATTCCTGCCTCTCCCCCTTTCCCGGACGCTAAGTCCTGCATCCAGCCTCCCAGTCCCATACTGCCTGGTACCCGACGGTGCAAATGCGGCATTTGCGCCTTGTCTTCCTCTCCCTCTTTCACTTTCTTCGTCGTCATCCCCTATTTCAAAAGCGTCGTCCCTCAATTCAATCAAATCACCCAAATCGCCACCCACGGCCCCAATTACCGGAACAGCAGAACCCCTCCCTGCTGCGCTACTAGATGAAGGCTCCGATAACATAGTGGAGGCACGCGACGCCACTTTGCGCACCCAGCCCTCAATAGCATGACCCACATTCTCGAAATCCAGTCCTCCGCCCCCTGTTCTAGAAGCTGTGCTCCGGCCCCCAGTGCCCATGCGGAAGGATGTCGGCGTATCCGAGCCATCAAGGCTGGCATCGATGTCCAGTAAGCCGGGATACCACGGCGTAAGGTACTCTTGCTCAGGCGGTGGCGCCACATTGGGGAGGTGTGCGGCGAATAGCTTGTTCAAGCCATCTTGAGCAGGTCCAGGGCTGCGAACGTTCTTACCAAGGGTACCAACGCCGCCAGGACCGTGGAGGGAAAAGGCTGATACACTAATTGTTCGAGGGCGTGGGCGTGTGGAAGGGCTGTTGCTTGTGAAGGGTGTGATGGTTGTAGAGCTGCCATTTTTGGCGCTCGTGAGTGATGGTGAGGAGGTATGTGATGCAGTGGAATTTGTGGACATGGAGGATCGGGGGAGGTCAAGGGAAGATGATGGGGTGTCGGAAAATGTGAGAGATTTCCGGCGGGCTGGAGGAAAAAAGCCGAGAGTTTTGCGTGGTAGTCGAGCAATCTCAGTAGGCACAGTCTCATTTGGGAGTAATACCCACGAGTCGTGCTTCCAAGGAGGCTCGGATTCGGCATGGGAGGAGTTTGCAGAGGACGGTGGACGAGGTAAGGATGTACTTTGGCTGGTGGAGTCGTGTTGGTGCCAGCCATTCGAAGCGATTGGAGTTTGTGTAGGCGTCCTGTCGTTGTCGGAAGAGCTTTCACGGTAGCCACCAAGCAAGAGGTCGTCTTCTTCATGTTGGTGGGGGTCTAATACCGGTCGACCCTTCACACCACAAGCATCTACAGGGAGGACAATCGTCTGACGAGTTTGGACGCTATCATTAGGCCACATTCGATTGGCTTTCCGAAGTACTGCTGGTTGGCAGTTGAACCGGATTGTTATTCCAGCAAGAGTGTCTTCTGGTCTCACTCGATGCACATAGACCAATGCATCTCGATCTTCCTGCTCAGCTGGTGGTGCCGATACAGAAATTCGGTCGTCTGAACTCCGCCGTTTAATTCTCCCGGCAGAATCCGGATATATGTGCCCATTAGCTGCCAGCAGGTCCTTCCTCTTCATTGCGCGAACCAAATTCTCCCTCTCCTCCCGCGAACCAACCCCGATCTGGGCACCGATGGATCCCGTAGGTCCCCATTGCTTTGGAGGAGCGCTGCTTGATATTCGGCGGTGTGTGGCTTCTAACGGCCTTCTTGTCCTTGGTTGTTTGCCCTTGGGGGCTGTGTCGTTTCCTAGAGCATTCGATGCTAGCCCTTGTAATGCAGACCACGAGTTCCCCCATATACCGGAAAACGACGCAGACGAATCGTAATTGCTCCGTTGATTTAGTCCGCCTAGCCCACCTAATATCCTGCCGTTGCTTGCTGGATTCGACTTCGGAGACGTTCGCGATGGGTCAGTACGAGAAGGATGAGTGCTTGGAATTGGTGACGCGGTCCTGGAATTGAAAGGCGACCCGAAAGGTGAGATTCTCCGAGTACTTTGTCCGCTTTGAATTTCCGATTCTAACTCGCCATCTAGTCCAGAAATCAAGCGTCTGTTGCGTGGACGAAGCGAAGAAGCGGAGGGTGTCGAGCTGGTGTTTGAGGAATAGTGTGAGGTATTAGTGGGGTTCATGGCCTTTAGAGTCCTGGCGATGCGGGTGCGAGGGGAGCAGCATATGACAGATGCTGATGTTGACAAGGAGCATGGCATCAAGTCAGAATGGCATTCTTAAGACGTTGCTGCAGATGGTGATGCCAGGGATGATCGGCTGTGCAATTGTTGGAGATCCACATTCGGATCCACTAAGTTTTGCGCGGTGCTTACGGACACCACACGCCGTATTGCGGCGTGAAATATACATCGAATGCATTCTTAGAGCGCTTCTCTTGAATAATCAAATCGCCGCCGTCCTCCAACGCTATTGACGTAAATCGGCTTCAAAAACGGTTTCTTAAGGCTACATGGTTTCTGAAACGGTATCACGGCCCGCTTTTCTGCCAATGCTCATTTTTGCAGCACGCAATACCTGGACATGCAGATGAGAACTTCTCTCCTCCGAGCACAGATACTAAGGAACATCACCTAATGTTTTGTTTCACGTCCAAGTCTGTAGCAAGCCTCTTAGATCTCATTTTACCATCTCTTAGAATTTCTTCTACTACCGAGAGGGCTTCCGTTCTACTGCGCAGTTCTACCCAACCTTTCTTTTTATTATTTGACTGGAGCAACCTGAAAACATCGGGCGTTGGAATGCACACATTGCCGTATTTCGGCACAAGATAAAGATAATCACAAGTATCTTCGCAAGAGTTGCACTCGACAGTGCTATTCTAGTCTATGGTTTACACATTAACTGTCCTACGTTTCATTGCTTGACTATCAAATAGTCACGCGTCTCCGTTACATAACCTTGCGGAAGGAAAACTAAAACAGTATTAAGATGTCGTTCAAATTCAAATTTCCACCGACTTCTCTATTCCCTCCTAACGTCCTCCCGATTTTTCCTATCAAGTATATTCCAAGCTCCATACGTCACGCTACGAAGCAATCCCGTTTACCCTCTCCGCCACAACCCACATAAATAGTACTTCGTCCACTCGCCCTTCCTTTTCTGCTTCATTCACAACATCTTTGATCTTGATTCTAAAACCCTTCTCTTCCAATATCTCACATGTCCTTTCCGAACCCCATGTACTCCAGAACATGCACCCGCCTTCAACCCTCTCACCCAACCATTCGCTCTTTGTGGACCCCCCATTCTCCTTTGCTCCAAAGTTTGCAAGGAGCCACCCACCTGGCTTGAGCCAGCGAGAGATGCGGTGCAAGATTGTGGCCTGCTCGTCCCGTGGGAGATGGATGAGTGAATAAGTCGCGACCACTGCAGAGAAGGAGTCGGGGGGGAAATCCAAGGTCATCATGTCGCCTTGAACGAATATAACTTTGTCAGAGGGCAGATTCTGTGCGGCAAGGGCGAGCTGAGTGCTAGATATATCATTCGCCGTAACATGGACGTTCGGCTGGGCAGTCAAGAACTGTGTGGCTGGAACGCCTGCACCGCAGCCGAGTTCGAGAACATAGATATCTTCCGACTCGGAGAGCGTAGCGGAGAGGCAAGGAGCTAATTTTTGTAGATAGTGAAGACGTGTACTGTATGAAGGTTTGGTCCATGCCAGGTAGCGGGTGGCTATTGTATCGTATGTTGTTTGGATGCCAAGTTTTATGTCCTGAGAGCAGGGACAGGCAGGTTTGTCGACTTGGCTTTTCTCTAATTGCAATTCGGTGTTTAGTGACATAGTCGGAGACTGTCGGCATAGGTTCTGAATGAACAGATAGTAGTACCAGAGGAGTTGAGGTGGATTGGGCAGAGAACAGTTGAGATATAAATGATGACTCACAAGCTGCAGCACGACTTCAAATATCACCATGAGAAGGCATGCGGGATTTTGGAAGATCAAACTTCCTTATTCGTGACACGAGCTTGCATTGCATCACTAAGTCTGCATCACTCCACATCCGGGGCCAATAATGCCTCCTTGGGGCATGAGGACCTAACATTCCCCGCCAACGTATCTTGGAGCGACAAGATACTGCCTATATGCCGCATTCCCCAAATCCACTTTGGACACCTGTATTTATAACTCCAGTCACGGAAAGTTCATTCAGCGAGTGAAAAGCCATCGAAATGTCTCATCATCTCCACGGGCTAGAGCTTTCACCTCCAACGTCCACACTTTCGAACTCCATCTCCCATTGGTCGACCTCGGCAAATTTCTTCGCTGCAGCCGCGAGCTCGGCACTCTTCACATGATTTATTGTAACCTCAGTTGGCTCATCGTCTTCTGAGAGCTTGTGGTGGATGAACGTGCTCTCATTCTCCTTGTCAGACGACACAACCCGACGATTTCCATAAGTCCTAGTAACTCCTTTCGCTGTTTGTATGGTTTTCACCGGTGTTGCCTTCTTCGCAGAAGTCTGGCTGATAGTTTTCCTTGCTTCTCGAGAGCCTTTCTTCACCGGCGTTCTCGCAGAGTCTGTTTTACAGGCGGCAGTAGTGCGGCGGGAAGCAGGAAATTGCAATTCGTCCTCATCAGAGGGAGGCATTGATGTTTCTATGTCATCAGAGCTGGGAACATCAAACTGATCAATAGCCCTATTTCTCGCATGATAGCGACGGCGGGGAAGCAGTGATTGAAGCTTAGCGGTCGAAAGATTTGGTGGCCTGGAAGACTTTCTAGGGGCCGCCTTTCTGTGCCGCGTCACAGTCACGCTTTCCGCGTCTGATCTGACTGAGTCCTCGCTGCCTTCGTTATCCTCACCCTGGGCTTGACGTGTTTTGCGAGAGCTTGTTTGACGGCGCTTTTTTTCACCGTGAGATTTACAAGCCTTTGTCATGATTGGACTATTTGGAAGAGAACTGCTGGATTTGGGAGGAGCCATGGTTTCGCTCCAGATTTCCAGGTCTTGCTGTTGTTCTTCTTGGATATTGTCCTCTTGTGTTTCTGCGATGTGTTCTGGAAGGCTTGAAGGTTCAGAGGGAGAAATAGACCCACCACGCCCTTCAGTAGGGGAAGGCATGGCTGGGGGAGACGAACGCGGAACCTGTATATCTGGAGAAGATAACTTCCGTTTTCGCGAGCCGGAAGTGTGTATTGAAGTTGAAGATCTTCGACCGATTCCCTTACCTCCACCTTCCTGATCCACATTCTTATGAAGATTAAGAGGCGTAGACTCGTCATCTGGGCTGAAGTCATCAAAATCTTCCTCATTGTCGCTAGTCTGTTGTACCATACGAAGAATGCTCGGTTGTCTAGGTCTTCGCTTGAAATTTGCGAGAGCCAAGATCGAAGTATCTATCGCTGGGGTTCCCTGAGCCTTCAAGGCCGATTGTGGGTTTGTTGTGCGAACAGGAGACGGACTAGCATATAGGGAATCGACTTCAGAAGGCGCTGGAGAAGGCTCTTTGGCGGCTTTTGTGATCGTCCCTGGTCGGGAATCCTTGAGCTCTGGGGAAGGAATGGTAGCCTCCGGTGATGTTTTTCGCGCTCGACTAGCCTTCGTCTTCAATATAGCATCCCGCCTCTTTTTCAGTGCATCTAAAGCTTCGGCTTGCTGTTTGTCTGGTTTCACTTTCTTGGCAGTTGGTCTGGTCTTAGGTATTGTTTTGTGAGCACCCTTCACATCTCCTTCACCTAGCCCACCAGTCATAGTATAATCAACATTTCTTTGCGACACTAGGCTCAGTCTTCCACGAATTCGGGTAGTTGTGGTCACAAGACCCTCACTATCATCGCTGCGATCTTCAATACATTCTACAGCTTGTCTTGCTGGATTTCGACGATGGGGGGCGGCGCTGGATGGTTGCGATGGTTGCGCGACGCGTGTAGACGCGACTTTGGTCCGCTTCGGGCTCGGCATGGCGGGGGAGCTCTAGAAATATCCAACCGATGAAGGTAGACAGTAGAGTATAAGAGAGTCAAATGGGTATCCTCGGTAAGGAGGCTGACATGAATGTGGTGAATGCCGCGAATGCTAGAAACAGGAAGAAGTCATCGCGCGGCCGTGTTGTGGAGATACAGTTGCTTCGGAAAGAGACGATCAAATGTCAGAAACCATGATCAAAAATAGAAATTTGCCGAATCCTCACCTGTTTGAACACTTTTTCTGTACTCGCGCATGCCACCACCCATCACCTTATTATTACCTTA
>Ga0307507_10002817_pt1 | contig 35300 bp, 6 predicted proteins | sample 7_EM_MG_FD_207223 | JGI IMG/M metagenome (GOLD analysis project Ga0307507, IMG submission 207223) | Populus trichocarpa ectomycorrhiza microbial communities from riparian zone in the Pacific Northwest, United States - 7_EM | ecosystem: Host-associated > Plants > Roots > Unclassified | place...
AAGTACAGGGGTTATATAACGCTAGCAGGGGTTTAATAAAGCTAGTAGGGTTTTTCTATAAAGCTATACTAGTTAAGTACTAGCGAGATTTATCTCGTTTGCCGCCTGAGTCGCTTACTGAGATAAATGGACAGTCACTGAATGATATTTGATTGGGAAACTACGTTATGAGAGACTTGATATCGGCCCGTTGCCGAATTAAATTGAATCAAACTAAACTAGAGCCTTGATATCGGCCTATCGCCGAATTAAATTAAATTAAAAAGAATCACTTTAGACCACTTAAAGAACCTATATATCTTAACTTCTGAGCAAGCTTCTGCCATTGGTTCGCTTAAGTATATGTAATTAGAGTTAAATCTGACTTTTAGATAACTGTCTACCCTGCTTAAAGACTATTATCATTCTTATTAAAATATACGAATATCTATTATGCAGACGTTAGATATATATAAAAGAAGAAACGGCAAGTATTACTAACGCAATGGCTCCATTAGCTGTCCCGTTCGAGCTGTCCTATATAGTGTTAAAGAACCTACAACAAAAGGTTTACAAATATACAACTACCTTAGTTAACCTTACCCTACCTATCTAACCTTAAGACCTTACTATAGATTTAAATCCTTACCTTAATGGCGCCATTGGCATGCTAAGTAACTTAACAGCCTTTTTATATAACAATAATGCTCCTTAGGCTATAAGAGTAGCGGAAGTTAAAAGGGATGTAGATTAAGTTAATGCCAAAGTGGATAAGTATGAGGGGACTTTGTAGATAGGGGGCTATAAGGACACGATTGTGGAACAGGATAGATTGGTAAGAGAGACGAATCCTTGAGGAGGTAAGGCCTCTGGGATCGTGGAGACTATATACTACGGGCACGTGCCTCTGGCACGTGACCGGCGACCATCCGAGGGGCGTCCAGAGGTTGTCCTGAGGGCAACCCGAGGTGTCCCCAATAATATCCCTTATATTGCCCCCCCCCTTCTTGCGGTTGGCCCCTGATCGCCATTACCTTGCAGTAGGGAGATTATATGGGCTTGTCCCGGAAGGGGTTTGGAGAGATATTAGAGAGATATCGGTATGCCGCTGTATATCATCTATCTATCTAACCCCTGCTTTAAACTCCTAAAAACCTTAATAAGGAAAAAACATAACTAGAAAAAAGACGCAAGGATTGCCAAAAGACCCCTTAGAAACTTACTGGAAATATACTAGTAACTACCTAGGCTAACCTAAGGATTTTTATACAACTCTACTTCCAAGCTTTTATACCGGTCTATAATTAATCGCGAGTGTTATAGGTAATTTAGTGTTCCTAATATGGTTCTATAGAACCTTTTAGTATAGGATTTAACGTATAAAGCCTTGGCTTGCCGTTGTCTTTAACTTTTAAAATATTAATCTATAATCCTTTCTCGTTGGTTCTATATTATATATTTGGCGTAGCTCTACTACCTAGTAAACAGAAGGGACACTTCGCAATAGCGCCTCTAGCTATTATACAATTTGTTAAAAACATCTATAATATTATTCTTTAATACCGTAATATCGTTTAGGTATAATTTGACCTATATATGTCTGTAATTAACATCTTAATTGCCTTCCCTAGCCGCGTAATTAGTTTTTATAAGGAAGTGATAACTAAATAGCTTATACGCGTGTTTCCTTCCTTCTAAACTGCGCTATTATAACGGAGTTATATTGGTAAGGTTGCGGCTATTTACCGGAAGGGTATTGGAAGGTAAAGTATAGAGACACCTTACTTATTAAGCTGCTCCTTTTCTTTAACACCTCACTTTCCATTATTACCCTTCGTCTAAATTTAGACGTATCTTTAATATATCATTAAGATTTTCTTTTTTTTCCATTAACGTATTTCACGGGTGGGCTGATTAAACGGGTAAGCTGATCAGTTTGCCAAGACCACGCGTCGATATCTTTAACACGACTATATCTCCACCCACTAATATACTACCTGTCTCTAGAGAAGCTTAAATACAGCTTGCTATCCAGGCTCTTGATACTGGCCAGATTTATAGCATTGAACACGCTGCACGCAACTTTAACGTGCCCTTTTCAAGCCTATAGACGCGACGCGCCGGAACTGCCTCACAACGCGATACTAAGCCGAAATTAATAAAGCTTATGGTAACCGAGGAAGAGGCGATAAAGCAGTATATTCTTAAGCTAGATTTAAGAGGATTCGCCCCTCCGCTTAATACTGTTTAAGAAATAGCTAATAAACTATTAGTTAAGCGGTAAAGGGACCTAGTAGGCATAAACTGGCTATATAGCTTTGTTAAGCGTACCCCAGAGATTAAAACAAAGTATAATTAAAAGCTAGACTACCAGCGTTATAATAGGAAGAACCAGCAATTATATAAGGTTGGTTTAACCTTATATAGAATATAAAGGCCAAATATAGTATATAAGACGAAGATATATATAACTTTAACAAATCTGGCTTCTAAATGGGTATAATAACCTAGCAAAAAGTTATTACAGGCTCTAAGAGACGGCATTAACCAAAGGCTGTTTAGCCAGGTAACCGTAAGTAGGTTATAGTAATCTAGGCTATTAACACGTTAGGATACGCGCTTCCACCCTTTATTATCTATAAGGGTAAAAACCACCTCTTTACCTGGTATTAGGAAATTAATATACCAGCCTAATAGGTATTTAGGGTTTCTAATAACGGCTAGATAATAAATAAGCTTAGTTTCCAGTGGTTAAAGCATTTTAACGCGTATACGAAGGAGCGTACTGTGGGCGCATACCGTCTATTAATTATAGACGGCTACGAGAGCCACAACTCACTATAATTTACCAAATACTGTAAGGAGAACAAGATAATTACTTTATATATACCGCCATATTTATTACATATCTTGCAGCCACTAGATATAGGTTGTTTTTTGCCTCTAAAATAGGCGTATAGGCGCTAAGTTAAGAAGCTAATACGTAACCAGTTTAACCATATTACTAAAATAGAGTTCTTACTAGCCTTCTAGGACGCGTTTAACGTGTCTATTACTAAGAGTAATATTTAAGGAAGCTTTTGAGGCGCTAGCCTAGTTCTGTTTAACCTAGATACGGTAATATTAAAGCTTAACGTTTAATTACGCACGCCTATACTACCTACTACTTAAGATACTATATGGCAGTTAAAAACCCCTAGTAACTACCTTAAATTTGGATTGTAAACAAAGCTAATTAGTGATAAGTTAGGTAGCTCACCATCTTCCTTAAAGGAAGGGTTTAATTAGCTTATTAAAGGTACCCTTATAATGGCTTATTAGATAGTGTTATAGCGCGATTAAATTACTAAGCTTAAAGTAGCCAATAAGGCTGTAACCCAACGGAGGCAGTATAAAAGAAAGCGTATCTAGCAAGGAGGAGTCCTTACCTTTAAGGCTGGCTTGTAGTTAGTTACTAAGGGCTCTGCTACTATAACTTCTAGTAGTAAAAAGAGTCGGGGTAAGGCAAGGGCAGATAGGGTTAAACCAACTTAAAGGCGCTATGGCAACTGCGGTGGGACTGGGCATAACGCTTAAACGTGCTAAAATAATAAAGAATCTACTATAGAATCTAGTAGCGATAAGGAATTAGAGATAGATTATAGTAAGGCGGAGTAGTTCGTTACATAGTTCGTTGTATTTAGTATGGTCTTGGCAAACTAATTAGCTTACCCGTTTGATCAGCCCACCCGTGAAATACGTTATTAATTTAATATACCTCTTTATTTTCCTACTAACTGCTCTTCTAATCCGATTCCGTGGCGTATTCTGGCCCTGCCGCTGTATATAGAACCCTAACCTCCACTGACTCGCAACTGGTACTGGTCCTACCTAAATAACTTTATATACACATCCTTAAAAGACCAGAAGTCTAATAAGAAGATTTTAGATACTTATAATAAGACCTACCACATAAGGTCCAACACCTTTAGTCCTTATAATTGATGTATGCGTACCAAGAGCGGCAGTTGCGTTAAGGTAAGCTTTTCTATCCTTAATAGGTTTCCATTACTAACTTTAGGCCTTAATATAGCCTAGGCCTAAGTGGCGACGATCCTTTAATATCCTTAACTACTATATCGCCCGGGCTCTCTCTTATTCTAGCGCCAATGCTAAATATCTAGGTTAAATTCAAGACTATACTACAGCCATCTATACCGCCCATAATTCCTAGCAAGCCAGCTAGCAACGCCTAATAAGGGAGCAAGGTTAGTATACTAAGGATAGGGTAAAGGATAGGGGTAATAAAAAGAAGATTGTCGTCTACCATAAAAAGGAGTTCGCGCATACGCGTTAAGTTTTAAAAGAGCACAATATAATGCGGTATTTGTTACGGACGCTTTAAGTATAATATTACGACTACTTGGAGAGGAGTCAGCGGAAGCCAGTTGGTTAATAAGGGCACGGTCCAGGATAGATCCGGTAGAACTATGTAACGAGAAATGGTAACCGAGGTTACGTGATGTGATCTATGTGATCTGTGTAATCTATAAGATCTGGGACAGAGCGAACAGAGCAGACAGAGTAGGCGGAGCAAGGACTTTCTTAGGCGTAGGTTGGTGTATTTAAGGACCCACAGTCCCTACCTAGATAGTTCCTTTCTTTATAGTAAATCTTAGAATACAATTAGAGTTAATCTATTAGGCAACTACTCCACACCAGTTATTATCTTATACTGTTACGTTATTAACTCGTTTGAATATCTATATACCTAGCCCATTAACAAGTCCACCATAGTTCCTACTACAAGGCTTCGTTACACATTTACTACTACGGTTACGGTATTAATAAGTTAAACAACATGCCACCAAAAGCACTAGTTACGTTAACGCTAACAGTGGCAACCACCTTAGGTACTAGTGGGGACACCAGCATAAGGGACACCGATTCGCAACTAGTTACAGTTAGGCAGTTATAAGAAATGGTTAACTAGCTATAGGGCAATAACAAGGTACTTAAAGATAGGATTAATGGCATCGGAGCAGCTAAGGTTAAGTTACCGTTAATTAAACGATTTTTAGGTAAGAAGTTAAAACTTAAAGGGTTTCTAACACAAATGCACTTTAAGGTTATACAAGAAGGAGCGAAGTTAGTAACGACTATAGATTAAGTAGCGTATATAGGACTGTTTTTAATAGAAAGGGTATTTAAGTAGTTTAAATCTTACCTTATTAAAATCTAGGTTTATAGAATAATAACTACTAACTAAGACGTATAGTACATATTCTTAAGTTAAAACGGGTTCGCGGAAAGACTAATATAGATATTTAGAGACCTAGAAGCGACAATAATAGCGGAAAGAAAGCTATAGAACTTAGTATAACGCACTTTAGCAATTAAGTACACAACGCAGTTTTAGATACTTATAACGTAGGTTAAGTGGAATAATAAGGCGCTTATAGCATAGTATAAATAGGGACTTAAGGCTAAAGTCTAGGACGTAATTATCCTAATGGAAGATACGGAAAGTCTAAGAGACTTAATAGATTAAGCGATAAAGATTAATAATAGGATCTATTAAAGGGAACAAGCTAAAAAAGGGCAAGATAGAGTTCTATAGTTATATAAGGCGCAGAGTACGCAGCAATAGACGCAGAGCTATAAACTATGGAACGGGCCAGAGCTAATAGACTTAAGCGGCACCAAAGAATCCAAAAGATGGAGTAAGAAACTATAGAAACCTAGAGATTAAGGATTAAGTAATTATAGAACTAAGGAGCAGAGGCCAAACTAGGGATTTTAGTAGTAGAAGACGTTTAGGCGGACTCTATAATAAGAAGAATAGTTTAAAAAAGAAGCTTGCATAAATTGCGGAAAATAAGGTTATTTTACTAGAGACTATAGAGGTAGTTAGAGTAACTACACGGTAAAGGGTACCAGGTTATTAAAGTATAATAATATAGATATAGGGATGTTACGCGGGACTAAAGAGTGTTTAATTAGACACTTTACGTTTTGTTATAATAATATATGCTGAATTTATAAGGACGCTAAGTACGGCGTAAGCTATTGGCCACAAGAGCTAGAGTTAAGAGGACTTAAGGGAACTAGAGAGTTAGATAAAGAATAAAATTAACTCTATAAGCTAGATTAAGATGTTACAGCAACATACGGATAAAGATTAGTAACAATAATAATAGAGTTAGAGTACTTATTAATTAATAGCAACAAGAAAAAAGAGAAGGCTAACTAGGGGTACTTAAACCTTAATAACGTAATAGAAGCAGAGACTAAGACCACTATAAAACGCGGTTTAGTAACGGATATTATAACACCATTAGATACGGCATTTATCACTTTATAAGATAGAAGGAGTAATATCTAAAGACAATTAAGTAAGCAGATAACTGCTAGTGCTAGCTTACCACTTAATAAAGGCAAAAGGCCAAAGGCTTAAGACTCTTAAGACGAGATATAAGACGCTTAAGATTCTTAAAACGAGATAAGACATACCTAAGAACCTACAATGGAAGAAAATCAATGGGAAAGGGTAGTAGCTTAGTTTAGTAATAAACGAATAAGCATAGGATACTAGTTTAAGAACTATAAGTTTAGGAAATAAATAAGAACGTTAATCCTAGGGGAACATAGTATTTAGCCTAAAGATTAAAAAGTTAATACAGAGATTAAGAAGTAAGATAACTTCAAAGATCTAGCTATAAGACGCAGAAAGTAAGAAACTATAGATAAGTTTAGGTAAAGAATTATTGCATAGCAAGAACAAAAGCTAGATAAGAGATTAGCTATAATAGGACGTATAAGGGATAGAGCACCCGTATGGAAAATCACTAATAGGCCTAAGGTAGGGACGCCTAAAGTAAAGTGGTTGGATGAACTGGAACAAGAAGAGGATTTAAGAATCCTAACTAGATTTAAAGAAAGATATACCAAAGGATGTTATAACGTAGTAATAATAAGGTACTTTTTAACGGATAGACTATATACACTAAACTAGTTATACGGAAAGTAGTATAGGTAACGACACAGTAATAAATAGGAAGATTTTTATATATGGCTAGATAAAAAAAGTAGTCTAAAACCAACCTATTACGGAAAAATGTATAAATTACATTAAGGGAGTGTTAATTATGATGTTAAGAAACCTAGAAGAAGGATCTAGGGACTAGAGAAGTAAATAATAAGTTTTAGTACCCGCAAACGAAAGACTAGCAGTTAGGTTAGCTAGACAGAGGTTTAAACTTAGAGGTAAAGATAAACTAAGAGTTAACCTAAGTCACTTAGCGTATTATATACTATCGTGGATAGCTTATATAAATAATACGTGTAATATATATAGAGCACTAAAGAATAAAAACTGGAAATACCCTATAAGAATATATTGGGCACCAGATAAAAGAAAGTATAAAGACGCTAAGTATATATATAGATAGCACCTAGTGGAAGTATAGAGTTAAGGAGACCTAATACTTTAACTAGGAAGATTCCTTACGGAAGAATGCCTAGAAGGATGATAGTAGTAGAAGTGCCTAAAAAACACTTATCTATAGCACGTAGAGGAAAAGAAATGAATTAAGTATTAGCCTAAAGGGGACTAAGTATAAATAGGATCTAGTAGCTAATAGTTAGGAAAAGGGGAGGCCTATAGGACTAGAGGGAGCTAGTGGTAGACCCTTAGACCCTTAAAGGAATCTAAGGACAACACTTAAACTTATAAGTTAAATAGCGCAATTAGCAGTTTAAAGCACTAGTAGATAGTAGAGCAATAAGGAACCACGTGTTACTAGCAGCAGTTAAAAGGATAGGGTTATTATATAGACAGAAAGAATACCTATATCCACTTATAATAATCTTAGGAGATCTAATAGCCTATAGAGGAGGCATTATTAATCTTAAAATAGGACCTATTTAGTTAACTATTAAAGGAAGACCAGTTAAGATGTCTTTTAATATCCTACCGTTAGGAAAGAATAAGGCAATATTAGGAATGCCTTAGTTACAGAAATACAATCTAAAGATTAATTAGGTTACAGGTTAAGTTAATATTAGAGATACACAATAATATAAGATGCGACAGCAGACCAAGTTAGTATGGTACCAAGTTAGAGTGATATATAAAGAGACTAAGTAAGGCTTAAGTTATATACTAAAGAGATACTATAAGTATGGCAAAAAGTTATAGTTACTAGAAAGTAAACAGCTGTTAAAATATATAGTATAGGACTATAAGATAGAGTTGGAACTAAGAACTAGTCTAAAGTTCTTTTTAATCTATAAGCTTACTAAAACTAAGTTAGTAGCGCTTAAAGAGTTTATCTAGGAGAACTTATAAAAGGGGTATATTAAACCGTTATAGTTATTAGCGGGATATCTAGTGTTGTTTATCCCTGAGAAAAACGGAAAACTTAGGATATGCATTAACTATAGATAGTTAAACAGTATTATATAAAAGGATAGGTATCCTTTACCCTTAATTAGCAAAATCTAAGATAGGATAGGTAACGTAAAGATCTTTACAAAGATAGATCTAAGATAGGCGTACCATTAGATTAGGATTAAGGAAGGCAATAAATAGAATGCAGCCTTTAGGTTAAAGAAAGGACTATATAAACCATTAGTAATGCAGTTCGGACTTATAAATGCACTAGCAACGTTTTAAAAACGAATTAATAGCGTATTAGGAGAACACCTTAATAAGTTTATTATGGTATACCTTAATAACATTATTATCTACTCCAAGAGCAAGGAAGAATATAGAGAACACGTTAAGTAGGTCTTAAAGAGACTATAAGAAGAAAAGATGCTAGTAGTAATTAAGAAATGCAAGTTCTTTACTAGGAAGACTAATTTTGTCGGATTTATTATTAAACTAAGAAAAATTAGTATAGACCTAAAGAAAGTTAAAGCTATAGTAAGTTGGTAAGAACCAGAAAACGTTACGCAGTTAAGATCGTTTTTAGGGTTTTATAATTACTATAGGAGGTTTATAGCACAGTAGTTAAAAAGTATTAAGCTATTTATAAGACTAACTAAAAAGGAGGAACTATGGATATAGGGCAGTAAGTAAAAGAAGTTGTTTAAGGAACTTAAGGAGTTGTTTACCTAGGATTTGATTCTTAAGGTCTACTAGCCGAAGTTAGAAACGGTTATAGAAATAGATATATTAGACTTCGCACTAGGAGCATATTTACTATAGAAGTATTTAGACGCATAGCATCCAGTAGCATACTATAGTTAGAAGATAACACTACTAGAGTTAAATTATAATATCTACAACAAGGAGTTGCTAGGCATAGTTACAGCACTTAAGGAATGGAGAGCATTCTTACAAGGCACAGAAAAACTGTTTATAGTTAAGACGGACCATAAGAACCTAACAGAATTCTTAATAATAAAGGAACTAAACCGAAGATAGGTTAGATGGGCGGAAATGCTTATAGAATATTATTTTGAAATTTAGTATACCAAAGGTACTAAAAATGCAAGAGTAGATATACTTAGTAGGAAGGTAGAGTTATAAAATAAAGAAAAGCTATTGGGAGCTTTACTATAACAGGATTAAGATGGAATAATTAGGTATAACTATCCTAAGATTACAGCAACTAGAGAGAAATAGGTTTATAAATTACCTAAGAGTAATTAGATAAAAAGGATCTAAGAGGCATAGGAAGAAGATCTAGACTTAAAGTAGTATAAAAACTAAGAAGCAACGTACGTACTAAAAGCAATCACAGAAGAGTTTATAAGAGAATTCTATAGGGAAATAATATAAGGACACAACGGAGCTATAGGCTTAGTGTTAAGACTTTAAAAGGAGTATATTATTTAAGGAATCTCGGGACTGGCGAGATAAGTTATAAAGGAATGTTTAGATTGCCAGAGAAATAAACTAACAAGGCATAAGCTGTATAGAGGGCTATAACCTGTTAAAATACTAGAGAGACTATAGGAGGTTATATTGTAGGACTTTATTATAAAGTTACTAAAGTTAAAAGATCCTATTACTAGACAAAATTACAATGCGATTTTAGTAATAGTGGATAAGCTAATAAAGTAGGGATACTTTATAGCGTATATAAAAGAAATATCCGTAGAAGATATGGCTAGAATCTATGTTAAAGAAGTGTTTATAAGATACGGAGCACTAATAAAGATTATATTGGATAGAGATCTAAGATTTATAGCAGTATTTTAGGAAGTATTCTTAGCAGAACAAGGGGTTTAAGCAGTAACGTTAACTATATATTACCTACAAATAGATAGTTAAACAGAGAGACTGAACTAAACATTAGAATAGTATTTAAGGCATTATATTAATTATGCACAGAATAATTAAGTATTGTTATTACCAGTTATATAGTTTGCATACAATACAACACTATAGGAAGGGATAGGCACGTTACCTTTTAAGGCAAATTACGGGTACGAGCTAAGAATATTATTATTGCCACCTTAAGTAAAGAAAACAAGTAGCATAGCTAAAAAAAGAATGGAGATGTTAATAAATCTCCATAATTACCTTAAAAGTGTAGCAAAGTTGGTATAAGAAAGGATAAAAAAATACTATAACACTAAGAGATCTAAGGGACTAGATCTTAAGGAGGGGGATAAAGTATAGCTACTATATAAAAATTTTAAGAGTTAATAACTAAGCAAAAAGTTAGACCACGTTAAGTTAGGACCATTTACAGTTAAGACAAAAATCTTAGAAGTTATATATAGACTTAACTTACTAGAGAAAATGAAGATCTACCCTATACAGCACGTTATAATGCTAAAGCCAGTATACAGAAATGTTAAGCCACTAGTTTATAAGGCAGATATGTATAGAGGATAAAAAGAGAACGAATGGTAAGTTTTGAAGATCATTGGGTACAAGGATATTAACAATGAAATATAGTATAAAGTAAAGTGGATAGGCTATAAAGAGACTACCTAGGAACCACTAAATAATTTAAAGAACGCTATAGAAAAGGTATAGGAGTATCAGAAGAAAACGGGTTAGGTAGCATTAATAAAGAAGAATCGCCAAAGAATAAATCACCTAAGGGGGACTTAAGAGGAGCACCTACTAAGGTATTTAGAGTTGTTTCCCTTACTATAGGAAGAACTTCTGTTCTTTTGTTACTAAGTTCCTAATGACCTTATTCCATAAGTTTCCACTCCTTAAAACGCACCTTTTTACGTACTTTCTTAAGACGGATTAACCAAGCGGAAGCAGCTAGACGGGAGTTAAGAGCACGCTGTTAAGTAGCGGCAGCCTCTTACTTAGCGTCACGGAAGCGATGAAGTTTAGCCAGGGCTACTAAGAGCTTATTATCGAGCTTCGCAGCGGCAGATTAAACATAAGACCCTAAGATAAATTACTTAAGGAATATAGAGACTGTTATAAGTAATAGGACGCGTATACTTAGCGTTAAAGACGGAGCGAACGTTACAGGACGATTAAATGTTTACTTTAGTGCACTCTAAACAAGAGGAAGGTTATTAAGGTAAAGGACTTACTAGCGCAACGCAGACTAACCTCTCTTTTACACAATAAGAATATAGAGATGGTATTATCTCACTAAGAGATAGTATCGCAGCAATGGTATAAGACCGACGAGCTATGGAAGAAGAAGAAGGAGCTTTAGGTATAATAAGTACGGATATTAACCAAATTAATTAAATGGACATCACATTTCTAGTAGACAACTTGGAGATATTAGAAATCTTTAAGGACAAAGATAAAGAGGAGGGAGATAGTATTACGGACGCTTTAAGTACAATATTACAACTACTTAGAGAGGAGTCGGTAGAAGCTAGTTAGTTAATAAGGGCATAGTCTAGGATGGATCTGGTAGAACTATATAACAAGAAATAGTAACTAAGGTCACGTAATGTAATCTATATAATCTATATAATCTATAAGATCTAGGATAGAGCGAATAGAGTAGACAGAGTAGGCGGAGCAAGGACTTTCTTAGGCGTAGGTTGGTGTATTTAAGGACCTATAGTCCCTACCTAGATAGTTCCTTTCTTTGTAATAAATCTTAGAATATAATTAGAGTTAATCTGTTAGGCAACTACTCTATACCAGTTATTATCTTGTACTGTTACGTTGTTAACTTGTTTGAATATCTATATACCTAGCCTATTAATAAGTCTACCGTAGTTTCTGCTACAAGGCTTCGTTACAGTATTAGGTAGGTTACCCTTTGGGTACCTAGCGGATAGGTAACTAATAATTGCTATAGTAAGGTCTTAATAGTTCTAGTTTTTACCAGCCAGCTAACGTCTTTATTTATTCTGGGCTTAAGCGTATCTTTATTAACTATAAGCTTACACCTTAAGAACTTTGTTGGTACTGGTTTAGGCCTAATATTAGTATTAAGCGTTTAAGGATTTCTGCTCTATCTATACCTTATTAGCCTACCCCTATTTTTATGCCTACCTATACTCCTACTAAGGGATCTGGATCTTATTCCTGTTAGCTATTACTTAGTAGGCTAATGGATACTAATACTGCACCTAGAGATAAGGTATAGTAGCTTTTAATTTAGGCATTTAGGATTAATTCTTATATATAGTGGCAATTGGGAAGGCCTTATAAGGCATTTAGGAAGGTATAGGAATACTATTCCTAATATAGGCTAATAAATGGGAATGCACTTCTAGCAAAATACCCTATTAATTCTATGCTATATATATAAAAAGGCTAAGGACCTGTCCTGCCTTAGGCCGTAGCCCTAATCAATCCTTATGGTTTCTGGAGCCTGTCTATTCTATATCTAATTTAATCTATTTCTTGCTCTTTGCGCAAGTCTTCTTTATAGGCTGTAATAATACTATAGTATTAGAGCGCTTTTTGCGCCTTGTAGATTGCAGACCTTAGTCCTAACATTCTTTTAGAATATCTTTGTAATAATTAAGGTAATTCTCTAGTTCCTATATAGAGTCCTTAGCGGGCTAGCCTAGCCATTTAACTTTATATTAAAGCTTATTCTTAATAGACTTATAGCATAGTATAGCTTTAACCTTATACTGCTTGCCCACCACTTTAGGGTATTTAATTAGGCCTAGACAGAAGTTCTTTTCTAGCGGTAGTCTATACTATAGCTCTAGTAGGTTTATATAAAACACTAGATGCACATGGGCTACAGATAGGGGTAACTAAAGATAGTAGGCTAGCTTGCTAATTTGTTCCTTAACTTAGAAGGGACCTAGGTATCTTATATTAAGCTTCTTTAATAGTTAACGGGTCTTAATATTTGTTAAATATAATAAAACCTTGTTACCTACTCCAAAATGCTTATCTTAGTATTTATGGTTATACTAAAGTCTCTACTGCTCTTAGGCATCTTATAGGCTCTACTTTACATACTTTTATTACTCTTCCTATTCCTAAAGGTATCCTTATACTTTCTAGTAGATATCCTTAAACTTCTTAATAGGATCCCATAATTAATTATATGGCCTTAGCTAGTAATTACTAGGTATACCATTAAACCTAAATAGTTGGACGCTGTAGGCAATCTAAATTAGTATATACTTATGTAATATATATTGCTTTAAATTATAAGTATACTCTATATACGGAAGTAGCTCGCACCAATTATCTTACTAGTAGTTTAAATATATTTATAGGTAAGACTCTAGTTCCTAATTCTAGCGTTCTATTTGCCCGTCCGTTTATAAATAGAAAGCTATACTATAACAGTAGTCTATCTTTAAATAAAAGCATAGATCTAACTAGTACTGGCTTATAAAGACGCTGCCCCTATTAGTAATAATATAGTACGGCTAATCTACTTTAAGAAAGTATTTCTCCTTAATTAGGCTGGTAAGCATTTATATATTAATTGTCTTGTTAACGGGAAGGTATTAGACGTACTTTAAAACCCTATTAATAAGTACTAGGATTAAATTATATATTTATCCTTACTTATCCTTTAATAGTGGAAGATCTGTAATAAAATCTATAGCATAATGTTGCTATAGCTTACTAGCGGGAGAAATAGATTTAAGTAAACCCCATAGCTTGTGCCTTTGGATTTTATATACTTAACACTTTTTATAGTAGCTAATATACTCCTTTGCTTCCTGCTTAAGCTTTAGCCAATAGTATTTGCGTTAAAGTAATTCTACTATCTTAGCTTGACCGTAGTAGCCGCCTAGAGGATTATTATAATTCTTTATAAGAATCTTCTGTTGTAGATTTACTTCTTATAGTACCTAAACCTTGCCATTTCTATATAGTAGGCCCATTAGGTCCAGTTCCTAATTTTAGCGCCTTTTAGCTTCCTTTCTATTATATTTCTAGTTTACTTTCGCATTAAAGATAGTATAGGAGGCGCCCCTCTATTATACCTTATAGATAAGATCTGTTAACCTTTTAGATGGTTCCTAGGTAAAAGCTATTTTATCTTATACTACTCCAAGTATACAACTAGATAGTACTATAGATCTTATAACTCCTTAGTGCATATATATTAGGAAAGCCGCTATAAGGTTAAAGTCCTTTAGTTATTATAGGGCTCTAGGTTCCAATTACTCTATGGCTTCGCTTTTAGTTTAAGGGGATAGCTTAGTAATTAGAGGTAACGTATTACTAGGTTCTAAGAGTATATTAGGGACGTCCTATTTAGGTATATTTAGACCCTTATTAGTAATGGGCTGGGTACTAGCCAGAACGTTAGTAGAAGCTAATAGGGTTTGCACCGCCTAAGACTTAGTACTTAGAGCTATAGGTACTTAAGTATCCTATACTTAAAGCTTGTTCTATAATATAGGGAGTAATATATCTATTATCTCTTTTCCTTCTCCTATTTTAAAGCCTTTAGTATAGTCTAGCCGTCGTAACGGTCCATTAGCAGGGTTATTTTCCCCTAGCTTATATTTAATCTTAAAATTAAATCGCGTAAGCTCCTTTACCTATTTAGCCTATTAAGGTATAAGCTCCTTTATAGTTATAAAGTAGCGTAGATTATAATAATCTAAGAGTATACAAGTAGTATAGCTTACGTGCTTAAGGTAGTATCGCCACTATTTAAAGCAGTTAACTATAGCTAGCAGTTCCTTATTGTGGGTATAATACCTAACTTTAGGTCCCTAGAATTTTCTGCTATAGAATACTACTAGTCTCTAATAGAGCTAGATAGCGTCTAGATGCCTATTAGGTTATAGTAAGATACTAATAAGGGCAAAATTTAATATATTAGTAACTATTATCAGTAGCTAATCTGGGTTAAAATGCCGTAGTAGTAGAGCTTCTATAAACTTTACGCGTAGTTCCTAAAAGGCTTCCTGTACCTTTCTAGGCTATATATATAGTTTATACTATTTAATTAGTCCCTTCTTAATTTTCTTTCTTTCTACCTTTAAGCTTTTTACCCCTTAGGCCGGGTCTTAGGAAGCTTTAGCAACGTGGTTAGATAGGTATTAGGCAACGTCTAAGTAGTCATAAATAAAGCGCCTATAGAAATTGGTAAAGCCTAGGAACACTTAAATATCATAGTAGCTCTCTAGCTCCGGCCACTCTTAGATTATCTATACCCGTACTAAGTCCATAACTACGCCTATAAGCGTTATAATATAACCCAGAAACTTAACCTACTTAGTATTAAAGACATACTTTAACGCCTTAGTATAGAGGCCCTAATTATCTAAGCGTTCTAGCACTTTGCGGATATATTGCTTATACTAATCTTTATCTTCTAAGTAGATTAGAATATTATTTAAATAGATAATATATATATGGTCAACTAGTCCCCCTAAGGCTCTGTAAATATACAATTAAAATATTGTAGGCGCATTAGCTAGCCTAAAAGGCATTACCATATACTTAAAGTAGCCGTATTAGGTCTTAAAAGCGGTCTTCTACTTATCTCCTTTTTTGATATAGAGCCTATAATAGGCGTCTTATAGATCTAGCTTTATAAAGATCTTCGCCCTAGATAGCCAATCTAGCATTTTACTAACTAATAGTAGTAGGTAACAGTTCTTAATTATAATCTTATTAAGACCGCGGTAGTCTACGTATAGCCTTATAGTTCCATCTAGTTTTAGGATAAAGAGGATCAGCGCGCCTAATAGCAACTTGCTAGGCCGTATCTATCCCTTTTCTAGTAAGCCATTAAGGTACTCCTATAGGATCTTAAGCTCTTTATAAGAGAGGTTATAAATAGGAAGGTTTAGCAGCTACTTACCTTCTTCCAGATTAATTATATAATTATATTCCAAGTTCCGTTAAATAACCTTTACTTGCCTACCTAAGAATACCCTTAGTAAGTCCTTTAGGCCTACTAGGATATTTAATAAATTAGGGTCGCGTTTATCCTCCGCGTTATTATTAGGTAGGTCCTAGAGCTTCCTTAGGACGCTTACAGGCAGCATTACGCGCTATAGTGGTTATTTATATATAGTTACTACTATATATTAAACAGTTTTATACGGTAGCTAGTAGAGGATAGGGAACTTCTTAACGCAGCATTTAAGGTACCATAGCATACTCTCCGCGTATTACTTAAGCTAGAGTAACCTATAATATTCAAAGTATCTTATAAGATCTTTAAGATCGCCGCCTCCCTATAATATCTCCGCGACCTATCTAGTAGTTCCCTATAGGGTATCTATTATAGAAGGGTTATTACCTATACTAGGCTCTATACCCATCTTACCATAAAATAGGGGTTAGATCTAATACTCCTTTAGGTATAGAGCGTATACTATTTTACCTAGAGCTATATCCTCTAGGATATCTTTTAAGCTTATTAGTAATATACTCCCTTTTAATTCTTTATCGTTCTACCATTTAAAGGCTCCTGTCTTAAAGCGTATCTTAAGATCTACTTCTATAAACCAAGGATATTTAAGGATAAGGTTATAACCTATAAAGTTAGCCGCCTAAAAGGGTTACGGGCTAACCACCTTAATACAGTTATATATATTAGCCACTAACACTATAAGCTTATAGGCACTGTGTAGTTTAATCCAATACTTATCTAGGAACCCTATGGTAGGTTTCCACTACCTTAGCAATAAGATAAGCTTATACTCTTTTACCAAATTATATTATATAAGATTAATTTCGGCGCCACTATTATACAGTGCTTAGAACTAACGTACCTCGCCCATAGGGAGTACCATTTCTAGCTTAACAGCAATATAGAAAGTCTTTCCTTCTATATCTTGCCCTAGTTACAGCCAGGAGAGGTCCGCAACTAGGGCTTTTCTTTTTTTAAATCGTCAGTATAGTTATTACCCTACTTATTTTTCCAATTAGGTTTACCTCCAGAGAAGTTTTCTCTTAACTTTTTAGAGTATTTTTATAAGGGTACCAGACAGGTATTAGGTTGGCCCTAGGAGTCTTTCCCATTACTTAAGGTCCCTAACTTTAACCATTCCAGATTTCTCTTTAAGAACGGCTTTTTTAAAGACTAGGTCTGCCCTATATTACTACCAAAATACCCGCGCTTTTAGCTACCCCCTAGCTTCTTATTAGAAGAGGTCTAGTTCCTTACTATATCCTTAGCATTTAGAACCGCTCGTTTAAAATCAGTATATATAGTAATCCGCAATAGGGCTCCTACGCGCTTTATTTTATTATAAATTGTTAGCTTAATTCTAGCCCAGATAAATCTAATCTTCTCCTTCTTATAGATACTACTATTCTTATTTTTAAAGGGTTCTAAATCCATCTATTAAGCACAAATTTCCACAAAGTTTATAAACTAGCGGAAATCTTAATAGTCCAGCTGTATACCATTCCAAAATTGTTCTATATTATTGTATTATACAACCTACAGATCTTAGGTCCAACCCTTTAGGAAGGTCTACAGCTATCGCTATATAGTAACTTGCTCTTTATTAAGTTAATTAAGCGCGATCTAGTTTAGTAACCAGTTTTTAATCCTACTAATGATCTATTATATACGCTCTTTGATGTCATCTTATATCATTAATATCTTAAAGAAGTTGTCTACTTCACAAACCCAGTTATCCAACTATTGGGCGCTAGGTCTATAACAGAGTTCTAGACTACTAAAGGCCTTAGCTAGTCAGTTTATGTCCTTTTTCTATTTATTATATAGATGCCTCTCTAAGTCTTCCACACTTCCTTAGGTAGGTACTAAGTAGCCCCTAAGAAGCCCTTAGCCCTAGCCAGGTTATAAAAGAACTTATCTAGCTTAAATTAAACCCTACCAGATCTAAATTTGCCCTTAGAGGGTTCTAACATATTTATTAGTGGCTTCCTCCCGCATAGCTTCTAAAAGCCTTATAACAGCTTCCCGGTATCCATCTTAAAGAATATCGGTATAGGGCTCTTAACTTTCTAAACTTGGGCCAAGGGAAGCTCCGGCTATAGAGGTAGTATTAGCACTAGTAACTAGTGCGGGTTTCCCAATAAGCCTTAGGTCTTAAGTTAGTATTTAGGTTGGATTACCCAAAGGGGTAGGCCCGCTTAGCTTATAAGCAGTCTATACACCGCCACTATGCCAATTATAGGCCAGTGGTCTTCCGGGAGGGTTCCGGTTGGGTCCCTAATTAGACGTATTAGTATATTCCTCTGGCATTTCTAGCTTAGGGGAAGATCTTGGTGTCGCCTCTAGCGCTTAGTCTTCTAATTGGCCTAGGTGGGACCAGAGGGGTTTTAGTTACTTTCTAGCAGCGTTGCGTCCGTTATAGAGGGTGCCTACGTTTTCCTTAGTGGTAACCGTAGGTATACAAGAGTCTTCAAGCTCCTAGTGCATCTAGGTATTAGGGCTCGTTCGGCCGTCTTACCTAGAGGTTTATATTATCGCAATCTCTCGCTATTAGAGGGACCTTCCTACCTTAATACAACGGCTTTCTATAAGGTATTTGTAGAGTTTCCGTTTGGGTCGTTACGAGATTTTAAGGGAGGATAGTGGATGTAAATAAAAGATATAAACAAACAATCTAGTCCTTAAAGCCAGCTGCCCTTCCAAAATAGAGTAGGAAGGATTTGAATATAAGGGGACTTTATAGACAGGGGGCTATAAGGACACGATTGTGGAATAGGATAGATTGGTAAGAGAGACAAATCCTTAAGGAGGTAAGGCCTCTGGGATCGTAAAGACTATATACTACAGGCACGTGCCTCCGGCACGTGACTGGCGACCATTTAAGGGGCGTTCAGAGGTTGTCCTAAGGGCAACCCAAGGTATCCGCAATAATATCCCTTACAATAAGGTTAAGATATAAGTTAATAAGGTTAAGACACAAGTTAACAAGGTTAAGACATAAGTTAACAAGATTAAGATATAAGTTAATAAGGTTAAAACGCAAATAAAATTAATAGATATACGTCTTATAATATAGGTTAATAACATTAAGACGTAGATGGACGAACTTAAGGCCGCTGTTAATAATAATATAGCACTTTAACAAGACTCTTTATGGAAATGGCTTAATGATCTAATTTTACCTATCTTAGCACCTGCTGAGGTTAAGGGCTCTTAGAAGTATACTATAGGTAAAGGTTTTCCTAGTAGAGTTAAAGACTTCTAGAAGCTTGTTTTAAACCCTACTACCCTAATAGAGCTTATAAGACATTATTTAGTATAAGACTAGGACTGATAGAAATAAGCTAGCTTAAAGGATACTAAAGTTACCTACTATATGGAACTAAAGGATGTAGTTACCACGCATCTATATAAATATCTTAAGGCCCTAGCTATAACATAGGGCCTATAGTATAACGCCCTTAAACCACTAAGAGTACCTCTAAAATGTTAAGGCCTAGAAAAGCGCAAGGTAGAGATAGATAATAGGTTAAGATAAGTTAGAGCACAAGAAGACTAGGATAATAATTCTGTAATAGGGTTATTAGAATTAACCTTATTATAGGATATTGACAGCTAAGGGTCTTTATAAGATGTTAAAGATTAAGGATCTCTACAAGATGTTAATAACTAAGGGTCTCAGCTAAGCAGAGTGATATTAGTATAGCTATAGGTACTTGCTCGTATAGAGGGAAGATATAGAGATCTTTTAGAATAGATATTGGCAGCCGCTAACAGAATAAGAAATAGTAAAAGAGTTACTCCTAGTGATCCTCCTAAAGATCATTATAGTAGATACGTACTTAGATAGAGAATTAATTTACCTACAACTACTAAATGACGGAGAAATTAGATATATTATCCTAATAGTTAATTAATCTATACCTCTAAACTTTATAGACGACATTAGGACTACAGCTTAAAGAGAAAGCTTAGTTAATTACCCTCTAGTAAGAATCCTTATGGATTATACACTACTAAGGAGCTTCGGCTTTATTAACTACTTTCTTAACTACTTAGCGGAGGAGAGACGATGGAAGATTAATAAAATTGTTAACTTAACACCACGCTAAGACTAGTAATTTTACCTTTATTTTTATTTTCTATAGCTTTAACTACACCATTAAATCTAGGGGGGTGTGTAACTGACTACCTGGACTGTGCTAAGATATAAGACTGCAGCCTAGAAGGCTCTAAGACAGCGTTAGCACTACCCTTATATATCTTATATATGTCTCCATTGCCTATACCAATCGCCACCTATTTTATGTATATATTACACCTAATTTCCATAGATTTATAATTAAGTCGCTTATTCAATTCCCACACTGCAAGCTTACAATTAATACTACCTCTATAGTTAGAGCTTTCTTAGGCCTAAGGTTAGAAAGTCAAGAGCCCCACACTAATTTTCTTTAAGGAGGATATTAGGAAGCTGCTATAAGGCTCTTAGAAGCTATATAAGAAGGAGCCACTAATAAATATATTAGAAACCTTTAGGAGCATGTCTAGATTTAGTAGAGCTTAATTTAGGCTAAGGGCTTTTTAGGGGCTACCTAGTACTTACCTAAAAAGGTATGGAAGACTTAGAGAGGTATTTACGCAGTAAATGGAAAAAGGATATAAACTAACTAGCCAAGGCCTCTAGTAGCCTAGAACTCCGCTATAGACCTAACGCCCAATAGTTAGACGACTGGGTTTATAAAGTAGATAACTTCTTTAAGATACTAATAATATAAGATAATACTAAAGAGCGTACTTAATAGATAATTAGTAAAATTAAAGATTAATCCCTAAACTGGATTGCACTTAATTAGCTTAATAAAGAGCAAATTACTATATAGCCATAGTTGTAAACCTTCTTAAAGAAATGGACTTAAGATCTATATATTATATAATATAATAATACAGAACTATTCTGGAATAGGATATAGCTTAACTACTACAATTTCCACCAATTTATAAACTTTATGGAAACTTATACTTAATTAATAGATCTAGAGCCCATTAAAAATAAGAACGGTAGTATTCATAAAAAGGAGAAAATTAGATTTATCTAGGCTAGAATTAAGCTAGTAATTTATAATAAAATAAAGTGTACAGAAGCTCTATTGCGGATTACTATATATATAGATTTTAAATAAGTGGTTCTAAACGCTAAGGATATAGTAAGGAACTAGACCTCTTCTGGTAAGAAGCTAGGGGGTAACCAAAAGTGCAGGCACTTTAATAATAATATAGGGTAGACCTAAGCTCTAAAGAAGCCATTCTTAAAGAGAAATCCGGAATAGTTAAAGTTAAGAACCTTAAGTAATAGGAAAGACTCCTAGGACCAACCTAATACCTCTCCAGCACCCTTACGGGAATACTCTAAAAAGTTAAGAGAAAACTTCTTTAGAGGTAAACCTAATTAGAAAAATAAGTAGGATAATAACTGTACTAATAATTAAAAAAAAAGCCCTAGTTACGGACCTTTTTTAGCTATAACTAGGGCAAGATATAGAAGGAGAAACTCTCTATATTGCTATTAAGCTAGAAATAGTACTCCCTATGGGCAAGGTATATTAGTTCTAAGCACTATATAATAGCAGCGCTGAAATTAATCTTATATAATATAATTTGGTAAAAGAGTATAAGCTTATCCTATTACTAAGGTAGCAGAAACCTATTATAGGGTTCCTAAATAAGCATTAAATTAAACTATATAGTACCTATAAGCTTATAGTGTTAGTGGCTAATATATATAACTACACTAAGGTGGTCGGCCCATAACCCTTTTAGGTAGCTAACTTTATAGGCTATAACCTTATTTTAAGATACCCTTAGCTTGCAAGAGTAGATTTTAAGATACGCTTTAAGATAGGAGCCTTTAAATAGTGGAATAATAAAGAATTAGAAAGGCGTATTTCACTAATAAGCTTAAAAGATATTTTAGAGGATATAGCTCTAGGAGAAATAGTATACGCTCTATACCCAAAGGAGTATTAGATCCAACCCCTATTCTATAGCAAGATAAATATAGAGCCTAGTATAGGCGATAACCCTTTTATAAAACTACCCTATAGGGAACTGCTGGATAGGTTATAAAGATATTATAAGGAGGCGGCAATCTTAAAGATCTTATAAGATACTTCTACTGCTATAGGCTACTCTAGCTTAAGCAATACATAAAAAGTATACTATAATACTTTAAACAATGTGTTAAAGAGTTCTCTATCCTCTACTAGCTACCGTATAAAACTGTTTAATATATAGTAGCAACTATGTATAAATAGCTACTATAGCGCGCAACGCTGCCTATAAGCGTCCTAAGGGACCTTTAGGACCTACTTAATAATAATATAGAGGATAAACACAACCCTAATTTGTTAAATATTCTAGTAGGCCTAAGGGACTTACTAAGGGTATTTTTAGATAGGTAAGCTAAAGTCCTTTAGCAAAACTCAGAGTATAATTATATAATTAATTTAGAAGAAGGTAAATAACTACTAAACCTTTTTATTTATAACCTCTCTTATAAAGAGCTTAAGATCCTATAGAAGTATTTTAATAGCTTACTGGAAAAGGGATAAATATAGCCTAGTAAGTCGCTAGCAGGTTCGCCAATTCTTTTTATTCTAAAACTAGATAGAACTATAAGGCTATATATAGACTATTACGGTCTTAATAAGATTATAATTAAGAACCGTTACCTACTACTACTAGTTAGTAAAATACTGGATTAACTATCTAGGGTAAAGATCTTTATAAAGCTAGATCTATAAGACGCCTATTATAGGCTCTATATTAAAGAAGGGGGTAAGTAGAAGACTGCTTTTAAAACCTAATACGGCCACTTTAAGTATCTAGTAATGCCCTTTAGACTAGCTAATACGCCTATAATATTTTAATTATATATTTATAGAGCCATAGGGGGACTAGTTAACTATATATATATTATCTATCTAGATAATATTTTAATTTATTTAGAAGACAAAGATTAGTATAAGCAATATATCCGTAAAATGCTAGAACGCTTAAATAATTAGGGCCTCTACGCCAAGGCGTTAAAGTATATCTTTAATACTAAGCAGGTTAAGTTCCTAGGTTATATTATAACGCCTATAGGTATAGTTATAGACCTAGTATAGGTATAGATAATCTAAAAGTGGCTAGAGTTAGAGAGCTATTAGGATATTTAAGTATTTTTAGGCTTTACTAATTTCTATAGGCGCTTTATCTATAACTACTTAGACGTCACCTAATACCTATCTAACTATATTATTAAAGCTTTCTAAGACTTAGTCTAGGAAGCAAAAAGCTTAAAAATAGGAAAAAAGAAAACTAAGAATAGACTAACTAAATAGTATAAACTATAGATATAGCCTGGAAAGGTATAGGAAGCCTTTTAGAAACTACACGTAAAGTTTATAAAAGCTCTACTATTATAGTATTTTAACCTAGATTAGCTACTAATAATAGTTACTAATATATTAAATTTTGCTCTTATTAGTATCCTACTGTAACTTAATAAGTATCTAGATACTACTTAGCTCTACTAAAGACTAGTAGCATTCTATAATAGAAAATTTTAGGGACCTAAAGTTAGGTATTATACCCATAATAAGGAACTACTAGCTATAGTTAACTACTTTAAATAGTAGCGGCACTACCTTAAGCACGCGAGCTATATTACTTATATACTCTCAGATTATTATAATCTACGCTACTTTATAACTATAAAGGAGTTTATACCTTAACAAGCTAGATAGGCAGAGGAGCTTATATAATTTAACTTTAAGATTAAATATAAGCTAGGGGAAAATAACCCTACTAATAGACCGTTATAGTGGCTAGACTATACTAAAGGCTTTAAAATAGAAGAAGGAAAACAGATAATAGATATCTTACTCCCTATATTATAAAATAAGCTTTAGGTATAGAATGCTTAAGTACCTATAGCTCTATATACTAAGTCTTAGGCGGTATAAACCCTATTAGTTTCTACTAATATTCTAGCTAGTACCTAGTCTATAGCTAATAAGGGTCTAAATATACCTAGATAAAACGTCCCTAATATAAGTACGGAACCTAGCAATATGCTACTAATTACTAAGCTATTCCTTTAAACTAATAGCAAAGCTAAAGAGTAATTAGAACTTAGAGCCCTATAAAGACTAAAGAACTTTAACCTTATAGCAGCCTTTCTAATATATACACACTAAGAAGTTGCAAGATCTATAGTACTATTTAGTCTTATACTTAGAGTAGTATAAGGCGAAATAGCTTTTACCTAAAAACTATCTAAAAGGTTAATAGATTTTATCTATAAGGTATAATAGAGGGACGCCTTTTATACTATCTTTAATATAAAAGTAGACTAGAAATATAATAGAAAGGAAGCTGCTAGGTGTTACTATTAGGAACTAGACCTAATAGGCCTATTATATAGATATAGTAAAGTTTAGGTGCTATAAGAAGCAAATCTATAATAGAAAATCCTTATAAGGAATCACAATAATCCTTTAGGCGGCTACTATAGTTAAGCTAAGATAGTAGAATTACTTTAATGTAAATACTACTGGCTAAAGCTTAAGCAGGAAGTAAAGGAGTATATTAGCTATTATAAAAAGTGTTAAGTATATAAAATCTAAAGGTATAAGCTATAGGGTTTACTTAAATTAGTTCCCCCCACTAGTAAGCTATAATAATATTATACTATAAACTTTATTACGGATATTCTGCCTTTAAAAGATAGGTAAGAATGAATATATAATTTGGTCCTAGTACTTATTAATAGGGTTTTAAAGTATATTTAATACCTTTCTATTAATAAGATAATTAATATATAAGCGCTTATAAACCTAATTAAGAAGAAATGCTTTCTTAAAGTAAATTAACTATACTCTATTATTACTAATAGGGGCAGCGCCTTTATAAGCCAGGACTAGTTAAATCTATACTTCTATTTAAAGATAGACTACTACTATAGTATAGCTTTCTATCTATAGATAGATAGGTAAATAGAATACTAGAACTAGAAACTAGAGTTTTATCTATAAATATACTTAAACTACTAGTAAGATAATTAGTGTGAGCTACTTCTATATATAGAGTACGCTTATAATTTAAAGTAATATTTATTGTATTAGTTTATACTAATCTAGATTACCTATATTGTCTAACTATTAGGATTTAATAGTATACCTAATAATTACTAGCTAAGGCTGTATAATTAATTATAGGATCTTACTAGGAAGTTTAAGAATATTTACTAGAGAGTATAAGGGTACTTTAAGGATTAGGAGGAGTAATAGAAGTATATAAAGCAAAGCCTATAAAATACGTAAGAGTAGTAAAGACTTTAGTATAACTATAAACACTAGGACAAGTATTTCGGCATAGGTAATGAGGTTCTATTATATTTAACAAATATTAAGACCTGTTAACTATTAAAAAAGCTTAATATAAGATACCTAGGTCCCTTTTAAATTAAGAAACAAATTAATAAGCTAGCCTACTATCTCTAGCTACCCCTATTTATGGCCTATATATATCTAGTATTTTATATAAATCTACTAGAGCTATAGTATAGACTACTATTGGAAAAGAACTTCCGTCTAGGCCTAATTTAATACCCTAAAGTAGTAGGTAAGCGGTATAAGGTTAAAGCTATACTATATTATAAGTCTATTAAGAACAAGCTTTAATATAAAGTTAAATAGCTAGGCTGGCCTGCTAAGGACTCCATATAGAAACTAGAGGATTACTTTAATTATTGCGAAGATATTCTAAAAGAATATTAGGACTAAGGTCTGCAATCTGCAAATCGCAGAAAGCGCTCTAATACTATAGTGTTATCGCAACTTATAAAGAAAGCTTATAGCAGGCTAAGAGAGGCCCCAAAAAGTAAATAGGTTAAATTGGATATAAAACGGACAAGCTTTAGAAACTATAAGGATTAATTAGGGCTACGGCCTAAGGCAGGACAGGTCCTTAGCCTTTTTATATATATAGCGTAGAATTAATAGAGTATTTTGCTAAAATTGTATTTTTATTTATTAATCTATATTAGGAATAGTGTTCCTATACCTTTCTAAATACCTTATAAGGCCTTCCCAATTACTACTATATATAAGAATTAATCCTAAATACCTAAATTAAAAGCCACTATGCCTTATCTCTAGGTGCAGAATTAGTATCCATTGGCCTACTAAATAATGGCTAATGGGAATAAGATCTAGATCCCTTAGTAGGAGTATAGGTAGATATAAAAACAGGGGTAGACTAATAAGGTATAGATGGAGTAGAGATCCTTAAACGCTTAATACTAATATTAGGCCTAAACCAGTACTAATAAAGTTCTTATAGCGTAAGCTTATAGTTAATAAAGATACGCTTAGGTCTAGAATAAATAGAGATGTTAGCTGCTGGTAAAGTCTGAAACTACTAAGACCTTACTATAGTAACTATTAGTTATCTATCTACTAGGTACCTAAAGGGTGACCTACCTAATACTATATTATATTGTGCTCTTTAGAAACTTAACGCGTATACACAAACCCCTTCTTATAGTAAATAACAACCTTCTTTTTATTACCCCTATTCTTTACCTTATCCTTAATATACTAACCTTACTCCCTTATTAAGTATTACTAGCTAGCTTACTGTAAATTATAGGCGGTATAGATAGCTATAGTATAGTCTTAAATTTAACCTAAATGCTTAGTATTAGCGTTAGAATAAGAAAGAGCCTGGGCAATATAGTAATTAAGGATATTAAAGAATTGTTGTTACTTAGGCCTAGGCTATATTAAAGCTTAAAGTTAGTAATAGAAACCTATTAAGGATAGGAAATCTTACCTTAATATAACTGCCGCTCTTAGTATATATGCATTAATTATAAGGACTAAAGGTATTGGACCTTATATAATAGGTCTTATTATAAGTATCTAAAATCTTCTTATTAGACTTCTGGTCTTTTAAAGATGTATATATAAAGTTATTTAGGTAGGACCAGTACTAGTTATGGGTTAGTAGGGGTTAGGGTTCTATATATAGCGGCAGGGCTAAAATACGCTATGGAATTGGCTTAAAAGAGTAGTTAGTAGGAAAATAAAGAGGTATATTAAATTAATAATAGAAAAAAAGAAAATCTTAATAATATATTAAAGAAACGTCTAAATTTGGACGAAGGTTAATAATAGGAAGTAAGGTGTTAAGGAAAAGGAGCAGCTTAATAAGTAAGGTGTCTCTATACTTTACCTTCTAATACCCTTCTAGTAAATAGCCGCAACCTTACTAATATAACTCTGTTATAATAGTGCAATTTAAAAGGAAGGAAACACGCGTATAAGCTATTTAGCTATTACTTCCTTATAAAAACTAATTACGCAGCCAGGGAAGATAATTAAGATGTTAATTACAGACATATATAGGTCAAATTATACCTAAACAATACTATAGTATTAAAGAATAATGTTATAGACGTTCTTAATAAATCGTATAATAGCTAGAGGCGCTATTACGAAGTGTCCCTTGTATTTACTAAGTAGTAGAGCTACGCTAAATATATAGCACAGAACCAACGAGAAAGGATTATAGATTAATATCTTAAAAGTTAAAGACGACGGCAAGCTAAGGCTCTATATATTAAATCCTATACTAAAAGGTTCTACGGAACTATACTAGAACACTAAATTGCCTATAATATTTATAATTAATTGCAGACCGGCATAAAGGCTTAAAAATAAAGTTGTATAAAAATCCCTATATTAGCCTAGGTAGTTACTAGCATACTTTTAGTAGGCTTCTAATAGGTCTCCTAGTAATCCTCGCGTCTTTTCTCTAGTTATATTTTTTCCTTATTAAGGTTTTTAGGAGTTTAAAGCACGGGTTAGATAGATAGATAATATATAATGGCATACTAATATCTCTCCGAACCCCTTCTGGGATAAGCCCTTATAATCTCCCTACTATAAGGTAATAGTAATTAGGGGCCGACTATAAGAAGGGGGGTGGGGGCAATATAAGGGATATTATTGCGATCACCTTAAATTGCCCTTAGGACAACCCCCAGATACCCCTTAGATATCCATTAGTTACGTGCTAGAGGCATATCCCATAGTATATAGTCTCCACAATCCTAGAGGCCTTACCTTCTTAAGGATTCGTCTCTCTTACCAATCTATCCTATTCTATAATCGTGCCTTATAGCCCCCTATTTACAAAGTCCCCTTATAAGTAACTACTTAACACTATAGAGCTTATGGAAGATCGCGTAATTAGTAGTAGTAGATCCTTAAGCTTAAAGTATAGTTATAGTATAGGCTTTATAGAGTTAGGTTTAGGGAGCAGAACCTAAAAAGGGTAATACTTTTTTAAGTAAACTCCCGGAGAGACTACTTAAAAGTAAAATAGTTTAAAGAACTCCTTAAACGCTAGTACTATACATATATATTAAAAAAGGCCTATAGATAGCTATTGTAAAGAATACTAAAAGTAAGCTAGTAAAGATAAATTAGGCTAGCTGTTAGAAAACCCAAAGCCCTAGTTGTATATATCTCTTAACCATAACTAGGACTTAATATAAGGGCAAAGAAAAAACGTATTATAGTATATATTGCAATAGATATGCCCTAGGGCAAAGTCCGCCTATATTATTTATATAATAATAGGTGCTAAATTAACCTTATTAATTTAGACGTCATTTATAGGTTTAACCTACCTATATATATAAGGGATCTTTTAGTCCCTTACTTGGGTATATGCTTAAGGGCTCTTAGGAGCTGCTAAGGCTAACCTTCGGCTAGCCCTTAGCACCTCCTTATAAGCTTCTTAGGCCTACAGCCCTTCCCTCCTTATTAGTTCATCTCTTTCTCTATACTTAAGGTATTGCCATACCTACTCTTTACCATATATTTAGGCAATAGCCTTGCAATATATTACATACTATATTTATATAGACCTATTATATATTTCCTTAATAGTAACTAGATAATAATCTAAGATACTTATAATCTAATAGTTACTACTAGCAACTTCTGGGATACCCCTTGCACTATTAGCCCCTAAACCTTTTAGAGTGGTTTATTTAATAGTTATATTATAGTTTTAGATAGAATTAGCTTGTGGGAGTAGATTTATTAATTAGCTTTTATTCTAGATACTTTATATAAGGTACTTTAGACCCTAAACGTCTCTAAATAGTTACCTTTAATACGCTCCTAGTAGATATTAAGACTATTAAAATAGTCTATTTACTATTGCCAGAGGCCTTCTTCTTTATACCGGTTATAAATATAATAAACGACCTACTATTACTGGCAGCGAGTGTTATGGGACTCCCCTGTAACACTATATATATATCCACCTATTTTCACCAACTAAATAACTAGAGACTAACCACGAGATAGCAATCTAACAGCAATCTACCGTTCTCCACGGCAATCTGCTATATTCCGCTATATTCTACAAAGCTTACTAAATCCTACTAAGTTCTGCCAGATCTACTACCTAAATCCTATTTTGCCCTATATGTGTATTAACTAAGCAACTAAGTTAATAACATATACCCCTTTTTCCCGTTTCCTTACCTTCTTTCTTATATAATATTTTAATTTTATTATATAGTTTATATATATAGCCTAATAATATCTACTTCGCTATATATTATTGTCGCTTATACTTACTCCATAACACTATATTACATTAATCTTATACCTATACCGCCCTGTCTAATATATAAAATAACTTAAAAGCCCCTATATCTATAAAAGACCTATATACTATATTCGCCAAATAAATAAAGAGCCTATAATAGGCCTTTATAGAAACCTTTACCTATTAAGAAGCCCGATATTATAAGTTAATTAAATCTCTAAAAAAGGAAATTAAAGAGATCTGCTAAAACCTACTGTTTGCTATACTATTACCCCTACTTACCCCTACCTATATTAATCTATAAACACTAAGTAGAAAGAACACGTCCAGAACTAGCTCCTTAACCCTAAATTTGCTAATTAGTGCCCCCGTAAAAAAGCTGACCAAATATCTTCCTAATTCTTACGCCTATTTAGATAAAAGAAATAAACTACGCTCCTTTCTTAACCAACTCAAAAATAAGCTAAACAGTAATATCGATCGCTACCCTACTCCTAATAGTTAGCTATGCTATACTATAAGCCGTCTAACAGGAGATGCCGCAGAAACTATATACCCGTTTTAACTAAATACTATAAAAAAGCTAGTTGCTATACTAGAAGCCTCCTATAGCAACCCTAACTAAATCACTATTATATAAAGAAAACTAAATAGGATAATATAAGGCTTTAAGAACTTCCTGTTATACTTCGCTAAGTCTTACCGCTATACTAAAGAAACTAAATAAAACGAATTTACCTTAATTAACCGTCTAATAAAATAATTTAAACCCTAAATTAAAAGTATTCCTTATAGGAGTTAAACTGCTAGATACTATTACTGCCTAAGCTAATATTATTAATAGCTTATATAACGATATACTACGCCTTACCCTAAAATATATATATAAATAACTAGTATAGGCGGTATAACGCTGTCCTAAATATATAAACGGATAACTAATATAAATAACCAGTTGCCTTAAGTAAGCCCTATCTACTAACCCTAATTATTATCCAGTTCTAAATTATCTTTTAGTAAGCACTAATTATAAAAATAAAGCTATAACCGATATACTATCAAAACTCCGCCCTAATCGCCTTTAAAAGAAAGGTTTTAGAGCTAAGTCGCTTTCTAAGACAGCTTTGCCTTAGGATCTTATTAAATACTTTAATATCACAAACTCTAACTCTTAGGATTATAGTATAACCGTTAACTACTATCTTTAGCAGAATAATTAATAGGTTAATACTTAGGTCCTAATTAATATAGGAGCTACTAATATAGGATTTATTAATAAAATCTTTATATAAAATAATGGGCTTACCCTAACCCCCGTTAACCGGCATATTAATATAACGAGGCCTTATAGGAAATACTACGGTAGACTCGCTAATAGGCTAGGTATATAGGTAAATAAAAAGTTAATAATGTAATAATAACTGGTAAAGTAGTTGCCTAACAGATTAACTCTAATTATATTTTAAGATTTACTATAAAGAGAAGAACTATCTAGGTAGGGACTATAGTCCTTTAAATATATAATACTGCGCCTAAGAAATATTAAGTTGAAGAGTCTACATTTACTTTTTCTCCCCCTTTTTCTTCTTCTGGCCTATTTAGGATAGGAGAAAAAAGAGGATATCCTTAGTTTTCTCCTAAAAAAAGAAAACCAAAAACCTATAAAAAAAGACAATAAAACCAATAACTACTATGCTTAGTACGCCTAGTATACCTCCCTCTTTCCTTTTCTTAGAATAATATCTATGCAAGGCTTTAGAAAGCCTAATCTAGGCCTATAAAGGGCTAAAAGGAGACAAAAAAGAAGAACAAGTTGGATAGCTACTAGACTATACACAAAGTATCCTAGTAGGAGAAAACCCCTTTACAAGAGAAGAAGAAGAAGAAGAAGAAGAAGAAGAGGCAAGAGATGTCCTAAAAGGACTAGTAGAAGAAGTAAGAGCTCTCTATAAGGAGGTAGCCTCTACTAAAGAAACTTACGCAAAGAGGCTAAAGAAGGACCTCCCTTCTTCGTCCTCCTTATCTCCCTTATTATCATCATTATTGTCTACCCCTTCTCCTTCTAGTAGAGTAACTAGTAGCACGCCTAGCTCTAACTCTACTTCTACTAGAAGTAAGAAAAAACAGCTATAAAAAAGGAGGCTAGTCCTAATTACAGACCAAAAGGACTAACCTCTAGATATTATCTCTATACGGAACAAAGTTAATTAACTATTTACATTAAAACTGCAAGTAGAAAAACCGGTTTTAGCGTCTATAGCTAGAACTAAAGGAAAACAAAACATTCTCCTTATAACTATAGAAGAGTATAATGTAGATTTCCTAGTTAAATATAAGGAGATCCTATATAGCTGCTTTATTTTTAAAGAGAACAAAAACCAGAACTATGGGTTTAAGTTATAGCCCACGGTGTTCCTACCCTACCGTTTCTAGGAGAGGGGGGCTTTAAGCTTCTAAAAGAAGAAATTAAGACCTTTAATCTTATATTACGGAACCCTACCGCAGGGGCCTCCATAGGAGAGCCCTGTGCTCTTATATACACCTCGCGTACAGCTTACGTCAGCTACGCGTAGGCATATTACCTCCTTATGCCCTCGACCCTTATGATTGATTGCGCAACGTCTTGTAGACTCCTTAAATATATACGCTTTATAGCCACTGCCTCCGTCCCGTGACATCCTATAAGGATATAAGGACTACCTAGATGGATCTTATAAGGCTATTGCCTAGGTATATAGTAGGGAGTAGGTAAGCCAAGTATAAGTTATAAGGAGAGCTAATAGAAGAGGACAATATGGTAATAAGGGTAGGTATGGCAATACCTTATACAGAGACAAACTAATAAAGGAGAAAGGGTTGTAAGCCTAAGGAGCTTATAAGGAGGTGTCACGGAGCGAGCATAAGTGGTGATAATATATAGCAAAGTAGATACTATTAAGCTATGTATATAAACTGCGTAATGAAGTCAAGACGTTGCGTAAGGAGAGAAGGTAAGGAAATGGGAAGAAAGGGTATATATTGTGAACTTGGTTGCTTAGTTAACACGTACACGGAGCAGAATAGGATTCGAGTAGTGGTCCTAGCAGAACTTGGCAGAATTTAGTAGACTTGGCAAAATATAGTAAAATGCGGCAGATTGCCGTTAGATTGCCGTAGATTGCTAGCAAATTACTGTCTCGTCATAGTCGGTCTCTTCTTACTGCGTTAGTGGAAACAGGTAGAAACAGGTGGACGTATATAAGGTGTTACGGAGGTGTCCCATAACAGTACCCCCCCTTTAAACTCGAGCTTCTGCGAGATAGGGCTGTGGTAGTTCTGGGTAGAGTTTATAAAAGTTTTCTATGGCTTGTGTAAGTCCTATAGAGTTAACGGGTTCCTATAAGGGCTTAGTAAAGCCTCTCCATTTTATAAGGTATATATACTTATATTTCCGTTTGTCGTACTTAATATTATTAACTCTTTTAATAAGATACTTATCCTCACCATCTACTTTAACTGGTGGGGGAGGGTCTTAGATCTGTCTAGGCAGGGCGTCTAATATAGGGGCGGTAGGGTAAAGGACTGACATATAGAATACAGGGTGGATTTGAACCATATTAGGGAGCTTTAGTTGGTAGGCATAAGGAGAGACAACTTTTTCAACCTTATAAGGGCCGGCGTTCTTCTAATTAAGTTTCTTAATAGGTTATTTTGTATTTAGATTTCTTATATCTAGCTAGACAAAATTACCAATTTAGTAGGCTAGTGCTAGGGTTTAGTTCTTATTTACTACGGCTTTATAGACAGATTGGGCCTATATTATTTTGTTAGTAAGGAACTCTTATAGTTCTTCCATCTTCTTTACAAATTTATTTGCTTCTGCAACTTATAAGGCTTAATAAGCTAGGCAAGGAACATTATTAAAGGGTTTAAAACCCATTTGTGGGTGCTAGCCATAATTGGCTAGGAATGGAGAAACCTTTGTAGTTTCTAAGATAGAGTTATTGGCAGTAAACTTAGCAAATGCAAGCCAGTTCATCCAGTCGTCCTATAGATATAACGTGTATATCCGAATATATTGTTCCATTATAGCATTTACACGTTTTATTTGGCCATCCGTTTCTAGGTAGTATACCGTAGATAATAGTGCTTTAATACAGAGTTAGGTAGTTAGTTCTTTCTAGAACGTAGAGATAAACTGCCTGCCTCTATTAGAGATAATCGTTTTAGAGAGTCTATAGAGTTTCTATACGTAATCTAGGAATAGTTAGGTAACGGCAGGTGTTAATATATTGGGATAGTCGATTAGGTGTCTTATTTTAGATAGTCAGTCTATAACTACTATAATATTTATACAGCCCTTACTTAAGGGGAGCTCAACAACGAAGTTAATTAAAATATCCTTCTATCTTTAGTCTAGAACAGGCAGTGGCTTTAGAAAGCCGTTATACATCTTATATAAAGCTTTAGCTTATCAGCAGGTATAGCAGCTAGAGACGTACCTTCATATCGTGTTATATATATTTGGCCAGTAGTACTCCCGTTAGAGTAGTTCTAGGGTTTTTCCTTAGCCTAGGTAGCCAGCTACTAATAGATTATATGTATATTTAAGGAGCTTAAGCTTAAGTTCGTCGTAATTAGGTACAACTAGGCGGTTCTAGTAGTATAAGCGGTCTCCGCGAGCTTTATATTTACTTAGAGAGATCTTTTTAGAGCGTTTAACGCTATCTTAAATTAGCTTAAGCGTCTCTTGGATAAACTCATTGTTTGGGTATTCATTAACTATTATCTGTTTAATCAATCGATCAGTTATTTTAAGGATGTGTATTGTAACGTCTTTAATGGGAGGGTTAAATAGCTTAGGGCGAAGCAGGATTTAATTGCGGTATACACGCGCTTCTTCTTGTGCTGGCATATCTTATAAACGTCAGGTTAGGGTATTAGGCTTCTAGCCTTAAACGCCTAGGCGGTATATAATAGAGAATTAGAAATAGGATAGATATTCTAACTAGCGGGCCTAATAGTGGCTTAGCTATTTTATGGTTATAAAATATTATAGGTTTTTATAGTTGTTAAGAACCTTAATTAGGAATCCGGAGCCTTCTAGTTTAGGTTGCCATTATTTAAAACATCTAATAATAGCTAATAGTTCCTTATTATAGATCTCGTAATTATATTTAGCTAGACTTAGTCATTTTAAAAAGTATACTATAGGGTATAATACTCCTTCCTTATTATATTAAGACAGAATGCCTCTAGTAATATAGTTGGATAAGTTAGCTTCTATAACACTATAAGGGGAACTTGTAGACAGGGGGCTATAAGGACACGATTGTGGAACAAGATAGATTGGTGAGAGAGACGAATCCTTGAGGAGGTAAGGCCTTGAGGATCGTGGAGACTATATACTACGGGCACGTG
>Ga0307507_10002818_pt1 | contig 35268 bp, 51 predicted proteins | sample 7_EM_MG_FD_207223 | JGI IMG/M metagenome (GOLD analysis project Ga0307507, IMG submission 207223) | Populus trichocarpa ectomycorrhiza microbial communities from riparian zone in the Pacific Northwest, United States - 7_EM | ecosystem: Host-associated > Plants > Roots > Unclassified | place...
AGTTCGTGTGATGCCACATGTCTGCAAGGCGACGAGCACGTGTTCATCATAGATATTCTTGACGTCAAACATAATAAGAAATGTACACTCACCGGAAATGTAATCCAGCCATTTCCAATGTCAACCATACAACCTGCAACACCCCCATTCACGCCTCGAAAAGAGTTTTTGCGGGTCCCCAAGCATACTAGAAACACTTTTGCTCTCCTTGCTTTCTCTGGTGCAAATTGTGTCCGCTTGCATTCCTTCAGTGAGCACGCAGTCAATGCAGTCCGCCGTGTTTTGGAGCAATTTGCCCCAATTCTGGCAGTCTGCGAAGATGCCCCAAATGGCCTCTGGGAATTTAACATAGACAAAAAACCATGGACAAATTCAAGATCTGTGCCGTCGGAGAAGTTGCTTGTCGACATTTTACGTGCTATCTATCAATCTGGCCATACATATCTGTCTACTATGGATTACGGGAGGGAAGTCGATGATCGTCTCGTTATGGTTTTCTCCAAGACGGAACAAGTTGCGCCGCCCCTATCTAGGTCTGCCATGCCCCAAAATCCAAATCTCGTGTCAAGGAATGAGAGTTCGACCAGCTCGTTGGGCGAGAATCTTCCAATCAAACAGATCCCTTTTGCTATCTCATTTTCCTCTATGACCGTCATGCGGGTCATCTCTCCACCTCTCCACCTCACTCCTGCCATTCTTCAGGCCTGTCGTGGAGCTTGGCCGAGAGGAGTCGTTTCTGAAAAGACAGTTCACGGAAATTCGTATGAATTCAAGCTAAAGGGTTATGGATGTAAGTTTAAATTTATTGGTCCGTGGTCATACTCAAAAGCGAGTCAGTATTCGAACAGGATACATTCGCAGTGGATTCATTGCAACACATTCTCACTCTCCTGTCCTCTCTTGACGCTCAGTCATTCTCCTTTATAGCGTCCATTTCTTTGACAAATCACTCCAGAAGCAAAGATTTGTGGTTATTCACCGCTCCTGCTCCTGACGACACACCATCAGACATACTTGAACCAACTACATCCGAGTCCCCCCTCCGGAGGTATTCCTTCCCTCCGGGACACGTGGATCCTCAACAGAAACAGACCACGGAACCTTCACCTGACGTTCCGCATTCACCGCTTACCGGATATCACAATAAGTCATCCAGTGAGGGTTCCCAACGACGCGCCTTGACTGCCACTCACCAAGCCAACGTCCTTCGAAAAGCCAGCCCTCGTGTTCAAGTTCCTGTCGATTTTCGGAATTCGGAGCTCTTTCGTCAAGACGGTAACAATCCGGGTCGCACCCATTTGCCTAGCGTTGTACCCGTTGGGGCCGTTGACATGACTGGTGTTGGTTCTGGCCAGACACCGGATGTCCTGTATGAAACATCACCTCATTCCCCTACTGGCACCCAACATAACCATCCTGTTGCTTCAGCCCCAGAATCATCGACTATCCGACGAACAGGCTCTAGCAGTCCTCCTCGTTCCCCAGGAATACCGCCACAGCTTTTTGTATCATCATCTATTGGATCGAAAAACCCTCTCTCACAAATGGAACCGGCCATGGGTAGCCATGCCGCAGAAAAAAATACCACAGCACCACTCCTTGGTTATATGGCGTTCAGAGACTCGTCGATGACTTCTGACACGGACTTGACGAGAGAGATACCCATCAAGTGGACGGGTTCGTTGACTGAAGGCGATAAACCAAAGGCAAGAGAGAGCCGGATTGCAGACGGTCGTGCAACAATACCTGGAGGATGGCAAAGTTCAATAGCAGAACAAGACGAAGAACTATCGGAACGAAGAGAAACACCCATTCTCGAGAATGAGTCACGTGTCGAAGTACCAGAGATTGTCCAACCCAACGTGGAACTCAGGAAGAGTGAAGCGGCGCTCGTTGGACTTATCAAGTCAACGACACCTCCTGTCCAGAACAAAGAGAAAGACAGTACCGCCGTGGTTGCGTCTGGTAGCAGTGGAAAAGGGTGGGTATTGGTAAATGTCGAAGACTCTCCTTCCAGTCGCCCTGAATCCAATGGCGGCAGTGAGAGCAAGGCTGCTCCCGGGCAGACAGCCAGTGCTAGTATAACAGAGATAGGGCAAGAACCTCGGCCGAAGCCAGCATCCGCAGAGGCCAAGGCGATTGTCGTTATCGACTTGCTGAGCTCGAAAAACAAGACAGCCACTGCTTCTATGGAGGCTTCGAAAGACGGAGATTCGAGTGTGAAACGTCTGTTTTCATTAGCGGGGAAGAATTCTGTATGTGTGTTTGTCTAATTTTGGATTCGAGCTAATAACTGAGACAAAGCAGAAGAAGGGCAAAGCTGAGGAGAAAACTTGAACTGCGATTGAATGAACTGTATAATGTATATGATGTTTTATGTATTTTATGTGAAAGTTGGTGGGAGAGCGGCAGATGGGAAAGTTGCGAAATCAGTCGCGTCTGGAGCAGAACGGGGGCACATTGTAATTCGCTCGGTGACACTATGGAGAATGAGTCTGAATTATTTCGTATGGCTGCTGTGGGCTGCCGGATGTAGTGTACGACGAGGATCGCAGAAGAAATGAGAGAGTTGGCAGGAGGGGCCCTGGAACAGCACCCAGCCCGTGCGAGGACTGTGGCCGTAACCGTTCCTCCGACCAGCCACCTGTCCCTTTTCTTCTGCCGCCTTGCCATCATCCCTCCCTTTTTTCTCCCACCACCACCCGCCCTTCCTCCCCAGTCTCCTCCCCGTCCTGCTCCTCCTGCCTCCATGCCCACCTGTCGTCGCAAGCGCGTCGTCCTCACTGAGCCCTCAGACGCCCTCTTACAGGCTGTCCGCTCTGATCCACGTAGACCCGTCTTTTATCTGCACCAAACCGGCGAGCTGTTCGAGACTTATGAGTATGTAGATCCCAACATCCCTCTCCTCCTCTTACAACTCCCCGCCATTCTCTAGGGCTTATGCTGCGCGCATGTCGTTTTACCGCATGAAACAATTCCAGTGTGAAGTAACTGGAAAGAGCGGTCTGGATTACTTTCAGGCCGTAGAAAGTGAGCGTCAGGAAGCAAAAACATTACACGCCAGGTTCTCAGAACCTCTAAAACCTGCTGTTCTCAGAGCTGTTCAATGGCGTACGTTCTCCCCTCCCCTTTTTCAGCGGTGTTGATTGTCATCCCTTCTGACTCCAACAGAGGTCATGGGGCGTCTAGACCATCTAGTAGACGCCGTCTACGAGCGCTTTAAAGATCGTTTCTTTCCAGGCGAGAGTACGTTATCCCCCATGCTTGCCTCCATTCCATGTTTCTCATTTCCCACTAGGGGTCATCATCGACCTGTCCGGAGTCAAGTATGTTGCTTCTTTCCCGTCTATCCTAAGTCCCTAACGCCTCAACACAGGTATTTTGCCCGAGTTGACAAAGTCTATCCCCCGAAATACAACGCAGATCCCAAAGCAAGAGACGCGCACATGGATAATCCATCCTCTTCCAGTCTTGATGACGATCCACCTCATCTGATTGGCTGCGACCTCAAAATTTCGAACGAAGACGCCGTCGCCAATGATAATCCTTCGCTGTATTACTATTGGGTCTTCCTGACCGAACTCGAACGGGATAAAAACCACGAAAAAGCAAAATCATCTATGAGTGACAAACCACTCGTCGGGAGCTTGATTGAGGTGAGCTGTAAAACGATGAGGTAGGTTTCCCCGATTATATCTTGTGGTTGTCTTTGTATTTACACGCCTTTGGGACCAGCCGTGATCGACTCTCATTTTCGAAGTCCATTCTTCGACGATTTATTCGTGATTGCGTGGACCGAGATGCTGCTGTGGCATCACCATGGACTGTTAAACCAGCGATTGCAGCGCGATACGGCGTGGAATCCGTCATGCCAGAGGAAACGCGTCAAGGAGTCGAGAATATCAAAAAGGGAGAAATAGACAAGAGGAAGAAGGTCTGGGAAGAGAAGGAAGGTCCTCCAACGAAAAAGTTCAAAATCTCCAACTCGAAAACTGAAAAGAGTTTGTGATTCCTGAATCAATTAACCTAATTCTGATCTTTTCCTGTGAAATACAGTGAAAATGCAGAAGAAAGCTCAGAAATCGAAAGAGGAAGAGGAATTGGAAGCAGAACGGCTTGCTGCTGAGAAAAAGAAAAGGAAGCCAGTTCGCTATCCTACCGAGGATCTTGATGTTCGTGTGACAGAAAAGGACATCAAAGCAGGCATGAGACTTAAGAGACCTCCACCAAACGTCGTGATGGCTTTTAAACAACCAAATTTTGAGCTCTTCTTGATGTCCTGGAACTTTTTGGTTGTTTATGGGTAAGTGATTTTGCTTTCGATTCAGTTCCAGTGATTCACAAATTCTGCAGACAACCACTCCACCTGTCCTCATTCACTCTTGACGAATTTGAATTCGCCATGCGTCACTCCTCTGCAGACCAGCCTTGCGCGTTGCTCGCGGAAGTTCATTCGAACTTGATCTATAATCTTCGGACTGTCACCTTTATGAGACATAGCGCAACCGTTTCTCTTTTGCGACAGAAAGAAGAATTGGAAGACAATGGACGGGAGTTAAAGTCCGTCTTTGGCGTGAAGTTGGATGATTTGCTTGCCGCTATGGCTGACGTTGGTAATAATTGGGAAAGGGTTCCCCTACGGCATGGAGAAGGTCGTGAAGGCTGGGAAGATGCACTTGTTGGTTGTCTCAAGGATGTTCGTATCATTCTTATCCCTCTCTTTGGTCTTGGATCGCTGAGACAATTTGTAGCATGCCAATGTCTCCAATTTCCCAAACCTTCAGGAAATCTTGACGAGATTGCTCTTCGCTCCAAAGGAGATTGATGAACATCAACCGTTCGAAATCGACGCTTTGGATACTGTCGCATCCCCAAGACAGAGGTACTATTATCTCCCTCCTGAGGACCGCATTGCAATCTTGTCATTTATGTGCAATCTGGCCATTTCATCCAAATCCATCCATGCTCATCTTGAAAGCTGTGAAGAGCAGCTAACTGCTCTCAGGAAGGAGAAGATTGAGGTTAATCGACTCAAAAAACACTAGTACGTTTTGTTAATCCATTTCCATCATTAATACCTCATTGCCTAATAATTGACTTCAGTCAGGAGGAAATGGTCTTATTGATCGGAGAGACCAAAGATGAAACACTGAACGGCAATCAAACTCCAGTGCCGGATTCCAGTGAACTTTCAGATACATCAGAAGGGGGTTCAGAGTCGACCTCTGCCACCGGCAAAAGGGGATCGCGTTCCAAGGATCTGCGTGTGAAAGCCCACACCATTGCACACTCTAAGGAACGAGAAGCTGCAAGAGCAAAGCAGGCTTCGCAGAAGCAAGCCATTGCAGAGCATCGACGTCTGGACGAAGAAGTTAATAAGTTAGAACGACGACTGGAAGCCATTGAACGAGATTTCCGGAAGCTATTAGGCTCTATCCGGGTGAAGCCTCTCGGGAAGGACCGCTTCTACAACCGCATCTGGTGGTTTGATGGTATGGGCTCGGCACCTTTGGTCGGAAGTGGGGGCATTACGCTGTATGGAACTGGGCGCGTGTTCCTTCAGGGTCCAAGTGACTTAGACCTTCAATTGCTGGAGAGGAGAGCCCGTGTTGAAGATGAGAATATCAATGCTCGGCGATTAGAGGAAGAAGGTCTACCAGGAAAACTCCAGACTGAGCATTGGGCCGAATATACAACAGTTCAGGAGGTCGGTTTTTTGTCCACCATCTATCTCATGACAGAGTCTGCTGACTCTTATCTCGCCATAGCTGGAGGATCTACTTGCCTGGTTGAATCCCAAGGGTCAACGGGAATTTGCTACAAGGACCGCTCTTACTAAATGGTGGCCGCACATAACGGCAGGTATTCGTAAACGATTGGCGGTGGGTGATAAGAAAACTTTCTCACTGCCTTTTGTTCATTCAGTTTCTCATTGTCTAGGATCTGACGGCGAACACCAAGCTACCGGATGCCCGTAGGAGCTCACGTAAAAGTTCACAAGGAGATCTTGCTAAACAGCCGTATATGTTGTGGACGAACCGAAGGGCGTTGAACAACTCCTAATCAAGTTTACGTCTGCCTTAACCCACAGCCCTGGGTTATCCGCATACGTTTAGAACACATTCTACAAGTACTTCACATACCCTTGCCAAAATAGAATCAACACACACCCTTTTTTTATTATCGGGCTTTGTTTGAGAAATTTGAAATTTCCAGGGCGGAGTCATTTCCGGATGATCGGGCAGGGTTCCACCGATATAATTACACCTCAAGATCCGCCTCCGTGCTAAGGCAAAGGATTTTTTGTCCCTCTTGCATGTCATCCTTCTCAGCACCGTTTGTAGGATCCGCCTCGAGTGCAAGATCGAATGTGAGGGAAGTCATTCAGTCCTGTGAGTGTTTCAACATTCAATTTTGATTGCCGGACACTAACCTTTTGCAGACCGGCGTTCACAATATCTTATTGCGGGTTCGAACGTCCCATCGAATTCAGACTCGTCCGACTTCGAGGATGATGAAGAAGCACAAATTCAGAACCCCAGACGGCGATTTCTCGATGAGGACGACTTTGAAGAGAATGAGACACTCTCTGCAGCAATACGCGAGGACTCTTTTGTCGGTCAATTGAACTGGGATGAAGACAGTGATCAAGTTCCTAAGCACACCTTGCGAAAGGGGAGCATTTCGCCTGCGAATACGATTAGCACCCTCCCCAATACCGAGCAAACTGCCCTACTTGCGAAGAAGGCCCCTAGAATCTCGTTCTCGAACCTTCCCCATCCCACACATCCTGCGGTGCATGATTCGCAGGTGAATTCTCTGGGGGTTGGCCCCAGCTATCAGACGACACCTCATCCTCCCGCGCGTCGGATGTCCAGTACTTCCGTTCGGACTGCTTCAGGTCTCAACTATGATTTCGGCGGCAAAAGTACCTACGGACAAACGGTTTGCATGCATATTGCTTTGTGTCCAAAGTCTATCAACATCCATTTCTTGTAGCTGTTCAACTCTATTGCGATCCTCCTTGGAATTGGAATGCTCTCAGAGCCATTGGCATTCGCTTATGCTGGCTGGATCACGGGAACCATCCTTATCGTCTCATATGGTTACGTGGCTTGTTATACGTGCGTTTAATCTAACAATGGTTGAACTTCTTGAGCCTTACGTTCTTTTCCAGCGCCAAGATACTTGCTCATATCATCCTCGCTGACCCTCGGATTCGTTCATACGCAGACATTGGTCGAAAGGCTTTCGGGCCTGCAGCCACCCCTGCTATCAGCTTCATGTTCTGTCTGGAACTGTTTTCTGTTAGGTCCGTATTCCTTGTCATTTTGGCGATTAATGTGCCAAACGAAGAACTCTCAATAGTGTCGTTCTCGTCACCTTGTATGGTGATTCTCTCCATTCTTTGTTACCACAGCACTCCTCAAACGCTTATAAGGCCTGGGGAATCATATTGTAATTACTACGATTTCTCTCTTACCTCCTGCCTCTAATATTCTTGTAGACTTTTACCGAGTGTCTTCCTCCCTCTGTCATTGCTTTCGTATACTTCAATATTGGGGATCCTGTCCACTTTTCTTCTACTCTTCGTCATCTTTTTCGACGGTTTCTCGAAGACGGATGCACCCGGGAGTCTTTGGCATCCTAATCCAACCGATCTCGGCGTCCAAAGCGTCTCCAAACTTGGCGTCGCATTTGGTCTATTCATGGCCGGCGTAAGCATTCTCTTCAACTATGGTCGATTTGTCGTTAAATTTTGTTGTCTAGTTCTCTGGTCATGCCGTCATCCCTTCCTTAGCAAGGGATATGATCGACCCTAGTCAATTCGACCACATGATTAATCGCGCGTTTGTGAGTCTACAAAGCCACTTCTTGACGTTCTGTTCTAAGATCATATAGATTGTTGCGACATGTGTGTACACGATTATGGGGTATGTCGGGTACCTTATGTTTGGTCAGGATGTCAGCGATGAAGTATGCCCTGATCAGCCTGGCTTTATTATTGCCCACTGATTTTCGCGATAGATTAGTATAGATCTGCTGGCGACACCTGGGTATAACCCTCTGCTCAATACCCTCTGCCTCTGGCTCCTAGTCGTGAGCCCTTTGTATGTCCTCTTCCAGTCAGACATCGTGCACCATATTAAACTTTTTTAGGTCAAAGTTCGGACTCAACACGCAACCAGTATGTTTAACCATTCATGATAACTTTCGGTAGGTTGACGTCTTTGCAACAGTTAAACTCAACCATCGAAATACTGCTTGGACTTGATGCACCTTTAGCATCGCCCGAGGACCTTGCAGCGAAACCAGATGGCCTTTCTGTGACACCAAAAAGGTCACATTTTGGTCGCTGGAGACGATTTCTAGCCGTTATTCAGCGCGTACTTGTAACGACACTGTCAATTACAGTGTCCATCATGATCCCAGAATTTAGCTCAATGATGGCTTTCGTTGGCTCATTCTCTGCTTTCATGATTTCTATCGTTGGCCCAGTCATCGCTAAAGTCATGATAGACAGAAGGTGTGGTTTTTTTGATGCCTTCATCATCATTGTTGGCACTATCATGGCTGTATGGGGGACCATAGCTGCTTTCTCATAGATGAATAAACGAGGCTTTGATAGGGCCTACGATCTACACGTTTTGCAATGACCTGGGACACTACTGTATATAGGGCTAGCTTTTGTAGTGTGCGATGATTTTTGTCAGTTCTGAAAGAAATTTTGAGTAACCCCTTCAGGGACAGCATTAAGGTAGACTTACGAGGAAGCTTGATGGCTTCTTGTACCACAGTTGCCTCGATCTGGTTGTCGGGGTTGGGAGGGATGATAGCCACATTCGTAGTTGGATCAATAGTCCAACCTAACACCTCGACGTATTGGACAAGGTCGTCACCTAAAAGGAATTATAAATGCTTTTACGACTGAACATAAGGAATTGTACCTGACAAGTCCAAGTAAGACCCTAGTCGATCTGCGTTGATGCGAGTGAAAGTTGCTCTAACTGCCCGAATTGCGACTGCCCTGATGGCATTTTCAAAACCAGTGATCTCGACTGTGTAGTTTTCTCGAAGATTTTCCAGTTCTTCTGAATGGTACGTTTGCCAGAAGGCGGGAAAACGGCAACGATAGAGTAGGCTATGTAGATCTTTCAAAATAGGAAGAACGACTGGAAGAGGATCGGGCTCGTCGAGATGTACGTTTATCGGGCGGTCGTCGAGTAGTGATATACAAAGGTTGAAATCAGGGGAAGGGCATGCCGTGAGGGCTTTTATTAAAATGTTTATGACGAAGTCGGGGTTATATAGTTCGGTATTGAATTGATATCTGTAAAAATTTTCTTAAGAGGTGTAGAAAATACGGTCAAGGAAATGAAGCAAACAATTTCAGAATGGCTAGGTTGGCTAGACAGTCGTACTGTTCTGTTCTCAGCTGGAGGAAGAGATAGTCTTCAAGGATGTTGACGTTTGCAGGATTGTATCGATCTGAACAGAGGTGAGTTAGGCTCAGTCTCATATAAAACAAACTCACCAACTCCGGATACGAGATTTTCAATTATTTCAGTGCGTGCTGGAGGCGACAACCATTCTGAAGTCATGGCAGGACCAGGATCTTTGCTGTCACACTGCGTCACAAGGTGTTGAAGATTGATGAGACTTGAATTTCTTCAATATCATGTCCAATTCTTTTAGAAAATAAAAACATGCAATCGGAACCAGCGCACGATCCTGAGGGAGCTCAAGTGAAACAGGAAACAGGGCAGGGACTACCATTCAATACTAATGGTCCCAAATATCAATTACGCTTGATTCTCAGTGGTCACCGCAGGTCTGTGTCCGCTTTGAAATTTAGCCCTGATGGGTCGATGCTGGCGTCTGCAGGTGAGTCGTTTGCTTCATGTTCTTCTCGCTGAACATCTGTGGAGGAAAGGTGCCGACAAGCTGATCAAATTATGGGAGATACCTTCTGGGGAGTTCATCCAGACATTCGAGGGGCATACAGAAGGCATCTCGGATATTGCATGGTCCCATGACGGAGAACATCTAGCATCTGCATCGGATGATAAAACTATCAGGATATGGAGTACGGAAGAGGTATGTCGGTTTATCATATGAAATATTAAGCGCCAATTGTCCACAGCGTGCTGAAATCAGAACACTGACTGGACATACGAACTTTGTGTTCTGCCTGAACTACAACCCGAATTCAAATCTCCTCGTATCGGGAGGCTTTGACGAGACGGTGAGGATATGGGACGTGGCAAAAGGTCTGCCTTCCGTCTACTTCATGCATTGCATATTAAATAATTGAATTTTGATAGGGAGACCCTTGAAAGTTCTCCCCGCCCATTCGGATCCTGTTACAGCAGTCAGTTTTAGTCACGACGGGACTCTTGTAGTCTCCTGCGCAATGGATGGACTAATGTAAGCTGCATTATTAATACGCATTCATATGGACTCAGCCCAGATCATCCAGACGGATCTGGGATGCTGAATCTGGTCAATGCCTGAAGACGTTGGTGGACGATGATAATCCAATTTGGTATGCACTCATTGCCTCGACTTGAAGGGCAGTGTACTAATTCGCCATCGTTCAGCTCCCATGTTAAATTCTCGCCGAACTCCGCATTTGTTCTTGCATCGACCCAGGATTCCACAATACGGCTCTGGAATTACCAGAGTTCAAAGTGTGTCAAAACTTATACTGGGCATACCAACAGAACGTACTGCATTCCGGCATGCTTTATCATGACAAAAGGGAAATACGTAGTCAGTGGAAGCGAGGACAACAAAATATATATCTGGGACTTGCAAACCCGGAAGGTCTTGCAGATTTTGGAAGGACACCGCGGTCAGTGTTTGTTGTCAAAATTAGAAGGCAGTTCACTCAAGGAATGTAGATGTCGTTTTGGCCGTAGCCGTAAGTTTCCAATAGAATCTTTGTATGATTCGTGATTTATTTTATCCAGACGCACCCGTACAACAGTATAATTGCGTCTGCTGGAACAGAAAAAGATATGACAATCAGATTGTGGTTTGATGAATGAAATATTTCTTTTTACATAGACACAGCTTGATGAATGGCGAATATTCTAGACCAATTCCAGACGCAGCGCCTTGAGTCATCAATGCAGTGCATAATTCAAACTCCGCCTGAACACGCATATAAAGACTCGTTCCCTGTTTCATTTTATTCATTCCAAACTCTCCCCGTTGCCATCACTTGAACACCATGCAAATCTTCGTTAAGACCCTCACTGGCAAAACCATCACCCTCGAGGTCGAGTCCTCCGATACGATCGATAATGTCAAGGCCAAGATCCAGGACAAGGAAGGGTAAGCGCTTTCTTCCCTGTTTACGTTGCCAGACCCTGAACGCCATCGCAGCATCCCTCCCGACCAGCAACGTCTCATCTTCGCTGGAAAGCAACTAGAGGATGGCCGAACCCTATCCGATTATAACATCCAGAAGGAGTCGACGCTCCACCTTGTTCTCCGCCTTCGTGGTGGCATGCAAATCTTCGTGAAGACGTTGACGGGCAAGACGATCACCCTCGAGGTTGAGTCCTCTGATACGATCGACAACGTGAAGGCCAAAATTCAGGACAAGGAAGGGTTAGTGCTTGATTTCGTGGTTCTGACGTTGAACATTGTTACTAATTCCTGCCTGCCAGTATCCCCCCTGATCAGCAACGCCTCATCTTCGCAGGGAAACAGCTCGAAGACGGCAGAACCCTTTCCGATTACAATATCCAGAAGGAGTCGACCCTTCACCTTGTCCTCCGTCTTCGTGGTGGAATGCAAATCTTCGTGAAGACTCTTACTGGCAAGACGATCACCCTGGAGGTTGAGTCCTCCGACACCATCGACAATGTGAAGGCAAAGATTCAAGATAAAGAAGGCATCCCCCCTGACCAACAACGTCTTATTTTCGCCGGCAAGCAACTTGAGGATGGCCGCACTCTGTCGGACTACAATATCCAGAAGGAGTCGACCCTTCACCTTGTCCTCCGTCTCCGTGGTGGAATGCAAATTTTCGTGAAGACACTCACTGGCAAGACGATCACCTTGGAGGTCGAGTCCTCCGACACTATCGACAACGTGAAGGCGAAGATTCAAGACAAGGAAGGCATTCCGCCCGACCAGCAGCGTCTTATCTTCGCCGGTAAACAGCTGGAGGATGGTCGCACCCTTTCCGACTATAATATTCAGAAGGAGTCTACCTTACATCTCGTCCTCCGTCTCCGGGGTGGTGAATGAACGTTAATGAACTTGCATATCGTCTTAGCCTCCCTTCTTCAGTTGTAATATTTACGTAGTGTTGTTCAATACCTCAATCATCAACGACATTTCATTGCAGTGTCTACATACGTCAGAGTCTAAATTGCCTTTTTCCTCCGCTTGCGCTTTCTTTTTGCTGCGGCGTTTGTTGAGGCTGCATCATGAATGTCCGCTTCATGTTCACTGTCATCCTCTGCTTTTCTCTTTCTTCCAGTGGAAGCCTGTAAGGATTGCCGAGGTTCTGTGACTGGAGGCTTTTTCTTTTTGACGCTCAGTGGATTCGGACCTTTGGGTCCCTTTCTTTTCTTGGCATGTTCAATCAGCGTGAAAGGTTCTGTTGAGGCTAATTCTGGTGCAGTCGCATGAAGCTTTATTTCTTCTCCCTGTTCAGGGTGATTATTAAAGGCCGGTTTTGACTAATGAAGCACATACCGTCATCTTTGCTCTCAGAGAAGCATCGCTAATTGGTTCCAGAATCATGACAGACCGGGTGAGGTGTACAAGCGGCGTAGCGGGTATCTCGCGTAAGTGGACGCGAAGCGAGTGCGATTGTGTCGCTACGACATAACGGTGTTTGTTATCTTCACCTACTTAGGTTGAGAAAGGAATCGGAATGGACATCAAAGAAAACTAGAAATACCTATAACGTTCTGCAGACATTCATCACCTGGAATCGCCTCTCGATGGTTACATTTACGTCTCTCAAAGGACTTGGCGAGATCAACTGCCGGTTGCTGTGACTTTCCCTGGAGGTAGAGTTCATGAATGCAGCATTGGGTGATCACTAACGGAGAATGAGGACGGCTTTCCGTGCCGTCATAAACAGTCAATCTTGTAGTTCAGTAAAAACTGTTGGATATGTACGCACTCAGTTTGACCTCCCCTTGAACGACATTGTGTAGCTGCTTTGCGAGATCTACTTTATGCGATATTGATTCTTTGCACATTTCTGAGTCGACTGGAAGAAAGTCAGCCATGAGTAATGGAGACAAAGATGACATACCTAGAACTTGGTAAGGTTGTCTGAAACCAAAGGACATGGAATACGTTTGCATAAGTCTGCGATATGCCTTTGCTCTTTTCTGCCGCATTTTGGTTGGTGACAAGGTATATATGTGACAGGTAACCAGTCACACCATTTCAGAATGACAATCGAGTGACGGTAACCCTTAGATGTTGCGCATAGGCATAGGTCTTCTCTTACTTGGCTGGTAGGATTGAATTTTTTACTTGATTGGGTTTCTCATTGTTTTACTACAGGTGTGCACTGGCTCGGGCTGTTGACATTGCTGGTCAGATTCGATGGAATGATGTGTGTCCGAGTAAGTTGCTGTATTGTCTCCCTGCAATTTGTCGCCTTATAATGGGATATGCAAGATGCGACAGCTCTTGGTCGTGCAAGAGCATTATTGGACGAAGGGGTATATTATGGGAGTATTACTTCCAATGGAAATTTTGTGATGTACGTCACTGGGAACTGGGCGACATTGGATTGTTCTTACACCTGAAATTCGTGCAGACCAGATGCTCCTGATGGAACCTACATCTTATCGATAGATTCACATGACTATGCGTTTGACCTGGTATGTTTTGATTCCTATGACAGCGGGCAGAACGAATTCATCCATCTCTTTAGTACAGAATAGATATAAACCAGGGTTCTATATCCCCAGTTGAAGTTCGACCCTATATCCTTGGCACACCCATGGACCCACCTTCTAATATTCTCCTTCCGTATCCTCTATCGATTACCGCCAAAGAGAAATATGTGTATTTTTTGCCACAGGAAAGCTTCAATCTTGGAGGGATGTTGTCGAACCCCATGATGCTTGCCATGATCTTTTGCGGTATTCTAGTCTTGGCTATGCCCTACATCATGGTAAGTTGACTCTGTTGTTCCTTGATCGAAATTCAGAGGGTATGTGATACAGAAAAACTTGGATCCTGAAATGCTCGAAGAACTCAAAAAGGAGCAAACGAAACTGAGCAGGACAATTCAACAAGGAAACACGAATTCTGGGTCGGTTCGGATTCCCTATTCTTCCTGAAAATAATTCTTATCAGATTGGTTTTCAGGTCATCTGCATCATCTTCTGTCGTAGATGACAATTCTCTTCTCGCTCCTCGGATAAATAAATCAGGATCCAACTCAAAACAGAAGGGAGGGGGCAAGAAAGGTAAAAAGTAGATTGTGCAGGACTATTGGACACATCGGGGATGAACTGTAGCATTGATTACTTTAATCTGATGGATCCGTTTCAATTGTCGTTTCCGAGCTTACTACCGCATGAGTACCCTCTACATGTGAATGGTTCATAGGGTATTCGAGTACACGATGAAGCATTCTATTCCTGTTGAACAGTTAATACCAGAAGAAAGGTTTGTAGATTACAAGAGCGACATTACCTGTGCTTAAATTGCGCTAGTGTTGCCTGCAAAGCTCTCCTGTCTGGATGAGACGCGACCATAAGACTAGAAAGGAGCATAAATAAAGTAGGGGAGGTAGGAGGGTACAGGAGAATCCGCCTACTGATCATTTGTTGTCGTTTCGATTACAAACATGGACGTGTTCCTCTGCACCTTTGAGTCATCTGCCGCAGCACCAGGTGCCTCTTCAAGCATTAGACCCGTCGTCACCAGGCTATCAGAGATGCTGTTCACAGTGGGCTGGGAAGACACTGGGTCGTAATCGAGAATAAGAACATTCTCATCAGGATGAGTTGGAAAGATAGACAGCGGAGAGTCATCCGCATAGTGGTATTGCACCACGGGGTGAGCTAGAGTGTTTGAGAGTGCACCAGACGGTACATTGGACAGAGGTGAATGAGCTAGGAGAACGTAGAATGGTGGTGGTGGATGACTGACTGGCATTCTGGTCACGCGGCTTGAGTTCTATCTTTGGGTAGCGATCAGTGTCACTCCGCGGTCGGCAACTGTGAAATATCTACTCTGCCCCATATCATGCCGCTTCGTGCATCCGCATGGATGGGATCTCAAGGAATAAATAATGCTCCAAATAAAGCTGGTTCGATCCCATGACTGGGAAAACGCACCACAAGGTTTCCGGGAATGCAGCGGCAGTTTATCCTTGGCATTTGCATTTTACAAGCGATATCCGAGTCGATTTTGATGTGGGATTTCATGAGCAGTAATTCAGGGTTGCTGACACCGATGACTCTGTTTTCTGGAAGACTTGGGCATGGCCCTTCGTCCTATTGGTACCCGACCCTGGGTGAAGAAGTATCAACAATATAAAGATGCAAGAATGTGGACCACAGTTGGCTGAGAGAAAATCAATACAGCAGTTTCCATGGAGTCTAATTCTGAGATCAAAGGCCTGCAGGGTGCATCTGCCAGTGAAATTGCCATGTATTTATACGTAAAAACTGCGAAGATGGGTGTGTGTGTTTTTCCTGTGTAGTGTTCCATTGATGATCTTAGGAACATAACGGGCTACCTACTGTAACAGCACTGGGCATACGGAACCGAGAAGTCGGGATTGTCCTCTAATTACAATACACTAAATATAGTTGCTCACTCAATTAACGTAAATCCGCCCGAACGTACTTGGACATAAATGGAATGTGGCTGTGCCCATTGCATAACTTTTCGTGAAATCAGAACGGTCCATGAGCCCAATTTCTAACCAAACCCATATTTTTTTCCTTCTGAAAAGCTCGTTCAAAGTACGTGTCATATTTTTCCGAGATATTCTACTTATGGATCATCAGTCGGCCACCGTGTGCCTGCTCCGTTTCATAGCAACCTGTGAACCATCGTTTATACCCCCCTGTCATCAAGATCTGGTAGCAATGGAAAATACTATATAATCACCACTAACTTTGACATTTTCATAATCAATTTCCTCCGATCTTCAGACTTGCTGGTTGCCCTTTCTCATTCATTTTGAACACATTCTTTTGAGCCGGATTGCCAGAGATGCACCTCTTCCTTTTCACATTGTTGGCAGTGTCGAGCATCCTGCCAAGTGGGCTTGCACTCCCTCGTCGTTCAAGTTGCCCCACTTCGTACGGAAGCCCTCCGTCCCCGTTCCCATTCCCGCCCCCGTTACCCTCTTCTTCTCTACCCCCAAACGATGTCGCTCCGAGCTTGTCCCCTTCACCAGCCGTACTCGAAAGCACGAGCACTCCTTTACCTACGACTACCAGCAACCCTGGGAGCGGATCGACTCCAGTCCCCGAACAGACTTACCTTGATGCCCATAATGCCGTTCGGGCCAATCATGGTGCTTCGCCTCTACAGTGGAGTGATGAGTTGGCTAGCAAAGCCCAACAGTGGGCCGCAAGGTGCCAGTTTGAGCATTCTGGAGGCCAACTTGGACAATTCGGAGGTTCGCATTTGAAATCAGTTGAATATCTTTCTTGATTTATTGTCTATTTTTACAGAGAATTTAGCTGCAGGAACCGGTGAATCTTACGATATTGCTGCCGCCATAAAGTCTTGGACGGATGAAGTTTGTAAGTAACAAATCACTCAACAGCAGGATGATTGACCTTTTTGGGTATTCAGCTTCTTACAATCCAAATGACCCTCAACCGTCGCACTTCACTCAGGTAGTGTGGAAGTCTACTACGCACCTGGGGTGTTTCCTTCAGATTTGCGATAACAACAATATCTTTGACGCATCTAAATTCGGGGTAGGTTGCTTTCTCTTTTGTTTGATTCTTGATATTTACTTCACGTAGCCGACCAAATTCATTGTTTGCGAGTACTCTCCCGCGGGAAATGTAATCGGACCCGGACAATTCTCGTCAGTTCCGTATCTTCTTAATTCTCAAGCAAATCTGACAGAACTTTTAATCTTATATAGCGACAACGTCCAGGCTTAAAAAAAATGATCCTGGCCTTTAATCGATTGTTTTACTCTTGCGCTATCGCAGGCGTTGCGCTTTCAGACCCAACGTTGGTGACTGGATATCACTTCTTCTTTCTTTTCTGTCATCCCGCAAGAGTTCGGGAATTATTCGCCAAGCAGGCTGAACACAGCATGAATAGCATCGTCTATAGTCATTGTCAAAATATACCCACTTTCTTCAACACAACCAGTAGCGTCAGAATTCGGCAACTCTTATGTACTACGACAACTTGAAGCTGAGGAGCGTGTTAACAAAAATAGGATAAGCGGATCAACGGTCGATCGTCCTTTTCTCCCGTCATCCATGCATTTCATCCCGACATGTTCAAGCTGTCACCTCTCCTCTTGAGGACAATATCGGAAACAATATATGCTTTCGTTCTCCTTCTCATTGTTGTGGCTGCTGGATTATCCTGCACTGCTATCATCTCCCAAGCTGTTCGAACATCGCCTAGAGGAGATTGGATAGGGAACCTGAATGCGGTAGTTGTAGGTGCTTCATACATCATTTTAGTGAGTTTTTGTGTTCATTTATCTGCTATAATATCTGTATCGTTAAATTTGTGCAACTTATTAAATCATCGTGGACAGTTAGCCGTCTCGCTGTTGTTCTGTGTCAAGCGGCGTGTTGCTGTTCGGCTAAAGCTGCAACGTATCTCGAAGACATTCCGAACTATTGGGAAAGATGATTTACCCAATGTACGTTTTCAGCATATCCTGCATGCCCATTCTGTCATGTAGTCGTGCTCTGTCTTATGTTCAAAGGCGTACCTGTTCTAACTGCATGTGTCCTCCGTTTCAGTCTGTGCACAAGTACGTAACGCAGGAGTATGTCCGTGCTTGTCTCGTTTCCTACGATTCGTTGCCAAAGGATGTATATCACGAGGGATGGGGCAGGCCAGGTTCGTCTCGTTCTCGTCCTCATTTCCTGACCCTTACCCTCTCTCACATAATAATGCACTTCTCCTTAATCTGCCCGTATATCTCATTGACGAAAATGGAAAATGGAACATTTCGACTGCCTGTTTTCATGGACCGTCCGCATGTTGTGATTCCGTTCATCTGGCTTTTGTTTTCCTGGAACTTCGACTCATGCGACCTCACGGCAACGAAACCTGCATTAAACTTCAACTTGCGAATCAATTGGTATCGAAGGTACCAAATACAGTGGAACCCGTTTTAGGGCTGCCCTCCTTGATACCATTCCGCGCATTGGTGAGCAACGATTTCTTCCCCCGTGATTTCGAAACTTGGTGATCAAGCTTCTTCGAGCTCCTTGAGATGAAAATCTGCTTGTCTCTTGGGCACGGTTCCTTTCATGTATCCTCGATCTCGTGGTCTGGTCCATGAGACGACTTGGCAAGGGATGAGTCACTATCGCCTTGTGTCATGAAGCTTATCGAGTGTTCCTACTCATGGCTTTCCTAAAATCAACGAAATGTGAAGTTTGGCAATTGAAAGCTCCTATGAAACACGATTCCTTTTGTTTCGGCATTCCCTAATCCTCATTTCACCTGATCCCGCTCACGCATTTTGCTCTGTTTCGTGTTTTCTCCAGATTCACTCGCACATATCGTCATACCCCTTCACCCGAAACTGAAACCACACTCACGCATGCTGCATCATTTCCGATTTCTGAATCCGCTCTTGCCCAAGGACGAAGATGGAATGACACCATTGCATTATTTTGATTCTGCGATTCAATTAGCTAGGAATTCGGCGAGGGAATTAACGGAGGAAGAGTTCGAGATTGGAATGAATGCTGCCACTCAGATCGAGAAAAGGTTAGGATCTTATTATTTGCATTTGAACTTGCTCTCATTTGTTTCTGAAATGAAGCTTGAACGACTGCCGCCTGGAAATGTTGGAACCGGATTCAATGATTCCAGTTGTGGACGACTCTTAATGAAGTCAAGGATACACCAATCTTATGTAGAAACGATCTTTTGTATTGCAATAATTGCACAATCTATTTGTCTAAACAATTCCAGATAATTTAGAAGACGAACACCTACGAATAATGGTGAGGAAATTGGATAAAACATGTTTTTGTGAGTACCTTATCATGAAGCTTGCTGATAGTATTGGGAACCGGGTAAGCAAGTTGTTCGAGATTATTCCTGGTGACAACGTCAGAAACTTTACATTGAAGTGAAAAACTGGACCACTCACTTCATTGCAGTAACCATGGGAGGAGGACCTAGAGAGATGACTAAGGATACAAATTGCATTGTAATAATTGTCAAGCTTACCACAAATGAGGAGCTTGCTGTCCGTGGTATCGGGATTCGGTATGTGCTCTCTAATATGCTCTTTTGTTACAAAACCAACACCACCTTTCCAATTTGGAGGCGGAGTATTCAAAACGTAATAAAGCTTGAGTCTATCCATTCCGTGAGTTTTCTGCAGTTCCTCAAGATCTGTCTTGAGAAGGATATCCTCCGCGGTAACATTGGCGTAGATTAGGGTAATTTTGGAATGATCAGACGGATTCCTGAGGCAAGCGCGGATAACTTGTATCATGGGAGCGATGCCGGTACCGCCGGCAATCATTGTAATATGTTTAACAAGATTGGGGGTATACAAGAAGTTTCCTTTTGGGCCTTTAATACGGATGGACTGGCCAGGTTTGAGAAGCGAGACGTGTTTCGATATGTTTCCCTTTTCATATGTCTGAATAAATAATTAAGTCAAGTCGGAGGAGTAAAATAGATGACAGGAAGAGGACCTTTATGATGACTTCAAAGTACCCGCGGTCATCTTCCAGACTGATCGGAGTATAATTTCTTATGATATTTTTTCCGTTTATTTCGGCAGAGACGGAGATGTGCTGACCAATTGGAAGGCCAAGGACATCGTCACGGTGGGGAAGTTTGAAACGGTAGCTAATAAAATCAATGTCACTTTTGGAATACACTATAGAGAAGGACGTGTCACATTGCCGTGTTTGGGGAAACATGAATCTTCTTCTCCAGGGGAAACTCCTTCCACTTGCTCGGGTCCAGGGGTTTGGGACGAGCTACTTTCGTCAGAGAAAAATGAAAGCAGACAAGAAAACAGACAGACCTGAGCGCAGAAACTTGTTGTATATTACCGTGAGCAGAACAAGTGACGCGGTAAAGAGGAGAGCAGGCACGGCGAGGGAAGACATGCTTCGCTGGCTTTTGGTGTCTTCGTTGTTGAGACCAATGAGAATGAGATGAGAAATTGGGTAACCTGCTTCCCTGAGCTTCGTTATGATAACTTGGGAGACGAGCACCAGGAATGCCAAAGTCAAAGCAAAGGAGGAGAGAAAGACCCACTGCAGCTGATTTGGCATGATTCTGAGGTGGGAATTATTAATATCTTCGGCCCGGACTTCATTGTTTGAAATGGACACGTGATAGTTCACACACAACCTTCTTTCTCGACCCAACGCTGGACGCTGGGCATGCAGCCGTCGTCGCCGCAGCTGCCAGCCACGAGCGAGAATGTGCTCAACAAGCGGAAAGGCGTGGCAAACACACTGCGTATCAAGGCACCCGCCCAGTTCCCTCAAATAGCCCTGGCTCTTGGCGATTCTAACCCTTCAACTCTCTCTTCCGCTGATTCAGACCTCCCCCCTTTTGACAGAACTGCCGCTCAAAGGTCGGCAAAGAAAAATATGAAAAAACTATCCTTGAATCTTCCCTCGGCCCAGTCTTCGGTGCAGTCTTTGTCGTCGACCGATATTCTCCCAACAAGCAGAGAAAAGCCACGGAGGCCTTCCATTGCTTCGTTGCCCGCCATTTCCCTCTTCCATCGCAGAGACGAAGACCCAGGATCGCCGGTACCTTACGCAGATGGTCCGGTACAGGTCATCCCAGGAGTATGGATCGGTTCAGAGGATAATGCACGGGACTGGAAGGGCCTTTTCGAACGACGTATCCGTTCAATCCTAAACGTGGCAAAGGAGGTTTCGTCCCCATTTGACTCCTTCCCTGCCTCTCAGGCCCTCAGGTCTACCATGTCAACACCAAACTTCAGATCTGGTGAATCTGATTCCACATACTATCCACCCCATGTTCCTAGTGGCAGGCCAGGAATGCATTACCTCAAGCTCGATTGGTCTCACGGACAGCAGGATCTTGTCAATCATGGTTTCAAAGACGGCATGGCCTTTGTGGATGCGGCTTTTGAACGTGGCGAGGGCTGTCTCATTCAGTATGGGGTTTTCGATGTCTATCCTTATTTTCAATGACTAATCACATTCTAACCTAGCTGTCAATGTGGCATCTCCCGCTCTGCCACCATGGTCATTGCATTGGTTATGCGTGCTGCAGCCGAACGTCGTTCTTCCGTTCCGCCAGATATTTGGGCTCTGCGAGGGATGCAAGCTGCGTATGACTTCGTCAAAGTGAAGAGCCCCTGTGTAGGGCCCAATATGTCGTACGTTTTCAGTTTTACGCGGGTCCTTCTTGGATTGATTCTTGTCTGCAAAGTCTTATCTATCAACTTTTGGAATATGAGAAAGTGCTGAAACGAAGCAAGGGGTCGCCTCATGATTCCGATACTTCATCAATTGCAGAAGATGAGGAAGAGTGGACCAGACGCCGTAGGCTCCTAGACGAAGCCCCCGATCATGAAGAAAACGACCGGGAAAGCGTCATTGTGATGCAGGAAGCTGAGGCACTTGACAAAGCCATGGAAGATCGAATTGTTGCCCGAAAATCATCCGCATCATCAATGAGCTCCATCGGATCTGCCTCGGCTCCAGGCATGAGTTTTGCCTGGAAAAGTCGTCATGCCCGTAAACGTACACAATCGACGACAAGCGACAGGACGAATGGGTCCATGAGCGAGGATCTCGTCGAAGAGGATGAGGAGGAAGCCTTGCTTGGAATTGGGGGTGATTTCGACAATGATAGTCATCGGACTGGGGAAGATTCTTCCTCATCCTCGCCGGATGATGATCATACAGGCACACCTCGTAACCCTTCAAATCTATCAATCCGCCCACCGCCCACCGGCGCTGTATGGAAATCAAATTTCACATGCCCGTCACCTCTCACCGCTATCCGTGCTACTTTTGATGCACCATTTCCCCGTGTCTCTCCTCCAAAGCCGAAGCTCAAACAGCGTCCAGTCAGCCTTGGTGTCTTGCCTCCTGTCCCTGCCTCTCCAATTACTGTAGAGACAGACATGGCTGACCCGAAAGGTGACGCTAAACGGATACCTCGGCCTGCACGACGTCAATCCGAATCTCGAATATTACCGCCCCGATTCGAGCGCCAAAATGTAATTCTACAAAAAGGAATTCCAATCAGCCATTCCGCCGATTCCTTTGCAGCAGCGGCTGGAAATCCGTCTCAAACGTTGTTCGTATTTCCGCCCTCTCCTACATTCACGAGTACTCGCGGGCCTTCTACGATGACATTGTTGTCGAACCCCTCCAAACCCATCCCGTTCCCAATGCTGCAGACGCCGCGCGTGTCTAAGGGAAAGAGGAGATCTTTCATTGGATTAACGTCCCCTCCTACACCGACGGTAGGATTGGCCAAGGTGGACGCACGTGGCTATTTCGGCTTTGAGGTTTCGTCTCTATGATTCTCATTTATTTCACGCAATAACGCTGATAATTCGCATTGTACTTCTGTAAACCCTATGCATATGCAGTTCTTTCTCAGGCTCTATGGACGCTATTTGGTCCTCATTTCACGATGGACATTTGCTATAGCATTGCTTTTTTATTCCTTAAGCTTCTTGATTTCACCTTATCTTATTCAGGTTTTCACTTGTCCCTATACAAAAGTCCCATAAGCCTACATTATGGCTCTCTTTGATTTGGACCCACAATTCTTGCATCCAATGACTGAATTCTGCATGTTTCACTCCTCTATACCGAGCCTACCATTATAAGTAAAAGACAATACTTGAACTGGCCAGGTGGTGTTGGTAAAAATTGACATGAGATTCACAGGACTCGACAAGTTACAGCTGCTAAGGCTGACTCAAACTACTGAACCAGATTGTCCAGTATCATGCTCAGAATCATTCTACAGTAAAGGCGTGGTTCTCGTCCCCGTCCTCAAAAGCCAAAATCATTAACGCGGCGGAATGTCCACTGCCAGATATAAACCCCTTTCCAATAAGCTCTTTGAAGGAGCTTCGTGATGGGAGGGTGGAAATATGGGGATTTATTTGCCGGTAAAAGATTCGTCACTAAGTAAACATGTTAGGAAAAACATGCAGTTGGGTTGAATGGGTTCCGCGTGCGTAGATGTAGTCGACATCGGCTTAAGGCCTGTCAGGTAATATTCGATAGTACTTGAACGTAGTTAGTCGCGTTTTCGTTCAGCTTCGCCTGTCAGTAATTCAATGTCATTGCGAGCCTACGACCGACTCTTGGTACCTGTGCGCATCGCTGATGCATACCGAGCAAACTGACGATAAAACAATGAAGAGGAGAGTCAGACAAAGATAGTGTGTCACATGTGACACTCTAAGTCTTGTGGGAACCACGATGTTGTTGGGCTTACCTACAACACTTCAAGGACTTATTTCTTCTGTCCTATGGGCCACTACTCCTCCTCAGGCCACCAACTCTGCTTTGACGTTTCGCCTTCGGCACCAGCATGCAGTTGTGAACGATTCGCTCATCGTTTTCTCAGATGCACCGAGGGTGGCTTCGTATTCTGAAGATGAAACAGAATTTACTGTTCCAACACTCACAACAACCATTCCACGTCCCAAATCATTTGAGGCATTCACAAGCGCCAGACATGACTGGAAACCAGGGTTGACATCAGATCCCACCTGGGAGCATTGGGATGTGCTTGCTCCGGATGTGTCCAAACGCAGCACCCTTCTTCAACTGGCGAAGATGTCGGCGAATTCGTATGTTTCGGACAACTCGACCTCAGATTGGTACGATCTGTTCGACGGTTGGCGCTCGACGCCTCACGGGTGGCTCCCTGAGGATGATGGCTTGCGTGGCCACATTTTTGTTTCTGACGATAATTCGACTGTTGTAATCTCTATGAAAGGGACGTCTGCAGGTAGGCTTGCTGGAGGTGGAGGACCTACAGTTCACAGAGATAAACTGAACGATAACCTCCTTTTCTCTTGTTGCTGCGGCCGTGTCGGCCCAACATGGTCCACCGTCTGTGGTTGTTACAAAGGGAACAATCTTTGTGATTCGGATTGTATAGAAGAAGCTCTTAAGGATGATAGCCTCTTCTATCCAATTGGATTGGTAAATATTACATTGTCATCGTTCTCAGGACCTCATAAAGTTTTTTAGAACCTCTATAATAACGTCACCTACCTCTACCCCAACTCCAACATCTGGTTGACGGGCCATTCTCTTGGAGGTGGGCTTGCTGCTCTTATGGGAGCAACATTCGGAGCACCTGTAGTTGCATTCGAAGCACCTGCAGAGAGGAGAGCTTGGCAGAGGCTGCATCTACCCATTCCAGTATGTTTTTCATCATCCTTGATCGACAATTGTTGACTCTTTGCAGCCCTCGACCAGCCATATTACACATGTGTACAATACAGGCGATGTTAGTCTTCAACTTTCCCGAACTCTTATTTTTTTTAACTCTGTTCACAGCCCATCCCTCAAGGTGCTTGTATTGGCATGACCTCCTTGTGTTCTATCGGTGGATTCGCTCTCGAAACTCGTTGTCACACAGGCCAAGTCATACTTTACGATACGGTTCAAAGGCTTGGCTGGTCCGTTGATATTCGCAATCATCCTATCAAAATTGTTTTGGACCGAATACTCAGCGAGGATGCAGATTGGAAGCCGGAGTTTAACGAAGAGCTACGGGAAGATGAACTCAAAGGCCCGTTTGCTGTTCTACGGTGGGGTTGGTGGCCAGGTGGAAAGTCTGATGAGAATGAGAAGAATGACGGAAAACGATATCGGGAGGTACCATTGCCTCGACCTGCAGTCGAGATTGAAGGGAGTGACGGAGTTTGTACTGTAAGTTTTCTCTATATACTGCGCTTATTGTGATGTTTATGTCCTTGTAGGATTGTTTTAACTGGGATTACAGTGATTTTAAGAATACCAGCGTACCCTCCAACTGTCATTGATATCTGACATGCTAAAGGGCGCACTTCACGCTTATGACTGTTATTTTATGCAATCTCACAGACATAAAACTTTTGTAGAGTTTTCGACGAAGGTTAAAGCAATACTATACCACTAATAATGACTTTGATGTTTATTTGAATTACTTATCAGTTGAGCTGTTGAAGTACTTATGATGACACATGTCACAGACGTGACGCGCTGAGATATGATGGTTGGAGATGCAGCACTGCTCTTTGCCCGGAGCCGTATTCACATAGTCAAAGGTAAACCTGATTTCTCTATAAAACGGTGTGAGGTCTGAATCCCCATTATTATAGTGTTAGGCTGGTCCTATACTACCATCTACGTAGCGATAAGATGCAATTATCATTACCCTCAGTATTCATTCTGGCAATTGTTACCGTCGCATTGGGCGCCCCAGTGGTAAGCGACATACTCGGTTCCAAGCATTTTCTAACATTTTCACCCTTATCTCTCTCAGCCTGTCCAGAACCTGGATCGGCGCACCTCTGACTTGGAAGCTCGGGCTCCTGTTCACTGGATGAACATCCGACTGCACAAATTGGATGAACCAAAGGTCCATCGTCCAGAAAGCCAGAGAATGATGGATATAGCGGGTCATGATGTCTGGCTTCGGGACTTGGAGGAGGAGGAAGAGTTCGAGGTAGAGTCAAGTTTACCCCCCCATTTCTGATATCAGGTCTGACTGTGGTTTCTTCTGTTTAGACGAGGGATCCCTTCGATATTAGCCATCTTCGTGTTGGTACAGTGATCCTGAATTGAATTCGAATTTGAGGCGATCCTTATTGCACTCTGAAATTGAGCCAGTCATTAGGTAGGAACCATTCGGTTATTCATGCAGCCTTGTGCACAGTCAAATGTTAAGTTCTTCCGAAGCCTATTATACTGATGCATGAGAGGATGGCGGTACCAGTTTTTACCCTGTAATTCACGTATTTCGAGCCCCCCAGCCAGACATTAAAGCCTATGCTTGGTGAATGTTACTTCACTCTCCAGAGCTGCGTAATCGCTTCGCGATGCTAAACCTGCACGAAGCAGATAACATGGGGCATGAGGGATGGATTAATAACTACGCGGTGTATACTCGATGTCAAGAACCGAAAACCCTGCCCACACTCCTCTTGACTGCACCCGTCAGGATCTGACCCCCAATCCCGCTGACTCCAAGATTCCACGCACCACTCGTGACGCTATTCGCCCATTTTTGTTTTGCATCCCGGTCCCTGAGTTTTTTTTTTTCAGTAAAATAAAAGTAAAACAAAGAGGGCAGTCTTACGCATAAGTGAAGCCAACAACATTTGTAATGTTGAATACCAAGGCAAGTATGACGATGGGTATAAAGCTGATTTTTTAAAAGAATAAACTTCAGTCATTGCTCGGATGACAGCCACATGGATACGCACTCTACTCTCAATTTTAATAGTGATACTATTAGCAGGGCAATCCATAGAGCTGGAAATGTGTATAACGCAATCTGCAACGGTCGTAAGTACGTTTGGTCGACAGGAGATGTAGAAGAAACGAACCCAGAACATCCTGTGATAAATGACCGCAAGGGAGAGATAAATGTTAGTTTTAAAACATTATATCCCTGCATTCAGGCGTACTTTGAATCGGTTGTGTTTGCAGGTCTTGAGGGCTGCGTATATTGATACTCTTGAATCAGATGGAAATTAACCGTGAATTGAGAATTCGTACGTCTCGACTTTCAAATACCCAATAGCTCTCTCCGTCCTCGTCTACTTGATTCCAGAATCGCAGTCCGACTAATGTTCGTCCCGAGACGTTCTGAAATACCCCATAGACGTGAGTGGAACCTGCTTGGAGTTATGGGAATAGGCAACGTACTCGACAATTCCAAAAGTCCATGGCGAGTAATACAACGACTATCACAGTCTGAAGGGGAATGTAAACGCGGTCAAGGGTATGAGACAAAACGTACAGTCAAGACATAAAAGTCCCCAAACCATCCCGAGATCAAGTACACCGTTATTGCGGCTAAACGGAAAAAGTAGAGGAAGAAGAGTGCCATTGGATGTGCGGACTGGTATGAAGTAAAATCAATGATCAAGCCAGCTTCCAAGAAGCGGGACGTACTGATCTAAATACTCCTGCAATGCCTATGTGGACAATTCAGACAGTACCCATTATTTAGAATATGAAAATACTTGCCTGACTCTGCATCGCTCTCCGCTGTAGCCGTTTGGCCAGAACTCGCCGTGTTGGTTGTGGGTGTGAGGACGACTGGAGTCATATTGTTCTTCTTTTGCTGTTGAGCATTTGAAGATGAGCGTTCTGTTGGATCATCTGCCTCGATGGTTTGAAGAAGAGGTTGAGATGCCATTGTCACGAACAAGTGTTGAGGTGTGAATGCTATTTGGTTTCTAAATATGTCCAAACTATGTAGGAGTTTCCCCTCCGAGAGATTTCCATCCATTACCAACCAGTGTTCCTCAAATTCCAGTCTTGGAAACCATATTATATGTCTGTTCAGCAATTGCTGTCTCCTAAATGCATATCTGGCTGTGTGAAATTTCTCGACGCCTTGTTTGGTGGCTCTTGTTGCAAATTAGGAAAGGAACAATGCACCTTGGATACAAAACTCTGCCACTCGATTAGAGCACAAGGCACTCCCCTTTCCTCTCCACCAATATCATGCCATCGATAGGACACAGTACCGAGTCCCCCCACCAAAACGAATCCTCCTTTTTCCGTGCCCTAAACGCGCCGTTCACCCCGACACCCTTCTTTGAGGATGATCCATGTCCAAGAATGCCTAGAGTTGGTGATCCTGCCATTTCAAAAGGGCTGGAGTCGCTCGCAATCCCAATTTACACGTCCACAGGCCAATGGGAGTGGCTAAATGGGCAAACATTCTGTGGTATTCGCGACTTGGCTACCCTTCATCGTGTGTGCCATTTTCGCCTGTCGTTATCGTTTCTTAGATTTTTGCCACAGACGATCAAGTGCAAATTACAACCTTAAGAGGATGTAGAGCTGGTGATCGTACACTGGCTTATATTAACAAATCGTTCGTTCAGTCCAGTCCCCCCAGTTTCACTGTTGATGATCACCTTTTTACATAGATGGAATGTAGATGCGCGTCTTCCTGGAATTGCAAGAGAAGTGAGCCTATCCGCTTTCTCCCCAATCGTTGATTTAATCTTCATTGCTAGCTTTGGCTATACAAATTCCCTCTCAAGGATTTAATGGGTGAATGCGTGCCCAAGCTCATCGCAGTTCGCGCAGCCCCTGGCACATTCAACCTCGCTTTTGAGCTGCCCCATCAAACATTTCTCATTGAACCTTCTGCCGATATGCCAAAAGTCCTAAAACGGAGAATAATAAAGTCCCTCCGAAAGCTCCACGCCAAAGGCGTGTGCCACAATGCCCTCAGCCTCGACAATATCCTCATCGGTGGCGACGGGAATATTTACTTCTACAATTTCCACCACGCGCGATATAATGGGGGCCAGCCTGCAGTAGAGCTTAAAGAGGCAAAGGGCATTGACTTCGCGCTGGAGAAGCGAAGGCTCGAGTTCCAGTTGGATTATGAGAATGCGAGGAAGAAGGAGAAACATAGGCTTGCCATTGCGATTCAGACGCAAAGGGGCAACGACATCGAGCTGAGGAAGCAGCAAATGGATCCGTCCTATGAACCCAGGTTTACCATGCCACAGTCGACACCACCCCTCACTCTGCCGAAATTCGAAGCATGGGTGGAAAACCTAGATCGTGAGCCAAGACGGTTCATCATGCCTGGTCAGACGGTAGAAGACTTTGAATGGGAGCTGAAGAGATTCCACAATATCCTTCAGAAGATGGAAGACTTAGATAGCGCTGCTGGATTGATGCAGCCAGTGATAGGCGCTGCAGCTGAAGAAAGGATGATGGAGTTTGATTATGAGAAGACTCAACATCGGTCTTTGAAGCGCAGGCGTTCCACAGAAATGGAAGAACCGTCTTCATCCCAACCGTCAGTTAGCAAACGATTGAGGCGCGCCTCTCGGGCGACTTTTTCAGCATCCCAGACAAGGAGACAATTCAAGAATGAGGAGCTACGCCCAGGCAGGCTTCTAGAATATGATTTTCATCTTCAATTGTTGACCGTTGTTTAACAGGCGTCAAGCTAGTGTCCTCTCATGAGATCGAACCTTCCGTACAAGAAAATAATGTAGTTTCTCAGTGGCCTATCGTCGTCGTGCGTGACTTTGGGAATCAACCTCTCCCGGAGATTGGGGCGGCATTGGAGGCTCTTGTGAAAAGAAACTCTGATAAGTTCAGAGAAGACCAAGCTCGAGAGAAAGCAAGGCATGAGACAGAACGAAAACCAGGCTCGTCGTGGATTTCGTTATGGAATCCTTTGCGGTATATTTTTGGGGGTTCTCAGGGCGACAGAACCAGACAGGAGAAGGAAGGCAAGTTTATTCTTCACTTTTACAGTCGCTTTGCATACTGACCCGTATATCAGAATCGAAGACCGTTCGCAGAAGGAGAAACCCTCTCAGGAGACACGAGACCTTCCTGTTCATACCTGCTGAGACTTAGTAATGAATGTTGTCAAGGCGGTGGCTTCACGAAACACGACTTCAGAACTTTTTTTATTACATTGTGGTTAGGTATATTAGAACCAAATTTCGCATTTCATGTTTATAATCCCTAGGTTTTGTCAAATTCAATAGTCGTCTAATATCTGAAGCGCTTTTCTTGCGAAGTACCTGGGAGTACCTCATGATCAGTACCATGATCTCGTTCCATGTGAGTCTCAAGAGTGTCAGATTAAGTATGGGACCAGCGTGGGACCAGGGTCCCAGAAGGACCGTGTAAGAAAACTGTACTTGACATGTTTCGGTCGAGCGTGTGGTGATATACCTTATCTATTGCTCTTCTCATTATTAATTTTTGCTATGTCCGAATAGAAAGAAAGATAGTATCTGCAAGTCCCAGGGAGGAAGTGCTCATTATTACCAAAAGTAGTAATTTTATCCCAATACGTAGTATGAGAGCATCGGTTATAGTTTTCTTTTCTTCCATATTTACTGTATGTTTCCGCGGTCATAACGCTCATGTCTGATCAATTCTACATGTACAAGCTTCCGTTGTCATCTAAATGATGGCATTCCCGATATTCCCGATGACCGGTGTTTTCGGAGTAGCGTAAAATGAATGAAGACTAATATCAATAAGAAATAATTTATCGGCTCTAGATAACATCCACCTATAAGTCGTACATATCTATGAATTAGATAAAGCGGACTACAAAGTCAGTAGGTACAACATCTGGAAAAACCCAACTACAAGTATCGAAGACGAAGTTGAAATCAAAGGATTCTAATAGCAGTGAGTTGAAGCTAGGGAATAATTAGTCTATCAAGTTATCAATCAGAAATGGCAACTTTAGTTTTTAGCAAATCCTGCCAACCGGGCAGAGAGAACATGGACGGGAGGTCGTTCCACATCTGCTGTATCGCTTGGGTATAAGTTTCTTTGAAAGCCGCGCGGCACGTAGCACAAATATCTTCAGCGTAGGAATCGACGTTCTCTTCCAAGTAGTCGAGGAAGCCAGCCATATCCAAAGAGCAAAGGCTCTCTGCGCAACGAGATCTCGTTGTTGGGCAATCAGAACCATTGCAACCCTCTACTGGGTCATTGGCGATTCTAGTCAATTGCATGGCATTCTGAGCTTGCATCACGAGGAGTTTTTGACGGCCCATGATGCACATGCGCTTATCGGGCCAATTGAAACTAATCTCTTCATCTGCAAAGATGGCGTGATCGAGAATTTTCTCGATTGGATGGGAGCTGATGCAGTATAGGATGGAGGGGAGGAGCCAGTCGAGCTGGAAGGTTCTAGCTATACCGAAAGCGGCGAATGGGGTGTTGTCTACGGGGGGTATAGTGCGTGTTTTTTCGCGGGATTTCCATCCAGCGAGGGTGGTTGGGAATGTTGAATTAAGATGGGATAGGGCCCGGCGTTTAAGGTATTGAACATCGTACTTGAGACTCAAGCGTAGAATGCTCTCGACAATAGATAATTCTGTGTGGGATGGAGGCGGTTCAAAGAAGCTGAACCGCAAATCCGAATGATAAAAGACACAATGATCAGGGAACAGGGATTGATGGGCGGGATGTTGACAACTCACCTGGAATCGAAGACGGCTCTGAGGAAATGAGCAAGGTCGTTGGGTGAATCGTATACAAAAACAATTGGACAGCCGTCCAATATCGGGTTTCCTTCCTTTGGTGGGGGAAAAGACAACATGTCGCGAAAGACGGAGGATCTGGCAGCGAGTAAGCCAGCATATATGCGAAACAGGGTATCTCCAGCCTTGAGAATGAGGTTGCCGTCGTCAAACCAGAGATCCTTCGCTCTGGCTGGCTCTTCAATGGCGTTTGAGTCCTGCGACACCATCCCCAGAATAAAATATGAGAGAAGAAAAGTTCCGCATAGAATCGGAATAAACGGGCAAGCGCGTGTCACGTGAATGAACACAAAACGCGCATATAGACTCAATCTATTCTTGGACTCGTATTCGGGCCCATATAACACCACCGCCATGCCTTCTGTTCCTTGTATTTCCCACTGCGATGCCCGACGAGAAAGAAAAGTCCCCAACCAGAGTCGCAGACGCAGAGTCCCTCGACGGTCCTGCAGTCCTTCATGGCGACGCTCATCTCGTCAGGCAGCTCAAGAATCGCCACATTGCCATGATTAGCATTGGTGGGGTCATTGGCACAGGTCGGTACTCACCTTCTTATTCCTGCCATCTCATAACCCCCGCTCGAGGTCTCTTTTTGGGTACCGGCGGCTCTCTGGCAAACGGTGGTCCGGTCGGTCTACTTCTAGGCTACATGACAATGGGTACGATTTGCTATTCTGTCATGGTAAGCACCCCCATCGTTCCTCCATCTTTGTAGCTCAACTCGTTCTCACAGGTTTCTCTTGGTGAAATGATTGCATTTCTTCCCATCGAAGGTGGCCACATCAAGCTCGCCGAGCGCTTCGTTGATCCCGCCTTCTCGTTCACCATGGGTTGGAACTACTGGTACAACTGGGTCATCGTCTTGCCCGCAGAGTTAAGCGCCGCTGCGGTTCTTATGTCATACTGGACCAAGTCCGTCAACCCTGCCGTCTGGGTCACCATGTGTTTAGTCGTCGTAGTTGGAATCAACCTCTTGGGAGCCGGTAAATCATTCACAGCCATTGAATAGATGCTTCCCTTACTGACGAGTGCAAAAAGGTGCCTATGGAGAAGCCGAATTCATCTTTGCGTAAGTTACCCAAAGTAACACGGCGATACCTAGGAATGTAATGGAACCCATCCCACAGCTCCATCAAGGTCGTTACTATTGTTGGCCTTATCATCTTAGGCATCGTCCTTGATCTCGGAGGCAAGTACCCCGATACTACGAGTTGTGTTAAATTGCTATTTTTACTCGCCAGGTGGTCCTGACCACGACCGTATTGGGTTCCGTTACTGGAAGAACCCAGGTCCCTTTGTCCAATTCGCTGGTATTCAGGGCGCAAAGGGTCGATTCCTTGGCTGGTGGGCCGTACTTACTCAAGCTGCATTTTCCTACATCGGTACAGAGATTGTTGCTGTAAGTTCACGACAATTCCACGTCCCGAGCCGAATAATCCCTCAACTTTCATAGATCGCTGCTGGCGAAGCCAAAAATCCCCGCCGTAACCTTCCAAGGGCTATCAAGCGTGTCTATATCCGTACGCTGTGAATTTGATTTAATGTCCTTGCGCCTAATTGCTTCTGGGAACACAGGCATCCTGGTTTTCTATATTTTAGGAACGTTCGTCATAGGTCTACTTGTCCCATCTAACGATCCTGGTTTGAGTGACCAAACAACCTCCGGTACCGCCTCTGCTTCGCCTTTCGTAATCGCCATCTCAAGGTCCGGCATCAAGGGCTTACCTTCCGTCATCAACGCCTGTCTATTAACCTCAGCATGGTCTGCTGCTTCCAGTGATTTGTACACCAGTTCCCGTGCCCTTTGTAAGTCTCACATATGGTGTGATACATCATAACCTGAGAACACACAGATGGTCTTGCCCTGGCTGGAAACGCTCCCAAGATCTTCATCAGAACTTCCCGCACTGGTCTTCCCTATGTATCCGTCATCCTCTGCTCCATATTTGCGCTTCTGGGTTTCATGGTAGTATCAGCCGGTGCCAACAAGGTCTTCCACTGGTTTTCTAGCATGACCTCTATAGCAGGGCTCATGACCTGGTTTGGCATCTCCTTGACTTACCTAAGATTCTATGCTGGTCTCAAGGCCCAAAATATCAATCGTAAAGATCTTCCCTTTTACACCAACGTCCAGCCCTTCGCGGCCTGGTACGCCATGATCTCGTGCATTCTCATCTGCTTCGTACGTTCTGATCGCATTCTCATGTAATCCCCCCGTTCTAATTCTGGGAACACTATGTTGCATAGTTGAGTGGATGGTCCGTATTTCTCAAGGGAAAATGGGCTACCGATACTTTTGTCACAAACTATCTTCCTTTCGCCCTCTTCCCCGTCATATACATCATAGCAAAGATCATCTACCGCGACCCTTACAAAAAGCCGCACGAAATGGACTTTGTCACTAATATCAAAGAAATTGAAGCTAACACGTCGGTGTTTTTTTGAATCCGTAGTGGACTCGGCGTCCTTGCTAACAACCTATTTTCAGCTTCGATGACCCTCCTCCGAGGAACAAGGCTGAAGCTTTCTGGCAATGGCTGGTAAGTTTTTCAAATGGCAACGCCTTCCACCAAGCGCTAACCTTGTTGCAGATGTGAACTTTTATCACCAGATCATCCTTAGGGTCTACACAAATGTGGCAGATCTCAAAGGCTTCTATATCACTCAATAATGTAATATAACAAATGTTTGCTGTAGAGACAGTGATGCTGATTTCTACTGTAATACACCCTTCATTTTTTGCTCATATTCCCGTTTCCAGGACATGGCGTGAAATCCTATATATATAGATAAGTCGGAGTTTGAAACGTACCTCCATGAAGGTTATCTCGTCGTCGTATTCGATGTCTTGGGATGCGCACGTCTTACTGGACCGTTTTTATTTTAGGGTGCAGCTGTATCCCAGGGGTCTGAGTTGTCCACACAGTCCAATATTCATGTTCAACTAAACAACAGGAAGCTGGACGGATATTCCTCTTGTCTGTAGTACATTCGAGGAAGGATCGTCTACAACTACCATGAGTCTTCAAGCGAATCGATGACACCGACGACACCTTCATTAAGATTATGGAGTGAAGAAGCTGTCCACTTGTCTGTGGACGTCGACCCCTACCAGTGATGGGGACGGGACATCCACACTCAGCCGTTCTTGATCGAGGCTCCATAGTGCGAGGCTCCCATACCTGTTCTACTCGAAACATATATGAACCCTGGCCCCCATATACGCTTCCTGCCCAACATTCGTTATTAATCAGCGAACCGTTAACCGCACTCCAACCTACTGATGCCGGGACATCCATACTCAGCCGTTCTTGATCGAGGCTCCATAGTGCGAGGCTCTCAACTCGAAACATATATGCACCCTGGCCCCCGAGATCTCCCCATATACGCTTCCTGCCCAACATTCGTTATTAATCAGCGAGCCGTTAGCCGAGGTGTACATTCCTACAATTTCGCGGTACCTGGATGCAACGCCAACCACGCGTAGCGCCTAAAGAGACCAAACATGACTTGGATGTCAGGCCAAAGAAAAAAGGGTATTGAACGGCTTATCAAAGAGCCGCTAGATGAGATTTTGGATCGGTATAAGAGTAGGGTGAAGCACCAGCTTTGATGACCTTCCGTCGTACCTCACTTTTCTCGCCAAAGAGGCAGTAATGCTTTAAATTTCTACTGCAATACACTTCTAATTCTCTAGTGGGTTCAATGTAGATATTGCATACCATGATTGGAAGGAGAATGGAATGAAACAAGTAAGAAAATTCACAGAAGGATAGCAACGGAAAGACTCGAAGGTGGTATTATTTGACAATTGGACAAAT
>Ga0307507_10002819_pt1 | contig 35266 bp, 3 predicted proteins | sample 7_EM_MG_FD_207223 | JGI IMG/M metagenome (GOLD analysis project Ga0307507, IMG submission 207223) | Populus trichocarpa ectomycorrhiza microbial communities from riparian zone in the Pacific Northwest, United States - 7_EM | ecosystem: Host-associated > Plants > Roots > Unclassified | place...
CCCCAAGGTCCGCGACATATCGTCCAAATATCACCCCCCCCCTTGGGTGGTGGCCCCTACTTTTCAGACGCGTTTTTGAGGCCTAGGTTAGTACTGGGTTAGTATGGAGGTCCTTGTTGCGCGCCTTTGACCTTATTGTCGCCTTAACAATCCTATTTTCCAACCCTCTACTGTTCTTGTGCCCGCGCTGGCTCCTGGCTCGCGCGGGGCTTCTGATTTTATATAGAAAGGCCTACTATAATTCTAATTCTATAATATAGAGCCCTCTTTTTCTTCTTCTCTATTGATATTTACGTGTTCGGTAGCTTTATTTACCTATGCCGCGCTTATGCGTCTGCCCCCTTACCTCTTGCGAATATGGAGTCTCTTAGGAATCTTCTTACCCTATGGTTTATTATGGAAGCCCCCCTAGCCTCCTCCCCCTATAGCCTCTAGAACGAATTTAAGGCCCAAATAGCACGGCTGTAGGATATTTATAAGGCCTAGCGCTTGAAGAATACTATAAGGGCATACAAGCCAAAGTAGAAAGAGTGGGAGGACTAGTATGTGAGACTAAAAGGCAATATAAACGGCGCCTAGGTAACGGAAGATAAGCTTTGCTTATTTTTAGAGTAGTAAGTTATTAATTAAGAATTACGGGCCGCTGGCTATTAAAAACAGAAGTTAAAACGGAAAGAGATATGGAAAGATAGTAAGTGGGCAAAGAAGAGGCAGAAGATAACCGTAGGAGGGCCGCTAAGGGGAAAGGCAGCCGCAGGGGTAGCCGTAGCCGCAGAGGAGGAAGCTATAAAGGAGGAAGAGATATGGGATAAGGAGGCCTTAAACGCCCTATTTAATAAGACTGTCTAATACTTAGTTATAAATAGCTACGTCTCCGCTATTACTAAGCTCTATGTGTGGTAGTTAGAAGGCAAGACCTTACAGCCGCTACGGGGGGTGAAGCTCTTAGTAGTACTAGACAGTGTCTACCGCAATAAGGACCAGATTTAACGCGTTAACTTTATTAATTAAGGCCTATTTATAATTATTAGCGGCTACGACATTAAAGGGCTTAAAAAGGCGATTACTTAGTGCTAGGAGATGGGCTCTAAGATACTAGGTTTAGTTAAGTCTTACCTTTAAACTATAGCTAAGCATTTATTAGGTTTATATATTACGGTCTATATAAAGTATTTACGGCTACTGTTTTCTAACCCGTTTTTTAGGCTATACTACCGTTACCTAGGGTAAGAGTAGATAGGATATTTAGCTTACTAACCTTGTCCTTATTAAATTAGAGAATAAAGGGCCTAAACCAGATAAGCTAGCGCTATATATAATTATATTAATAATATAGGGGAAGCAGAATTAACACGGCAAGGTTAAGTATATAGGCTATATATGTAATACTAACCCTATCCTCTACCCTCTCTTTGCAATAGCCTTCTACTTCTTTAACTGCTAGGGTAAGGACGGCGCTAAGAGCTTCCTATCCTTTTAATAGCTAGAGGACTACTATAACCTATATGTCTTCCCTGGTAGTATTAAAGTACTATAACAGCTATTAAGCTATTATACGCAATTTAAATAGAATAAGAAGATGTTTTAGGGGGTAGGAATTTACTTAAAGGAGAAGACCTATAGCGCCTATAAGTAGAGTGTCTAGCACGCTAAGCTTAGTGGTGTTAAGGAGACCTAAATTAGATAGGCTGGACGCTAGAATATGGACGCGATAATAGGAGCCTACCTTAGCTATCTACCTCGCGCGTTTATATGGTCGATCGCCGGCTTCCTAAAGGAAGGAAAGGGCTACTTTCTCCCCCACGCGTAAGAGGTGCTAGAGGAGGCCCTCTACTTAAAGATATAGCCTAAGACTAATGTTTGGCTAAAACGTATAGAGACCTACTACCCAGAGAAGGCTAATAATAAGGTTATATGGCTTAACCTTGTGGGCTTAGGATTTCTACGCCTCCTCTATACACTTAGGGTAATCCTATTATAGGACTTAGTAATCCTACATAAGTAGTTCCCGCTTTACCCCCTATAGAAGGACTCCCTTTTTGGCTGTAAGGAGTACTAGAGGTTTGCCACATAGGTAGAAAGCTCGCTAGCTAGCGTAGTTACGCTAGATAAGATAATAATACGGAAATACTAGCCCGCCTATAAGGCCGTAGCTAAGCTAAGACATAAGGCCGCGATCTTAGAGATAAAGGGGGTTTAATTACGTGTATAGACGATCTTAGAACGCCTTAGTAAGATAGAAAGGTTATTAGCATTATTCGCACCTATATAGATCTAGTAAGGGAAGATAGGTATCTAAATAGGGCCTATAGAGTCCATATATCCGTCTTTAGACGGCCCTATACCTATACCTATATCCGTATTTATACCCGTGCCCGTACCCGCGTCTGTTCCTAAATATGTTAACGGCCAGATTTCGTCTTTAGATAAACCCTCTCCTGTATATCCAACCCCTAGAGAGATATTAAGAGGTCCTTAACTGTCTACTGCTGTAGAGCCTACTTAGCCGTCTACTATAACGTCTACTATAACGTCTACTATACCCCCGCAGCAGCTGCCGTAAGCTTCTACTATACCCCCGCCGCAGCTGCTGTAAGCTAATGCTTAACCTCTCCCATTTATCCTTGACCTATAGGCGCCGCTAAGGAAATATAAGATGCTTTAGGGCGGTAATCTAGTGTTCCAGCTCTGGGCTAAGTGGACTTTAGGGCTAGCAGGTAGGCCGTTAATTAAAGCTCTTAATTACTGCTAGGGGGCACGCTAGCGGGTTAATAGTAAGGCTATATTCTATAGCCGTTGCCGTAGGATAATTAAGGATATAAGACGGCACGTAGAAGACGGTACGGTAAGAGATAAGAGATAGGCTATTAACTAGCTAGAATAGCTACAAGGCCGGCGTTCTTTAGATTAGCTTTATAAGAATATTTAACTACTAGGCGGGAAAGGGAAAGGGAGGAAAAGGCTCCGTATTAAGCAGTATATATATATATATAATACTATTTTACTATAGGACTACTGCAGTAACTAAGACGCCTTAATATAGGACTCTACTAGTGACTGAGACGTCTTAATATAGAACTGCACTGTAGTAACTAAGACGCCTTAATATAGGACTATATACTCTAGTAACCAAGACGCCTTAATATAGGACTATACTCTAGTAACCAAGACGTCTTAATATAGGACTGCACTATAGTGACTAAGACACCTTAATGTAGGAATAGAGCCCGTTTAGGTGTTGTAAATTTAGAGCAATATTACGCGACCATCTAGAAGTACTGATTTAATATAAATTATATACCTTTTCGCCTAAAATCGCGTGCAAAAGTACTTGGGGGCGGTTGCTGCGTGACCTTATACAGGGTTTAGGTGTGTTATTAGTAGGGGTGGCCCTAACCTTATATTAACCTGGGTTGTAACTGCGCCAAATCAGCCCCCCCGATATGTGATAGGTATTAGAGGTCAGGGTTAGGCTTGGTATAACCTTAGGTTACGCATAACCCCCTAAGGTCCGCGATATATCGTCTAAATATTACCCCCCCCCTTAGGTGGTGGCCCCTACTTTTCAGACGCGTTTTTAAGGCCTAGGTTAGTACTAGGTTAGTATAGAGGTCCTTATTACGCGCTTTTAACCTCATTATTACTTTAATAATCCTATTTTCTAACCCTCTATTGTTCTTGTGCCCGCGCTGGCTCCTAGCTCGCGCAAGGCTTCTAATTTTATATAGAAAGGCCTGCTGTAATTCTAATTCTATAATATAGAGCCCTCTTCTTCTTTTTCTCTATTGATATTTACGTGTTTGGTAGCTTTATTTATTTATACCGCGCTTACGCGTCTGCCCCCTTACCTCTTACGGATATGGAGTCTCTTAGGAATCTTCTTACCCTATAGTTTATTATAGAAGCCCCTCTAGCCTCCTCCCCCTATAGCCTCTAGAACGAATTTAAGGCCCAAATAGCATAGCTATAGGATATTTATAAGGCCTAGCGCTTAAAGAATACTATAAGGGCGTACAAGCTAAAGTAGAAAGAGTGGGAGGACTAGTATATAAGACTAGAAGGCAATATAGACAGCGCCTAGGTAATAAAAGATAAGCTTTACTTATTTTTAGAGCAGTAAGTTGTTAATTAAGAATTACGGGCCGCTGGCTATTAAAAACGGAAGTTAAAACGGAAAGAGATATAGAAAGATAGTAAGCAGGCGAAGAAGAGGTAGAAGATAACCGCAGGAGGGCCGCTAAGGGGAAAGGCAGCCGCAGGGGTAGCCGTAGCCATAGGGGAGGAAGCTATAAAGGAGGAAGAGATATGGGATAAGGAGGCCCTAGACGCCCTATTTAATAAGACTATCTAATACTTAGTTATAAATAGCTACGTCTCCGCTATTACTAAGCTCTATATATAGTAGTTGGAAGGCAAGACCTTATAGCCACTACGGGGGGCGAAGCTCTTGGCAGTACTAGACAGCGTCCGCCATAATAAGGACTGGATTTGACGCGTTAACTTTATTAATTAAGGCCTATTTATAATTACTGGCGGCTACAACGTTAAAGGGCTTAAAAAGGCGATTACTTAGTGCTGGGAGATGGGCTCTAAGATACTAGGTTTAGTTAAGTCTTACCTTTAAACTGCGGCTAAGTATTTATTAGGTTTGTATATTATAGTCTATATAGAGTATTTACGGCTACCGTTTTCTAACCCGTTTTTTAGGCCATACTACTGTTACCTAGGGTGAGAGTAGATGGGATGTTTAGCTTGCTAACTTTATCCTTATTAAATTAGAGAATGAAGGGCCTAAACCAGATAAGCTAGCGCTATATATAATTATGTTAATAATATAGGGGAAGCAGAATTAACACGGCAAGGTTAAGTATATGGGCTGTATGCGTAATACTAACCCTATCCTCTACCCTCTCTCTGTAATAGCCTTCTACTTCTTTAACTGCTGGGGTAAGGATGGCGCTAAAAGCTTCCCATCCTTTTGGCAGTTAGAGGACTACTATAACCTATATGTCTTCCCTGGTAGTATTAAAGTACCGTAATAGCTGTTAAGCTATTATACGCAATTTAAATAGAATAAGAAGATGTTTTAGGGGGTAGGAATTTACTTAAAGGAGAAGACCTATAGCGCCTATAAGTAGAGTGTCCGGCACGCCGAGCTTAGCGGTGTTAAGGAGACCCAAATTAAATAGGCCGGACGCTAGAATATGGACGCGATAATAGGAGCCTACCTTAGCTATCTACCTCGTGCGTTTATATGGTCGATTGCCGGCTTCCTAAAGGAAGGAAAGGGCTACTTTCTTCCCCACACATAAGAGGTGCCAGAGAAGGCCCTTTGCTTAAAGATATGGCCTAAGACTAATGTCTGGCTAAAACGCATAGAGACCTACCACCTAGAGAAGGCCGATAATAAGGTTGTATAGCTTAACCTTACGGGCTTAGGATTTCTACGCCTCCTCTATACGCTTAGGGTAATCCTATTATAGGACTTAGTAATCCTACATAAGTAGTTTCTGCTCTACCCCCTATAGAAGGACTCCCTCTTTGGCTGTGAGGAGTACTAGAGGTTTGCCATATAGGTAGAAAGCTCGCTAGCCAGCGTAGTTACGCCAAATAAGATAATAATGCGGAAATACTGGCCCGCCTATAAGGCCGTAGCTAAGCTAAGATATAAGGCCGCGATCTTAGAGATAAAGGGGGTTTAATTACGCGTGCAGACGATCTTAGAACGCCTTAGTGAGATAGAAAGGTTATTAGCATTATTCGCACCTATATAGATCTAGTAAGGGAAGACGGGTATTTAAATAGGGCCTATAGAGTCCGTATATCCGTCTTTGGACGGCTCTATACCTATACTTATATCTGTACCTGTACCCGTGCCTGTACCTGCGTCTGTTCCTGAACGCGTTAACGGCTAGATTCCATCTTTGGATAAACCCTCTCCTATATATCCGACCCTTAGAGAGATACTAAGAGGTCCTTAACTGTCTACTACTATAGAGCCTACTCAGCCGTCTACTATAATGTCTACTATAACGTCTACTATACCCCCGTAGCAGCTGCTGTAAGCTTCTACTATACCCCTACCGCAGCTGCTGTAAGCTAATGTTTAACCTCTCCTATTTATCCTTAACCCGTAGGCGCCGCTAAGGAAATATAAGATGCTTTAGGGCGGTAATTTGGTGTTCCAGCTCTGGGCCAAGTGGACTTTAGGGCTAGTAGGTAGGCCGTTAATTAAAGCTCTTAATTACTGCTAGGGGGCATACTGGCGGGTTAACGGCGAGGCTATATTCTATAGCCATCGCCGTAGGATAATTAAGGATATAAAACGGCGCGTAAAAGACGGTACGGCAAGAGATAAGAGATAGGCTATTAACCAGCTAGAATAGCTACAAGGCCGGCGTTCTTTAGATTAGCTTTATAAGAATATCTAACTACTAGGTAGGGGAGGGAAAGAGAGGAAAAGACTCCGTATTAAGCAGTATATATATATATATAATACTATTTTACTATAGGACTACTGCAGTAACTAAGACGCCTTAATATAGGACTCTACTAGTGACCAAGACGTCTCAATATAGGACTGTACTGTAGTAACTAAGACGCCTTAATATAGGACTATATACTCTAGTGACTGAGACGCCTTAATATAGGACTATACTCTAGTAACCAAGACGTCTTAATATAGGACTGCACTATAGTAACTAAGACGCCTTAATATAGGAATAGAGCCCGTTTAGGTATTGTAAATTTAGAGCAATATTATGCGACCGTCTAGAAGTACCGATTTAATATAAATTATGTACCTTTTTACCCGAAATCGCGTGCGAAAGTACTTAGGGGCGGTTACTGCGCGACCTTATATAGGGTTTGGGCGCGTTATTAATAGGGGTAGCCCTAACCTTGTATTAACCTAGGTCGTAACCGCGCCAAATCAGCCCCCCTAATATGTGATAGGTATTGGAGGTCGGGGTTAGGCTTAGCGTAACCTTAGGTTATATATAACCCCCTAAAGTCCGCAACATATCGTCCAAATATTACCCCCCCTCTTAGGTGGTGGCCCCTACTTTTTAGACGCGTTTTTGAGGCCTAGGTTAGTACTAGGTTAGTATAGAGGTCCTTATCGCGCGCCTTTAACTTTATTATTACCTTAATAATCCTATTTTCTAACCCTTTGTTGTTCTTGTGCCCGCGCTAGCTCCTGGCTCGCGCGGGGCTTCTAATTTTATATAGAAAGGCCTACTATAATTCTAATTCTATAATATAGAGCCCTCTTCTTCTTCTTCTCTATTAATATTTACGTGTTTAGTAGCTTTATTTACCTATACCGCACTTACGCGTCTGCCCCCTTACCTCTTACGGATATGGAGTCTCTTAGGAATCTTCTTACCCTACGGTTTATTATAGAAGCCCCCCTAGCCTTCTCCCCCTATAGCCTCTAGAACGAATTTAAGGCCCAAATAGCACGGCTATAGGATATTTATAAGGCCTAGCGCTTAAAGAATACTATAAGGGCGTACGAGCTAAAGTAGAAAGAGTGGGAGGACTAGTATATAAGACTAGAAGGCAATATAGACGGCGCCTAGGTAACGGAAGATAAGCTTTACTTATTTTTAGAGTAGTAAGTTGTTAATTAAGAATTACAGGCCGCTGGCTATTAAAAACGGAAGTTAAAACGGAAAGAGATATAGAAAGATGGCAAGCAGGCGAAGAAGAGGTAGAAGATAACCGCAGGAGGGCCGCCAAGGGGAAAGGCAGCCATAGGGGTAGCCGCAGCCGCAGGGGAGGAAGCTATAAAGGAGGAAGAGATATAGAATAAGGAGGCCCTAGATGCCCTATTTAACGAGACTGTCTAATACTTAGTTATAAATAGCTACGTCTCCGCTATTACTAAGCTCTATACGTAGCAGTTGGAAGGCAAGACCTTACAGCTACTATAGGGGGCGAAGCTCTTAGTAGTACTAGACAGCGTCCGCCGTAATAAGGACCGGATTTAACGCGTTAACTTTATTAATTAAGGCCTATTTATAATTACTAGCGGCTACAATGTTAAAGGGCTTAAAAAGGCGATTACTTGGTACTGGGAGATAGGCTCTAAGATACTAGGTTTAGTTAAGTCTTACCTTTAAACTACGGCTGAGCATTTATTAGGTTTGTATATTACGGTCTATATAGAGTATTTATGGCTACTGTTTTCTAACCCGTTCCTTAGGCCATATTACCGTTACCTAGGGTAAGAGTAGATGGGATATTTAGTTTGCTAACCTTATCTTTATTAAATTAGAGAATGAAGGGCCTAAACTAGACAAGCTAGCGCCATGTATAATTATGTTAATAATATAGGAGAAGCAGAATTAATACGGCAAGGTTAAGTATATAGGCTGTATACATAATACTAACCCTATCCTCTACCCTCTCTCTGTAATAGCCTTCTACTTCTTTAACTGCTGGGGTAAGGACGGCGCTAAAAGCTTCCTATTCTTTTAGTAGCTAGAGGACTACTATAACCTATATATCTTCCCTGGTAGTATTAAAGTACCGCAACGGCCATTAAGCTATTATACGCAATTCAAATAGAATAAGAAGATGTTTTAGGGGGTAGGAATTTACTTAAAGGAGAAGACCTATAGCGCCTATAAGCAGAGCGTCCGGCATACCGAGCTTAGCGGTGTTAAGGAGACCTAAATTAGATAGGCTGGACGCTGGAATATAGACGCGATAATAGAAGCCTACCTTAGCTATCTACCTTGCGCGTTTATACGGTCGATTGCTGGCTTCCTAAAGAAAGGAAAGGGCTACTTTCTCCCCCATACGCAAGAGGTGCCAGAGGAGGCCCTCTGCTTAAAGATATGGCCTGAGACTAATATCTAGCTAAAACGCATAGAGACCTACCACCCAGAGAAGGCCAATAATAAGGTTGTATAGCTTGACCTTATAGGCTTAGGATTTCTACGCCTCCTTTACGCGCTTAGGGTAATCCTATTACAGGACTTAGTAATCCTATATAAGTAGTTCCCGCTCTACCCCCTATAAAAGGACTCCCTCTTCGGCTGTAAGGAGTACTAGAGGTTTGCCACGTGGGTAGAAAGCTTACTAGCTAGTATAGTTACGCTAGACGAGATAATAATGCAGAAATACTGGCCCGCCTATAAGGCCGTAGCTAAGCTAAGACACGAGGCCGCGATCTTAGAGATAAAGGGGGTTTAATTACGCATATAGACGATTTTAGAACGCCTTAGCGAGATAAAAAGGTTATTAGCATTATTCGCACCTATATAGATCTAGTAAGGGAAGACGGGTATCTAGATAGGGCCTATAGAGTCTATATATCCGTCTTTAGACAGCCCCGTATCTATACCTATATCTGTACCTATACCTATGCCTATACCTGCGTCCGTTCCTAAACGCGTTAACGGCTAGATTCCGTCTTTAGATAAACCCTCTCTTGTATATCCGACCCCTAGAGAGATATTAAGAGGTCCTTAACTATCTACTACTATAGAGCCTGCTTAGCCGTCTACTATAACGTCTACTATAATATCTACTATATCCCTGTAGCAGCTGCCGTAAGCTTCTACTATACCCCTACCACAGCTGCCGTAAGCTAATGCTTAACCTCTCCTATTTATTCTTGACCTGTAGGCGCCGCTAAGGAAATATAAGATGCTTTGGGGCGGTAATTCGGTGTTCCAGCTCTAGGCCGAGTGGACTTTAGGGCTAGTAGGTGGGCCGTTAATTAAAGCTCTTAATTACTGCTAGGGGGCACGCTGGCGGGTTAACGGCGAGGCTATGTTCTATAGCCGTCGCCGTAGGATAATTAAGGATATAAGACGGCGTGTAGAAGATAGTATGGCAAGAGATAAGAGATAGGCTATTAACCAGCTAGAATAGCTACAAGGCCGGCGTTCTTTAGATTAGCTTTATAAGAATATCTAACTATTAGGTGGGGGAGGGAAAGGGAGGAAAAGGCTCCATATTAAGCAGTATATATATATATATAATACTATTTTACTGTAGGACTACTGCAGTAACCAAGACGCCTTAATATAGGACTCTACTAGTGACCGAGACGTCTTGATATAGGACTGCACTGTAGTAACCGAGACGCCTTAATGTAGGACTATATACTCTAGTGACCGAGACGCCTTAATGTAGGACTATACTCTAGTAACCGAGACGTCTTAATATAGGACTGCACTATAGTGACTAAGACGCCTTAATGTAGGAATAGAGCCCGTTTAGGTGTTGTAAATTTAGAGCAACATTACGCGACCGTCTAGAAGTACCGATTTAATATAAATTATATACCTTTTCGCCTAAAATCGCGTGCGAAAGTACTTGGGGGCGGTTGCTGCGCGACCTTATGCGGGGTTCGGGCGCGTTATTAGTAGGGGTGGCCCTAACCTTGTATTAACCCGGGTCGTAACCGCGCCAAATCAGCCCCCCCGATATGTGATAGTTATAACGGTCGGCTACTACCGCCTTCCTAATTGGGCTTACTGCGAGAATTTAGAACATTAAAATACTGCCCTAGAGCTCCGTGCAGAGCTCCATGCGGAGCTCCGTGCACGTTCGTTTAGCAGAGGTCTCGCAAAGCTCTACGGTTCCAGGCAGACGCAGAGCTTGCAACTCTATCAGGGCCTCCACAACGGCTTATAAAGGCGTGCAAGATAAATATATCGCATAACGTAGGTAATAGGGTTACGACGGTCGGCATAGTTATAACAGTTCCTCTGTGCGTAGTTTTGATGTTCTAAACCGTTATAACCCTATTATCTACGTTATAAAACTTTTTTTTAAATAAACTTTTTATAAAAAAAATTATTACGTAATTGGATTTTTAATAGCGTTATTAGGGGTATTACTAAAGCTTAAGCGAGAATTTTATAGGGGTAGGAAATTTAAATAAAACAACTAACCTGCAAGTAGCCTGCGCAACCTATGCAACCGGCGCAACTGGCATAATTAATAAGCAATCCGCGCAATTAACAACCAACTTGATAACCTACTGTAACAACAAATTCCTAATGTTATAGATGTCGTAGTTTAACTCCGGTAGTGTTATTTTTTAGCTATAATATACTACTAGGCGCTTATAAGGCTATTACCTAGGTATATAGTAGGGAGTAAGTAAGTCGGGCATAAGTTATAAGGAGAGTCGATAGAAGAGGACGATATGGTAAAGAGTAGGTATAGCAATACCCTTGTATAGGGACGAACTAATAAGGAGGGAAGGGCTATAGGCCTAAGGAGCTTATAAGGAGGTGCTAAGGACTAACTAAAGGCTAGCCTTAGTAGCTCCTAAGAGCCCCTAGGCGTATACCTAAGCAAGGGATAAAAGATCCCTTATAGTACTATACGTTCTAATACTTCTATAGTAAGTATACTCCTAGTGTAAAGTTTAATATATCTATTTCTACAACCGTCTCTAACTTCGGTTAGTAGATTTTAAAGATTAGGTTCTAGGTAAATAGCTTTTTAAGTTCTTAGAATAGCGTTTTTTATTTACTACTCTATATCTATAGCTCCTCCCGTTTTATTAATTGTATAAACGACTTAATATTCTTTAATTATTATATAATAATCCTCCTATAGTAGTTACAAACCCCTAAAAACGACTTTAACTATATAATGTTCTCTAGTTCTTACTAACTTACTATAGCTTTAACTTTTTTTAGGTCTATACTAATTTGGCCTAGCTTAATAATAAATCTAATAAAATTGGTCTTCCTTATAAAGAACTTGCATTTTTTAATTACTACTAGTATCTTTTCTTCCTATAGTCTCTTTAAGACCTATTTAATATGTTTTATATATTCTTCCTTACTTATAGAGTAGATAATAATGTTGTTAAAATATACTATAATAAATTTATTATGGTATTCTCCTAATACGTTATTAATTTGCTTCTAAAATATTATTAGTACGTTTATAAGTCCAAATTGTATAACTAATGGCTTATATAGTTTTTCCTTAGACCTAAAGGCTGCCTTCTATTTATTGCCTTCTTTAATCCTAATCTAATAGTACGCCTACCTTAGATCTATTTTTGTAAAGATTTACACATTATTAATTCTATTTTAGATTTTGCTAATTAAGGGTAGAGAATATTTATTCTTTCTGGTAATACTATTTAACTATTTATAGTTAATATATAATCTAAGCTTTCTATTTTTCTTTAGTACTAATAGTACTAAATATTCTACTAATAATTGCGATGGTTGGATATATTCTTTTTATAAGTTTTCTTAAATAAACTCCTTAAGTGCACTTAACTCTTCTTTAGTTAGTTTATAAATTAGAAAGAACTTTAAACTAGTTTCTAGTTCTAATTATATCTTATAGTCCTATACTATATACTCTAATAGCTTTTTACTTTTTAGGCTCTATAGCCTTTAGCTATATTTATAGTATCTTTTTAGTATATAGCTTAAGTCTTGCTTAGTTATTTTATATATTGCTCCGACTTAGTACTATACTACCTTAGTCGCTTATTATCTTTTACATTATTAATTATCTTTAATATTAACCCAACCTATAACATAATCAATTCTAAGATTATATTTCCATAATTAAGGCATTTTTAGTACTGCCTTAACCTTTCCAAATGGTAGGATATTAAAAGATATTATAACTGGCCTTCCTTTAATAATTATTTGGATAGGTCCTGTTTTAAGGTTAATAATACCTCCTTTATATGCTATTGGATCTCTTAAAATTCTTACTAACAAATATAGGTACTCTTTTTGTCTATATAGTAACCCCCCATTTTTTTTAACTACTGCTAGTAATATATAGTTTCTTATTACTTTACTATCTACTAGTGCTATAAACTTTTAATCTTGCTAGTCTATATATAGATTTAGGTATTATTCTTAAATTTCTTTAAGGGTCTAAGGGTCTATTATTAGCTCCCTTTAGTTTTACAGGCCTCTCCTTTTCCCAACTTCTAGCTTAATTATAACAAAGCCTTATAGGAAATACTACAGTAGACTCGCTAATAGGCTAGGTGTGTAGGTAGATAAGAAGTTAACAATGTAATAATAACTAGTAGAGTGGTTGCCTAATAGATTAACTCCAATTATGTTTTAAGATTTACTATAAAGAAAGGAACTATATAAGTAGGGACTGTGGTCCTTTAAATATATAACCTATGCCTAAGAAATACTAAGTACGTAAGGTACGCGAGGTATGTTTAGTACGTAACATTCCTTACAGATCCTATAGATTCTATAGACCAAAATGGTAATATAATCTGTTATATAACTTAATTACCCTTTATCCTATAGTTTAACTAGTTCTAGCGCCTCCCACGCTTTTACTACTAGTCTGTTTATATCCTCTCTTAGTAGCTATACTACTACTAATATAAGGTCCGTAATACTATCCCCCTCCTTTTTATCTTTGCCCTTAAAGATATCTCACATCTCTAAGTTATTTATTAGAGGTATGGCATTCCCATCTTTAATTTGGTGACTTTTATTATTCCTAATACCTCTTATTAGATCCTCTGCGTCTAATTATTATATACGCGTAATTTCTATAATCCTTTTACTAGGTAAAATTATACCTTTATGTTCTCATTATGCGGAGAAGAAGTTAATATATATTGCGATTACGGCTCCCTCTGGTTACTAACCTTCCTCTTATACTAAATATACGAAATTAAACATGCGTTTATCCTACGATATTAGATCTATCTCTAACGCTAAATATACGCGTCTTATTAATCTTTATAAGCGTCTAGTGCCTTACTAAATTTATTATAGGGTCTTAGATTTAATCCGCTGCTAAAAAGCTTAACGGTAAACTATTAGCTACCCTTAAAGAACTGCGCTATGCTTATATAGTGGAATTAGAAGCTGCCTCTATTTATCTTACTGCCTCTATTTATAAATAAAAAGCCCTAGAGGATTAAATAAACGCCTCTACTTAGCTGGTCTATCTTAAAAAGGTTTATAAGAAGGTTTATTTAAAGGAACTTTGTTTTACTAAGTAGGGTCTTTATAAAATAGAAGAGGATAAAAGAAAGGTTTTGTGTTTTCTAGGGACGGAAATAACTTTAAGTAATATGGTAATTGCTCTTCTTAGGTCCCCCTTAGGTAACTATTTCTTTAATAATCCTTCTTTATTAATATTGCCTAACCTAATTTCTTCTAATACTCCTACACCTTTTTTATAGCATTTTTTAAATTATCTAGTGGTTCCTAGGTAGTCTTATTATAGCCTATCTACTTAACCTTATACTATGTTTTATTATTAATATCCTTATAACTAATAATCTTTAAAACTTCCCATTTGTCTTCTTCTTGTCCTCTATATATATCTACATTATAGACTAGTGGCTTAATATTCCTATATACTAGCTCTAGCATTATAATATACTATATAGGGTAGATCTTAATTTTCTCCAGTAAGTTAAGTCTATATATAACTTCTAATATTTTCACCGTAATTGTAAATAGTGCTAGTCTAATATAGTCCAATTTCTTGTTTAGTTATTAACTCTTAAAATTTTTATATAGTAGCCACACTTTATCTCCCTCCTTAAGATCTAGTCCCTTAAATCTTTTAGCGTTATAGTACTTTTTATCCTTGTCTGTACTAATTTAGCTATTTCTTTAAGGTGTGTATAAAGATTTATTAAGTTTTCCAATCTTTATTTAGCTATACTACTTATTTTCTTTACTTAATGTGGCGATAATAATATTCTTAGTTTATACCCGTAATTTGCCTTAAAGGGTAATATACCTATCCCTTCTTATAGTGTTGTATTATATACAAATTATATAATTAGTAATAATAATACCTAATTATTCTATATATAATTAACATAATGCCTTAAATATTATTCTAACGTTTAGTTTAGTATCTCTATTTAACTGTCCGTCTATAGGTAATATACTATTAACGTTACTGCGCGAACCCCTTATTCCGCTAAAAATACTTCCTAAAATGCTAATATAAATCTTAGATCTCTATTTAATATAATCTTTATTAGTACTCCGTGTCTTATAAACACTTCTTTAATATAGATTTTAGCTATATCCTCCACTAAGATTTCTTCTATACATGCTATAAAGTAGCCCTACTTAGTTAACTTGTCTATTATTACTAGGATTGCATTATAATCCTATCCGGTAATAGGGTCCTTAGACTTTAGTAACTTTATAATAAAGTCCTATAATATAGCCTCCTATAGTCTTTCTAATACTTTAATAGATTATAGCCCTCCATATAGCATATGCCTTATTAGTTTATTTCTTTAGCAATCTAAATATTCTTTTATAACTTGTCTTACTAGTCCCTAGATTTCTTAAATAATATACTCCTCTTAAAGTCTTAATACTAAGCCTATAGCTCTATTATGTCCTTAAGTTATCACCTTATGGAATTCCTTAACAAATTCTTTCGCTATTATTCTTAGCATATATATAGTTTCTTAGTGCTTGTACTGCTTTAAGTCTAGATCCTTACTCTATGCTTCTTGGATTCTTTATAACTATTTATTCTTTGGCGTTTTATAGATCCTTTCTTTAGTTATAGCCGCTAGTTTTAGATAATTATACCTAATTAGCCCGTCCTTGTCTTTGCGTAATATAGCGCCTAATAGTTTTTTGTTATTTTGCAGTTCTACCTTTCTACTAAATATATCTGCTCTTGCGTTTTTAGTGCCCTTAGTATGCTAAATTTTAAAATAGTATTCTGCAAGCATTTCCACCTATTTAACCTATCTATAATTAAGCTCTTTTATAGTTAGGAATCCTATTAAATTCTTATAGTCCGTTTTAACTATAAATGGTTTTTCTGTGCCCTATAAGAATGCCCTCTACTCTTTAAGTGCTGCGACTATACCTAACAACTCCTTATTATAAATGTTATAGTTTAGTTCTGGTGGTGTTATCTTTTAACTATAGTATGCTTCTAAATGCTATATGTCTTGGTGCTTCTATAGTAAATATACTTTTAGTATAAAGTCTAATGTATCTATTTCTATAACCGTGTCCAACTTTAGTTAATAGATTTTAAGGATTGGGTCTTAGGTAAATAATTTTTTAAGTTCCTTAAACAGCTTCCTCTGTTTATTCCCTTATACCTATAGTTCCTTCTTTTTTATAAGTCTTATAAAATGTTTAATGTTCTTTAACTACTATATAATAAACCTTCTATAGTAGTTATAAAACCCTAGAAACTGTCACGGGACTCACTCGTTCTCACGTCTCTGCGCGTCTTTGACGTTCTTGACCCGTGCTCACGTTCGTCCCGAGACACCTACGCACGTTCCCCTACAACCCCTATTTATACCTTGTACCTGGCACACGAAGACTCTTCTTCTTCATCCAATGTCTTTGTATCAACCACGCATAGTTACGTGTACGTAGCCTTCTCAATTACCACCTCGTTTAGTATATTGTATCCCGGTTTATGCCTACTCCGTAATAGAAACAATCTTAACTGCGTAATATTCTCTAGTTTATACTAATTTATTATAGCTTCCACTTTCCTTAAATCTATATGGATCTTACCTAGTTTAATAATAAATATAATAAAATTGGTCTTCCTAGTAAAGAACTCGCATTTCTTAATTACTACTAGCATTTTCTCTTCTTATAGTGTTCTTAAGACCCATTTAATATATTCTTTATATTCTTCCTTACTTATTAAGTAGATAATAATATTATTAAGGTATACTATAACAAACTTATTAAGATATTCTCCTAATACACTATTAATTTACTTTTAGAACGTTACTAGTACGTTTATAAGCCTAAATTGCATAACTAATGGTTTATATAGTCCTTCCTTTAACCTAAAGGCTGCCTTCTACTTATTGCCTTCCTTAATCCTAATCTGATAATATACCCATTTTAGATCTATCTTTGTAAAGATCTGCGCGTTACTAATCCTATTCTAAAGTTTACTAATTAAGGGTAAAGGATACCTATTCTTTCTTATAATGCTATTTAACTATCTATAGTTAATACATAGCCTAAGTTTTCTATTTTTCTTTAGTACAAACAGTACTAAATATCCCGCTAATAATTGCGATGGTCTAATATATCCCTTTTATAGATTTTCTTAGATAAATTCCTTAAGTGCTCTTAACTTATCTTCTATTAATTTATATTAGAAAGAACTTTAAACTTATTCCTAGTTCTAATTCTATCTTATAGTCCTATACTATATACTCTAATAGGTTCTTACTTTCTAGGCTCTATAGTTTTTTACTACACTTATAGTATCTCTTTAGTATATAACTTAAGCCTTGCTTAGTCTCTTTATATATTACTCCAACTTAGTACTATACTATCTTAGTTTATTATTATATTTTGCGTTATTAAGTATCCCTAATATTAACCTAGCCTATAACCCAATTAATCTTTAGATTATACTCCTATAACTAAGGCATTCCTAGTATTGCTTTATCCTTCCTTAATAGTAAGATATTAAAAGATATCTTAACTTGTCTTCCTTTAATGATTAACTAAATAGGTCCCGTTTTAAGATTAATAATACCTCCTCTATAGGCTATTAGATCTCCTAAAATTGTTATTAATAGATATAGGTGTTCTCTCTATTTATATGGTAACTCTATCTTTTTAACTATTACTAGTAATATATAGTTTCTTATTGCTCCACTATCTATTAATGCTTTAAACTTTTAATCTTGCCACTTAACTTATAGATTTAGGTATTGTCCTGTAATTCCTTTAAGGGTCTAAAGCTCTACTACTAGCTCCCTCTAGTCTTATAGGCCTCGTCTTTTCCTAACTATTAGCTGCTAGATCCTATTTATACTTAGTCTACTTTTAGTTAATACTTAGTTCGCTTCTTTTCCTTAATGTGCCATAGATATATATTCTTTAGACGCTTCTATTACTATTATCTATCTAAGTATTCTTTTATAAAGAATCTTCCTAGTTAAAATATTAAGTTGCCTAACTCCTAAACTTCTACTAGGTGCCATCTATATATATACTTAGCGTCTCTATATTGCTTTTTATCTATTATCTAATGCATTCTTATTAGATACTTGCGATATTTATCCTTTAGTGCTCTATATATATTACACACATTATCTATATATACGATCTATAATAATATATAATATACTAGGTGTCTTAGGTTAACTTATAGTTTATCTTTATTCTTAAGTTTAAACCTCTCCCGCATTAATCTAAATATTACTATCCTGTTTACTAGTACTAATATTTATATTATCTCTCTCTAGTCTATAGCTTATTTTTCTAGCTTCTTTAATATTATAATTAAGGCTCCTTTAATATAACTTATCTATCTTTCTAATATAACCTAATTTAGTATAGCCTTTTTATCTAGCTACATGCAGAAATCTTCCCACTTATTATTCTTACGCTATTTATACTACTTTTAGTATAGCTCTATAAGTATATATAATCTATCCATAAGAAAGTATCTCTTTATTGCTATATTATTATAACCTTTTATATATTGTTCTGTAAATTATATTAAAATCCCTAGATCCTTTTCTTATTCTAGGTTATTAAGCTATTTAGCCCTTAGTATACCTGCCTTTAGCCTATTAGTAACTTTTTATATAGGTGCTATATCCCTTATATGTCCTAGTATAGTTAACCTCTAATTTAACTTCTGCTCTTACTATATAAGAATTTATTATCTAAATTCTTCTATAGTTTCTGTCCTGTTACGTCTTATAAATATATTATTAATATGTCGACTTTTTAACTCTTAAACTAAACGCTGTGTTTATCTAGGATTGCTATAGACCTTATTTATTTTTTAAAATCTTAACTTTCTAGAAATCTTCGTCCCGTACTTATTTATTTATCTTTAAACTAAACTACTACCCTTCCCTATTCGTTTTTATCTATTATAGGTTCTTAGGTATATCTTATCTCATCTTAAGAATTTTAAGCCTATGGCTTTTTACCTTTATTAAGTGGTAAGCTAGCACTAGCAGTTATCTGTTTACTTAATCATCCTTAGATATTACTCCTTCCGTCTTATAAAGTGATAGATATTATATCTAATAGTATTATAATGCCTATTACTAAACCGCGTTCTATAGTGGTCTTAGTCTTTGCTTCTATTACATTATTAAGGTTTATATACCCCTAGTTAGCTACCTTTTCTTCCTTATTACTGCTAATTAATAAGTACTCTAACTCTATTGTTATTTTTACTAATCTTTGTCCGTATATTACTATAATATTTTAATCTAGCTTATAGAGTTAATCTTGTTCTTTATCTAACTCTTTAGTTCCCTTAAGTCCTTATAACTCTAGCTCTTATAGCCAATAGCTTACGCTATACTTAGCGTCCTTATAAATTTAGTATATATTGTTATAATAAAACGCGAAGTGTTTAATTAAACACTCCTTGGTCCTATATAATACACTTATATCTATATTATTATACTCTAACAACCTTATCCCTTTTACTATATAGCTCTTCTAACCACCTCTACAATCTCTAGTAAAATAATCTTATTTTCCACAATTTATATAAGCTCCTTTTTTAAACCATTCTTTTTATTATAGAGTCCGCCTAAATATCTTCTGCTGCTAAAATCCCTAGTTTAGCCTCTACTCATTAGTCCTATAATTACTTAATCCTTAACCTTTAGGTTTTTATAGTTTCTTATTTTATCTTTTAGATTCTTTAGTACTGCTTAGGTCTATTAGCTCTAGTCCGCCATTCTATAGTTTATAACTCTATATCTATTATTATATACTCTGTGCCTTATATAAATATAAAACTCTATCTTGCCCTTTTTTAGCCTATTCCCTTTAATAGATCCTATTATTAATCTTTATTAACTAGTTAATTAACTCCCTTATAGTTCCCGCATCTTCTATTAGGATAATTATATTCTAGACTTTTACCTTAAGTCACTGTTTATACTATGCTATAAGCGCCTAATTATTCTATTTAACCTATATAGTGAGTATCTAAAACTATATTATATACTTAATTACTAAAGTACGTTATATTAGATTTTAGAGCTTTCTTTCTACTATAGTTATTACCTTAGAGTCTCTAAATATTTATATTAACTATTCTACAAACCCATTCTAACTAGAAAACATATATTATACTTCTTGGTTAGTAGTTAACATATTATTTACCTATATTTCCGTAAGGTAAGGTATAAACTACTTAAGTGCTTTTCTGGATAGGAACAGTCCTATATATACTACTTAGTCTATAACTATTACTAGTTTCGCTCCCTCTTATATTACCTTAAAGTACATTTATATAAGAAACCCCTTAAGTTTTAACTTTTCTCCTAAGAATCGCATAATTAAGGGCAACTTAACCTTTACTGCGCCGATGCTATTAATTCTATCTTTAAGTGTCTTATTATTATTTTATAACCAGTTAACTATTTCCTATAACTGTCTAACTGTAACTAGTTATAAATCAGTATCCCTTATACTAGTGTCCCCACTAGTACCTAAGGTAGTTACCGCCATTAATAGTGTTATAACTAGTACTTTATATAGTATATTATTTAACTTTGTTAATACTATAACTAGGTAGTAAATGTATAATAAAGCCTTATAGGAAATACTATGGTAAACTTACTAATAGGCTAGATGTGTAGGTAAATAAGAAGTTAATAATATAATAATAACTAGTAGAGTGGTTGCCTAATAGATTAACTCCAATTATGTTTTAAGATTTACTATAAAGAAAGGAACTATCTAGGTAGGGACTATGGTTTTTTAAATATATAACCTGCGCCTAATAAATACTAAGTACATAAGGTACGCGAGGTATATTTAGTACGTAACGTTCCTTATAGATCCCATAGATCCTATATACCGAAACGGTAATATAATCTATTATATAACTTAGTTACCCCTCATCCTATGGTTTAACTAGTTCCAGTGCCTCCCACGCTTCCACCACTAGTCCGTTTATATCCTCTCTTAATAGCCGTACTACTGCTAATATAAGGTCCGTAACATTAATTCTGTTTATGCTTAATCTACTTTTAGCTAATATTTTATTTATATCTTTTCCTTAATATGCTATAGATATATATTCTTTAGATATTCTCACTACTATTATCCGTTTAGGTATTCTTCCGTAAGAAATATTCCTAGTTAAAGTATTAAGTTACCTAACTCCTAAACTTTCTTTTATTTGGTACCTAATATATCCTAATTAGATACCTACTACTTCTTTTTTTCAGTGCCTTATATATACTATATATATTATTTATATATAAAATCCACGATAATGTATAATATACTAGGTGCTTTAGGTTAACTTATGGCTTATTTTCGGCATTTAGTTTAAACCTTTACCGCACTAATCAATGTATTGCCGTATCGTTGGCTAGTACTAAGATTTATTAACTTTCTCTTTAGTCTCTCGCCTGCTCTTCTAAATTCTTTAATATTATAATTAACGCCCCTTTTATATAGCTTATTTGTCTTTCCAAGATTGCCTAATCTAGTATAGCCTTCTTGTTTAGCCATATGCAGAAGTTTTCCCATTTATTATTCCTTCGCTGCCTATACTATTTTTAGTATAGCTCTATAAGCGTATACGATCTATCTATAAAAAACCATCTCTTTATTACTATATTATTACGGCCTTTTATATATCGTTCTATAAACCTAGTAGGGATCCTTAAATCCTTTTCTTATTCTTAGTTTAATTAACTATTTAGCTTTTAGCGTTTCTACCCTTAGCCTATTAAGGATCCGCTGCCTAAATTCCTCTATAGTTTCTTTCGGCTTATATCTAGTAAGTGGATCTTTAAAGTCTTCCTACTTTTTAATTCTAGTGTTAACTTTTTAACTTTTAAGCTAAATACTACGTTTACCTAGAATTACTATAGACTTTATTTGTTTATTAAAATCTTGGCTTTCTAGAAATCTCCATCCCGTGCTTATTTATATATCTTTAAACTAAGCCATTGCCATTTTCTATTAGCTTTCGTCCATTATAGGTTCTTGGATCTCTCTTATCTCTTCTTAAAAATCTTAAGCCCATGGCCTTTTAGCTTTATTAAGTGGTAAGTTAGTTCTAGTATCCTTTTTATGCTTACTTAATCCCTTTTAGATACTTTTCCTTTTATTTTATAAAGCGATAGATGCCATATTTAATAGGGTTATAATTCCCGTTACTAAGCCTTACTCTATAATAGTTTTAGTCTCTACTTCTATTATTATATATTTAAGGTTTACATGCGCCTAGTAGGCCGCCTTTATTGCCTTATTATTTCTAAGTGTTTTACCTAGTTTAAATTCGTTATCTTTAATATCCGGCCTATATAATGGTTTTTTAGTTCCCTTAAACCTTAATAACTCTGGCTTCTATAGCCAATAGCTTACGCCGTATTTAGCGTCCTTATAAATTTGGTATACGTTATTATAATAAAACGTAAAGAGCTTAATTAAACACTCTTTAGTTCCGCGTAATATGCTTATATTTATATTATCGTCTTCTAACGACCTAGTGCCTTTTACCGCGCAGTTATTCTAACTGCCTTTATAGTCTCTAGCGAAATAACCTTATTTTCCGTAATTTATATAAGCTCCTTTAAACTATCTATCTTACTATAGAGTCCGCCTAAATGTCTTTTACTGCTAAGATCCCTGGTTTGGCCTCTGCTCCTTAGAGTTTTAATTACTTAATTCTTATTCTCTAGTTTTCTATCATTTCTTATCCTATTTCTTTTTTCTTTAGTACTACTTAGGTCTATTAGCTCTGGTTTACTATACTATAGTTTTTAATTTTAATTTTATTATTGTGTGCCCTAGGCCTTATATAACTATAAAACTCTATTTTAGCCTTTCTTGGCCTGTTCCCTTTAATAGATTCTATTATTAATCTTAATGGCTTAATTAATTAGTTCTTTTAGGCTATCTGCGTCTTCTATTAAGATAATTATATCTTAGACTTTTGCCTTAAGTCTTTATTTATACTATACTATAAGCGCCTTATTATTCCATTTAACCTATAGTATAAGCGTTTAAAACTATATTATATACTTAATTGCTAAGGTTTATTACATTAGGTTTTAAAGTTTCTATCTAGCTATAGTTATTGCCTTTAGGTCTCTAAACATTTATATAAGGCGGTTTGCGAATTCTTTCTAGCTTAAGAATATATACTTAACCTCCTAGTTAGTAGTTACTTATCTGTTCTCCTATATCTCCGTAAGGTAAAGTTTAAACTACTTAAGTGCCCTCCTTATTAAGAACAACCCTATATACGCCACTTAATCTATTGGTATGGCTAGCTTTATGCCTTCTCATATTACCTTAAAACGCATTTATATAAGGAATCCTTTAAGTTTTAACTTTTCCCTAAAGAATTGTTTAATTAATAGTAACTTAACCTTTACTGTTGTAATTCTATTAATTCGTTTCTTAAGTACTTGTAAGAGGCCAGTCTAACCAGAACGTATAATTATCTAATCGACAGTGTAGAATGAGGGTTACAGGTAAGTAGAAGGTAAGTCGAAGGTAGAACAAGCTTTACGTATTAAAGGACAAATGCTTTCTAACCTCTTCTATTTAGAGACTAATCGCTAGTTCTTCTCTAGAGGAGAACCAGCTCCCTTTATAATCCTTCTGAGACACGAGTAAAACCCTTTGCCCCTTATCTGTCTAACCATGTCTCCTCTGGGACATTGGTGGGACATTAGTGAAACCTTTATCTATCTTATCTAATATGTACCTTTTAGGAGCGCCCGTTACAGTACTTAATTATTATCCGTTAATTAGTTAACTATTTCCTATAACTATCCTATTATAACTACTTATAAGTTAATGTCCCTTATACTGGTGTTATTACCTAAAACTAAGGTAGTTGCTGCCATCGATGGCGTTGTTATTAGTGCTTTAGGTAGTATATTGTTTGATTTTATTAATACTATAACTAGGTAGTAAATGTATAACGGGACCTTGTAGAAAATACTATAGTAGGTTTATTAATACGCTAGATATATAGGTAAACAAGAAGTTAATAATATAATAATTGGTAGAGAAGGTTACCTAATAGATTAACTCTAATTATATTTTAAGATTTACTATAAAGAGAAGAACTATCTAGGTAGGGACTATAATCCTTTTAAATACACAATACTACACCTAAGAATGTATTAAGCACGTCGGTACGTTAGTATATTAGTACGCCCCACGTTTCTATATTCTTACATTTCTACGTTTTAAACTAGTTTTATAACTAGCCATGTAACTTAGTTACCCTTTATTCTATAGCTTAATTGGTTTTAGCGCCTCCCGTACTATCTTAACTAACCCATTTATATCTTCTCTTAATAGTTATACTACTGCCAATATAAGGTCCGTAATAGTCCTTATTATACTATTTAAACTTCTTATAATACTTATTATAGAGTACCCTATTAGTTAAGCAAATTAAATCGTTAGTATCTATAATAATTTATGCCTTTTTAAGGATCTTATTTCGCTTCTCCTTATTAGTATTTTTTAGTACTTAATTATTAGATATTGTAGGCTCTTCTTTCTAAAGCTTTAGGTAGAGGGGTAGGTCTATATCTTCTTAAATAATATATAAAAGGCCCTTGCTATATAGGTACGCGTAGAGCCGTATCTAATATTAGTGCTAATTTAAACTATTATTCTGAAGTTGTTAAATACCTAAATAGTCTTTGCCCATATCGACGCGTAAATAAATTAATTTAATGCGTAAATTTAATAATAAGAAATAACTTAGTATAGGTATAATAACCTTTAATACAACCTATAGTAAGGCATTAGTCTTCTAAACTTTTAAATAGCTAAACCGTCGCAGCTTAATAGTAATGGATACGTATAACCTAATAAACTAAATAATATAAATTAGAATATAGGCCTGACTATAGGCCTATATAATATAAAAATTAGAAAGTAATTGCTATGGAAACAAACCAAAAAAAGAATAAAGGGAATCTGCTTATGTAAGCAGGAAACGCGTGTGTACGCGGTTATAACACTATCGCTTACGTTATGCGCCATATATGCACAAACTCAGCGTGGTCAGAAACTGACCACGTTGAACCTTCTAACCACGCCGAGTTTTTCCGTGACCACGCCCCTCCGCTTCTTCACAAGCCTTTTGATTCAGAATTAGAATTGCGGAGCCGAATCGTCCAATGGTGCTTCTTCTGTAGCTGAATTCCCCCACTGAAGCGGTGAGAAGAGGTGAAAAACAAATGGCTGAAAGTTCATTTCCGAGTAAAAACTTCACTGGAGGTTTCACCGTTCTTCACAAAGAGTGGCGGACTGCTCTGGCTGCATCGTTATTGATGAGCTCACGATGCTGTGCGGGTGTTTGAAATATTCCACTCATTCACCCTTGTCCAGGCCTCCACAGGATATGAATCGTCCACAATAAGCCAACTTTGCCATCAATAAGGTAGGTCTGGTGAGAAACCCCCTGATGGCTGTTGAACAAGTTTCATATGTGAGCTTTCTCTACTATGAGCTTTCCCAAACCCTCCTTTAACAGCTCCATTCCCTCAGCCCTCGGTTTCCTTGTTTCTCTGTCCACAAACACATATACGCACTCCCCTACTGCTTTGACCTGCTCTTTACCTCTCTCAAAGACTCCAATCTCGTATGTAACGCTGCTCTTCCCCAGCTTGTTCACTCTTAGCGCTAAGTCCACGACTGTGGGAAAACCAACCGGCGCAAAGTAGTCACAGTGGGAGTGGACGACGAGGCCGATTTGGGAGGACGTCGGAGGGTTTAGGGAGCAGTGCGCTATTAGGTATATATTCACGGTGGAGTCGAAGCTGGGAAAGTTAGCGGATGTACAACAAGATAATAGAAGGATGATGAGATGGGAGGACAATCGGAGAAACAATACAGGAAGTAGTATATGCTATTGTTCATATGATCATACATGTCATTATCGCTCCTGCAGTGACGGACCCATTAGCATTGTGAGAGAATAACTGAAGAATGAAAGAAAATGCCCTAGATAAATTACCATCTCGTCCTGTATTCAAGGTGGAACTTATAGTCGCTCCTCTTCCGCTTCTTAAGCTCTTCTTGCGCCATTAGCCCCTCTAGCCAGCAAGCCGTTCAAGAAACAGAAGGGCACCTGAGAGCGAAAGCGCACACTTAGCGAAAGCAATAGACACATCCCTATATGAAGCTAGTGGGGATTCCCTTCACCTCAACCTTAAGCCTCGGTCCGGGATTACAGCTCGACGTGATCTGTTCTGCCCTATACTGGCACACGACACGTTCCGGATTATTTCTGCCTTATCCCGGAACAAAGTCGTCCTTAAAGAAGAACGAGTCGTGTATCGTTTTTAGCGGCTTAATTCTAGATTAATTGCTTTATTCCGGAATAGGTCTTTTAAAGATTAGGCCAATTATAAGGTAGTATAGCCTAGTTAAGGCCTACTAACGCTATATATATACCGCTAATCGCGAAGCTATTTAAAATAGTTGCGCCATATACTTGATTTTATTTTTATTTTTGGATTTTATTAGTAAATAGTTATTATATATATAACGGGACCAACCCAGTTACAGTAGGAATGTCTCAGTAAAACACTCAACAGATAAATTCCAACGCTTTAACCAAATTCTGCTGAATTCTGCCAGCTTAATCAACTTCTACTAAGTTCTACTAAATTAATTAAATTCTACTAAAGTCCGTTAAAGACCGCGTGCGTATATACACACGCATTAATCACCAAGACCCCTAACTATTTTAATTATATAATTCTCTTGTTATTCCTTTCTCTTCTTTATATAACATCTTATACTCTATAAGAGCTATATACCCTTAAATTTAGATAGAATTTATATTATTCCTTTAAATCTTCCCTAAAGCCTCTTTGCGCCCTTATATTACGTTATATTAAAATAACTATTATTAAAATAGCAAATAAACTTAAACCCCCCTTAATAACTATAAGTATTATATCCCTAGTTAGGGAATAGTTAACTATAATATAATAATTCTTTATATACGCCTTAGCTTAACAGCGGACTGCACTAAAAGCTTAATATTAGTAATTAATAGAAGCACTCTATAAAGAACTCCGTAATATTAAGGCAATTATATTATAGACTCTAATAATAACACCTATAAATAAGATTAATATAATAGTAATAGTAGCTTAACCTATATATATAACAAACCTAATACCTATTATAAAATCTAAAAAGCTCCCTAATCCTCTAATATTTAATAAAAACTAAAATAATCTATATCCCTTTATAACTAAGCTCCGTCTTAAACTCTTAATAAACTATAATTAATACCTTACTAAAGCTAGTAAGGTTAGCTATGGAATATCTTATTTAAGTAAGGACGCTATATAAACTATAGATATATTCTTCTATAATAGCACTTTTATTAATTTTAAAATCTTTATCTCTCTGCTAGAATAAATATATAATAACGCTAGCTATAAATATATAGCTGTTACTAAATTTAAAAACTTATAATAATGGAACCAAGACTTTACCAGCTTTTTTTGGAATTTTTAGGTCTTATTAGCGAACTAGATTAGAATAAAGCCGCTAAAGTCGCTGCCCTTTAATAAGCTATTTTAGATAAGATTAGAGCCTAGTTAGTAGGTAGGGAACTACTAAAAGACCTATTTAAATTTGCTATAATATATTAACGAATTAATAAGGACTTTTAATATAATAAATAAACTCATTCTCTAAAGCCAACTATACCTTATATTTAAAACTTTATAAAACCGGTATATATCCTAAAGCGCGATCCTTCTCTAAAACCTAAAAGCCCTATATATAACCCTATAGACCTTAACATTACTTAATTCTATATACCCTTAGGAACTAATAAATAAAGAACCTAAGCCGTAAATAGAGAATGCTTTAGATGCGGTAAAAAAGAATATATTTAAAGGCATTATCAAACTTACCCTTTTAAAAAGGTCCGCCGTAGTTTCTCCTAATCCTTAAATCGTACCTATTTTACGAATTGTACCTATTCTATAAATTATACTCGGACGCTATAAAGCATCTTACCCTTAGTTAACTTAGAAAACAAATTATTCTAAAGCTAAATTACGCCTTAAGATAAAAGGTGGAAAAGTATAAGTGTCTAGGCTTTTTTAGCGCTAATATATAACATAACTCCCTTAATATACTTAGTAAAGTTTAAATACTTAGAAAATAGAAAGAAGTATAAATCCTAATAAATAGCGGAGCCACTAGTATAGGCTTTATTAATATAAACTATATAAAAACTTAACGCCTAAATTTAAAGAAACTTAATAAGCCCTAAGGCCTATAAGGCTTTAATAGTAAACCCTTAGTATATAGCGAACTAACGTACTATACTCTAGTAAAAATATAGATAGGTAAATACCTTAAATATATTTCCTTATTATAACACCCTTAAAGTAATATAAAGTTATACTTAGATATAGATAGCTAAAGCAACACAACCCCTTAATTAGTTGGGTTAAAGAAATACTAAAGTTCTATATAACTTACTACTAAAGTTATTACTTAAAAAACTATTTACCCTATAAACGTGCGTATAACTATTTAAGTTTAATATAACGTCTTAGCTACCCAGACGAGACAGCCACCCACCCGAGACAGTGTATGGGCCTCCTAGGAAAATTAAAATTAATTTGACCTTAAAATCAACCCCAAAATCAACCCAAATCTACCCAAATCTACCCTATTATATAAATACACTGTAATCTATTGGTAGTTCCTTCCAAACCTTCTTTGTAAAGGTAATAACCCCCCATAATGCAGCCTTCCTTTCCTTTACCCTCTTCTCTTCCTGCTCCTTTTAAAGCTTTTCCTCGTTCTTCTTTTGTACCTCTACTACTAATAAAACTCGTACCTTCCTATAAGCGGCCTTTGTCTTACTAATACGCTCCTTCTTCTATCTTTTAAGAAGCTCCTAATTTGTTTGCTTAAGGATTATATTATCAGCAACCGTACTTAATATAAACTGCCGAATATTATATACAACTTAAGAACGTAGGGGTGATGCACCTTATAAGAGCTGCCCAAATATTTTAGTAAGTCTCTCCTCTACGGAAGGAGACACGGGTATATTAAATTAGTAGCTATTCTTGTCTGTAAAGCTTATACAGAAAGGAGTTATTAGCCAAATCTTTTTTAAAATAACCAAAGGATTAAACGGTAGAAGGCCAGTTACCCGCCATACACTTGCTATATTAGTTAATAATATAGCTTTATATCGTGCAGCTTGGTAATACTTAAGGAACTTAGGCTTAGTAATATTAACAGCTCCATAGAAGGCAAAGTCATAGAGGTGCTTTTAATAGGCTTTTATTAAGGGGCTGAATATACCAATATCTAGGGGCTAAAGCAGGTGTGTTAAATAAGGTGGTAGACAGAAAGGGATAATCTTATAAGCCTCGCAATACTTAACAAACTGCATTAACACGTGGCTCTCGTGTCCGTTAAAAATTAATAAGCGGTAGATTCCTTAAAGGCGTGACTCTATATATTGGTTAAAGTGTTTTAACTAATTAACTGCGATGTCCGAATTTGTCCACCCTAAATTACTTACTTAAATTACTGTCTCGTAATTAAGTCCAGGTGATATCCAAGATTATTACATTTGCTTCCCCTAAAAGATAAAGTAGAGAGGCAATCAATATTAACTTCCTAATATGCACTTAATAACAGACACCCAATTGCGATTGCCTGGCTCTGTAATAAAGGCTTAAGCCTCCAATTAAGGAATAAGTACCTTAACCTTATCACCTAACCCCATTGCAATTCCTTTCTTATCTATATTGTATTAGTCGCCTAGGGGAATTGCGTACTTGGTAATAGTAGCTTTATAGAGATTAAACCACTCTTTAATAATCTCTAGATCCTTAGTATCCTTTCGCTTTTAATTAAGGCCTTGGGCGAATCGAACTTTAAGCTCTAGGTGTTGGGTAAGAAAGTTTTTATACCAGTATTGGCTAAGCTCTAGAGGACGCTTTTTTACAGCAAGGATACTTTTGGCTATAGATTTAAGGTGTTAAATTTAAGGTGGCCAACCCCAGGCTCCCATTATATTGATCTATTTGACTAGTGAGTCCTCCTTAATCACTGAGAGCTTTTAAAGCTTTTAGTAATACTCCTTGCTTAATTGGCGGCCGTTGCGATAATGGTAAACAGAAGAGGGCGATAAACCGTATATTCGGGTAAGCAAACGGCCAGATTGATTAGGATTGGCTTCCAATAATTAAAGAATAATTTGCATTTGATCTTCTTGGTCAAGCAATAGCAATTGAGGGGTAGTAGAAGACATAGTGGTGGTGTAGTAGAGGAGTATTTTGATGTTTTGATTTTGATTTTCCTAGGAGGCCCGTACACTGTCTCGGGTGGGTGGCTGTCTCGTCTAGGTGGCTAAGACGTTAATATAAATTGCCTTTACTATAAACCTTAAGCTAATATAATAATTTTATAACTACTAATTATGGTAAAGAATGCGAAGATATTTTGTGAAACCCTTTTAAATTTTATATAATATAGGCTAACCCTTTATTTTATTAGTAAAAAGATAAGATTATAAAATCTTTACTATAACTATAGAAGGTATTAAAAAAGTACTAGAACTAAAATAATATACTAATCCTTAACTTTTTATACCTAAAAAGTACTATAATTTAATTAATAAGTTTAAAAAATAATTTATAAACCAACTAGCCCCATACTAAAATAAGTATAATTTTAAGATAGAACTTAAGCCTAGTATAATACTAAAGTTTAGTCCACTATATAGTATATTATAAAAGAACTACTTATAATATAATAATACCTTAATAAGTATCTAGAAAAGGATTTATTTGCCCTAGTTAATCTCTATTTACCTTACCCATACTATTTATTAAAAATCTAGGAGAAGGCTTCAGATTTTATATTAATTATTAAGCTCTAAACATAATTATAATTTAAAACTAATATCTATTTCCCACTCCTTAAACCACTCTAAAAGGTCCAAACAGCTTACCTCCAGAGCATAACAGGCGGGTATAAGCGAACGGCCACAGCACTGCTTGAGAAGGAAGCTAATATCCCCCCCCTATAATTATATATTGAAGCCGCTGCAATGTACAGGGTGCAAAAGGAGCGCAACTCTAGTGTTATAAAGTATATTAAGTCACGCCTAAACAAACTATGGAGGGACCCTAGGGTGCCCCATAGGAGAGCTAACCAACAACCCTAAAGTAGGGAAGACATATTAAAGAAACAGGTAGAAAAAATAGAAGAAGAATGGTGCCATGTTAGGGCCCAGGCCTATATAGAGAAGGAAGGGAGACGTATAAAAGACCAGTAAAGACAATAGCAAGAGAGAGAAAGGAGCTAAAGTAGAGCACAAAAGAGTACTAGGAAACCATCTACCGTAATACAATACTGGTTAGACTAATACTAGAAAGGCGTATAGGAGTTAAAGGTATAGAGGCTATTTTAGGCAAGAGAAACCTAGGCCGCAGTATAGTTAATACTATAGGGGGTAAATACCTAAGGGCTCTAAGAAGGCCTAACAAAGGCAGAAAATATAATGGCAACACTCCTAAGAACAGGAATAATAGGACTAAAAGACTAGCTTTACTGGGTAGGTGTCCTAGTAGGTAGCCTAAGATGTAAATATGGCTGGCTAAGACAGATACTAAAACATATAATACTATTATGCCCCTTACGCACTAACTAAGAAGCAATGCTCTTAGTAGCTAGCATAGAGAACTATAATATACTACTCTTAACATAAAAAGGTCTCAAGGCGGTTACCTAGTGGCTTATTAGCTAAAATGTACTAGACCAGTTTTAGGTCGCAAAGGAAATAGTAATAAAGGCAAAGGGGTAAGCACTAGGCGCCCCCTAATAACTCTATAGTAGTAGAGTTAAGTTTGCGATACTAGCGCGTCCGTAGGCTTATTATAGCAGTAGTGGTTCCCAAGGAGGTCAAAAAGTAAGGTAGTAGAGCACTATAGGTGACTCGTAGGCGCCTTGTAGGCGCTGTGTAGGCAAGTCCTAAAAGGCGGGGAGATGGATCACGGGGTTTTCTCATATAGAGTTTTCTCCCCATATATATATAAGGAGTAGTCCGTGTGGGCCTAGTAGGGATCTGAATCGGATGTTAAGTAATGAATTATTATATAATATCTAATTCCCTTAATTTAAAAGACGCTTAACTATTTAGTAAAGGTATAGTACTTTATAAAGCTTAATATAGTTACTACTTTTAATAAAATTTATATATATAAAGGAAATAAGAAGTATATAGCTTTTTATATATAATAGGGACTTTTTAAATACCTAGTAATGCTATTTAGTATAAAGAACGGTCCTAGTACGTTTTAATAATATATTAATAATACGCTTTATAAATTCCTTAATATATTTATTACTGTATATATTAACAATATTTTAATCTACTTATCCTTACTTTCTAAACATTAGAAATATATTAAAATAGTCTTTAAATACTTATAAAATGCGGGCTTATAATATAATATTAAGAAATATAAGTTTTATATATCTAAGGTTATATACCTAGGCTTAATTATATCCTATAATAGAATTAAAACAGACTTATCTAATTATATGCTAAGGGGAATATTATCGCAATATAATAAGAATGGCGAACTATACCTTATAGCCTCTCTCTTTTAGAAACTTACCTTTACTAAATTAAACTATAAGATATATAATAAGGAACTACTTATAATTATTAAATACTTTAAATAATAGCGTTCTAAGCTTAAAGGATTATTATTCCTAATATATATATTAACGGACTATAAGAACCTATAGTACTTTATAACTATAAAGTAGTTAATATAATACTAGATTTACTAGGCTAAATACCTTTTACAATTTAACTTTAAAATTATATACTAACTAGGTAAACTTAATTAAAAGCCTAATATATTAATATAATAATTATAGGACTTGTCTATAAACGCTTTAGATAAATAGATTATAAATTAATTATAGATCTTACTGTCCTTTAAACGTTTTAAAAAACTATATCCTATATTGCTAAATATAGAACTTAATAGAAATAAATTAAAAATTAATAAATAGGAAATAAAAATTAATAAGCTAATAAAATATAAATATAAGAATAATATATAGATAATAGATATAATAAAAGCAATTTAAATAGAAAAATAATGGTATAAGAATATTATACTTACTAAATATAAAATATAAAATAATTAATTATACTATTAATAAAAGATAGTAGTTCTAAATTTCAAACCTTTATAATTTAAGATACTTAAGTTTATATATAACTCCCCTATAGTAGGGCACTATAGATATATAAAGACCTATAAGATTATTTAATAAGTATACTACTGGCCTATAATATATAACTATATATAAAAATATGTTTAAGTATATAGGATATATGTGCGTAGAAAGACCTCTTATATAAAGAAGTAAGAAGTACTTTAACTACTACTAATTCTAATATAAAGATAGCGCAATATCTTAATTAACTTTATAATTAACTTGCCTAGCAGTAATAGGTTTATAAATATTATAGTAATTATTAACCATTTTATAAAAATGCGATATATAATCCCTATAGACTTAATTAATATAATATTAGTAGCCAAATGTTTTATTAAATATATCTTTAAGCTATATAGACTTCCTAATTTAATAATATCCAACTATAGAAGCTAGTTTGTTTTAGATTTTTAGTAAGCTCTATATAAATAATTAAATAATTAAATATAACTCTTAACTGCATTTTATCTAGAGATAAATAGTTAAACTAAAATTATAAACGCAATTATAGAATAATATTTATAAATATACTGCTCCTACCTATAAGATAACTAGGAGAAATAGCTGCCTTTAGCTAAGATTACTATAAATAATATAATAAACTTATTAATAGGCGTGACGCTGTTTTATGCGACCTATAGATAAGACCCTTAACTTAGACTTAAATTATAACCTAAAATTAATATAATAGGACCCATAATTAAACAAATCTAGTTAATTAATATATATAACTTTACTAATTAAATAAAGTAGTTAACGGAACTATTATTGTCGGAATATATGGACAGAAGTTACGTGGTTACGTGTCGTCGACGTGTCGTCGTCGTGTCTTTAATTAGTCATCCTTATGGTGACTAATTAGCCCCCTACTTAGGCACCGCGATCCTTACGATCCTCTGCTTTCTGTACCTATTAGACAAGAATTAAACCATCAGTTAATAGGCCAATTAAGTGCACTTAGGTGTTACCGACATTGATTAATGGTCAACCTTACCGGTTGGCTATAGAGCAATAAGGTTCACTGCCGCCCTAGCAGCTTCGATCGAAAGCAGCATTCCAGTACCTAGCAGTAAAACCAGCACCTAGCAGTTCCGGCAGCACCCAACCCCAGCAGCTTAGAATATACGACAAATACGCAACGCACAAGATATTCTACAGCAGCAAACCAATACCCAGTACGCGTTTTAGCATATAAATCAATACCCAACAGCCCCGTGCAGTACTCCAGCCTTACAGCAACCCAGCAGCGTCAGCGGCACCCAATACCCAATAATCCAGCAGCCTTGGCAGCATCCCATAATCTAGCAGCAATCGCAGCATCTAATACCTAAATACCTAGTAGCTCTAGCAGCAACCCAGCAACCTAGCAGTATTAGCAGTATCTAAATACCCAGCTTCCTACCGGGTAAGCAATTAGCTCCAGAAGAGCACCCTATTTAAGCTCAACACCCTACTACGTCGAAATCACGTCAATAGCGCGCCTATAACGCCAGCGCGCTCCCCATCCTCTTCCCTCTCGAATCTGCTGGCGCCTGCGGCAGCTACAATCCCTCAATAGTGGCGTAAAGAAAGAGTTGCCAGTGTTGGAATATATGGACAAAGGTTACGTGGTCACGTGTCTCCTATAACGCCAATGTGCTCCCCTCTGCCCTCTCGAATCGGCCGGCGCCTTGCGGCAGCTACGAACCCTCAATACTGGCACTGTACTGCCACATACCATCGACAAACTAATAGCGCCGCTATGCCTGCTATTACGATACTGATCGCGCCAGTACGCCTGCGATCCATTGACCTACGATAGCGCTGATATGCCTACTATCTATCGACCAGCTGATAGACCGAGCTCTAAACGCTTAACCTGCTATCTACTATCTAACGCTAGCACCGTACTGCTACCCCAAATAGACAACGGCTGTGCCACTACGCCTACAGTCCATTGACCAAACGATCGCGCCGTTACGCCTGCGATCCACCGACTAAACGATAGCGCCGATATG
>Ga0307507_10002820_pt1 | contig 35254 bp, 52 predicted proteins | sample 7_EM_MG_FD_207223 | JGI IMG/M metagenome (GOLD analysis project Ga0307507, IMG submission 207223) | Populus trichocarpa ectomycorrhiza microbial communities from riparian zone in the Pacific Northwest, United States - 7_EM | ecosystem: Host-associated > Plants > Roots > Unclassified | place...
CGTCTGATTGAATCAGACAAAAGGCCCATCATAAGCCCAAATAAGGCAGAATAAGGTCCAAGCCCAGAAATCAGCCGCGATCAGGCGCTTAAGCCCGATCAGACGAAGTGTCATTTTCCTGATGGGCCCCTCTATCTGGGTCGACTTTCTCCTATAGAAGGCAGCGCAGAGCTGTGGATCACGTCGTGGAAGATGACCCTTTTAACTCGCAACGTGCTTTCCTAGTGTGTCGGCCAGCAGTTTGCCTTTCGGCATTCCGCTACGAGTACCACTATTGTCCAGAGCAACGAGTTCTGCACGGCGAGTGACCACATTTATAGGCCAACCAGGGCAGAGCCATGCTACAGGGGTGTGAAAATATTGTTGTGGGATGTCGGAATCGGGGAGGATAATGCTAACGGAAAGCATGGAATTTTCTTTTAAGTTCGCCATGGCGTGGTGATCGTGTGGGAGAACTTACAGAGAGGATGCGCCGCCTATGTCGTTGCACATGTGCACTTATACGAAGAGTTGTTCCGAGGTAATACGATACAGACAGATATGAAGCAAGGTGTGCGTATGATCGTGACTCGGGAGATCTATTTTTAGGCCAAGATATTGGATGAGGGTGAATGACTTCCTCCATGCTCCCGAATGGGGATTACATCGTAATCACCAATCAGCGTACGTTCCTTCGCGATCTTTGTTGCGGGGGGGAACTGGTTCTGATGGGATTGTGTAGATGGCGTTGGGCATATGCGTTGATTTGTGACTTCCATGCTGTTAAGAGCGTAATACGATCCAGTGTCATCTACTTATCTACCATTACACAAAAACTTCCCAATCACATATCAATCACCTCCCCTGGAACACTCATAATCTCATCCATAGCATCACGTCTGCACAACATACTCAAACTTCACCTCCTCCTCCCCTTGCCCACCGCAAGACTATGCGCAGTTCTACATGCATTCTTAACTGCCTTCCGTTAATATTCCTCCTCGCCAGTTCCTTGATCTGCTCGGGGGTCCTGGCGTCTGACGCATTGATCTTGGCGATGAACGCGGCCCAGACTTGTTCCTTTGATTACTAGGGGAGCTGCTGGAAGTGCAGGGCGACATGGATGCGAGAGTGGAAGGCTTCGTTAAAGACCTTGACTCGATTGTTGGTGAGGAGAAGCAAAAAAAGGAGGAAGAGGGCGCTCGCTTACAATACGGCGACCATGGCGTTCCGCACGAGGTCGTGTAGGGATCGTTGTTCGAGGACGTCGGCCTCGTCGATCAAGACAATGGCCTTCCACGCCGTCGCAGCGTCAAACACCCTCTCGAGCGCCACGTAGAACTCGGACGCCTTCGTCCCCAAATCGTGTCCCCCAATGACATAAAGGGGCCTCTTGACATGCTCGCTCCTCGCCTCTGCCGAGAACGTTTTGCCCACCCCGAGCGGGTCAAACAGGATCACGACAAGCCCGTGCCCCTTTCCTTCGATGAAGCCGTCGAATCCGATTTCGCGGTGGTGCGACTCGACGAGGGATTGGAGGAGGTTCTTCCTGTCGGCCGGAAAGGACGAGGTTGGCGAATGTATCTTTGTTCCAGTCTACGCCTTCAATCTTCTCGATGTTGAATTCCATTCATTGCCATTTATTTTTGCGTTTCCCTAAAAGTGCACACATGAGGGTCAGGTACTGCTCGGAGGGGGAGGGGAAGGAACGTACACCAGACTATATAGCTCAAGCTAAACCCATACGCAACTGTAGGCGTGAGGATCAACTCCTCTTCTGTGAGCTCTACATCAGCTGTATTGCCCTTGATCATGTTGTGAGCGAATTGGGTTGACGTTGATGGGAAGGGGCGGTTTTGGTGGGGTGATCTAATTAGGGTTGGCCGTATGAGTAGACTGGGGGCTGGAAGCGGGCGTTCGCTTCGTCCGTGTTGGCCTTGAGTGAGATGGGGACTGGGAACTGGTAGTTTGCGTTCAGGCGACGGAAGGTGGCTACATATGAGAATAGTTAGGCTTAGTCCTGCATAATCAACAATGATGTCAATCATAATCCTGCCACCCGCTGTGTATTCCGACATGCACGATCGCATCCCCACCCTCTCTCCGCTTTCCAGTCCCTGTTTCCGCAAGCAGTAAGCTCGACTGCATGCGTGAACTTCAGTACTACCATATCTACATGGATTTCGGCACTTGGAAGTTGGCTTTCCCTTGTTTCCGGCACACACCCTTCTCCTTTTAATTCTTTGCTGTTAACCTTGCGACAGCCTCGATTTCTCATTAACTTTTGTGAGGGTAGTATCCAACTATGCAGGCCCCTTCTTCCTAAAGTAAGTATGCCTAGTACTACTCTTATCCTTCCTTCCCTGATAATATACCCAAGACGAATCCTCGACGGAATCGATTTGGAATACCCTACTCCAGAAAGCCAAACTCAAGCGTACATCTGCGCCTTTTTGGCGTTTACGTGCGCACTACTCAAGGCCAAGGTCGATGTGCAGCACGTCTCGTATGGATGACGCGCGTCCACGAGGATTAGATCTGAGCTTATGGCGGCGATATACCAATAAGGAGGAGAAGGACAAGGACAAAGATAAAACGACGACGGATGACAACGGGAAACGAAAACGTGTGTATCCACCCGTTTTGTATGTGCGGGGCAGTGCTGATGGTAGATCTAGGCAAGACTAAAGCTGAGAAAAAGCAAGAAAAGGAAAAGGCTGCGAAAGCGGATGATCCAAAGGCTGGCGCCGATGTTGGGAAGATTGTTAATCTTACGGCTGGGGATGCTAGTCGCATCAGTAATTCTCTTCTCTCTGTGCCGGCATCGGCTCACGAAATCGAGTCACTAGATCTCACAAACTGTATCAGGATTTGATTTTCTCTATGGAGGTACTTTACTCCCCCTCACCCTCCCCAATTGCTGACTGACAACCAACGTAGCATCATTCGAGATCCTGATCGTTGGTGTGTTCTTGTACCAGTTCGTTCTTACCCTCATCCCTCACCCACGAGAAACTCACTTACACAAAAACACTTGATAGACTCTTAGGCTTGAGCGCATTTGCCGGGTTCATCGTCCTATTGGCGGGATGGCCTCTTAACAGCTTCATCGCGAAACAGAGTATCCGGATCCGAAAAGGCGTGTTGGCTGCGAGGGATAAGCGAATGGGGGTGTTGAATGAGCGCATAGGTGCTGTATATCCATCTCACTCTGTTTCGTCTCATTATCAATGGCTGACGTATGGAGCAGGTCAAGTTCTTTGCATGGGAAGAACGTTGGATGGGAAGAGCGTAGGATGCCTGAGATGAAGTGGATGATCAAGGGTGTGGTGTTTGTCATGCAAGGAGGTGAGTTGACTATTAGTATTGCATTTACGATGGGCTCTCTCATTTCACCTATACGGTACGATCACTGATTGGTTTTGGTTGTAGTCTGTCGCACTTTTTGGGATGGTTAGAAACCCCCTGAACATCATTCCAACATGGATCGACCAAATCCACCAGGTGCGGCAGGCTCCTCTCTTCCGGGATTCATAACACCAAACAAATGATAAAATGATCGAACAGACTGGCGTTGCGCTCAAACGTATCGTGTGCCTCGACGAAGAAGAAGTTACGGATCAAGTATCTTCTTCAAAGAAGTACTTAAACTCAACAGAGCCCCACCTCCCTGGCGGAGAAGATGAGGAGGGATTGAGGCTGGAGAACGCGACTCTCAAGTGGAATGAAGTCGTTGATGTTGAGAAACAGAAGGAATAGGATAAGACGAAGAATGGGGTTCTGAGCCCAAGTGCGTCAAGTGACATTCCAAGCCCAACGTCCTCCGATGACGATGTTGAAACTGCAGCTACTAGCGACATCGAAACCGCCGCCGGCGACTCTGGATCCCTGCTGGCCGGGTTGGAGACCGACCACAAGTTCGAGCTTCGTGATATGACGGCTGAGCGCTGAGCGCTGATGAGTGATCAGCCAATCAGAACGTTCACTTAGCCCCCGTGAGAGTTTTCTAAAAGACCAATGTTGTTTATTATATTAGATCAATATTCAGTTCCAGCTCCACGCTACGACAAGCTAATAGTTCGACCGACCCTTCTATGCCTTTGGCTTCGACCTTGTCGTTGTCCTCTTCGTCCCTTCACTATGAATGCCCTCCAAGACCTTTCAAAAAAGACGTCAATCAACTCTCTTCTCAATCCACAAGGGACTTCCGCGTTTCCCGCTTCCGTTGGCGCGAACCCAGGGCATCATGACAATCAGGGAGTCATCTACGCAACTTCATTCAGCAATGGTTCTTCTTTTCAGCTAAGAGCTGCCAGCTGGGATTCGGTCAACGAAGCCGAACGCAAGGCAGAGAACGGCGCGAACGGTCACCGCCACCTTCATCATCAACATACTTCCTCTACCGACCGAGCGTCTGTTGGCCTAGCAGCACGCGGAATGGTAACGGAGGCATCGCAGCATCATCAAGATACCCACAACGGCATGCCGCACTGCCCTCCCAACAGCATGTATCACCCTGCCGTCTACTCGCACCACCAGCAACAGTCAGAGGTGGCGCCATTGGCCTCACTCCCAGCACAGCCTCGGCCCGTGAATTCTTCTGGGTCAGCGAAACGACCATCTCCAGATAGTGAAGTAACTCCGGCACCAAAAGCAAAACGAACTGCCAAGCCGAAAACAGGTCCAGAAGGTAATCTAGGTTTTTCTCTCCCATAGCAATTGGGTGTTTGACTGGATTGCCTGCCTAACACATTCATTTTAGGCCCTTCAAAGCGTGGTTACAACGCTAAAAAGCGAAATGAAGCTGCACAGATTGCTGCTCAAAATGGTATATCTCCTCGTTGTCCAGTCAGGTGACTAGTTGTTACTTCATAACTGACTTCCCTATGCTCTTTCTTAGCACCATTGTTGCCGACCGTGAAGTACGCACAAGTCGCAAGCAAGAAGGGGAAAGAGAAAGGTTCCGATGGTGAGTTGATTTGTCATCGGTCACACTAAGGTTATTGACGTCCGTGTTTTCTTAATCTGTCCTCGCATCTGCAATGTTGTAGTGCGAATGCAGCTTGTTTCCACTGACGTAGCCCCCAGCGTCTCCCTCCATCCGGAATTACAGTCTGCCCGCTGCATGTCAAACCGTTATCGGAATGAACAGTTTCCGCGTTGTGTTTCGTGCACGAGACGGTGGGCGGGTGATACTTGCCGCTTTCAAGGTATCAGATTTTTTCTCAAGGATTCGGAACGGATTATTGTTGGTATCAGCTTTGTTGAAGCCCAAGAGGCTGATTTACCTACCATGAATTTCCCCACACGGTGGAATGTGCCGTTGAGGGCGGAACATATCAACCGCACGAAGGTAATTCTCTCAATCAACAACTTTAACACTTTACATTCATCTAGGTTCTTTCATAGAGGACTATAGCCAAGGCCCTCTTGCCAACACTACGGCTGGAACGTGAGCACTTGAAGTTGCCTGAGCTGATTCGACGACCACGCGAAACCGAAGTGCGCTCCACATGTGGCATGTTGTTTCCTGAGATTTATTATAATACAATCTGATGCATACTTCTAGACACGTGTATGACATCCATTTTTTCATCATCGTGGCTGTGTCGCCTCTGTGGGCGAGAGGCCTGTGGGGAATGTTTTGCCCAGGTCAACGAACTTACTGCCGATCGGCCCGGAGCAGGGCAAGCAGAAATTGCTGCCCTTGAAGCACGTAGAGAAAAGCATGCACATAGCAATCCGTTCTTCTTGAGCTGCACCCGCCGAAATGAACACCAAGCCAAGGATTTTTCCCCTATGTCTCGTTTCTGCAAGGAGGAACTAGAAGTTGCCATTGATGCTATGGAGAGGCTCTTGATTGAAGTTGATAACGAACATCGACGGGGGACGCTGAACGAGATTAGCTCATCTAAAGAGGATGGTGTCACGGTTCAGAATGGTAGCAGCAATAATCACGAGAATCAGACAAGATCCCCTTCAGACCAGAATCTTTCCGCCGCTCTTGGCCATCTGTCACAGTCGATCCCCTCCGCAAGTTATACCCCTTCTTCTCAATCGGCTGCAATGCATACACCACAACCGCCCAAATACCCTCGAGAACCATCACCTCATACTAATACTCCACCACTCCCTACTCAGTCGCTTCCCATGCAAACACGAGCGATCCACCTAAATGGTGGAGCAGCCCTCCCAACGCAAAGCTCAGCTCCTTCAAGTTCATCTCAACCGCAACCCCTTACGCACAACGCCAAGGATACCCAATCTTCACCTCAACACTTCTCCCCATCATTAGCTCCTCGAGGACTCGCTTCTCCTCCATATATTCCACCTAACCTCCCCGAGTCCATTGCCTCCATCCCGTACCATGAGATCCGCCGATACTCTGACTCAGAATTATCGTCGGTAGGCGCCACAAACAAATTTGCTCGGATATGGGCGTTAGGCGAGCCGCTCTTGGTGACGGATGTTTTGTCGAAGTTTAAAATCCAATGGACCCCAGAATATTTTAATGAGAAACATGGCGACCAAAATTGCCTGATCCTCGAGTGCCAAACGGACGTGAACAAACGGGTGACTGTTGGAGAGTTTTTTAGATTGTTTGGAAGGTATGAAAACAGGACAGAATGTTGGAAATTGAAAGTTCGTGCTTTGGAATTGATAGCTTTTTCACGCTCTTACATTTTTCTATTAGGATTGGCCTCCATCAACAGATTTCAAGTCTACTTTTCCTGAACTATACGCGGACTTTAGCCAAGCCGTTCCCGTTCCCGACTTTGTTCGTCGCGATGGTGTATACAACATTGGATCGCATTTTCCAACCAATACCATTGGGCCTGATCTTGGTGAGTCATCGCAAGACGTAAAAAATACTTCCTCTAATATGTATATGAATTTTTACAGGTCCTAAGATGTACAACTCGATGGCCTCAACTCAAAAAGCAGGAAGCAAAGGCTCCACCCGGCTACATATGGACATGGCAGACGCACTTAACATCATGACATACGCATCGTCTTGCCCTGATGGAACCCCAGGGTGCGCAGCTTGGGACCTCTTTCGGGCCGAAGACAGCGATCGACTGCGCTCGTTCTTGAGGAAACGATTTGGGGGTGGACCAATACAGGATCCAATCCATACTCAGCAGCATTACCTCGATGAAGTCTTGCGCAAGGAGCTATATGATGACTGGGGTGTGAAGAGTTACAGGGTATACCAGCGCCCCGGGGAAGCCGTTTTCATTCCTGCTGGCTGTGCTCACCAGGTTTGTGTTTATTTTTCCAAAAACATTTTTTTAGACTGAACTAATGTTGACTTAGGTATCAAATATGGCCGACTGCGTCAAGGTAGCGATCGACTACGTCAGCCCTGAGAATATTGAACGTTGCGAGAGGTTGACGAAGGAGTTCCGGGAGCAGAATCAAAGCAAGGTGTGGAAGGAAGATGTTTTGCAGCTTCGAACAATGATGTGGTTTGCATGGCTATCGTGCTGCGGTCAAGAGAGGACGGCACCGGATTGAAGTGCGCATTCTTTGCTCTACTTATGCACAACGATGAGAACACGGACAAGTGGAAATGAATTACGAAATCAATGTGAATTATGTAATTATACTGAAACAATGTCCATCAGTTAGCATTTTCGAGAAGACAAGTGGCCAAAGTTGCAATGGCCACGACGACTTCACACAAAGCCGGGTCGCTGAAAGATGGTGTTGGTCTCACGGTGCACATGGCATATTGGAGCGGTTTTCAGAGTCGCGTTCCACAGCACATTGCATGGTGATTCCACGGAGAGCAGCATTGAACCAAGCGCAGAGTATTCGCCAAGGGAATGGCCAGCAAACGCGCAGTCCTTTTGAACGAAGCCCTTCATCCGCATGTCCTCGAAAGCAGCCTTCTCAGTGATGACAAGGGTGATTTGAGCGAACTGGTGGCAAAGAGAAGACCGTTGGAGTGGTTGAACGTGTACTTCGGCGGGTGGGCGCCGATATAAGCGAAGAGAGGAAGCGTTTTGACATGCCCATCCTTGTCAGTGGTGTCGTACGCCATGTGCATGTAACGTTGGCGAATGGCTTGACCTTTAATTTCTCCGAAATGTATTGTCTTCTCTTTTGGGTTGCCCTTGACGATCTCTACAACAGAGAAGCCATAAACTGCAAGTAGATGGGCATCTACGCCTTCCCAAACAGCATACCCATGCCAGGTTCTTGGGAGCCCTGGCCCTTAAAAACGTAAACGGTGGTAGGCTGGGCAACCCCTGTGGTTCCCTGGAGCACCTTCTCGCCACGGCTGTTGCTCGGTTCAACGCTCACAATGATGTTGCCGGTGAGCATGCCAGTGTGGCGGAACTTCACGGCAAGCTTGTGTCCAGGCAAGACTATGCCCACGAAATTAATTTTGTAACTGGAGGACGAAGACATTAGAAGATCGTTGTAATACAGGGAGCTAAACTTACCCAATCACATGGTCTGGGTGGCCCTATGCGCCAACGTTCTCCACATATCGACGAGTGGCAGCACTACCATGAGTGATAGTGGCAGGGGGAGAGACGAAGTCGGTGAAGGATGGGTTGATGTGAATATGATTGATATCTTCGAGTACGGCTCGTTGGTGAAAGGAGCGTTGGCTGCCAGCGTTCGTGAGTAACCATCGTTAGCGAAAGGCACCATGAGACCTTGGGGATCCATGGCGTTGAAGATAGGCGAGGACTGGGTTACCCCGTGAATCATCCTGCTGGTCGTCGTGCTGTTGTTGAAAAACGGAGTGTATATACTTGGACCGGGCGAGTTGGATGGTGACGAAGAGGCAGAAGAGGGTTGTTGAGTATAATTTCGTTAGTGTGCGGGTGGCGGCTGTTGGGGGTTCAGATTTGGGATGTGGAAAGTTAAAGAAAGGCTACGCACTAAGGATCTTCGTTTTATTCCATAGCCCGGCTTTCATACGTGAATCCCAAGAGTCAGAGACGACAGAAGGACTGATGAAGCTTTCGGACCTGGTTGATTGAGCAAGGTCGCAAGAGGAAAGATGCGGAAAGCACATACCAAGGCTGAACCATCCACAAAGGCCGCCCATTCGCAGTCGAGCCATTGGTTGCCATCGACGCAGAAAGTTGTGACCCCATCCCTTCCGGCGAACCGTCTCGTGGTACAGAGGACACCGCTGACGACGAGGGAATGGACTCTACCCAGCTCGCCGGCGAGTTCTCTCCCCCTTGGGCAGCCGGACCTCCTATCCGAACGTGTTTCGTGCTCATGGACCATCGATGTAATTGCCGTGAGTTGCGCCTATTCTGTAACTCCTTCGTTGGATATTCTATGTCCATCTCTTCTAGGACTTGTTCTGAGAGGGTCGGCATCGCGAGGACCGCGACCACGGTAAAGGAAGGAAGAAATGACTTCGATGACCTTCTTGCCCCCGCGGTCAATGCGGCCTTTGACCCAATCTTGCCTTCGTTGGCGTTGATGGTGGAAACGATGCAAGCTTCTGCCTTGCAGACATCTCCAACCTGAAGGGTTTGGCTCCATTGACCATACCGAAGGCATTGGAGAGAGGGACAAGTTTAGGAGATCTCCCCCAAATTGATGCAGGGATGGCTTCATGGCGGGCTGGAAAAGCAAAAAGAAAATTAAAAGATTTGCAAAGAAATGCAATCTGCACGAAGCCACAAGCACAGAAACCAGCGCGCAGCGCAAGTGGGGGCATGATTTTGCCAGGCGTAACGAAAGTCGAAACTGCGGCTTATGTAATCCAGTTCATGCGATGAACGACTAGCTTGGGTGTGCAGTGAGAGTCGATGCTGGGACGAGAGCCTGGTATGGGCGGCCGTACGGCATCAAAGCCAGGAGAGGAGGGGTTCCCTGTGCGAGGAAGGGAACCTGGACATCTTACTGGCAATTGAGAACCTGGAATATCGGTAATCATCGCAAATGTCAGCTGCACCCTCGCATGTGATTGTAGAGGCAGCTGAGGGTGATGTTGGAGAGATGGAGTGATAGTGGCACAGGGAATGAAGAGACCCCTTCCTTCTAGTCATCGTCAGAGTCCGAATCGTCATCATCTCTTGCGTAGTTCAACTCTTCGACTGTCCGTCCTCGCTGTCTGATTTCGACTGTTGGTGTTGCTGTAGTTCGGTGCTTGAGCTCCCACTGCTTCTCGACAACTTATCTTCTGCGTCGTCATCACCGTTGCCCTCCCTCAACCCATTCGCCAAATCCTGAAGAAGGGACAGCCCCATCCCGACCTCCCCATCCTATAAAGCTAGAAACACACGGTGAGACTCTTCGTGCAATGTGGAATAGGTGCTTTCCGGGAAAGTGGGCGGAGGTTGGCTGGCTGGCGGAGATGAGGGCAGCGAGAGAGATTGATACACAGGTATGTTAGCCGGCGGTGGCGATAGTGGGGATCGTTTGGTGATCTGTAGCGGTGTAACGTTGACATCAGGTAAATTCAGGGGATTTTCTTGGTAGGGGAACTGATAGCTAATATTAAGCGCTTGAGGGCGTAGATGACGTCGAGAGGCAGGACAGTTTTCCTGCAGTATACCTTGAAAGCAGCGATGATAAATATAAATAGGAGGACAAGGCCACTCACCGCTTGGCTTGCTCATTGTAGGTGACGGAATCCCGGATAATGATCTCAAGGAAGATCTTGAGAACACCACAGGTTTCTTCGTAGATGAGGCCAGAGATACGCTTCATAGCGCCACAACGAGCAAGACGACGGATAGCGGGCTTCCTGATACCTGGGCAATATACAGGGCGTAAGTGGGGTTGTATGGAAGGACATGGTAGCATTGACGCACCTTGGATGTTGTAGCAAAGAATCTTGCGATGACATTTGGCATCACCTTCGCTGAGACCTACTAGTAGGCAAGAACGTGTTAATAGCTGAATACCATTTACCTCGCATGTTGGGCTCACCTTGTTGCCTTTCCGCGTCCAGACATGTTTTGTGCGTGTTAAAGTGTTATTGGGGATGTGAAGGTCGGTGTCGGTGGCAGTGGCGAGGACTGGCGCTGAGCGCTGAAGGTTGGCGGAGATGATGGTAGTGAGGAAGGCAGTCGTTTATTGATCGTAATTATCCTTGTCTGTTAGCTGTATGATGTGTAGGAAATTGGCGCCAACTAGGAGGAATGTTGTGTTTCTCCTCGCAGAGTACTTATCACAAGGCTACTGTCCTTCTAGTACAAAGAAAACTTGCAAGTTGTATAGAGATATCGAGTCCACGCATTGAAGAATCAAGTCGTGGAGAACCAGTGGGTCTGATCCCTGAAGCTTGACAATTGGTGCATGGCGACGTAAGTTCTACCATTCTTCATTCCTTCAAGTTCTTTTTTGCAGTGGAAAGGTTTTCCTATTTAAATGAAAGGTATCTTGCAGGGAATGAGGGAAATCGGTTGACACAGCACACCACAATACAGAGCAAGGGCAGAACTAATAAAAGCTAATAGGGTATCTGGCAAACATACGATCCTGCGGAAACAAAGCAACCAGTCGAGCCAAGTGGGATTAATGATATCACCAAAAGAACAGCTTGCGTAAGACCACAACATTCGGTTGATTGTTTAACGAAGACCTTGGGGGACCGTTGTTGAGGTTAAAATCGGCTGAACCAATCCTAGCCTTCTGCATCTGTAAAACAATAAACGATCAGGAGTTGGGCGTGTGCCAGAGGGGGGGGAGGACGTCACCTCGAGACTCATCACAGGCCGCTTCACAAAGAGTTTGGCGATATTTGGACGATCAGGAAATGAAGGCGTGTTTTTACACCGGCCTTGGAATTCCGCAATCATGGTGATGAACCTTCCCATCATGTCAAACTTTCCCCAGTGTATCTTGGTGGGGTCGGAAGGGTTCACATCCTCGTTGCCTTCATGAGCTCGGATGAGGTCTGACATATGAACCTCCCTAAAGGGGTTGAATTAGTAGTGCCAGTCAAGAGGAATGAAGCGAACCGACAATGCAGGAATACAGGCCCCTTTGGTGTTTCGCAGAGTGAGTCGATACGCACGATGTGCACGTATCTGCTGAAGAAGGACATCCCATGATTGAAGATTCTCGGCTTGTTTTGGTGACTTGGCTTTGAACTGTTCCATCGTTTCGTCATCTGAAAACGTGGCAATGTTGATGCCAGCAACGAATGCTCGCAATGCCGAAAAGTTGTTCAGGTCCCGGAGACATTGGGCAATCTCAACAAATTTCTCGATTTGACGCGCTCGTGATTTGGGTCGGTCATGACACAAAATAAGAGATACCACCCTATAAGAATATTGTTAAGAGGACACTGAGAGCAGATAGGTAGCCAAATTGAGCGAACTCACCAGTCCCCTAGATGATTAGAGATGATATTAAAAGCCGTAATGGGTTCAGAATCGGGTTTTCGACCTGAGACAAAACTATAGAAGAGCCAATGACGTGGCTAAGCATGAAAATAAGCCAACAATGGTCAGTAAATGTCCGACCAGGACAAACCTTAATTTCCAAGAATCGCTCTACACCCTGCCTTGTGATCTCCTGTGCAATTTCGTCCGTGTCCGAGTTCATGACATCTTGAGCCAGCTTGACCAAGTCTTTGATCTGCTGTTTCGGAGACGGATCTACTGAATCGGTCTGGTTACTATTCAAAGTTGGGCCAGGATTATAGAGCAACATTGGTAAAGGAAGGCTTGATTTGCGTTCCCGTGAAGACGTTATTGGGGGAGAGACAGGATCAAACTGCGGAGGACCATCCGATGTAGAATCCAAGTTGGGTTCAGGTAGGCCAACTTCAATGGAACTATATCCATCACCTCTCACATGGTCTTCTTTTAACGCCCAGGCAGCATCTTGGTCGGAATAGGAAGATGCCAGATCAACAAACGAAAGAAATTCTGAGCCGTAATGAAGGAGGTGGGTCTTGGATGAAATAAAGTGTACCAAAGGTTTCAGGGCCCCTTCGACGCCTTTCACTGCAAAGTCACTTGGGTATTGTTGAACCCAGACATCCAATAAACGACATATGCTAGATTCACGTCAATAAAAAGGAAGGGTTGGAAGTAAAAAGAACAAACCGCATTTGGGCGAAGCATGCGAACATTGGATCACCACAAGGTTCGTCCAGCTGACGTATTCGTTTGTGCATTGCGATCAGCACGCTGCGAGGTGCCGCAAATCTTCGATAAATGAGAAGGAAGTGATTAATGAATGTTGGATCTCGATCGTTTGTGAGTAAGATCTTAAATATCCAAGATTCAAAGCAAACATACCATCTCCACTGACAGCCAAATATAAAAGCTTGTCAAGCAGTTCATGCAATGTGGCCCACTGCGCTGGTCGTCTATTTGATGAATGACCGTTAAGGACGTTTGCTGACAAGTAATCAATAAACTTACAGATCCCTCTCGCTTACTTGGTTCTTGTCATCAGTTGAGTTTTGGGCATCGGCAGAAGAGCCAACCACAGTTTCAGCCTTAGATGACGAGTCAGAACTCAACGTATGAAGTAGAGATTTCTCAGACTTGGCCACCAGGATTTCCGTGCGGTCATTGTTTACCATGATGTCGGTAACTTGCAATGGTTTTGCAATGTGTATCGGAGAGGAAGGGGCAATTGAATGCCGTGAAGACGTTTCCGGCAGCCCACCAGCGACAGCCCGACGAAAAGGGGGTGGGTCAGTGGCTTGTCGAAGGGACTGCAGTGGAATAACAGATTGAAGAGGCGGTCTATTCTCATGAGGCCTCGAACCGCTTGGTGCAGTCGCACCTCGATTCAGGAGACGGCTTGGTGTTTGAGAGCGAGAGGGAAGTGGCAGCTTGCCGCCGCGAATCACAGGTCGTTGAGATCCTTGACCCTTTAGGGACGCATGTCGATAGCACTCAAGCAATGGGCTGGATGGTTTATGTCGTTCAGTATCGCTATCGATGAGAGACGACGGCTGATATCCATCACGCTCAGAGGCGGAACTCTTGGCTGAGAGAGACTTTTGAAGAGCCTGTGGAGGGGCAACGAGGACAGAAGTTGGATGAGTTGGTGAAGTGTTCACCGTGGCAAAAGAGGGTGTAGGGGATTGGAGAACTGTGGAGGATATCGAGTTTGAGGTTGTCTCTGGCAGAACAAGTGAGTGAAAGACAGGCATCAGGAAAACTGGGGTTTTTAAATCGAGCACAATTAGCGTAAATTATCAACGGTCATGGATAGTTGTTGCCGATCCATGACAGTCTCTAGCACGTACTAGGGCGTTTCGGCTTTTTCCGTGCATCGGTCTCTGCCTAATCGCCCACGCCAAACCACCCGTTCTGTCGACGGGATTAAAGTCTCCTGTAGATTCTCCATCCGACTCTTCGATATCCGCCTACAGACGACGTGTCCAGAATAACCCATTCCAACTCTCTCACTATTCCCGATTCCTCATCAAGTTCAGGACTCAAAACCATTGTTCAATCATCAAGCAGGACGGATGAGGAAAACCAACTCAACTCTGGCATGAGCTTCTCCTCGTCCTCAACTGCTTCCGACTCCGCGTTAAACACCCCTGCAGCGCCAATATTAGCTATTAGCTCCCCTACCAAGAAAATCCCGGTTCCGCTGAATATACATGATGCCAACATTATGCCGCTACGGATCACCAAGCGATCCCCACTGTCGCCACCACCATCACCGCCGGCCAACAGGCCTGTTTATCAATCTCTCTCGCCCTCCTCATCTCCGCCAGCCAGCCTACCTCCACATCAACCGTTGTCTCCCCTGTCGTCATCGGCTTTCCCGGATAGCTCCTATTCAGTGTTGCGTGAGGAATCTGACCGCGTGTCTCTGGCCTTGTCGGATGGGGAGGTGGGGATTGGGTTGTCTCTTCTTCAGGATTTGGCGAATGAGTTGAGGGAGGGCAATGGTGATGAGGATGAGGAAGATAAGTGGTTGAGAAGCAGTGTGAGCCCAAGCGTCAAACTGCAGTGATGCCAACAGTCGAAATCAGACAGCGAGGACGGGACAATTTAAGGGTTGAACTACGCAAGAGACGACCATTCAGACTCTGATGAGGAGGCGCACAAACAAGTAGTCTCTTCATTCTCTGCGCCACCTACGTCGTTATCGCCCTCTTCACCTTCATTCACCTCCATTTCTCCAACATCACCCACATTCTCAAGTGTTCGGCGGCCTTCGTTGGCGCCCTCAGCTGCCTCTACAGGCTCAGGTGCTGCTGATATCTACGATGATTACCGATATTCCAGGTTATCAATAGCCAGGAAAATGTCTAGGTTCTCTTCCTCACACGGGCACCCCTCCTCTTCCGGCTTTGATGCCGAACGACCGCCCATACCAGACTCTCGTCCCAGCATCGATTCTCGACCCAGTATCGACTCGCAACGCGGAAGGGGGATAATAGCAGATAGGAAGACGTCTGTTGACTCGCAGGCACCGTGTTCACCCAAGCTAGTCGTTCGTCGTCCCTAGCAAAGGAAATCCCCACAAACGTCTCTTCATCCACCAACAACACCTCACCCTCGTTGACCACCAGCCCAACTCAAAATCACAAACCTGCTCCACTCAACCTTTTACCACCCGAAAACTCGCCATTATTGCATAAAAATTGGAATTTTTCCTCGCCTACCCCAGGCGTAACGGCTACCACTGCAACGTCTTCTGCTGCACTGTACACTCCACATCCTGGGACGGTGAACGCTGGTGGTTTGGGTATAATGGGGCTCGCTAATCCTGGATCTCCTACAACAACCGGTGGCATGGCAAGTGCCATGAGGCAGAGGAGAGGATCGATGCTGAGCTTCGGTTGCCTTTGGTCTCACCCGTTACCTCATCTTTTCCGCAGGACCAGCAGCTCCCGAGTGTAGGCGAAGCATGGGGAGTAGCATTGTTTTTGATGACGATGAGGAGCTTCCATCGCAGATATTGGAGGGGGGCAGTATCGTGATACAAAACAGCCCCAGCTCAAGTCCGGAGCCGGGCTTGATGCTTCAGAGCAGGTTGGCTCCACTGGTCATCGCGAATCGGATGCCGAGTCCTGCGTTCGTTGAAGAAGAAGAGAAGCGGAAGGGAGAGCAGGTGGACATTGAAGAGGAAGAAGAGAATAAGGACACATTTGACGCACACCCCCCTCCTAGTCCATTAGTCCCCTCTAAACCACCTACATCACAACCAGGATCATCCCCCTCACCCACCGCTGCCTCTACCTCTCAATCCCAACCATCCAGTACTCCCTCCACTGCTCCTCCACCTCACATTCGGACCTCCCTTAGCGATCTACGTGAAGGCGGGATTCAAATCCCAGGAACGAACCAACGTCGCTCCCTCTTCCTCCCTCACCCAAACGCACCCAAACCACCTCCCGAAGCTTCCTCCTCTCCAGGACCAATGTTCACCGCAGCTCAACAACCTCAGCCCCAACAGGCTCCGCAAACTCGCGCACAAAGCGCCGCAAGGCCGACTTCTATCGGGGTAATCAAGATGGCTTTGTCCTCCATCCCCCAGCCAGGACCTCCTGTTCCTGCATTGGTTAGAGGACAGGGACAGAGGTTTGGTGATGAGAGGACCGGCGATATATGGACGTACAGAAGGTGATCTTGCTAGCTGTGCTGATTGTGTGGAGCGTTGAGCCTCCAGCGCCTTCAAATGGGTTAGGACAGAGGGTGATGCAGGGTATGAGGAGACCTGTGACCGCTCCTACCGATGGGCCGATAAACGCTCTATCTGTTACACAATCAGGCGCATCTGGAGCTCCTTCTGGGGAAGGAGGTCAGGGAGAGTCAGGGCTACAGATCAGCTGCGGGAGGCGTCATTCCACGACCTAATTTCTTCCCTAAAGGACCTGGGTTACGCTCGAGATCGAGGAGTTTGCCGGGATTCAACTCTAAAACCAAGAACCCAGAAGTTGTGCCCTCTGTCCCACGAAGGTATGTCTACCCAACGTTTTTGGCGTTGAATGATTTCAACTCGATAACTTGCTTTGTAGCTTTGGTCGCGATGACGTGTCCATGAAAGCGGTATAAAGCCACCCACATCTTCGCCCTCTCTTCGTGCAACCCCTTCAACATCTGTCTCCCGAACACCTCATGACAAACCAACTGCCAAGACTTCCCCCCTCCGTCCCTCCCCACTCTCCTTGCCACGGAACGCTGTCACAGGGGATGGATTGCGTCCTGGTGCAGCTGCTTCTGGTTCATTGAAGTCACCCAGTAGCTCCTTGGCGCAGTCCGTAATTGTACTACTTGTTTGGTCTCCATCACCCACTTCGCTGCCTTCGTCCCTGACCCATAGTGGCGGTCCTGGTCCCATTGGACGGGAGCTGAGACATCTCACGTTCAGGCCGACGTTGAACGAACCTCCTTCTCCCAAGAAAGAGAGAGAGAGAGGCGGGCTGATTACGAAACCTTCCTGGGACTTTGGGCCTTCAGCTTCTTCGGGAGCAGGAACACCACTTTTACAGCCACCTCCACCACCGCAAGGGCCCTCATCTCTTGAATCTCCCCCCCAGAATCAAAATCACTCTACTCACATTGGTGGTACCTTCCCCATTCCTCCCTCTTCTTCATCGGCGCAGGACGCGGCGGACGCATTATCGACTCACAGCTCCCGCTTTCAAGTTGCCTCACCTCCCCCTGCAAGCCTTGGCCGTCAGCCATCTTTACGAAGCAAAGTTTCCCCGTCCAGCCTTTGCAGACAGGAGCCGCCAAGATAGCCTGGGTTCTCTCCATCATGCAGCAGACCAGGAGATGTTACAGGTGCAGGACATGGTGTTGGACCTTGTGCGGCCCAACTTTGCGCAGTTGCAGGTTGCGAGGGCGAGCAAAGACTCGAATGTTCTAGGCCGAGAGAATTCCTTGGAATTACGTCAAGACGGATTCTTGCATGCTGATAGTCCACCTGTTTCCGTTGGGTCTGGGGGTGGTGCGTCTGGGCATCTGTCGCTAGAAGTTGTTCTGTCTTCTGTACATTACCTTGTTTGGATACACCATATGGATGGAAAGGCGAGATGCGTACCAGGGGTGTATTCACAGCTTTGTTCGAGGGGAGCTGCACGTACCTGCTTCTGGGGAGATTGAGAAGGATATGGGATCACAGTTCTTCCAGGACCAACCGCATTTGCAGAGCACACAGGGCCGGTGTTGAGTTTGTTGCAGGTGTATTTCAATCTGGTCCCTGACATTCAGTATTCGAGAGGTCCTTCATATGTTACACCACATGTCACCGCTCGTACAGCAATCAATAGATGGCCAACTGGAGCCTTTGAAATGATGGCCAATGTTTATAAATTCTGATGATTGTGAATATTCGTGGAACAGACCTGATCCATCCGATGAAGTGGATGTGGACAAGGGTCAGTGTTCTTCTTAACAGCGACGTACCTAATGGACGACAGACACTAGGTCATTGAAGCTGCCATAAAATGGAGCGGATACGGGACCAAAGTGACTAGGTACGACAAAGTAGATATCTCAAAGGCTTTATTACCACTCGATGTCGAACATAGTGTAAGGGGTCAAATCGATTTTATCGAGGGAATTTCTATGTGTTCCAAAACACTTTCTTTCTCATCTTCATTCATGTGTACCATCCAGCCTGAAACAACTCCCCTTCGACTCCAACACCTTCGACCTAATAAGAATGTCATGCCTCACTTTGTATACCCACAGACTCATGGGAACACGTATTTGAAGAGGTCTATCGCGTACTTGTCCCAGGTGGACGACTGGAGTTGATTGAAGATACCATCATCTTCCCGCCCCAACCCCCCATCACCCCGCCTTTCCACTTTGAATTCCTCTTCGAACAGATGCTCTCCAACACATACGGCATCTCCCTCCATCCTGAGACGTTCATCTCCCAAATGATGAAAGATATATTCGGGTATGGGGAACTTGTGGAAGTCATGCATCTTTCTCTCGCTCATTGCGATCCCCCACTGAGGACAACCAAGGCGAAGCTGCTGCAAGCGAGACGGAGAGAAACCCAACGACGAGTCTGCTCCTCCTCCCGTCAACCTTCCTCCCCATGGAGGCGGAAGAACTTGAGATGCACATGACCAGACATATGTGGACGTTGAAGTTATTGTGCAAATATATAGTAGAACATGCAATCGAAACAGCTACCCAAGAAAGAGGTGGATGATGAATTGGTGCAGGAGGCTCTGTATGAATACGAAAGGTGTGTATGCCTTGTCCTACGTCATACTTGACATGTTGATTTGGGATGTTATGGCAGGTGTCGAACTCGCAGGATTCGAGCGATAGGGTGGGGAATGTCCGCACGTTCCGCGTGTTTGGGGCTATCAAGATGGAGAGTGTCGTGTTTACCTTTATTACTTGACATGGGCTTATCCACAGCGATCCTCGTGTATCTTTGAATGTCCACGGGCCACTTTGGGCCTAGGCGTTCGTGCCGTTTGTGATTGCTTCATCCACGAGATACGCACTGCTCGAATCTCACTTCTTCCGCCAATCATCCACAATGCAGAGCAAAACAGCCACATTGGATGGCTGCATGGCGAAAAAACCAAAGGAAGGGAGGTTATTGAGATGTCAAGGAAAGGGGACTAATGTTCCTCGACTCGCTCGAGTTATTCGTTATTCAGAAAGGTTTCGAGCCATAGACATCGTCTTCGGAATTGGTAGATGTACACATGGATGGGAAGTTTAGAGAAAGCCACAATCACAGAACGAACTAGTGAGGGGATAGTTGCCTTAAGGCTGGTAGTGAAGTGCCGGTTCTATTCCAGGCCAGGGGCATCTAGCAACATCAATGTGTAAGGTAGTGAATCGAAGATATCCGCGCGTAAGCCTTGACTGGGATTTAGAGGGGAATTGACGAGACAACTACAGATTTTCCGCGAGGAGTCGCTCCCATCGCAGCCATGAAAGTTTCAAATGTCAGCCTCCCGCCACAGGTAGCATGATCATAAGTAGCGTCGGCCGCATTCCATCTTCGCTTATTGACATGCGCGTCGTGGAAGAGGGTCCAAAGGGGTACCAGCCAGTCCATTTTGAGTGGGTTAAAACCTGATCCGATATTTGAAAAGATACCATCCGTCCCTTCCTCGTTGGATAGGAAGATGGATTTCATCCCCAGGCTGTCAGCCACCCATCCTTCGAATCATGGGTGTGCCTTTCCACCAGTTCTATATTGCTCTCCTTTTTTCAAGACGTAGTGGATCGCGGCCCATAGGAGAATGTAAAAGAGCGACTCCAGGTCATCCCGATAAAAGTGAGGCCATTCAACCTCTTCACTCAGGAGGTCACACGCCATGAAAGGCGCGGTTCCAGTGCGGTGAATGGCAGCACTACGAATGGCATTACCATCTTCGCCAAGCTTTGATGATATCTCCCAGTCATTGACGACTCCTTTTGACCTTCTTAGCATTATCCGCCGAGTAGATCATCAAATTGGTCTCGCTGAGATCGCGATGTAAAACTCGCCCGTCTTTCCATGCGTGATAGTGACCTGCGGGACTGTCAACCCAACTGATCAGTCAATTTAAAAGAGTTGTAACGACATACATTCGACACAATCAAGAAATGCTTGCTTGAATTCGTCAATGCCACCAGCTTCCCACAGGCATTTGTACTATTTTGCTGCCATTGCATGGAGATAGCGCGGCTGAATAGTGTGAATGGGCGGTTTCTTAACGTCTAGACGAGTCCACGGTAGGTCAAGGACTTTCGGCTGATAGGAGGTATAAAACTTGATGTCCGGCAAGTGGTCCGCCCAATCAGGGATAGCTTGTCGAAGGGCTGGAATCGTCTCGCCTTCAAGAGTACGAAAATGCCAATGCCAGCTCATCTTCAAGGCTAAAAGTGGGTCTTCAACAATATCGTTATTGTTTACCTCCTGGACCGAGAAAACTGAAGTACCGCAACCAACCATTCCATAGTAATTCGATGGGAGTTCCTTGATGTGGAAGCGAGGTACCTTTTCAACATGACAAAGCATTTGTCAAGCGTTTCAGTGTCGGTAGGTAACTCTCCGGGAGCCGCCTCCACCTCTGGTTCTTCCACCTCTGGCTGTCTTACATCTGATTCCCCGTTCCCTGGCGTCGCGATCCCCAATGTCCGAATATCTGAAAAAGTGATATTTGGAAGGCTTCCTTCCAAATGTAGCTCCCCTGTCCCAGGAGCTTTGGACTCCAAAGCAGTTTTATCTGTCGCTGAGTGAACGGCTGGGAGAGGAGGAATAGACTTGTATTGGTTCCTGCTCCTCAGCCAGCGGTACCAACCACAATGACACCTCTTCTACAACTACATCAGTACGATATCTCTTCCTCACCACTTTCTTTATTCTTATCTTCCTGAAATAATAGGTGTTACCTTCGACGACCCAGACGAAACCATCTTGCGCGCCCGTCACTTTGACATCTTTTGTAACGCAGCATTCCAAAGCGCCGATGACCAGCGCCTCTGCTTCACCATCGTCGACAGCTGGCACGAGCACAGGTAGTATTGTTGGCGGGATTAAAGCATTATACTGCTTGAAGTAGTTGTGTTCAGCTTGGCCCGTTTCGCCAGCAGCTGGTTCTTTCGCCTTCCGAGGATGATGTGTCTTACGAATAACTATGTTGACATATTAGCCATAACTAAATTTCCGTAAGGAAACATGACTTGCCAACGCTCGATGATCCTTCAGCTGGTGGGGGTACTAATGGTGCCAAGGACAACGTTGGTTCGCGTTGAGGAAAGAAAGTTTCTGCTGTGGAACTAGTCGCTTGCTGGCCGTCCATCTGCATCACGAGTTCCGCGGGCGCTCGACCCTTTCCCTTTCGCTGCTTCTTCTCAACTATACATTATATGTTTGTCAATCATTGTAAGATTCCACAGGCAAGGAACACAAACTGGTGCTTTGTGAGATACTTAGTTGCGGTTGAAGTGGTACCAGTTGAAGGGCATTTGATTCCTTTTCACGTAAAACACCACCTTCCATTACGGCAGGTACCAGATTGATGGCCCCTTCAATTTAGCTGTACGCATCTTCTTCTCTTTAACAAGGACGGTCTACGTCTACGACTAACTTCAGTCAGCCATGGGCTCGAAGAATATACTTACTGAGTTCACTTTACCCGGAGTGTTTACATTCTGAGAGATGGGTATCTTCGAGTTTGTGTTATTCATTTGCCCTACATCTGAGTGTTGCGATTTCTGATGTCCCGCCTTCGCCTTGCCCGTAACTTCTCTTGACATTTTAGCTCAAAAGTTCAGATGTTGAGGATGCATATACACACTGATATGAGAAACACTTGATCCAACATGGGCGTCTTCGGTGGACATAATAACATCGCGTCCTCCAACATCACCAGAGTTATGCGAATGTCTAGGTCTAAGCTTCGCAAGGGCGACGTCGTCCGCAGGAGCACCTTTTGGTTTTCGAGGTCTTTTCTTGGCTATCACGCATAGAAGCGACCTTATAAGTGTTAAATGAACGTGAACATAAGCGTGACGTACGAGAATTTGTCGATGTTGGCAAGTTACTAGCAGAGGTCTGTGTGCCATCCCGAAGCAACTGACTGTCCGCAACCTGCATTCTCTCCAGCTTGGCTGCGAGGCTGGCAGTAGGCTGTGAGCCTACATGTACTGCTTTGTCAGTATGTGGTGGATTCCGAGGTTCGTTGATGCTAGAAACTTCTCTGCTTGTTAAGCCCAATCATATCTCGAAAACAACAAAGCATACCGATCTGTGACGGGCCTGATCTGCCGTGAACATTAACAGGCGATAGGGGCCTCCCTAAGTGCGTCTGCTCAACTGCGGACCCAGAATTCTGCGACTTTCGAAGATTGGGCTGCACGTTGCCACCTGAAAGTTTTCAGCTTAAAAGTGAAATAAACCAAGAACAAGAACAGACATGCCAGTTGACGACGTACTTAGGCCACCTTGAGCATTCACACCCACCAGCATGAGCCCCCGCGAGTTCGGATCTACCGTTCCACCGACAGTACACGAGTTTTGCCAAGGTAGCTGGTCGCCAGAGTTTTTGTGTTTGTTGAACCGTAGCTTCGCCAGGACCTCTTTGTGCGTGGGAGCTTCATTCACTTTTCCGGGTTGGTTTGTCTCTACTAATAGGACACTAGCATGAGCACGAACGAACAAAAAGTTAAAAGTCGAACCACGTACCAGCACTTGTTGAGGCACAGACGCTAGTACTTGACCAGACGACGATACCACCTTCATATCCCGGGCCTCCGCTGCCAACATGGGTTTCCGAGAGTTCGGATCTGCCGCTCCACTAGCACGAGAGTTTTGCGAGGGTAGCTGATGACCAGAGTTTTTGTGATTTCTAAACCGACGTTTCACCATGACCTCTTCCCGTATAGGAGTTCCTTCCGCTTCTTCAGATCGGTTTGTTACTGCTACCGCAACACCCTCATGAGGACGAACGAATGAAAATCAAAAGTCGAACCACCTACCGGCACTCGTCCCTCTGCCCCACCACCAATTCCGGACGACAACACTACGTCCATATCTCGCGCATCGGTGGATAAGGATAGCGCGAGAACCTGGTCAGCTGCCAGATCATGTGGTAATTGCAACCGCAAGAAGTGAGCTTGAAGGAGCAAGAACGTCTTGAAGTGGGGGGTCTCGAGGTCGGCCCGCTCTAGTTTGACTGGGACGCGGTCGTAGATACGACGTAGAAGGGCATCTTCGTGCCTCCGAATCAGGATGGTCTCGAATTCGGCCGATGACGACACAACCTCGAGAAGGCCTTTCAGCTTCGTATGCTCTTTGAGAGACAAGGTGTACACCTCAACCGTCACATCTAACAAGCGGGTAAGCCATGGGCTGGCTGCCAGGTGATGGGCACTAACATGAAATATTGTAGTAGGCAGCGATCATTCCAAGACTGAACGCGAACACGTCCATTTCGTCCTCTGAAGAAAGAATTAGAGAAAAAGGGAAGAGAAAGGGAAGAGACGTACCAATTGCCGTACGTTTTGAATTCACGAGATCACTTAAAGTGTTCTCAACAAGCTCTGAAAGATGGTCGGATAGATGCTGATGGCTGACATTGTGCAGATTGTAATAGTTCGGGTTGTGGGTCATCCGGCGGTAGAAGGAAGTCCAAATGAGAATATCCTGAGAGATAGAACGTAAACACAATAAAGAAACATAACGGGAACCGTAGTCGCTTACGATAGAATCTTGCTTGTTTTCAATTGCGATCTCCGCGAGGAAGTAGTCATGGAGGAGATGGGTTGGGAGATGCGACTCAAATCGAAGCCCTTCAGCAAGGAACTTTTTGTAGAAGTCCTTACGTGTTTGGTGGGACATGAGAACACATCGACTGCGCTCATCTTCCATTGGCCAACAAGCGCGGCCCATCATTTGGAGAACGTCCATGACTGGATAGTCGACGTAACGAGGCTCCTTGCCCTCATAGAACTGCACACCCATGATGATCACCATGTAACTTGCCACCGGCAAGCTCCAAGCCGTGTCCTTTGACGCAACAAGCAATTGGATCGCTCCTGACTCGAAAAGACGCTGAACGATGCGTTTGTCCTGCTTATCAAGAGCCTCGTGGTAGTACATCGTGCTTCAGCGTTTCAACGAGGCCCTTGTCGTTGATGTGGTCCAAGTGCGGTTGTAAGTCGTCAAGCTCGACGTTGAGGAATCGATCAGGTTTATCGTTCGCTACGCAGTGAGTCAGAAGGTCGTCGACCGTAAGTCGGCATTGTCGCCTGCAGGGAACAACAACGATGACGGGTTTCAAGGAAGAGGGAAATGGGGGATGGTGAAGGACTGAATATGTATATCCATATCGAGGGGACGGGCACTAGGAACAACATCAGTATGCAGCCTTTGAGAAGCAATGGATCTCCTTTCTCCAGAAGCCTCAGATCAGCGCTTGTCTCCCCTGTGAGACTAACAATCTCCTTCCCGCCTTGAAGCTTTTCGAACTTTCCCCGCCATTCCATGACTCGCTGATCAACCATTTCTTGATATGGCTCGATACAAACCGCTCGGGGTTGCTCCCCCTTACTCCAAAGACGTATGAGAGCAAATTCTGCGCAGATAGTCTTCCCGCTACCTGTAGGCACACCAATGAAGGCATTTTCGTCTGTCGTATAGAGAGTCTGGGAAACTTGGGTTTGTATCTTGTCGAAGGTCTGGATCGTCGAGGAGTAAATTGCTTTGAATTCCTTGTTGTGCAAGGCAGAGAGAGGTAGAGACTGTAGGCTGAGGAGCGGAGTAGGAGGAGGAAACTTTTCGGGCAAAATAAGATGTGAAAGAAATGGGTAGGCGAATTTCGGCGTGAAGCCAGCGATCCGAGATGATAGAGATGTAGCAGTTGGGTGGGACAGGTTCCAACATGGGCACAGTAATCACAACGTTATGTCCATGTTCCGCGTATCGTTGAAGAAGGATGAATGAGTCATGGAAGAGTATCACCTAGCCATCCACATCTTCCACCACGATAAGGAATGTCTCCGCTGTACCATGGATTTTTTCGTCCCATCGGAGGTCAGGTATGGTAGAAAGATCGATTCAAAGGAGTGACCGAGTGATGAGCTGAACTTGCGCTTGGCGCCTAAAACAACTTCGTCAATGAGATACCCAAATGTCAGACATCAATCAGAACTTACTGAAGCTTCGCGAAGTGGACGAGACGGTGCACCAGCCGCCCAGTGTTAGGGATTCTGATGAGTTCACCAATTTCAGGAGGGGTCTAAAGAACTTTGAGCAACACAGCTAGAAACGAGGTTGACAAAGCGTACCAGATTGAAGTAGCGATAGCAAGGCTATGAAAGATGGGCGTTGTCAGCAACGAAACGATAGGGGGACAAATATCATTCACGAATTGTTTGCTTTCCGCCTTTCTGATCACTTCAGAAGGAACGCCCTTGTATTGACGAAGAGGCGTCATTGAATCCCACCTGATATACTTGTGAGCGATGGCTAGCTTCGACAATCACAATAACTTACTCTTCTCAACCATCTTGCAAAGGTCGAGCGCTGCCTTAGCAGGTACGGCCCAGCCGGATTTCATACATATCTCAAACATGGCCCCAGGATACTATAATTATCATAGAAGCAATGTAGTGAGCACAAGTCGAGGGAAGCGGTTAATCAGTACACACCGCCCCGCAGATTGCTGCACGAAGACCATGTCAGCGACGAGGACAAACCCTAGAAACGCCTTAGGTATTATTCCTGGGATGAATGGCCGCGAAAACGCTTACCATCGAGCTTGAGTTGCGAGATGTACCCATGCAGGAGTACGTTGATTTTGGAAGCAGGCCCTTCGACGCTTTCTTTTACAGGAATGGGTACTCTCTCGAGTAGCTTTGTGAGCTCCAGTTTCTCCTCTTGTCGAACCTAATGAGGAAATGTCAATGAAGGCACCTAAGATGTATCAAGGAAGAAAACTTACAGGTACAAACTTGAACTCGTTTGAAAGTGCGAAAACCCTAAATAACTCAAGCGATGACATCGTTGAACGTAGATGTTGGTTGTAGACCATCATGGAGTTGTACGTCACATAGTAATATGAGGCGATCCGGCCGAGCTCTGTACTTTTGAATCAACCTGACGACCTCTCGTACTTGATGAGTTGCCACTTCTCCAGGAGGACAGCAGCAGAGTGAGCTATGTCAGCATGCTTCTGAACTAGAGCACCATCCTCCTCTCGGTAGTCGACGCCTACGCTGTACAGGGCTGGCGACTTGAGCATGCGAATGTAGCTAGAAACGAGGGTTAGATTCGGAAGAAGAGGAGAAAAGGAAGGTACACGCACAGGTAAGTGTAGCCAAGCCATTGAACGGTTTCATCACGATTCCGGACGGTGCCAATCACGATTTCAGCGTTGAGGTTGTCCGCCAGCTTCGAGACAAATTGGGATACGATGGGCAGTTGCTAGTTCAGCAGGCTGAGGTAGTATTGCATCTCCGAGTGGTTTGTGATGATGATACCCTCTCCAAAGGGGTCATATTGCGGACGACCGGCGCGACCAAGCATGGTCTTGAGAAGAGAGCTCCACCCAGCGACTCTTTTCTGGGTTGTAGATCTGCGTTCCCTTGATGATAACAGTATGGGCAGGAAGATTGACTCCCCAAGCCAGTGTCGCCGTGCAAACCAGGACCTGGACAGATCCGTCCGCAAACAACTCTTCCACGAGTCCACGGTCCTCCCTTGACATTCCAGCGTGGTGAATGGCGAAGGCGAATGGCAAGATATCTCTCAGGTTGCTGTCCTTCACGTTGCCAGCTTCCTCCGTCAGGATCTCTCGAACCGCACCATCGGGCTTGACGAATTGGGTTATCATCTCCTCCTCGATGACAGTGTCCCTCAGGAACCTTGCGGTCTTCGCAGTTTCTCTGCGAGAGTGAACGAACACAAGCATCTGGTTCTTGCCCGCCTGGTCAAGGACCTTCTCGTAGCAGACTTCATTGGTGATCTGGTACCGCTTAATCACTTTCTTCTCCGTGATACCGATGAACTGTTGTTGTAGACTGCAAGGCCTATACGACGCGTCGAAGTAGAAAAGGCCCTTCTTCTCATCAACCCAAAGGAAGGTTGTAACGTCCTCGTAATTGGGCAATGTAACCGAAAGGCGAAGGAGGCGGACGCGGATCGTTGTTCTGCCCATCTGACAGTCCGGGCGATGATGCTTTCCAAAACAGGTCCTCGCTCATCGTGGAGAAGATGGATTCCATCAATGATGATGAGGCGCACGCGGTTGGTGTAAGAAGTGTCGGTCATTTTCCTCGTTATGACATCCCATTTCTCTGGAGTGGTAACAATGATCTGCGTCTCTGCGATCTGCTGCTTGGCCATTTGGGAGTCGCCAGTAAGCTCGCCAACTTTGATACCAAAGACCTTGAGTCGAGCTGTGAAGTTTCAGCCATCTCTCGGACAAAACCTTTCATAGGAGCGACATAGACAATCTTGAAAGCATCCAGGTCGAACGTTACGGTCTCTTCGTTACGGTACTCAGCAAGTTCATTGAGAATCGTCAAAATGGCGACGTTTGTCTATGAGGGCATTGATTGGGGAGTTGAAGCTGCATATCAACATAAAAGACGTACCTTGCCCGTACCAGTTGATGCACAAAGCAGTATATGTTGGTCTGTACCCAAAGCAACGGGGAAGACTTTATCCTGAGCGGATTAAGATTAGGAACTGTGAATGCCTCACGAGCCCAAGCCGGTGGAGCTGTTAGGGGAACAAAGTCGCTCTCCGTGGTAGGTTTCTGCTTTGGGGCAGGGACATGGATTTCCTCGTAACCTTTCTTCACCTTCTTGAACGAACCATCTGGTAGTTTGCACTTCTTAGGTAAACACCATGCTATCGAGGTCCACCGTCCGTTTGGGTTGGACAACGGAGCCAGGCACAACAGTGGCCGTCTTTGGAACCTCAATTTTGGGCTCATCAACATCCATAGCATCTGAGCGAGGCTTTGCTTATCTGTCACCCGCCAGCTCTCGAAGAATCCACCAAACTCTCTTCTCACGCATAGCAACCTCAACGTTAACACGTTCATCTGCGCCATTAGTTTGGTACACCACACGACGACGTCGGACTATATCTGGCCCAGATAATCCGAAGCCCTCTCCTCCCTCAGAGAATCACAATCCTACAGCACGTCGTGTCGCGTCAATGCAGGACCTTGCTCTGAGAGGACCATCAGATGCGGGGGTCCGCTGGAGTGCTAAGTTCACCTTGACGGCAAAGACGTTGATGAGGTTCTGGTGCCGGACAGTCATAGGCGCTGGGTCTCAGCCTCGACTAGTTTAAGCTTCTTCTGTCCTATTGAGCAATCAGCACGTCGTTGGGAGAGGATGAGAGCGATGGACGACGTACCCTGGTTGGTCGAATAATATGAGGACTCGAGCGTCACAACGTACAGCTCCATAGGGAGTTTAGTGCTCACGTCATCCACCATCGGATCAGCCATATACACCACCCCAAGCCCTTATTTTCAAACAACATCAACAACATGAAGAGGGAAAAAACCGCACTCACCTGTTTGTGGATGGAACAGCTTCACCCTATTGAAAACACCTCACCGACCTCCACTTCGTGAGGGAATGTCTCTATCGGGGTATCACTCGACAGATGAACCTCCGTCGCCTCTGAATTAGCGCGTTTGCGGCTCGCGTTGTATAGCCGTTCCCAAGCTGGGAGCTGGCGCATCCCGTGGTCCACTTGAATTTGCTCGTTGAGCTCTTGCGCGGCTTTGAAGGCTTGGTCTTGTTCCCTTTCTGCTTCTTCTGCTTCTCTTTGCTTTCGTGCCTAGAAAAAGTTAGCAAGTATGACAGTAGGCTATGAAGGGGGGTTGGTGCCTTCTCCTCGTCCATTGCGACTGGTTCATTTGTAACGCCAAAGAACCGACTACTTCAACGGTAACCCTAACCCCTCAACTTTGGAAGCATCGCCTCGAAGTGACACGGAGCCAGCCCTGCAGAAAGGCGATAGCAAGCGGAGGTTCTGAATGTAATAACATATAAAGTGCATGCCAGGCGGCTTTGAAAAACGAGGCTAACTGATCCCGTCGCAATCGACGGCATCTTCACCATGTTTCGCCGTTCGAACAAGAGCTTGAAGTAGAGTTTGAGACGCTCCGAACCATCCTTGGGTTGTGGCTTCCTAGGATGGTGCCAAGTCGTTGGTTTACCCGGACTGAATGAGAAATACAGATGCTCGCTGGAGTCCGGGAATATAGGTGAGATTGCATGTTTTCGAGCGGAGTAGACGAAGAGGTCTCGGACACGCAGATGGTTGCAAATTGGAGGCGATATCGATGGATAGTTGAAGAAGCTCTGGATGTTGAGCGGAGTTCAAAATTCAAAGCCTGACTCAGTGTCCGTTCCGGTTGGAAAACAGCTCCATCTGGTTGCGGTTCTGGAGAAAACTCACTCACTTTGAAGGCATTTTTGATATATGACCTTAAGCGCTTGGAGGTGAATTTGACACAAGTTCTCATCGTGAAAGATTATCCTGCTCTTCGTGATATTCATCAGTACGCGGCGTTCAAGCGCTAGTGGAAATACCTCTTCGCACATGCAAGTGCCGGTTTCGCGAAAGGCTACATCACTTGTCATATGCTCACTTTTATTCGCCAAGTGAGTAGCACTTTTCTTGCCGCTATTTTTACTTTCTGACAGACCGTCTTGACAGAACGATACGCCAGTGCGCTGCGATTAATTCATCGGTTGCGAATCCTGAAATGTGATGACTCCGAGGATGGAGCTATTATTCACTTCACTATAATTACACGGCTCGATGGCTAATCATTCTCATGCATTTATGTATATTTAATTGATCAATCAACTTGCAATCAACCTCTTTTTTTTTTTTTCCTTTTGTTGACTGCTCTAGTGATGGCTGGGTCACTTAAACTGCGACTCTGAGAACGTGGATGTGGATGTGGTGTTTTAATGCACTCAGCTTGAGTTTTCAAGAATTGTTGTGATTGAGCATTGGGGAGACTCTCTCACGTGTTTTTCCCTTTGCCGTTCTCTATCGCTATAGCGCAGCTCCCTTTCAATTCGGACTTTGCAAACACTTCATGCATCGGTCACCACGAATTTATTGGCAAGGTCCACACAGAATGACGATCAGCTATAGTAACTGGGCAGATGACAATAAGAAAACTGCCCTTACATGGTTCAATCCAACTCGGCTTGAACTTTTGGTAGGTGGCTGGTGAGTTTTTCTGGAGTCTAGCTCTCGGCAAGATTGACAATCTCATGTACATAGATTATGTCATAACAGCTTGTGTCGTGATCACAGGTCAATTTCACTATGCGCCCTAGACCAGATTAAAATGATCCAGTATGAAACTAGGTAAATGAGGGAACATTACCTGGTAATCGATGTAAAATATCTAGGTTTTCAGTTAAATGGCTCGTTTAACAGGTTATTTGGATTGGGTTGCTAACAGGTAAAAACAACCCTTTATATGACGGAATAACCTGTTATGAGCAACCTGTTTAACAGGTTTTTTTAAGTAGTTTCACAGGTATTGTAAATGAGGTAAAATGACTTGGTCAGCAGATTATTTTTACCCTCTTTCTGAAAGTTTGTTAGGGGGGAAAAAGAAGTAATTTCAACACACATTTCTTTCATTCACCCCATTCTTTTCTATTACTCACTTACTACATACTGTACTGATCTATGATATACTTTAATAACTTCTAATTGCAGATGTTCTCTTCAGGACTTGAACTCAGGACTTTGCATCTTTATGTTAGTAATATTACTCATGCCCACGTGTGAGACTTACTGCTTGACCATCAAGGATTACATATACTTTGACAACTCATACAATATATAGCACAATTTGACTGCACCCCATGTACACCCTGTTGCAGTGGTTGCTCTGCAGGTTACATTTCAGACAATGTTGCTCTTCTCACTTACCTGTATGGCAAAAATGACATTGAAATGTATTCACCAGAAAAACAAGTCAAAATAACCTGGTAAATAATCCTTGAATTTCATGTTCAGCAACATGATTGTTTTAACTCTTTTACTGGTATGAGAAATAATCTGTTAAAAATATAACAAGTAATAATAACTAGGTAAAAATTGATGTACAGGAAAAAGGTGAATTTCACCAGTTAAACAAGGCAAAAAAATAACCAGTCAGAAACAGGTTGAAAGAACCTGTTTCAGGATAACCTGTTTAGTACTTGTTAACCTAGTAATTAGTCAAAAAACCCTGGTGACCCAGGATATTTAATCTGTTCTGGGGTGCATAGTGTTTTATGTTGACTTGGACTTCAGGAGTATCACACGACGTACACTAAGTTCACAAGACAGTCATTATCCTATGATGGGGGATTATCCTACACTGGGAAAGTGGCTGGGGAGTTCAAATCAGCATATCTATAAGTGTGCCAAGGGACTTTCAGCAAAGAGATGACACACAAGGGATTTTTGACAAGTGCGTCATTGAGCTTCAGACTTACTCTTCTTTGATCATGATTCTCTTGATATCTCTAGAACTGCCTTGGACGGAGATGGAAAATTAATTCTGAACAAGTAACATGTTCCAGAAATCTTAGAAGATGATGGAAATTGATTCCGGGGCTAGGATGTCATAAAGTGTCAAAATGACAGGCCTGGTTACCATGGTTGTGGGAGTATAAAAGGAAACTGAGAAAATTCCCAAAAAGGAAAGAGAAAAAGAGAAAAAGGAGGGATTTCCTGACTTGTTAGTACTATAATACTTTCAATTGATAAAAAGAGAGTGCATCAAAGTCTAGCTTTAAAATAAACACTGGGGAGAAGGGGTGATTTGCCCAATGAGTAAATTATTGAACATATGTTGATTGGAGGCATTATTGCTTAATGAGTTCCTTCACATTTGTAAGGTGAATAAATTCAAAATATACCCAGAAATAAACTTAAGATCAAAACATGCTATGGATGGTAATCATATATAAAATATGCCTAATCTAAATGAAGCTGGTGAGTTTACTTAAAATGTATCTTGAAATATTGGGCATATTCTGGATACATTTAGTAATATCTGGGCACATTAAAATCAAATATCGAATGAGCTGCTAGAGAACATTTGATGAACATTTTGCTAATATTTCTCACTTAGTCATTTATACACATCCTAATTGCATTTGGGTTTTAATGTTGGGTATATTTTAAATTTACCCACTAGATGAATGTGAAGTAAATTATTGAGCAATAATGCCTCTAATCAGTATATACTCAATCATGTGCCTATTGGGCAAATAACTGCCTCTCCCCAGTGAAATGAGTAAAGAAGCACTAATCACCTCAAAGAAGGGACTATCAGGTAGTTAAGTGAAGCATTTGACAGATTCTTTGATGAATACATCATTTTTGCACCTTTTCTGTGATTAGGTCAGATCTATTGGACAATTTTTATTGTGACACTATGTTTGCCCATTGTTCTAAGGGGGCTGACAGAATAAAAATAATTAGTGTGGTTATTATTTAAATGTGTCCACAACTGTGTTCCCTGGGCAAAGATTTGGCCTGGTCCCAAGAGACAAACTGAATTGTTCCTGAAATCTTTTCCATTTGCTAATTTTAATTCTTTACAGCATTTGTCCTGTAGATGTACCTTAAGATTTATTTTAAAAATAGTAAGAACAATTTCTTTACACTTGTAGGTCCCCTTTGCACCATAGGCAAACACACTATCACAATCAAAATAGTCCCATAGATCTGTTCTAATCACATAAAATGTGCAAAAATGATTCATTTGTCACAGAATCTGTCAAACACTTCAGTTAACTGCCTGATCATCCCTTGTTTAAGGTGAATGGTGTTGGAGTATACAAGGTGACAATGTCCTCCATCTCCATTTCTTCAGATAAATTCCCTTACTTACAATTTATTTCCCCTTAACCACATGAACACCATTTATCACTCATGATAAATACATTGCACATATCAAAATCTAATGCATGCCTTTATTTGCTCTGTAGAATATATACTAAATACTACACTCTATGTACTTGCACATCTGTCATCTGGCTATCTTAGGGAAACACTGAGGTGAATATCCTTTACTCATTTCCTTTTACGTCTTACTGATCCACCTGTGTTACTTTATTACTCATTTAAATAATTCTACCTGGTAAAAACAAATTACCACCCAACTGGGCTGTAGCACAACCAAGATAATCAAGATCAGAGTGCATCAATGAGACCTAGGAGGATCTATGAGGAAATAGATAATGTTTAAAATTAATAAATCTTACATATAGTACAGGAGATGACACAGTACACAACGTTGTGGGAGGAGAATTTGTTGAAAATATCGAAAATTCAAGGTACAAGGCAAGAGAGGGGTGTGGTAACTATCTACCAATCAATTCTGAATACAGAAATCCTAGCAGCTGCTACCTCCCACAGCCATGGAAACTCCACCAAATGACATGGTAGTATGGCAACAGGGCTTCAATTTTTGGCAAACACTGTTATTAAAATTTGTCCACCTGCCGAGTTGCGTGCTGGACTTAACTATTACAAAATACTATTTTCCCATGTACATCCCCTTGTCAGGGTCAAGCACATCAAAAAGAACAGTGCTGAGAGTGCATCAACACACAATCTCCTGTCTATTTGCCTTGTGAGTTTGGCTTTTAGCTTTGTATTATGATATTTCTGCCAAATTGTTTTCTACCAACACTACCTTTCAGCCAGTCACAATTTATGCAGCTATTACAAGCAAGCAAAAAACTAGTCAAAATGGAATTTAAGTTTATTTTTTAGCCTGTAATTGTGTCTGCAGCAAAATTGAAGAATGGTGAAGCAAATATAGGCAGTTAAGACTCAAAATCTTTTAATTCTCTTCACCACAAATCTGCAGCACTCTAGATGCTGAACAAATCAATGAAAAAAGCTAATTTGAGCCTAAAATGCCTCTGGCATTATTGAAATTCTGGTGGATAAATTATTGTGAGTCCTTTATTAATTAGAACTAAGAAGGAAATAAATTGTCCATGGATCCTAGCAGTGCACACATTTTTGTGAGGAAGAAAAATACATCCATGTTAAGCTGAGCCAGTTTGAATGTATGGACTGCTAGAATCCATGGACAATTTATTTCCTTCTTAGTTCTAATTAATAAAGGACTCACAATAATTTATCCACCAGAATTTCAATAATGCCAGAGGCATTTTAGGCTAAAATTAGCTTTTTTCATTGATTTGTTCAGCATCTAGAGTGCTGCAGATTTGTGGTGAAGAGAATTAAAAGATTTTGAGTCTTAACTGCCTATATTTGCTTCACCATTCTTCAATTTTGCTGCAGACACAATTACAGGCTAAAAAATAAACTTAAATTCCATTTTGACTAGTTTTTTGCTTGCTTGTAATAGCTGCATAAATTGTGACTGGCTGAAAGGTAGTGTTGGTAGAAAACAATTTGGCAGAAATATCATAATACAAAGCTAAAAGCCAAACTCACAAGGCAAATAGACAGGAGATTGTGTGTTGATGCACTCTCAGCACTGTTCTTTTTGATGTGCTTGACCCTGACAAGGGAATTTACATGGGAAAATAGTATTTTGTAATAGTTAAGTCTGGCACATGACTTGGCAGGTGGACAAATAATGGTGTTTGCTGAAAATTGAAGCTGGCTGATCCCTGTTGCCATATGGTAGTTTTATGTAGGGATCTATGTGGTGGGGAATGGTTGATCTCCTTAAGGATTTAGTGATTCACTTGAGCATACTGTGGTATTTCGACCGACTGTTCGGTCACTCGTCACATCGGCCTATGAACTGAACAGATCTGGTGCTTGTCACGGGTCACTGGGAAGGTCGAATAGGGTGACATTTTACCCTAAAAAGGAAAGTCTCTCCAAAAAC
>Ga0307507_10002821_pt1 | contig 35252 bp, 25 predicted proteins | sample 7_EM_MG_FD_207223 | JGI IMG/M metagenome (GOLD analysis project Ga0307507, IMG submission 207223) | Populus trichocarpa ectomycorrhiza microbial communities from riparian zone in the Pacific Northwest, United States - 7_EM | ecosystem: Host-associated > Plants > Roots > Unclassified | place...
ATTTTACTCAGACTAGTAAACTATCTTAGGGCAATTTTTATTATTTTATCTACTTACTATTTGATTTATTGATAATAAGTCAATCATGGGGTAGTGGGGAAATATTGGTTGCTATGGAGGGGTATGAAGACTTTGCGGACACGAGTGTACCTTCAACCGGGTGAGAAATCAATTACTGTAGTGGCCAGGTTAATTGGGACGCTTCGAAATTGCTGACGCAAGAAAACAAGTACCTGGAGTTGGGACGCCGCATGCTGACACAAAAAGCTTTTGGGACAACATTGATAATTTTTCTGGTTTTCTTCATTTGTTTGATAGATACTGTATGATACTGGAAATAAATTGTTGCTTTGTGGTACATAGCAGGTAATAGGGTGGGGAGTAAGATTAAGAGGAGTAGATAGTAGGCTCTGGGTCGTTCTAGATTTTAGGACTCATAGTTATAGTATAATGAATGATGTTGGGCATAACTTGAAGTCCCTTAAGGTGGAATCGATTGTCTCAGTGATACCTTCTCTGGAGAAAAACACTAAATCTCTCTATACTGTTAGAACAAGAGTAAAACAAAATTTCGGACACCACAATGCTGACACTGACAACACAGTGGCTTGGTGGGACAGGACACTCGATGCTGACAGCTGACCGTTCACATTGACCTGGCCGCTACAGTATCAGTATTCCATAACATTCTAACTACAGCACAAAGCCATACCCAACTCGATAGAGTCCACTAATGTCAATTCTAAGCGGAAAGGGAAGGAAAGGGTCAATATTAGAGAGAAAATGAAAAAAACAAGTCCAAAGAATCACCGTACTCTGAAACGAGATTTTGTTTTTTCTCCCAAAATGTGGAAAATAGGCAAGAAGCAAAGGAACGAGGGTAATGATTAGCGCTAGATTAATACTCTGTGGACAGAAATTGTTATCGTATGAAAAGGCCATCTACTTTGCTCCCGAAGCCTGTTTTTGTGAAGTGCTGGGTATGGTGAGATGGGGACGGGGATGTGCGTTGTGGGAAAGAGGAGGAGGAAAGAAAGGGAGGGAGCAGGGCCATCAAGCACGGAGTAAAAACTAACGTTGTGTAAGTACTACTATAAGGTTCTTGAATTTAAAGGAGGAGATGATATTATACTCGAAGGTTGGTAGATATAATAGATAGCGAGGATGCGAAGGAGTAAAACACAAGGAAGGCGAAGGGAGAGCTAGGGAGGGTGAATGGGGAGCGGAGTTTAATGGTGCGATAGTGTGATACTGCCAGCCAGAGGATTCGTGGGGTGAGGAGCTTTTGTCGTGAGTGTGAAGATCTCTGGATCTTTTCGTAATGGCACTGGGATGACTCGGAGGGATCAGTTGGGGAAAGGTTTGTTGAGCTATCGTTACCTACGGTAGTACTAGAGAACCGAGCCCTGATTTCCCAATAGCCATTTTACAACTCTCTGGTGTCACTTCTCCGAAGTGCGCGCAAGTGCTGGTTGACTGGTGGAATCTGTCGTCGCAGTTTCTTGGTCAACCCACACAGTGCTAAGAGCATTCCCGCTGCGTTAATGCGTCAAAATTTCGCAGCCTACGAGAGGGGCGCTCCACCGTTTTTATCCGCAGTTCCGGGAGTGTTTCTACGATATCCTCCTACCCACCTTTAGCCGCTCCCGGCAGAGGAGCTCGGCCGTCTTCGTCAGCAGATTCGGGGGCTGCACAGGGAGACATCAAACCTAACAGCCAAAACGCATGGGGCCAAACACCTCAATTAGAAGTCTGGAGGCTGGAATGTAGGTGTTGTGAAGCAACCACTAGAACGGGAAGACTCCAACCCGAAATGCAAGGATAGGGAGGCCAGACACCACTCATGATTGCTGCCGGGAGGGGGCGAGCGGGAGTAGGCGAGGCACTTCTAGTGCAGAAGGATGTTAATCCCGTACCTTGATTACGCCGATATCGAATGCTGCTCTTGCTACTCGTCCCAGGCAAGAAGTATTCGAAAATACGAGTTTTGGGTTTGTATGGGCGCTCAGACAGTCGCAGGGGTTTTACCATATATTTTTTTAATCCCTATTTTCGAATACTTCTTGCCTGGGACGAGTAGCGCCTGGAGAGGAGCACGTGGATGTGATGAGCATGCATTGAGGGGAGATGTCAACCCAGCGTGTGCGATCAAACACCGATCTCCTGCGCTTTGGACGGTGTGTAAGAGGAGACAGCTACGCTCCCTCATCTCCGGAAAGTTTAGTCGCTATTGAGGTATGACGGCCGGGGGGTGTATTGCTTCCCAGCGTCCTCGAAAATAGCAGAGATGTTGTATATTATACTTGCTAGCTTTTGAGGATGCTCGGCTCCACCTCATGAACCTTCGCCGTTCTTCTTTTCCTCCGAATTCAATTTCTTCTGGCTACTGTGCTTGTAAATCATCTGTCGCTGCCCTTTATTTTTTGAGGCAAATCTCGTGAGGTTGGTGGGGCTGCATGCGATGAGAATGGACATATGTACTGTGATTAACCGAGAATTTCTGGCTCAGTTTGCAGGGCTTAGTGTGGCTAGTTATATATGTTTGTGTTCTAGAGTCGTTAACCCCTGGCAGGGTTCTCTCCAGAAGACTTCTCCATCGCAGCTAAATTTAATTCGGATGTTGTTTTCTACTCATAGATTCCTCTCTGAGTGCTGTATACAGTAAGTTACCGATATCCTGCTATACTTATATGAGGTACCGCGACGCTATCGGATATTGCGATAAAGGCCTAGGTACGATCAACAGGAGGAGGTTGTTAAGACTCATACTTCATCACTCGTATATCTCCCTACAACCATGTGTTCGAAGGATAAGGCACAGTAAGTTACTAGGCGTCGTTTGCCGACTATTGTGAAGCTTCAGATCACAATTTTGGATCTTAGTATGATACAAGTACAAATACCATTGCCAAGAATGCCTATCGTAGCCGATATTTTGCCGGAGTCGTCATCCTTTTATCGGCTCTCCAACGCTCTTAACCCCCTTTGTTTTTCCCTGAGATTAAGTCGACAGAAGTATTCATGTAAAAAAGAGAGATAGGGAAGAGAAATTTCAGCACCGAGGGCCTTTGTGAAATCAATGATAATCGATCAACCAAGAGGAGAGGAGAGTATATATGGTACAGTATACTGCAACCTTGTATGGACTTCCTTTGAAGCATGTGCTAAGTATTTATCACTGGGGTAAACACCGGAGGCTAGATGTCGGATTATTTCAACTTGACATAAACGTATAAGATTGAAGACAGGATTACCTAATATTACCGGAATTTAAGGTGGGAAATGGGTATTATTCAATCAATCACTTACATCTTGGCCTCTCGCAAGTCTTTCAAAAAAGTGGTGTGCTGTCTGGGTCACCTGATAAAGCTGCCGCCTTATGCTACAATCCGGGGTTTAAACTTGGGTTCTTGCCAGGAGCGGGCCCCTGTCGCAACCCTAGAAAGGAGGGCATGGAAGAGAAGGGGACTTGCGTAGGGAACACCTAAATGAGCGAACACACAACGCTGAATAGAACACTAGGGTAAGCCAACACCTACTCGAGTACCGGTACTGGAGCTAATGCAGAGGCTAGAAGTCGCGGATAGAGCCTCGCTAGTCCAATCGTGTACCATAGCTTATTAAAAAGTGCGATCTGGCTATCGGATAACCCATATAATTAGATCTCTTTCTCCCTTGCGCCCTGCCCCCCGCCCCACCACAACGGGACATCCTTACTTGTTAGAAAAAAAAGAGAGACAAAGAAGACGGAAGGGAGGAAGCAAGTAGAGTCCAGGAATGCCTCTGACTTGGTCTAAGATTCTAAAGAAAGCCCCACTGCTACATTGTTAGGATCTAGGTGTTAAACCGAAAGACCCCGGATCTGCACGCACTGTAGAGTACAGCACCCGTAATATGGTGATGTTTGTACTTGTAAAACGGAATGTCATTGTATGACACCAGATTTCTGAGGCTCTACCGGTAGCCAATTTTCGGCTGTGAGAGAGCGGTCCGTTATATAAACGTGACGATATTACGAGTAGTGCGTGATCCTGCTCCCAGCGGGTTTATTGTTCCATGTAAGTGGTGGCGTTAAGGTAAAGAACACCCCTGTGATCTGGTGAGTCGACATAATTACCGCAGATATATTTACTAGTACCGATACTGTATCTCTGTTCGGGATTATGGAGCTAGATGGGGTCTAACAAATCTGCGTAAGTTTAGTATCACTAAAAATTTTGTCTTGAAGAATTCATGATAATAGATATATTCTGTTCTGCTCACTTAACGCTCGTTCAGCCCAGAGGGTATCCGACAAAAGATTTAGCTAGTTGCCGATTAGGATACCAGTATCCTAGTGAAAATTCAGTGTCAACCTATCCCATGGACCAAGCACTCTACGATGTTGCTGGAGTGTAGATGCGTTTCTTTGGTATTTAATCACCGGTACCAAATAAGAAACAACTAGAATCCCGCCGATGTATTAACTCTGCTTCACTTTTGGAATAGTCTACCGGCTGTCGAGGAGTGCTAGGCGCCTTGAGGTTCTTAGCCTGATTGGGAATTCTAATAAACACTGTAAGGTAATCTGGGATACTGGGTCTACATCACTGATTATCGGACCACATTTCCTTGAGAACTTGAACACTGGATTGCCCCTCCTCCCGAGTATTGGAGTCGGTGTTGTATTTTGCACTTGTGGTGTCTGAGCTCATACCAGTATTTTCAGACTCTTAAATCCCTGGCGTTTGCTCAACAAGAAATGATTGGGCGGTAATTTTAGGACCAAGAGCCGCATCCCCACTTTTTCAGCTGGGCTGGCCCATTCCATAAAACACCCCGATATCCCCATCTTGCTTAACTCCGCAACATATCTACGGCCAGCACTTCGGACCGACCGTCATGAACCACACAGCATATCTTCACTCGATTAACACCGGTAATTCCGACAGCTATAATGTGACGAATAGTCATAACAACACTAGTATCATCAATGTGAACAACGTCATAGCCGATGAGAACCCAGAAATCATGCGGTGGCTCTCACCACTGGACTCAAGGAGAAGGCATCAGGATGTGCGTAACGACAGGGTCGATGGTGTGGGGAATTCCCTATTGGAAACAAGCGAGTTCCGGGAGTGGAGGAGTGGTGAAGGCGGAGTAGAAAATGCTGTCTTATTTTGTTATGGGAATCCGGGAGTGGGAAAGACATTTCTAAGGTAAGTAGCTGGTCCTCTGGAAGAAGCAAGAATTATCACTAACAGCTGGCAATATTAGTTCATTGGTGATGGATAGGCTATGTGATGAAGCTGGCAAGAAAGATATTGCCGTTGCGGGGTTCTACTGCGACTTCCGCAATCAGGATGAACAGACAGCCGCCAACGTCATTGGAGCCATCCTAAAGCAGCTGGTGGCTAGAGGGGAAATACTGGAGCACGTGCGAACGGCGTTTGAAAAGGCGAAAGTGGAACTCGGCGGCCGAGGGTTACGACTTCCGGATATGGTGCAGATGATGAAGCGGGCTGTTGCCACATTACCGCGGGTCTTTATCTGTATTGACGCTTTGGATGAGTGCCTTCCTAGGCATCTACTGGAGCTTCTTGAGTCGCTGAAATATATCCTTCAGGAGTCACCAAGGATGCGAATATTTGTCACTGGGAGGCCTCATGTTGAGGTCGAAATTGGAAGGCACTTTGCCGCTGCGATTATAATACCCATCAACCCTAGCATGCATGAGATAAAACGATATTTGGAGAAGAAGCTGGAGAAGGACACTATGTGTGACTCTATGTCTGATGATTTAAGGGCGGATATCCTTAGAATTATTCCGGAAAGAATCTCTGAAGTGTGTGTAGAAGCGTCCACAGTTCCCACTCCATGCCTGATTTTGTGTTGGCTAACAATGGTCTGTAGATTCCTCCTCGTCTCGCTAAACATCGACGCTATCCTGGGGGAGGTTACCATCTTTGACAGAAGGCAAAAGTTGAACGAGATAACTAAGGGCAATCATTTGGAGGATGCGTACGCTACAACAATAGCACGAATGAAGGCGCAAAAAGGGAGTAGATCTAGACTCGGAATTGAAGCCCTGATGTGGGTATCTCACTCGGAGCGGCCATTACACACTAGCGAGTTATGTCATGCCTTAGGGGTCAAGATAGGATCTCCTGATCTGAGTGTTGAAAGCATTCCTACAATTGGGACACTCCTAGCGTGCTCTTTAGGGCTTATCGCCATTGAGGCATCTTCCTCCACCGTCCGACTTGTCCACTTCAGTCTGAAAGAGTATTTATCCGATAATCCAAGCCTGTTCCAGTGTCCACATTCGATGATAGCGGAGGTTTGCTTGACATACATCAATTTTCAGTGTGTCCGGGAACTTTCGCCGGCTCTTAGTTCGGCCCCGCTGACAGTCCCCCTTGTCGCATATGCTTCTTGTTACTGGGGAAGGCACATGGGAAGGGAGAAGGCTGAGGAGGTGAGTGCGCTTGCACTGGAGCTTCTGGTTCGGTTCGAACAGCATATATCCTCTCAGCTGCTCTTACTACATTACCATGAGAATAGAAATTGGGAGCCAAGTTTTGATGGGGGGAGTAGCCCAAAGGGTTTTACCGGGCTCCATGGAGCAGCGTTTTTGGGGATTGTGGAGATAGTTGTTGAGTTATTGGCGATGAAGGAATGGGATATTAACGCAATGGATGATATGGGTAGAACGGCGCTCGCGTGGGCAGCTGTAGGAGGACATGAAGATGTTGTAAAGATACTATTACAGTGCAAGGATGTCAAGGCCGATACAACGGATGCCAAATGTGGCCGAACACCGCTCTCGTTGGCTGCAGAGAATGAGCATTCGAGAGTCGTAAAGTTGCTATTGGAACGAGAGGATATCAATCCCAACACCGCAGACACCTTTTATGGTCGAACACCGCTCTCGTGGGCTGCGGAGAATGGGCGTGCGGGAGTAGTAAAGTTGCTATTGGAACGAGAGGATATCAATCCCAACACTGCAGACACCAGATATGGTCAAACGCCACTCTTGTTGGCCGCGGGGAATGGGAATGAGGGAGCTGTAAAGTTGCTATTGGAACGAGAGGATATCAATCCCAACACTGCGGACACCCTTTGTGGCCAAACGCCACTCTCGTGGGCTGCGGAGAGCGGGCATTCGGGAGTGGTAAAGTTGCTATTGGAACGAGAGGATATCAATCCCTACACTGCGGACACCCTTTGTGGCCAAACGCCACTCTCGTGGGCTGCGAAGAGCGGGCATTCGAGAGTCGTAAAGTTGCTATTGGAACGAGAGGATATCAATCCTAACACTGCAGACACCCTATATGATCAAACGCCACTCTTGTGGGCCGCGAAGAACGGGCATGAGGGAGCTGTAAAGTTACTATTGGAACGAGAGGATATTAATCCCAACACTGCAGACACCCAATATGGTCAAACACCGCTCTCGTGGGCTGCGGAGAATGGGCATTCGAAAGTCGTAAAGTTGCTATTGGAACGAAAGGATATTAATCCCAACACCGTGGACACCAAATATGGTCAAACACCACTCTTGTGGGCCGCAAGGAATGGGCATTCGAGAGTCGTAAAGTTGCTATTGGAACGAGAGGATATCAATCCTAACACTGCAGACACCCGATATGATCAAACGCCACTCTTGTGGGCCGCGAAGAACGGGCATGAGGGAGCTGTAAAGTTACTATTGGAACGAGGGGATATTAATCCCAACACTGCAGACACCCGATATGGTCAAACACCACTCTGGTGGGCCGCGAAGAGCGGGGATGAGGGAGTAGTAGAGTTGCTACTGGAACGAGAGGATATCGATCCTAACACTGCAGACACCTTTTATGGTCAAACACCGCTCTCATGGGCTGCGGAGAATGGGCGTGCAGGGGTAGTAAAGTTGCTATTGGAGCGAGAGGATATTAATCCCAACACTGTGGACACTAAATATGGTCAAACGCCACTCTTGTGGGCCGCAAGGAATGGCTATGAGGGAGTCGTAAAGTTGCTATTGGAACGAGAGGATATTAATCCCAACACTGCAGATACTAGACGTGGTGAAACACCACTCTTGTGTGCCGCGGAGAACGGGCATGAGGGAGTAGTAAAGTTGCTACTGGAACGAAAGGATATCGATCCCAATACTGCAGACATCGAATATGGTCAAACGCCGCTCCTGTGGGCCGCGAAGAGCGGGCGTGATGGAGTAGTAAATTTGCTACTGGAGCGAAAGGATGTCAATCCAAACACTGCAGGCCCCGGAGATGGTGGAATACCACTCTTGTGGGCTGCGGTAAGCGGGTATGAGGGCGTAGTAAAGTTGCTATTAGAACGAGAGGATATTAATCCTAACACTACAGACACCCAATATGGTCAAACGCCACTCTTGTGGGCCGCAAGGAAAGGTTATGATGGAGTCGCAAAGTTGCTATTGGAACGAGAGGATATCAATCCCGGCACTGCAGACACCCTCTATGGCCAAACACCGCTCTTGTGGGCTGCGGGGAGCGGGCATGAGGGTGTAGTCAAGTTGCTATTGGAACGAGAGGATATCAATCCCAACACTGCAGACACCTTGCATGGTGGACCACCGCTCTTGTGGGCTGCGGGGAACGGGCATGAGGGAGTAGTAAAGTTGCTGTTGGGACGAGACGATGTCAATCCCGACATACAAGACCTCAAGGGCCAAACAGCCCTCGAATTAGCCGCGTACGGTGGACATACAAAAGTTGTGGAGTTACTCTTAGCACCTAGACCATCCTTTCCCCTCCCTGTAGATATCGACAAGGTCGCAAAGCACCCCCCCTCGCCCGAACCGTCCGACCTACTTCAAAACCCCACTCCGTCTATTCCGGCGGCTTGCCCTTCACCGGCAAACCCCATTCCCCCCGATACCCGACCCCTCTTTCGAATGGCGCTTGGCTCCTTCATCATTATTTCTTTAATTTTTCTCTTCTATTATGTCGCCGTTATCAGCCCCTCCTTATCAACCATTTTATTGCTATCATTTCGTGGATGATTATTGTATTATACATGCGGAGTGGATGCAGGCGAAACTTTCGCGAATCTGAGTTAGATATATAGACGTCAGTTCAGGTACGAGCGGGGATGGGAAGTAAGTTAATGCTGGGGGTCCTGTGGTGCTGGTGGTGTATGGCGCATAGACTATACTTTCCTCTTTCATCCTTTTTTGTCGTTAGTTATAACACCGCTTAATTTATCTCCTTTCATTAGACCACTCGTCTGTTTTATAATATATCTTATAGAAATGAGCCATTTGGGATCTAATAAGTCAACTAATGAAATATTTTCCTTTCTTTTAGTCCAACCCCTACGCCCAGCGTCAATGAGCCATCCTTGAAAAGCAGGGCTGAATGGAAGGATGAAAGGAGAAATAAGACAAGAAAGAGCAAAAACGGGGCCGACAGATATCCCCGACTCAATTGAAAATCTCAAATAAAGCTTCCTCGAGCTGGGTCCCATCGGGCTACATATCTCTGACTACCTACCAAAGGAGCAAATCGCTTTCAACTTCATCGATGTCCCAAGGAGTCTACGCTATATTCTGCACTGTATAGCACGCTGAGCTGAATTGGGGCGTTTTATGTTTTGCACTACTATTTTCATGCATTTAATCTGACTTAACTCTAGGCAAGTGGTGGCTTAAGTTGGCTAATCACCTTGATGGCCTATCGTAGGAATACCCTCCCTAGGGCCCTTTGCTACGCACTGCACTGTATGGTACGCTGAGTTGAATTTAGGCGTTTTATGTCCTGCGCTACCGGTATTGTAAATTTAATCTGACTTGACTTGAGGCAAGTTGTATTTCGGATTAGCCGGTCGTCTTGTTATCTAAGGGTATGAGCACCCTCAACTGGGTGAGAGATCAGTCATTTTGCAGCATGATACTCTACGAAACTGTACGGGGTCCGCCAAAGTTAATTCTAATCGGGAAGGATCGATATTAAAATACATAGCGGAAAAACCACGGCACTCTGGAACAAGATTTTCATGTTTTTCTCTCCTAAAGTCTAAAGAATATAGACAAAGAACCAAATAGACAAGAGGCAAGGGAACGAGGGTAACGATCAGCGCTCAATTAATGCTCTGTAAACGGTAATTACTGTAGTATGAAAAGACCACATCTTTGTCCGTACGAAGCCCTTTTCGTAAAGTATCGAGTGTGATGAGACGAGCACGGGAACGAACGTAATAGAGAAGAGGGAGGAAAAAGAAAGAGAAAACAAAATTATTAAGTACCGAGCAAAATCGACATTGTGTAGGTATTTATTATACTATCCGGTCCTTGAAGTAAAAGGAGGAGATATAAGTGCACGCGGAAAGTACAGGAGGAGAGCTATTGTAGAAAGTGTGAATCGGGAGTGAAGTCTAGTGGTGCGAAAGTGTAATGCTGCAAACGAGAGGGTTCATCTGATGAGGAGCTTTTGTCGTGAATGTGAAGATCGCTGGATCTTCCTGGAGGGGCGCTAGATGGCTCGGAGGGCTAAGCTGGGAAAAGGGCTATTGAGCGATTTCTACCTGCTGACTAAGGATCAAAACACTGATTTTCTAATCCCCGGCTTGGATCTCGGCCATGTTGCTTCTCGGGAGTCTGTGCAACAAATCCTTTTGGGCTGGCGGGGTTTGTCCTCGCGATATCCTAGTTAACTCTCCACGGTTTTAGGAACTTTCCCACTACTCTAGTGTGTCCACATTTTGCAGCCCACGAGAGAGGTGTTCAACCGTTTCTATCTGCAGTGTTGGGAGTGGCAGCCTCCCGCCCTAAAAGAATTTTCGCCACTTCCCCATACTCATTTTCAGTTGCCCGCGAGAGGTGTTCAATTGTTTTTATCCACAATACCGGGAGTGTACGGGGAGGTATCAAAAATGCGGCGGACAAATGCGTGGGGCCTGACACTTCTCAATCAGGCCACTAGGGCCACACACGCAGGTGAGCAACTACCAGCTCGGGAAGGCGCCAACCCGGAATGCCAAATACGTGGGCAGGGATTTACGCGAGTAGGTGAGCTATGCTGGCGCAGAACGATGTCAATCCCGAATCTAGATTTCCCCACAGCCCAATGCCGCTCTTACTTAGAGGGGGCACAGGGACGTAGTGAGGGCGAGTCTAGAGAAGGGGGTGCCAACCTAACACCCAAGACATGTGCAGTCAGACATTGATCTTGTCATAATACCGGTATAGACCTAGAGCTGCTCTTATTGATCGTTTCATTGATCTCTGTATGATACTTGCTTGAAACTTATGCCGCGCTATCTTTCTAACGCTTGTTCTATGGATGCATACCTGTGCGCCGCGTATACATTCCTGCACCCCGATGATTTTCTTATGTTTGCTCCTCAATATAGTGTCTCGCTTCCCTTCCCTTCTTCTCCTTTTCTCTTTTCCTAATAACAACCTCTTCTTCTTTGAAGCCTAGTGACCGTTCAATATAACTGAGATCTCGTTCATTTCGCCTAAGACAATTCGTAACAGATCTCATGCCCTTTGGACGGTGGACGTGAGGGTGTAGCTGTGCTCCTGCCGCTCCAGAAAAATGTAGAAGCCATCTAGGTTGGAGGGCCGAGGGGTAGATTATTTCCTAGGGTTCTCGAAATCAACGGAGATGTTGCACCCGACACCCGTCAGCCTCCGGGGATGCTCGGCTCCACCTCATGACCCTTCCTATTCCTCTTTTCCCCCGAGGCTAATTTCTTCTGGCCACTATGCTTGTAAATCATCTGTCGCTGTAATTGAGGTTCCGAGGCAAATCCCGTGGGATTAATGGGATTGGATGAGACGGGAATGGACACACTATGGTTGGCTAGGGATTTCTGGCTTAGTTTGTGAGGCCTAACATGGCTAGTTTTATATATTTATGCTATAAAGTCGTTAGCCACGGTGGGGGGTTCTATCCAGAACACAACTCCTTTCCTTTATTCCCCCTAATCTAACTGGGATATTGTTTTCTACTTAATGATTCCCCCTTCTGTGCACTGCACACGGTACCGACATCCCGCCATACTCATTTAGGATAATGCGATACTACCCGATGTTGTAATATAAAGGCCTGGTGTGATAGACACTGGGATGTTGTCAAGGTTCATATATTATCACTCGTATATCTTGGACTCGCGTAAACCATCAAAAAAAAAAAGTGGTGCTTGGTCTAGATTATCTGATAAGTTGCCGCCTTATGTTACAACACAAAATTGCATTTCATTCCTATCATATTTACTGGGAGCGGGCCCCGCGGCAACTCTAGAAAGGGGGACGAACGGAGGGACGGAAGAAGGGAGGATTTGTGTAAGAAAACCCTGAATGAGTAAAAACACACTAGGAAACTGAACATCACAGTAAGCCAACACCTATGAGAGCAAAGGCTGGGGCTCGAGGTCTCGAATGGGGCCTCGCTAGTCCAATTGTAGGTCCTGCGGCTTATCACAAAGTGCGGTCCGGCCATCAGACAACCCATCTAAATAGCTCACATACTCTCTTGTGCCCTACCCCCCTGCCCGGCTACAACGAGGCATCCCTAGTAGGCCCGCCAGAAGCAAAAAAGAGACAAAGGAAATAGAAAGGGATCAAGGAATTGAATCCAAGGATATCCCTGGCTTGGCTAAAAATACCAAAGAAGCCCCATTGCTAGATCTTTACATTGTCGCGGGCTAGATGTTAAGCGAAAAAGATCCTGGATTCGCACGCACTGTGCCAGTAATGTGGTGATGTTTGTAGAATGGAATGCTTTTGTATAACACTAGGGTGCTAAGGCTCTAGCCAATTTTTGGCTGTGTGTGATAGTAGCCAGTTTTACAAAGATAATGATATTACGAGCAGCGCGCAGTCCTACTCCCAAGAAGTTTATTGTTCCGTGGAAGCGGTGACATTGAGGTGAAGAATATGCCCACGATCTGGCTAGTAGACATAATTACCAGAAACCCACTTGTACTGTATATCTCATTGGGACCCAACAGATCTGCATAGATTGCCATTTGAATTTTTTCCAGAAGTATTCATGATATTGGGTATTTTCTATCTTGGTCATTCAGCATCCTGTTTAGCCCAAGGGATATCCGATGAACAATTTAGCTAATTCCCGATTAAGATATCCTAATGGATAATCAAGTGTCGGCCTCTCCTATTGACCAAGTACTGATGTTGCTGGATTGTATGATAGTTGCGTTTCTTTGCTAGTTTAGTACCTGTACCAAATAGGGAACAACTAGAGTCCGGCCAATAATGTCTTTACTCCACTCTTAGGATAGCTTACCGGTTGTCGAGGGATGTTGGGCGCCTTGCAATACTTAAACTGGGTGGCTATTCTTTGGCTATTCTAGTAAACACTACAAAGCGAACTGGGATACTAACTTAGGTCTGCATCACAGATTATGTGACCACATTTCATGGAGAACTCGAACTGTGGATTGCTCCTCTACCCGAGTATTAGAGTCAGTGTTATGTTCTATACTATACGAGGCTAGCCACAAAAATGGAGAGCAGAATGGCATGTAACAGCCCAAACCATGCTACTTCACACTCTCCATTCAGCACATTCTGAGGTTGTAAAAAATTTCAAAAATTGATCTTATGGTCTAAAATTCTTTCAAATATCCCCCCAAGTACTCACAGATTATTAAAGAATTGTGGGCTACTTTGGTATGCAATATTGTAAAGTTGAAGTTGAAAACAGCGCCAAGACCAATGTACCAACCATAGCCCTCTTGACGATTTCTTAACTAGTTTGAATACAGAGTTCAAAAGGGCTGGAAAGTAAAATCTAGGGAATTATTGCATATAGAGATGAAGTCTTGGCCCAAATTGCTTCACAGGAGGGGTGGTTAGAAGGTTGTGAGTACGGTTGTTCTCGGAGGAAAACCAATACACTGCTCATCATTCTTGTCGCTAGCCTAGTACTTGTGATGTCGGAACTCATACCGGTATTGTCAGACTCTTAAAATCGGTGGCGTTTGCTCGGCGAAGAATGATTGGGGAGTAATTTTAGCATCAGGAGCCGCATCCTCACTTTGTCAGCAGGGCTGGCATTCGATAAAAATCCCCAGATATCCCCAGCTTGCTTAACGCTGTGACAATATACGACCAACACTTCGGAAGGGCCGCCATGGACGACACAGCATATCCGTACCCAATCAACACCGGTAATTCCAACAGCTACAATGTGACGAATAGCCATAACAATATCATTAATGTGAACAACACCATAGCCGATGAGAACCCAGAGATTATGCAGTGGCTCTCGCCGCTGGACTCAAGGAGAAGGCATCAAGATGTGCGTACTGACAGGCTCGATGGTGTGGGGAATTCACTTTTGGAAACAAATGAGTTTCGCGAGTGGAGGAGTAGTGAAAGTGGAGAAGATAAGGCTGTCTTATTTTGCTATGGGAATCCGGGAGTGGGAAAGACATTTCTAAGGTAAATGACTAGTCCTCTAGAAGAAGGAATTATGACTGATGGCCAGCAATATTAGTTCATTGGTGATCGATAGGCTATGTGATGAGGCTGGTGAAGAAGATATCGCAGTTGCGGGGTTCTACTGCGACTTCCGCAATCAGGATGAACAGACAGCCGCCAACATCATGGGGGCCATCCTAAAGCAACTGGTGGCTAGAGAAGAAATACTGGAGTACGTGCGAATGGAATTTCAAAAGGCGAAAAAGGAGCTCGGCGGCCGAGGTCTGCGACTTCCGGATATGGTGCAGATGGTCAAGCGGGTTGTTGCCACATTACCGCAGGTATTCATCTGTATCGATGCCTTGGATGAGTGCCTTCCTAAGCATCTACTGGAGCTTCTTGGGTCACTGAGGGATATCCTTCAGGAGTCATCGGGGACACGAATATTTGTTACCGGAAGGCCTCATGTTGAAGCCGAAATTGTAAAGTATTTCGTAGCTACGATTATAGTCCCCATCAGCCCTAGCACGCGTGAGATAAAAATATATTTGGAGAAGAAGTTGGAGATGGACACTATGTGCGATGCGATGTCTGATGATTTACGGGAAGATATCCTAAGAATTATTCCGGAGAGAATCTCTGAAATGTGTGTAAGAGCATTCACAGTTCCCACTCCATGCAGGATAGTATATTGGCTAACAATGGTTCGTAGATTCCTCCTTGTTTCGCTCAACATCGACGCTATCCTGGGAGAGGTTACCATCTTTGACAGAAGACAAAAGTTGAATGAGATGACCAAGGGCAATCATTTGGAGGATGCGTACGCTACAACCCTAGCACGGATGAAGGCGCAAAAGGAGAGTAGATCCAGGCTCGGGATCTCAGCCCTGATGTGGGTATCGAACTCAGAGCGGCCATTACACACTAGCGAGCTATGTCATGCCTTAGGAGTGAAGCTAGGATCCCCTGATATGAGTGTTGAAAGAATTCCTACAATTGGAGCACTCTTAGCGTGCTCTTTAGGGCTCATCACGGTTGAAGCATCCTCCTCTACCGTCCGGCTTGTGCACTTCAGTCTGAAAGAGTATTTATCGAATAATCCAGGTCTGTTCCAAAGCCCGCACTCAATGATGGCAGAAGTTTGCTTGACGTACCTCAATTTTCAATGTGTCTGGGAACTTTCCCCGGCTCTTAGTTCGGCCCCGCAGACAGTTCCGCTCGTCGGATATGCTTCTAGCTACTGGGCAAAACACATAAGAAGGGAGAAGACGGCGAATGTGAGTCAGCTTGCACTAAAGCTTCTAATTCAATTCGAAAGGCATATAGCCTCTCAGTTGCTCTTGCTATGTTACGATGAGGATAGAGGTTGGTGGGAGTCGGGTTTTGATTGGATGGATGGCCCAAAGGGTTTTACCGGGCTCCATGGAGCGGCATTTCTCGGGATGGCGGAGATGGTTTCTGCATTGTTGGCGATGAAGGAATTAGATATTAACGCAGCGGATAATATGGGTAGAACGCCGCTCGCGTGGGCAGCTGTAGGAGGTCATGAGGACGTCGTAAAGGTACTATTACAGCGCAAGGATGCCAATGCCGATACAACGGATACTGAATATGGCCGAACACCGCTCTCGTGGGCTGCAGGGAACGGGCATTCAGGAGTGGTAAAGTTGCTATTGGAACGAGAGGATGTTAACCCCAACACTGCGGACACTAAATATGGTCAAACGCCATTCTCGTGGGCTGCGGAGAACGGGCATTCGGGAGTAGTAACGGTGCTATTGGGACGAGAGGATATCGATGCCAACGCCGCAGACACCCTATACGGCCGAACACCGCTCTCGTGGGCTGCCAAGAACGGGCATGCAGGAATAGTAAAGTTGCTATTAGGACGAGAAGATATCGATCCCGACACTCCAGACACCGAATATGGTCAAACGCCACTCTCGTGGGCTGCGAGAACGGGCATTCGAGAGTAGTAAAGCTGCTATTAGAGCGGGGGGATAGCAATCCTAACAGTGTGACCTATAAATATAGTCGAACGCCACTCTCATTGGCTGCGGAGGGCGGGTATGAGGGAGTAGTGAAGTTGCTATTGCAACAAGAGGATATCGATCCCAACACCGCAGATACCCTTCGTGGACAAACGCCACTCTTGTTGGCTGCGGTAGACGGACATGAGGGAGTAGTAAGTTTGCTACTGGAACGAGACGATACCAATCCCGACATATCAGACACTGAATATGGTCGAACGCCACTCTCGTATACTACGGAGCACGGACATGAGGGAGTAGTAAAGTTGCTATTGCGACAAGAGGATATCGATCCCAACACTGCAGATACCTTTCGTGGTCTAACGCCACTCTCGTGGGCTGCGGAGAATGGGCATTCGGGAGTAGTAAAGTTGCTACTGGAACGAGACGATACCAATCCCGACATACCAGACATCGAATATGGTCGAACAGCACTCTCGTGGGCTGCAGGTAACGGGCATGAGGGAGTAGTAAAGTTGCTATTGCAACAAGAGGATATCGATCCCAACACTGCAGACACCGGATATGGCCAAACGCCACTCTCCCTGGCTGCAGAGGGCGGGCATGAAGGAGTAGTGAAGTTGCTATTGGAACGGGGGGATATCAATCCCAACGCTGCAGATACCTTTCGTGGTCTAACGCCACTCTCGTGGGCTGCGGAGAATGGGCATGAGGGAGTAGTAAGTTTGCTACTGGAACGAGACAACGCCAATCCCGACATACCAGACACTGAATATGGTCGAACAGCACTCTCGTGGGCTGCAGGTAACGGGCATTCGGGAGTAGTAAAGTTGCTATTGCAACAAGAGGATATCAGTCCCAGCACTGCAGACACCGGATATGGCCAAACGCCACTCTCCCTAGCTGCAGATAGCGGGCATGAGGGAGTAGTAGAGTTGCTATTAGAACGAGAAGACATCAATCCCAACACTGCAGACACCCGATATGGTCAAACACCACTCACGTAGGCTGCGAAGAACGGGCATGCCGGAACAGTAAAGCTGCTATTAGAACGAGAGGATATTAATCCCAACACTACAGACTCCAAATATGGTGGAACACCACTCTCGTGGGCTGCGGAGAAGGGGCATGAGGGAGTAGTAAAGTCGCTATTAGAACGAGAGGATACCAACCCCAACACTGCAGACACCACATATGGTCAAACACCACTTTTGTGGGCTGCCGAGAACGGGAATTCAGGAGTTGTAACGTTGCTATTAGAACGAGACGATGTCAATCCCGACATACGAGACCTCACGGGCAAAACAGCCCTCGAATTAGCTGCGTCAGGTAGACACACAAAAGTTGTGGAGTTACTCTCAGCACCTAAACCCTCCCTTTCCCTCCCAGTAGAAATCGACAAAGTCCCAGAGCACCCTCCCTCACCTGATCCGTCCGACTTACCTCAAAGCCCCTCTTTGTCTACCCCGCCGGCTTGCCCTTCACCGCTAGAACCTCTTTCCCCCGACACCCGACCTCTCCTCCGAATGGCAATTGGCTTCTTCACAGTTACTTCTTCTTTAATTTTTCTCTTTTATTTTCTCGCTGTTATCAGTCCCTCCTTATCAATCGTTTTATTCCTATCACATCGTAGATAATTACTGTATTATATATGCAGAGCGGACGCGGGCGAAACTTTCGCGGAGCTAAGTTAGATATATAAATATAGGTTCAGATACGAGCGGGGATGGAAGCTAATGCAGGGAGTCCTGTAGTTTCCTTTGGCGTATAATAAATACTTTCCTCTTATTCCTTTTTGTCGTCAACTTTTGCTTTTTTTTCTCCTCCCACCTGTGATTATACCACCGTTGTTTATCTTCTTTCATTAGAAGACTTATCTATTCTAGAATATAATACCCTCGCTATAATATATCCTATCTTTCACCGAGAAGTCCTTCAAAACCAAACTCCTTTTCCGTGGCCTACTAACCAAAGTAGTAATTCAAGAGTCCTTGAAGACGCTCACGAATAGCCTCTTACCAGAATCTAGGATGATTCAGCGCCCAAACTTCGCCGATAAAACTAACTAGCCGAGGCCGCAGAGTAAATCTCTAGTGTCATCCTTAGCATCCCGCATCCAGAACACAGACAAAATAGCCATTATTAATACAGTACGTGCAACAAAAAAAAATCCCATTAGCCCCGCTTCAGCCTATTGATAGAAACCGCTACAATTGGCCGCCCTGCCTCCCAATAGGTGACCTAGATACCACTACTCCCTTGGGTGTTTTGTAATCACGTCACAGACCATCACCCGTCTGGGCAACTGGGTTTGGTGTTCGGATCCCAATTTTACATAATAGATAATACCATTCAATATGATACAGTATGGTTTCTACCAGAAGCCGTTAACCATGTCAATATAGAAAAAAAGCACCGCCAATCTCAATAAAGATGTGCCAGGGGGTTACATATGGCTCACTTAATTCATCAACATGTTCTAGAACACAAACCCCTATAGTAGCAGATGGTACCACCGGGTATCGGCTTTTATATTTGGAGATACCGTTTTCCGGTATCGTACCTTACAGCTGTGATTTACGGTACGGTATTAGATGGTTACAACACCGTAGCAGGTAGTATTGTCCGAGCACTACTGTCCTAGCGCAAGGCAAGGTTCCCCTGTCTCGCTCAGGAGATCATATGAGTTCCTGGCCCGATTTGAGCATGGGCAGAACGCCATGAGATGAAAAAAATCCCACAGTAGGCAAATGGAGAGTCAGGGATGGTGGAATACCCCAACTCGTCCATAAGTCGACATTGCGTAGCACACGGTCCATTCAATCACCCTATGAAATTAAAGCAGAATACCGGAAATACTCGAAGAACTCGTTATGCACCTAGCTGGTTTATCCCAAAAACCAAAATTATAGAGAATGATGCCAGGATATACAAAAATTTCCCCTCTTAGCTTAAGGGCTTAAGGGGAGAGGAACATAGCAAAAGGATTCCTTTTCCACCCTCCGTCGAGACAAACGGAAGGAAAAATCCAACAGACCCTACTAAGAGATGCAACTCCAGCGTCCTAGCCAGATTCTCAATCACTCCACTCCCTACGGTATGCAAGGAGGGATGTCGAGCATTTGAGCCAAGCACTTCTGACCAATAGAAGCAGAGATTACGACAACGGTTGTTGATCCTTGCTCAGAGAGCAACCTTTGTAGCGTATTGAGATCAGGTTGAGCGTGGGCCGAGCGGAGAAAGAATGCAAGTCCCAAGACTAAAAAGCGCGGACAACCCCTCAGCCTCACCTTTAAACTCAGGTCCGGAGGGCGTTCCGGATAAGCATGATCTCCATTAAACCATGCCCATGGTGGAAACAAATCGCCATTATACAATACCTTGCTTAATGATAATAACAACTAGCTTTTATGTCGCTTTGCATAGCTGTCAGAAATACTTGCAGGGTATGAATTATCCTTTTCCTCCATACCTCAACAACCGGTGCGGTGCGTCTTCACTTTAGAGGTGAGGAAAGTGAAGACAATACGCGCTTGTTTGGGTCATGAATTTTTTTTCCATGAATTGCACTGGTTGCGAGGCGAAATCCAAAGCTGACCCCTAATCCATGGAATGTGAAAAGCAAGAGTGTTTGGTTGTGCAGTCTATGGAAAAAGAAACTACCTCCGGGGGTAATTTTCTCCAGAAACAAGAGCATACATTGAGGCACAGAGCGCTGGTATTTTCCTACGTCCCCTGCCACCGAGTGCCTTTAGCCCCATTTTAGCACACTCTACTCCACCAATCACCGAACTTTCTACATGGACCTCGTATCCATGAACTTCCAGCTAAATTCCAGCAGAACCCCAATACATGGGAGGGTCGCAACACACAACTGAAGCAAATGGGCCCTAAACTATAGAGAAAAGTAAATGAACAAGAAGCGAAAAAGAAAAGAAAAACGATAAAAGCGGATAGTATTATGATGGAAATTTCATGACACACCCGCTTGTCTCAATTCTGTAGAAACAGCTCTCCACTAATCCTAAACTCTAGATTTTGAGCAGAAGCTCACAAATCCTGATTTGACTCTATCAGAAAAATCGAGATAAGGTGGGACGGGTATGTGCATTTCCACAGCTGATCATTTCCTTCCACCGAAAAAAAGTAATTTAAGGTGTAACTTACTTCTTCGAGAGAGTTACTCCAAAAGGAAAGGTAAGGGTGTAATTGCGACAAGGCAGCGTTTTGAGCCGCATGAGAAAGTTGGGGGGGAGTGAGAGGGGGGTGGCACTGTAGTCGCAGCGATAAACACGTTTATGGAGCTATTGCGGCTCTTTGCTGGAACGGAGGTGTTGGAAGTTACAGGCTACAGCCTTCACCGTCGTCGCGACGAAACTGGGGTGATAAACAGGGGTACCAGCACTATATTTGGTGAGCAAAAAAGTTGTGATTGATCCCTGTTCGTCACCACCCCAGCTTCGTCGCAACTATGGTGAAGACTGTGCGATAGAGCTATCGCCAGTCGCTCGCACGTGGCCATTTAAAGCAGCCCACCAGAGTAGCGCTCTGCCACCGTCATCTAGCTTATTTGGGTTGACATCGTCCCGTCCAAGAAGTACCCGTTCAGTCGCTATACAAAAGTGCTGGAGAAATAGAGCTCTTCTTTGCCGTTGAACTGCCTCCCTCTCCACACAGACCACCAATTGCCCAATATCCCCCCTTATATTAAAAAATTTAGCATTGTAGTCCGGCCCGCTAGGATTGACCTCCTTCCGTCCAGTAGTATTCGCACCACTCCCTCTTGCCGATCCCAAGCAAACAACACAGGACAAAGGTATCACCCACTCACCCGATCTCCCCAGTTGATGCCACAGCCTCCTACTCGAGTACGGTACCTCAGCCAAACCAGCTAGAATCACGTAAATCCTAAAGATTGATGCGCACTGTAAACCATTGAACAACGGGAGCTTATCGAAATTGATACGGTAAACATACGATCCCTATGCCCCCAAGAGGATTTTTCTGGATATGAGGCTACGAGGTTGCGAATCGCCGGGGCGCAAGCAGTTTTTTTCCAGCAATCTGACAGGCCCATTTTTGCGCACGTTCCTCAATTCAAGGAAGAATATTTGAGAGGCGGTGTGCTTTGAGGATCGCGAAAGGGACTGGCTGAGAGAGCCTTGACCCGCTTGGGATTGGATACTGGTAACTGAAGCGGGGTTCTGCCATTGTGATGCCGGGTTTAGCAGGTGGACATTCCCGATTGATGGTCGTCCCTAATATAAATCTGATCCTATTGCTTGTGAAACAGAAGGAATTCTGTGAAGGCTCTACTTGTACTCGAGACCATTTTTTTCGCTTGCCTAACGGGTATCGCCGTACCTGCAGTTTGACCAATGCCACGACGTTCACGGATTAACCCTCCCACCCTGGCCTAGAAAAGTCACTGATGTCCCACCGTTTCCAGTTGCACCATGTCTCCATTTTGTAAGCAGGGGAGGGAACCCTCGGATACCGACAAATCACTAGTCAAGCCTGCCGGCCTGAAACCCCCATACACCAATATGACTAACGATAGAAATTCCAAATTTCAAAACTTACAACTACCGGTAATCTACACTAGGGAAGATTGCCCTTTGCTGCAGCCTCTTGGACATGGCAAGGCTTCCATCCAGCCCACATCACATCACCACCGCCCGGCAAAGTACAATACTATATATCGTCCCTGAAAACATGGGGGGAGAGTTCGTACGACTGGCTACTCGCGGCGGCATCCACCTTTGGAGACCTACAGTAACCCACAGCGAAGCGAGAACAGACTGCGAGAACGCGCATAGGACTCTTATAAGACAGAGATTATTTGTATGGGCATTCTGGTTACAGTGGGCTCACATTGCCGTGGAATACTGTATTTCCGATTCCCCAAGATACCGGTGGCTGTTTCCCTAGTTTCACTCATCACACCGCGATACGAGTCTGTTAATGTTATAATAATCCCAGTAGTAGAACGTTGTATTAGCAGCATCGAGGAGCGCAGGTAATAGGAAGCGCACATAGTATGGAGGAGCACTAAAGTATGGACGCGTGTAGGCACACTAGGGTATAAGCGAACGTACTGTACAAGTACTGTACTCATGATAACCACGACGGCTATTACAACCACAACCACAACTTTAATGTCTATTAATACTAAGGCTTCTGTATTAGAGTCCCTTCCTCTCTCTAGGAGCCTGGAGTTTGGTAATAGGACCTTTTTCATTTTAACTATAGCATCGACTTAAGTGATTGTAGTAAATTTATTAAAGGCCTTCAGCCCAGGGGTTAAAGAACGGTTCTGCAGGCTTTCAGTGTCGAAAAACTATGGTGTGTGTAACGCCTTTTTGCATACAAAGCTGGCCGATCAACTGGAAACTTGGCTCTCAAGAAGCGCTTTTTCGACCCCGGGGCTGAATGCCACTATTCCGGTAGTTGAGTGTTGTGGGGTTCAATCTCCTTTCATTATGGGGAATTGTGGTTGCCCCGTTGTCCCAGGACTTATTCTCGCCGCGCATGCTCAGGTAGTCGTTAGCTAGCAACCTCCAATAGACAAACTCCTAAACCTCAACATCTCCTCCCGCCAACTTGAACACACTTGGGCCGATCGTACCATCTCCATCATCTGTGCTTATCGATAAATATACTCGAGCAACAGGAATCCGATCCCCGGGGCTAGGTTTCGGGAGCCTCGCCACGGCGGTTCGGCACAGTTCAAGCAGGGGATTCGCAGCTTATGAACAGCGAACCTGGGAAACCAGCTGTGGTACAGTGTTTCAGGCTAAACTACCCCGCACTTAGGGACTTTAACGACTGGTAACAACCCAGTATTGCGCTTCCAGACTCTCCCTATCTAAGAACACCGGCTTTAGGTATCGACATCGGAGAAACTGTTGAGATTCGCTGAGGTCGGGCCAGTAGGACAGCTGCGCAGGGTAGGGCTTAGCCCAATGACATCTCTTCGAGATACCTCTCAGCAAAGTATCTCGACCATATTCAAAGTATCTTTTTTTCCCTTTTTTTCGGCCATCCTTCTTCAGAATGACATTAAATAAATGATTTAGTTTCTTGTTATAATGATGCCAATAAGGGCCCCAACATTGCGATCGCTAGAGGATTGTGTTCAGTATACCGCTGACAACAGCACCTATGATGCCGGTACTTTCGACACTTGTAGTCATCTCTTCCCACCAATCAGCCAACTCGCCAGGCTGCTACCCAACCGGCCAGAATTAGTATATCATGGCTAATACAGCGCAGCGAATTTCTGCAGTTCCCACTAGGCGCTAGTGTGTGCATGTGGTAGTTTGTCTTAGCCTGCTGCAAGTATTGCAGAAGTAGGGTATCATTTGCTTGTTTTCCCTTTCTACCTCGCTTGTGACTGGAGAAGAAGTGGGAGGGGGGAGAGCTCGGTTCATTCTCCGCTTCACATATACTACATATAAACCCTCCGGGCCCCTTTAGGACTCCCCTTGCGTCCAGTCAGATATAACACATCCCTCTTAAGCTATTGTGTATTCAGCAGAGGAACAGAGCGGTTTGTTTTTCATCTTTTATTTTCAACCTTACCTCGAGTCGATTCCGGGTTCATGGCGTCCTACTGTACCTGGAGATTTTGCTCCCTCTTCAATATTGCCTCCCTCTTGGACAAAATGTGCATTGCGGGGACCTGCGCCCAGGACCCAGGAGGAAGCACTTCCGGGCCTGTCACTGCAAAGCTTCTGGCGCTTTTCATATCCTTCCTGGCCGTGCTGATAGCCACCTATCTCATTCAGCGGAAACGGCGGCAACTTTCGCTTCCTCCGGGTCCCCGCGGAGTTCCCATCTTCGGAAATCTCTTCCAGATTGCCCCCAAATACCACTGGCGTCAGCAGCAGGAATGGACGCAAAAGTACGGCCCGATATTCAGGATGCAATTGGGTGCGCAGACGGTCATTGTCCTAGGAACGCACCAGGCTGCGCGGGATCTGCTGGATAAGCGATGGAAGATATACTCTGATAGACCGGAGTTTATTGTTTGTGCTAAGCATCTTTCTGGCGGTATGCCTCTTCTTGCTTTCGTGCTGGCCTATTCTGTCTCCATCGTACTGACTCACACACCTAGGATATCGAACCCTCCTCATGCGTGGAGAGATATGGAACACCCACCACCGGCTTCAAGCAACAGCACTATCCCCACGCATGTCCCAAAAGTACAAACCAGTCCAAGACCTCGAAAGCAAGCACCTCATCCACGCCCTCCTAAAAAAGCCAGACGACTTCGCCCGGCAATTCCACCGCTACTCCGCGTCACTTGTTTTCTCCTTGGGATATGGTAAGCGCCTAGTCACGGCACACGAGAAGGAGCTTCAGTCGATCGACGCCATCATGCGGAACTTCACGCAGGCTGGCGCTGTGGGGAGATGGTGGGTGGACATCTTCCCCATGCTCGACCTCTTGCCAAAATACTTTGCCGAGTGGAAGAGGATTTCCGCCAAGTTTCATGGGTACGAGTCCGAATTGCACCTTACGAATCTAAGAGAGGCGGGGGAGCGGAAGGGGTGGAATTGGGCGAAGTTGTATAAGAATTCGCCATTTTCACAAGGGATGTCAGATTTAGAGGTTGGATATGATCGTACGTGTCCCTTATTAGGGATAAGTTAATACCTCATCTTGAGGAGAGAAAGGAAGCTAACCCCGAGCAGTCGGAACCCTATATGAAGCCGGCAGCGACACAACCACCATCGCCCTAGAAGTCTTCACACTGGCAATGATAAAATTCCCACACGTGGCCCGTCGGGCACAAGAAGAACTTGACCGGGTAGTTGGTAAATCCCGGCTGCCAACCTGGCAGGATAAAGAGTCCCTCCCGTACATCGAGAAGGTAATCAAGGAGACTCTACGTTGGCGTCCAGTCGCTGTAAACGCATTCTACCACGCAGTAACCGAGGATGATGAGTACCTTGGCTACCGTATACCAAAGGGCTCCTGGGTCGTGGCGAATGTCTGGGGGATACATTTAGACCCAGAATTATACCCGAATCCACACGATTTCAATCCCGACCGCTACAACGACGAGACGCTCGGGCATGTGGCTTTCGGCTTCGGACGTAGGGCCTGCACTGGGCAGCACATTGCTAAGAACTCGCTATACATTAATATCTCAAGGATTTTGTGGGCGTTCGATATCGGGCCGAAGATGAGGTCCGATGGGACCGAAGTTCTGATTGATGATATGGCGTTCACAAATGGGTTTTTGTCGCAGCCGTTGCCATATGAGTGCTCCATTGTGCCGAGGGATCAAGAACGTGTGAAAGTTATCGAGAGGGAATGGGCTGAAGCGGATAAGGACCTTCTTTCAATATTAGCGGAGGAGAAGTTTACCTAGGTGGTTTCTGGCTCTGTTAATTTCAGCCCAGGACTCCACGATTATTCGTTTAGTTTATGTCGTCTCTTATTATTGTTTAGTTATTCCGTGTACTTCATTGTGGCAGTCCTTGTCTATAATAAATCTGCTTTCCTGCCATATTCACGTCGCTTGTGCTCGTGACCTTACATCAATTGAACATGTATCCTTTCTGAAATTTGAGAACTATAATATAACTTAAAATCATCCAGTGCTCCCCACATCACACATAAGCCGCCTCACGCATACCACGGCATTGACCTCCCCAGTTTTCTTATACGCCTTGCCGGTAAACCTGGGCTATGCTTCTTTGGATTGAGTTCTGTCGGGTTGAGCATTCGTTCGGCTTAGGTTGAGTCGAGTCTGCCCTTTTTTCAACCCGGGCTAACCTATCGGAAGTCATGCTAATTCGATAACAGGTAGCGTCCTAGTATAATGCTCGAGTATGGGTAAAGGTCGGGGAGAGACTTTTTTTTTTTTGGAGAGTACATCTGTAGATAATAGCTATGTGGGCTAAATTATTGTACCTTGCAGTGCTCATGAGGTACTATAGATTGGATCATCTCCTGCAGCTGGATAAACCGGGAACCTGACACGGAAAATTGGCATTTCTCAGCAGGCGAGGCATACCCTCAAACCGGGGGCGCTCGCCGCACAAGCACCGACGTTTTCTTCCCCCAAATCGCCAACAAGGTCAACCCTGCAGGGCCTGGATACCAGTTCCTGGGATATGGAGCTCTGTGGGAAGCTTGTCCCAACCCCCAAGTGGCTGAACGTGCGTGCCTTGGAGTAGCGTGCCCGCACGGTGGCGTAATAGAAGCACATGATAGGTAGGATAAGAACCGCAACTGCAAGAACACTAAACCCCCCCCCCCCAAGAGCCCGGAAGTGCAGTCTAAACCAGGCGGATCAGAGGTGGGACAGAAGAGTGCTCTCATCCTCAGACGTATTACACCTAGATTAGGGGCGGCGGCCAGAAATCTTGCCCGGCCCATTCGTGCCCACGATCTCGGATTGCCGGACTTGCTGCGGATTCCACTTTACAACGGATTGACAGCAGAATCCTGGCAAAGGGGGGGCTATTGATGATTGAGTGGTGGTCTTGAGGAGGCGGTGGGACCACTGGAGTGATTATTGAAGATGGGGATGGGGGGCGAGTTGTGTGGCGGTTGGAAGGAGGATATATGAAGCCCCAGATTTTTTGAAAGGCCTTTTCGTTTTGTGTACTGACTTAGTAGGTCACAGGGTTATATTGGTCCTTACTAGTTATGGCTATGTTCTGAGGATGGGATTAAGCATTGTGCTAGAACTTAGAGTTGTAGATAACAAACCGGTAAATTCTGGTAGGGACTAACCCCATTCACAGATCACCTACAGCCCTCTACAATTGCTGTATTCCCAGCAGCCTTTTATTCTAGCTGGTGGAGTCTATGCTCCCCAGAATTGTAGCGTGGAATGTAAATATAATTAGCGACATCCACTATTTGCCTCCCTCACACGACGCTTCGTCTATCCAGTCCTGTGAGTTTGGTCAATCATCTCCCGATACCATTGCTGCGCCTCGTTCCACTCCTCGATCCCCAGATTGTCCACCTAGCTCCTATCCTTTGAAGGACTTATCCTTCGGCTCCTCAGACGATTTGCGCAGCGCGGCCTGCTCCTCCTCAAAGGCTTTGAGAAACGCAGTTTTCTGCTTCTCATACCCTTCAAACCACATGGCTATCTGCTCTTGACACCATTTTAGTAATGGAGCCTTTTGCTCACGCTGTTTCAGCAGCGTGGCTTTCTCCTCCCTAAGCTCTTTGAGCAACGTATCTTTCTCCTCACACCGTTTTGTCAAACAGGCCCTCTGCTCTCGACAGCGCCAGAGCCATGTATCTCGAACGTCCTTGAGGGCTTCACGGTGCTTAAGTATCGTAATCGTAGGCTCATGACTCTGTTTCAGCAAAGTGGCGTTCTCCTCCTTGAGTTCTCTGAGCAACGTAGCATTCTCCTCACACCGCTTTGTCAACACGGCCCTCTGCCCCCGACAGTGCACCAGCCATTCAGCTCGAACGTCCTTGAGGGCTTCACTGTGCTCAAGTAAGGTAATCAAAGGCTCACCGCTTTGCTAGTACACATTGTTAGTTGCACTGGCATGCTTAGGACAGTGGTCAGAAATGGTACCCACGCTAGTATGCATGCCATGATGAGATATGCGGGTACGAAGCTCCCTGGTGAAGCAAGTTGTGAGCTTGGAAAAGCGCTGCATTTTAGGTATTAGCGATAGGATACTGTATCAAGGAAGAAAATACTAGTAGTATGAGAGGAAAGGAAAGTTCTGTGATTGCTCTCAACGGCTAATCTTGGACTTATATACAGGTAGAGAGCGATCGCAACGCACAACAGAAAAACTTGTCACACGCAACAGTCACAACACTAAACTAGAGGTCGCGCCCCAAACAACTATCGTACTGTCAAGGAAGCTAGTAGAAAGAGGGACTGCTTGTGTACATAGCCACTTGTAACCCGATCTGAGGAACCATTACCTCATGATCCGGTTTAGTCAATTTACAAAAGAGTCCAAAGAAATTGATAATGTGTTCAAAGCCAAATATCTTGGCACTAAGGTATCTGGACACTTTTGAGATAGGCCAGCTACGCGATTAGGGGGAGGCGGGTGAGAGAGTAAACAGCCCTACGAAATTTAGCGTCTACCGCCAGACCTTTTGGTAAATCGTTTGCCGTCCTCTCCCCCCCCCCCCCCTATTCGCTTTCCCTCTTTTCTTCAGCTTTCGCTCGGTGATGCAGTTTCACAAAATCTCACTCGGAGACAATTTGACATGAAGTGTTAAAATTATGCCCTAATATGTGAAAGAGGAACAATAAAAACTTCGCGCAACTTCTGCTCGCCGTATCATTCTTTCTCATTATTCAAAGGAAAGGACCAAAAAGCCGAACATATATAGAGAACATAAGTGACCTCATCCGTGATGAGAAGGAACCGGTTTCCTGTCTTCAGCCCAGAACGCATCATGGGTTCCAACCGAGTATACGCCTCCAAACCTGGAGGGCGCAATGAAGCCTAGCCGATACGAGATAGCGGCCCAATAATCAAGACCCAACCGGTGATGTCTCACCACCACAAAAAATACTACCGGATACAACGGAATGACATAGGAAAGAAACGCTTTCGACAAAGCCGTTGTTTGAGAACAACGGACGATAGTAACACGAAATTCAACATGAGGTGTCGGAAGTATTACTTCAATGCGATGCGCGGTACAGATATATTCGGCCAGTGGCCAGGCTACTCAGGACATGGGGAACTAGGAAATGACTAGTCATATTGATGTATGTTCATACTACATATTGCTATAAGTACCACAGTTTCAGGCGCGTCTATAGGAGAACAAGCAAGATAGTAGTATCTATCTCTCTCTTTCTCTCATTGTTCACGTTCCATTACTTTACACTTCGACTCCGGCCTCTGCAGTGTGACCTCCGACATGAGGTGTTGGAAACCACAGTGTAATGACTGCACTTGATGCGGGATGTGCCCGCACTCCGAAGCTGCACTGGTACCCGTATGCACTAGTCAAAAGAAGCGTAAGCTATGAAACAAATTTCACACTCCTGTCTTTCTTTCATTCCTGTCCTTTCTTTCCCCCCTCCTTTCTTCCTTTTCACGACTTTCCTCATTTGCCTTCTTTACAAGATGTCACCTCCGTCCAGTCTTTCAAAGGGTGTGGCCAGTTACTTTGGACCTTGAGAAGGATGACAAGTACGGCCCGATCAAAGTCTGTAAAGTTTTCCTCTCTAACGGTGATAGGAGGCCCTTGAAAAGCTAGCGGTTTCGATAACTCATAGTTGATGCAGTGGAAATATTCCATAACCAGGGTGGGATTCAGTCTGCGCGCCTTCACCTCCTGCTGGAAAATCGTAGTGAATTCGCGTGTTTGTGCCAGCTTATCTAGTGCCTCTTGTATCTTCGCTTCCGGTGAGACCCGGATTTTATTATGTGTTCTAGCCCGGTCGACAATGAACCCTGTAGTAGTAGAAAATTAGTCACAACTCAATAGATGCATATTATTCTGACATACTAAGGAATCCACGCATATGCAAGGTTTCCTCCAACTTCTGCCTTGCTCTTTTTTCTTTCAAAGCTGCTTCCTAGTAAAAAATTAGCAAACCTATAGAGCTGCAGGGCCAGAGTGATCCTATAAAGAGATCCGGATTTTGCTCAACCTTTTGTTCAAACATCTCCTGATCCCTTTTCTGTTGCTCCTTCAACCCGTCCATCCACTTGTCCACCTCCTCCAAGTATTCTAAGGGCTTATACGTCCACTCGTACAGCTTGGGCAACTCGGCCTTCTCCTGCTCAAACTCTCTGAGAAAGGCTGCTTTCTGTTTCTCGCACCGTTCGAACGACATTGTCATCTGCTCTTTGCACCATTGGAGCAATGTGTCCTTCTGTTCACACTGTTTGAGCAATGTGGCCTTCTCCTCCTCAAGCTTTTTGATCAACATGGCCTTCTGCTCACACTCTCTGCACAAGGTAGCCTCAGACTTGGAAAAGCGCTGCATTTTAGGTATTAGTGATAGGATACTATGAGATGTCGTGGAGTGGCTATTGATGAGGTGTGGTAGGGAGGAGGGAGCGCGGTATCGATTGTATGAATAAATGAACCGGGCAGCCATTATACACGAATGAGTTACACACACAGGTTTAGAATCTTTTTTTCTTAACTACTTCGTGTTCGCTTTTGTATATTGACTAAAATGGATCATGAGGTAATGGTTTCTCAGATCGGGTCAGGTTGGCCCTTTTTTTAACTTAGGCTAGCCACTAATGTATAGGAAAGCTGGTGTAAGAACATTTTTATGACGGCCCCGATGACTGGAATGCAACCAGGCTAGATCTTGATGCCCGGTCATACTCCGCCATCATATATTATCACTCGCTTTCCTTTCTTTATATTCGCTAAGCTGCCCCACCCTGTAGCAGGATCCTGAGCATTAGGTGGGTCGTACTGGGGCTTGCCTGCGGAGTAGGTTGGGTGGGGGGGGTACTTGGCGTGCTACACAGGAATGCGTAGGGCTGGGCTGTGAGCATGGCGGACAAGATGGAGAGGGAGATGGTATGGGATTGTGGAATGTGCGGCACGACAAGATACCGGTACTCAGTGACAGAGCTCATCCAATGACGCAACTCATCTCCCACTTCCACCTCTCTTCGCCCGGCAATCAACCCAGAGCATGCCCCAATCACTCCCGGAGTTGCCGGGTCGAGCCCAATTCCTACTCATGTTTCCGTGGTACAGTGGCAAGATAAGCATTCCTTACTTACTTAGTTTCATATTATAGCGATTCCCAAATATTTTGTCCAAGGATCCGGAAAGGGTTTTTTTTTTTGTTAAATTAAGTGGGATGGACTGTGCACTATCCTAACTTTAGTAAGAGTATATGTGTTTGGAAAATTGGGACGAGAGAAGGTATGCAGGAGGTGGTGAAAGGGAGCTTATAATACCAGAACCCAAAAAACTCAAGTAACAATACTTTATGAAATTAGACGGCAAAAAGCGGAGAGAAGAGAGAAAGTGGGAGCGCGTGCAGACCCCTCGATGCTCAGAATGACCCATATTTCCACGCTTATGGGTCGAGCTGGTAATTACAGAAATTTGCAAATGCTTTGTCCAAGGGGTGGGAAAACAGCTGCTTTTTCCCTGGATGTAAGTGGGATGGACTAGTGCGCCCGATACCAAAATTTAACGCAGTAGGAGTATATGTACCGGTATTGGGGCTAACGTACTGGACCGGGAAGTGGATCAGACGCAGAAGTGAATTGGTTTGTATGTGAATTTTGCACAAACCCCCTCCACGGAAAGTTCGACAAAATAAATCCTCTCAATTCAGCTCAAAAACAAGCAAATTTGAAATAGTGTGCTATCAGAGATACCTCCTACCCTTCTAAACCTCGTCTTACTGTTGTGCGTCAATTAGGATTTCCATGTTTCTACTTTTTTGGTGCATTTTTACTGATCCACTTCCCCGTCTGATCATCTTCCCGGTCCAATACGTTAATGGGACGAGAGAGTGTATATTCGTGCGAAAATGCTCGGCCTTTGTTTTCTTTCAACCCGCAGACCCCCCTTATGATATTGTTCCAACAGCAGCCGCTATGTTTCCGCAAATTATAAATCTTGCTTCCCTAACATCCCGGATCTCTCACCTTGTGGGAAAACATCTCCCTGGTACTCGCAAGGTCAACTCCACAATCAAAATTCCCTTTCTCACGGGTGTTTCAATATTTTGTTTCCGAAGATCGATTACTGCCTCAGGAAACACTCACGCAATCGCAGCATGAGACATCATCATACTGGCATTTCTTCCATCAGCCTCGCTTACTAAGCGCCCAGCTCGACCCACCCCCACTCGCTTGATTCCCGGTGGCTTTCAATTGTTTTTGCTCGATGTTACTCCAGCAGGTTCAGGAAAAAGAAACATTTTCTCCTATGTTTAGCACATCTTTTTGCTTTTTAGCTCAAGGGGCGCACTAAAAGCTTAATTCATCCTCATTCTCTTGAAGACTTGTGCTATAATTTCGCAAGTGGCCGGTTTGGTGGTTAATTTTTCCCCAATTACCCCCCGTTCTCTCAAAGCTCAAAGGAGCACTCCCATCTCTGGTGAAATGCTCTTCAATTAAATGTAACACGAACCTTGGTATTTCAAAATACGAGTGATTAAGTGTGATAAGCTCCGAACGTGATATAAATCCCCTCCCAGGCTGTTTCGATGATCATTATTTTTTCCTCTACTCGACAACACCTCGGAATCTCCTTCGACGGATGTTGTAGCAGGCTTCCTGCAGATGGGTAGGGGTAGTAATCAGAATTGGTCTCTTCGATTGTCTACACGCTGTGGGATTTCGCACCTTAGTCACCTCTTGATGCCTGATCTACCGTCAATGATAGCCGGATCACGTCATGAATGGTGCCCGCCTTCAGATTTGGATGACCGTTCAGTGGAATAGATTCTGCAGGTTCCCTATCATCCACACTCTCTATCTGCGAGCATCGGTCATGAGAGGGGTGTTTGGCAGGAGGCCCCCTTACTCACACATGCTGACATCCACCACCACCACCACCACCACCACCACCACCACTGATGCTTTCTGATTTATAGGATTCAATGAGTCGGTAAAGACGCGCCCTCGGAATCGACCAAAGAATTGAGTAATCCAAATCTTGTTCGGACACGTAGGTCTCGCTGGCACGAGGTTTTTTATTTTATTTTTTGCAATGTACAGTTAACAGGGCATATCATCGCAAAGACCATTGTCGTTAACCCGGACTTAAGCATATCTGTGGATGCACGCATGTGCAAAGGTAGCCTATAATATGAGCATGGATGTCGCGAAAGAGTTGGGGAATAAGGCGTCATAAGGTTGACCGTTGGTTGGTTGATCTATCCGGAGCGTCGGTACAGCACGGCAGTCTGCTTCCACCCTTCAATGTAATCTCCCTTGTCTCCCTACCTACCCACCGCATCCTCCAACTCACCCTCACTTACTTTACAGCCATCCATCCACCAGGAGACCAGAGATTAATCGCTGTGGTTCTCGCTTTGTGCGTGAGGCACTGCACTACGCTTCGTCAATTAGAAATTCACCACGCGGTGCATACGATAGCGTTCTTCTTGGACAGGCTGTCCATGGACGCGGCCTTCGCATTTGGATTCCTTCGACCATGACCCGCTTAACATCATCCATGGAAGAAATGATGTGATCAAACGTGAGGTCTTGCTATGCTTGTTTTGCTGATTATATTCCAGGTTCTCCCCATCAAGACCTGGTATCGAATTCGAAGCCAAACAATTACTGAGCTTTCGATTCCCGTTCCTGACCTGTGTAGTTTTTCTCACCAGAAACTTGCCATACAATTCGACAACTTCTTGTGAACCCCCTTCAATTATCCTCTTTTCTCCACTCCTTTAACTCTCCACCGGGCTTTTACAACCTTGATTCCTCCGCCCCATCAACACCACCGCTATGGCCCCGGCCCGGATAGACCACGTCGTCATCCTTGTCCCTTATGCAGATTTGCACAACCCCCCCTCTTGGATAACCAATAACTTCACCCTAACCCCAGGCGGGCGGCACTCGGATGGCAAGACGGAAAATAAGCTAATAATCTTCGAGGACGGCACATACCTGGAGCTAATAGCCTTCATAAATGACAACCCCTCCCTCCGGCGCGGGCATTTCTGGGGTCACAAAAAATACGGCTTCATCGACTTTGCCCTGACGACGAATCCGAAAGACACCTTCGACTACGCGGGCCTACGCGGCCGCATCCACCAGAAATCCGGCCGGCTAGGCATCGACTACGACCAACCGGTAGAGGGCGGGCGCAAGAGGGCCCAGGACGGGAAAGATATCCGCTGGAAGGTGACATTCCCCAAGGGCCAAGCACAAGTCGGCGCCCCCAGCAGCGGCAGTCGTCGTGGGGAGATCCCCTTCTGGTGCCACGATATCACTCCCCGCGAGCTGCGCGTTGATGTGACGAAGGAGCGCACCACGCATCCTAGCGGCGTGAAGGGCATCGCACAGTTCACCATCCTCGTGCCGGATGGGCAGGAGGCTGCGTACCTGGATCTCTACTCCAGCATTATGGACACCTCGCCCGTGCAGGTTTTCGGCACAGCGCGCTTACCGCTTGACACGCCGGTTAGTGTGCCTGGACTGGTTAAGCCGTGGGTTTTTGTCGAGTCGCCGACGCTGGATATCGAGCGGCAGAGGTTGAGGGATCGGGGTCCGGGGATTGTGGAGATTGCGTTGAGGTTGGGGATTGAAGGGCAAGTTGGTGTTGGGAGGAACTCGATTGATGAGAAGGGGATGTGGATCCACTTCTTGAAGTGACACCATTATATCGTTTCCATAGCATTCTCTTTCTCTTTCCCCCCCCCTCCTATTCCTCATTATGTCTTGCGCTTGTTTTGCGGGTTCAACAATGCCTCCTTTTCCCCCATGTTCTATACTAGAGTGTTATTCTAGAGAACTACGATACCATCTTATTCCGATCCGTAAATCTCCCTTCGTCCCGTTCAATCGTAAACTGAATATCATTTCCGACGTCGAAAGCCAAGACGTAGTACATATGCCTCGGATGCCGAAATGAGGTCTTCACTAGTTGCACCGGACTAGCTTAAGGGCTCAGTCTTCTTAAGATAAGATGGATCGTTAGCAGTGACTGCGAAATCCCCATATGTTCACCGGAATAAAAATTCACCTATCTCTGCTATCCCATATATTTTAACCTGAGTTGACATTCGCGCGTGAGTGACCGTGGATGATCGCTACAACAGCTGTCAGTGGTAGAATCTCATCACGAGCGGGGGGGGGGGGGGGGCGGGGCCGCGGGGGCGGGGCGGGGGGGGGGGGGGGGGGGGGGGGCGGGGGGGGGGGGGGGGGGGGGGGGGC
>Ga0307507_10002822_pt1 | contig 35250 bp, 16 predicted proteins | sample 7_EM_MG_FD_207223 | JGI IMG/M metagenome (GOLD analysis project Ga0307507, IMG submission 207223) | Populus trichocarpa ectomycorrhiza microbial communities from riparian zone in the Pacific Northwest, United States - 7_EM | ecosystem: Host-associated > Plants > Roots > Unclassified | place...
GAGCTCCGTGCAGGTCTCCCCCTAAGCTTCGTTTCGCAGAGCTCTCGCAAAGCTCCACAGCTCTACGCAGAGGGCTGGCGGCGTGGGCGTAAGCGTTCAGCGTTGGTGTTTACTACGCGGCTCGGCGGTGCAGAGGTAGAATTGGGGCCTCTACCGCGACGAATTCCTCTTAACGTCGCGCGCGTATAAGGAGCTGAAGATCTCATAACTTATATAGTAGGCTTTTATCTATAATTTGGTGTAATTTTTATGTTAACAGGTATTGTGGAAAGGTAGATTAATTTTGTTAAAGTTAATAAGGCCTTCTTATATAAATTATGTTTAGGTTTTCCTACAAATCTCGCCAAAGTCTCTCAGACCAAGAAAACGATTACCGTCCTAAATCAACTTAGCGGACGGTGCGGATATTCCTATATCCGCAATCGATTTCTTGGTCTGAGCTTCTAAGGTAAGGAAACTGAATAAACCCCCAGATAACTGACTCAGCAGCTAGAAAGGCTTATCTGAACCTAGTACGGGGATATTATAAGGTGACTAACTGCAAATAGGCAGTTATGTACGTGTATGCAAAAGCTTGCTTGCATTTTCCTAAATCATATTATGGCATGTCCACTTATTAAGTTATAACGCCAAACACGTGATTTCTACTTATACTTGAAAAGGGGTGCTGCATAACTGCTATGCCACTCCCAAGTGTTAAAATAGGTATGATTTGATGATAATTTTTATTAAGCATACCCTACTAAGTGGGTAGAGAAGCGACAATTATTTTAAAGAGTGTTAGAGGTTTCACCTAATAAAAAGTAATACACGCTAACCAAAAACCTACTTTAACAGCCCCCCTTAAGCTGAATATAGGTAACAATATAAAGGTCACAAGAGATGTTAATATCTCTCTAAACCTAAAGCATCTCTAAATGCATAGAATATATCTTTTAGCAGCGCCTTAGTGAAACCATCAGCCATTTATTAACTTATTTGTATGTATTCTAGCTTAATATCTCCGTCTATAACCTTCTCCCAAATAAAGTGATATTGGAGAGTAATATGCTTGGTTTAAGCGTAAAACTTAGGGTCTTTTGCAAGAACAATAGCGCCTTAATTGTCGGCGTAAATAATCGTTACGTAAGGGGATTTGTTAGTTAGAGATAGTTCTTAAAGGAATTATTACAACCAAATAGCTTCTTTTACTGTAACTGTCTATGCCATATACTCTGCTTTGCAGGTTAAGAGTGCTACTATAGGTTAACGCTTTGAAGACCAGCTAATTGTAACGGAATCCCCCAGGAGGTACATGTCAGATAAGACGGTAGGAGGTTTCATCAATGTCCTGCCTACGTCCCATGTATGTTCCAGAAGAGACATAGTCAGACAGATAGGGGCGAAAGGTTTTACTAGTATCTCAGAAGGTTTATATAGGAAGCTGGTTCTCCTCTAGAGAAGAACCAGCAATTAGTCTCTGAATAAAAGTGGTCAGAAGCATTTGTCCTTCAATACGTGAAACTCATTCTACCTTCAATTTACCTTCAACTCACCTTCTACTTACCTGTAACACTGTCGATTAGATAATCATACATTCCGGTTAGGCTGGCCTCTTACAATTCTAATCACTCACAATCCGTTAGGAACGTACGGCTATTAATCAACAATGACGGGCCATACTCCTTTACCCCACGAAGCAACGCCCTCACCTCAAGAGGCTCAGAGAGTCTCTCCAGAGGAGCGCATTCCCTCTACTTACAAAGGAGTAGACCAGGAAGCCACGGCTAGTCCGTCTAACCTTCCAAGACCCTTAGGAACGATCACCGCTGGGGAGTCATCGGAGCGGTCGCTACGCGAGACCCTACAAAAGACAAAGGAGTTGGAGATATGATTGAGACAAGCACATCAAGACTACTAAGGACAATTGCAAGAACAATTAGGAGAAGCATAGACACCCCAGACACAAAGCGGACTCAAAGGGGCAACGCCACACTACACTATAACGTCAGATAAACCTAAATTCCGCACAAAGGAACCTAATAAGTACAATAGTAATAGTCTCAGGAACTACAATCGTTTTATCCATCAATACGAAACCAAGTTTCGGCTGGATCCGAAACGTTACTCTAACAAGTATAATTAGACACTGATTGCTTCTACCTTCCTGCGTGGCACCGTCGAGAGTTCATGGACACGCTACGAGAAGAAACTTACCACACCCCTTAAATTCAGCAAACTCAAGTCCTGGTTGGTCGATTAGGTCCAAGACCCTACTAATTAAGAAATAGATTACAACCAGCAATACCATAATGCAAAACAGCGAGAAGGCCAGAGTGTAGTCCAGTTCGTAAACTACTTAGAAGAGCTAGAAGACAATATACCCTACTCAGACTTATAGGACGACGCTATATAACTCCATCAGCTACTTGCCAAGTTACAACCTAAGATTCAACAGGCCATACAGGAGAAGGGGGAAATTCCTACCTCTCAAGAAAAGCTTATCTCTGAAGCTACTCGGATCGAGAACGCTAAAAGAGACCATCCAGGGAAGCGAAAGGAACGAGACGCCAACGATAAAGAGCGTAGAACTAGACCTAGCTTTAACAAAAGGGGCAGATCCCGACCTAACCACTCTACAGAAGGACAACGCGAGCAGGCTTCGCAACCCCAGAGCAACGCTAGTCAACCCCAAAATAATAATGGGCAGAAACCGTGGAACCAAGAGTCACGCAGCTGTTATAACTGCGGCAAGAAAGGCCACATACAGCGCTTCTGCCGACAGAAGAAGCAAGAGGATGCTCAATCGGGAAAAGAGAGAGCCTAGTAGATCTTCACTCCCTCACACTAGGCCAGCAAGAGAAGGAGGGAGTAAGCTGCCGCATGGTTGTTCCCGTCTCCATTCAAGTTAATAACGAATGGGTAACGCGAGACTGCCTTGTGGACAGCGGCGCGACCATAGGGTTCATTTCTCAATTACTAGTAAAGGAATTGGATTTGGACCTTAGTGGCTCGCAGGTACGCACCGTTCAAAGCATCGGAGGCCACCGGATTCCATGCTACGGGGAACAAACTTTTTCCATAGCCAGCCAGGACCGCGATGGTCTATAGGATACACAGGAGATGCGCTTCTACGCCACAGAAATCAAGGGGTATGACCTTGTTTTAGGATACCCATGGCTTCAACAGGTTAATCCAGACATTAATTGGCCTTCAGCCTCGTATCAACACCGGAAGTCTTAACCGCGCATTATGGTCGAAGATTAAAAGACTTTCTTAAACCATATGCAAGAGGAAGGGTGGGCGTATGCCATATATACCACTCTTAACACCAAGAATGGGGACGCAGAGTATTCATTTTCGGATATCCAGCTATGCGCAGTCAAGGAACCAGAGATTCCACAGGAATATACGGACCTAAAGGATGTTGCCAATAAGGAAGCTGCGCACACCTTACCCAACCCTATGTTGGTGGAGCACGAGATAGACACAGAAGACAAGGAACCTCCTTTTAAACCACTATACAACCTGTCAGAAAACGAGCTGGCAGTATTACGTCAGTATATAGTGGACAATCTTTAAAGAGGATGGATTTGGCCTTCTACAAGCCGGGCAGGGGCACCGATTATATTTATACCCAAGAAGGACAAGACCCTTCGCCTCTATATTGACTATCGGGCGCTAAACAAAATTACTGTAAAGAATCGCTACCCGCTACCCTTAATAGGGGAGCTTATCAACAGGCTGTCAGGCGCAAAGATATTCACAAAATTAGATCTAAAAGATGCATACCATTAAATCCAGATTAAAGCCGGCGATAAATGGAAAACGGCGTTCCGAATATAGTACGGCCACTTTAAGTACCTGGTAATGCCATTCGGGCTCACTAACGCACCGGCGACATTTCAGGCCTATATTAATAAGGCATTATCAGGCCTGTTAGATACAATATATATAGTCTACCTTAATAACATTATAGTCTACTCTAATAACTACAAAGCACATACGCACCATGTGCAAATGGTACTAGAAAGACTGCGGGAATACGAGCTCTATATAAACCTAAAAAAATGCTCGTTCTATGTTACTAGCATTGATTTTCTGGGCTTTATCGTTAGCGTCAACGGAGTGTTAATGGAGAAAAGCCGGGTAGACGCCATTAGGGAATAACCATACCCCATAACGTTTAGGGAAGTACAGGTTTTTATAGGCACGGCGAACTTCTACCAAAGGTTTATTGTTTATTACTCGTAAGTAATACTCCCAATTACCAATCTACTAAAGGGATCCAAGGATGGCAAGAAGTCAGGACCCTTTATATTTAGGGAAGCTGCTAAGCAGGCTATAGACCGGTTAAAGGATTTGTTTACGTCGGCGCCTATCCTAATACACTTCTGCTAGGAGCTACATATACACCTTAAAACGGATGCATCCGGCTTCACCCTAGGGGCAATTATATCTCAATTAAAAGACGGAGAATGGCATCCTGTGGCGTTTTAGTCAAGGAAAATGACCCCCACAGAGCAGCATTACATAACGCACAACTAGGAGCTGCTCGCAATAGTCGCAGCAATAAAGCACTGGCGACATTATTATATAGGAAGCAATTATCCCATTAAAGTCCTCACAGACCACAACAACCTAGAATACTTCATGACTACAAAGGTGTTAAGCGGTCGATAAGCCAGATAGGCGGAGGCACTATTGTAGTACGACTTTAAAATTACGTACCGCCCAGGAAAGACAAATCCCGCTAATAGGTTGTCGAGACGTCCGGATTATAAGATTAGGAGAATCCAGGACAGCACAGGGGAAATAATTCCCACATTACAAAATTTGCTTAGGAAGAAAGAAGAGTCTTTCCCTAGAACTACAGAATTCCGCAGCAGGGCAGAGGTCCCGGCGATACAGCTGCGAAGCACCATAATAATAGAGCCGCAGGATATAGTCACGGACCAGGTCATAGACCAAGCAGACGTCACAAAGTTGGCGTACCCCAGAATTAGCAAGAATTCTACAGGATGTGCTAGGGGTGTCGCGGCACCTTTAACTCAACGGCGCACCAGCTGCGAGTTTCCGGATCCAGAGGGGATAGGCAAGATGCCTATCCGCAGCATAGCACACTGCACAACGGCAGGAGAATCTGCTGGCACTAATAGTTTAAAACGTCTCGTGCCACGCCTAAAGTCCGCAATAGCGGCGGGCGAAACGGAAATAAGTAATCTACACAAAACCTTTCCAGATCTTCTTCTTCAAGCACAACAAAGGGACGCCTTCGTTTCTGGGGAGAGGTAGAAAGACGTAGTAGAGACCAACTTGGCCAGAGTCACTAAGAAGCTATAGCAACAAGACCAAAAGGGTCTGTTACGCTTCAAGGGTGCTACATATATCCTAAAGAACCAAACGGTTCGAGACAAAATTCTAAAGGTCTTCCACAACAACCCTCTTAGGGGTCACTACGGTGCCAACAGGACCCTTAAGGCCGTTCAAAGGAAATACTTTTAGGATGGAATGTCTAAAGAAGTTAAGGACTATGTATTAAGATATAATACGTGCCAAAGGGTACAGATACCCAGGCATCGCCCATATGGTGAGTTATCAGTGCTTCCTATTCCGCAGGGACCCATATTAGAATTAATAATAGATTTTATAACAGGCTTACCCCCTACTAAAATAAGAACTGGAGAGGTTGCTAACGCTATCCTAGTAATCGTTAATAGATATACAAAGTTTTCAGGGTACTTTGCTGTTTCAACAACAATCACAGCAGTAAAACTAGCAGACCTGTTTTTAGAGCGGTGGCTCCTATTCGGCACGCCAAGGGGAATCGTGTCTGACAGAGGTACCGTATTTAACAGCGCATTTTGGTCTTCATTCTGTCTCTTATTAAAGATACGGCAAAGGATAAGCACTGCCTTCCACCCGCAAACAGATGGGCAAACAGAGCGTCTAAATACGTTGTTAGAACACTACCTCCGCTGCTATGTTAATTATCAACAGGATGATTAGCCATTATGGTTAGCTCTAGCGCAACACGTGTATAACACAAGCATCCACAGCAGTATAAAAATAACCCCTTATAAAGCACTGTTTGGGGTAAAAGCAAATAACCCCTAAAACGTTGAGGACATCGTTCCCAAAAGAGAGGCACCGGCGGCGTCCAAGAGAATTAAGCAAATAAGAATTCGCAGAGAAGAACTCAAAAAGCACTTACTAGACGCCCAGGCTACACAAAAAAGGTACTATAACAAGGGACATATGCCTAAAGAATTTAAAATAGGAGACGAAGTCTTACTATCCATAAAAAATATCCGGACGAAACGTATTAAGAAGAAGCTAGACCACAGGTGGCTCGGACCCTTCAAGGTAGTTAGGAAAACTAAAGGAAATCAAGCCTATAAATTAGAATTGCTAAAATCATATCTAATACATCCCACATTTCATGTTTCCTTATTGGAGTCATACCGGAGAAGAGACGGTGTGGAACCACCCCCACCTAGCGAAATTAATAGGGAACTAAAATGGAATATAGAAGACATTCTTAATTAAAGATGGCGTCAGAAGAAACGCGAATTTTTAGTTTATTAGGAAGGATACTCCCAGGCACATAACAGTTAGGAACCTAAGGAGCACCTTCAGCCAGAATACGATATGGCAATTAAAACTTTCCTAAAGACCATAAATCAGGATTCAGCAATGGGTCCAGATATGCCACAGGCGAGACAACGGGGAAGACCCCGCAAATCAAAACCATAAGGTCGAGCACAGGCATTAGAAACGGGAACGTTTCGCCATCATAACAGGGATCCTAGAATCCTGTAAGAGAAAGCCATAGGGATCCACATAAGAACCACTAGGGATACTGTCCAAAGAAGACGCTGTTCGAGAATAAGCAGTAGCACCAGAAGAAGGGGCCCTAGGGACTCAGAAAGATTCCCTAGGGATAAAAGAAGAGTATCCAGTCTGACACTAGAGATACGCAGTAGAGTCAATAATACAAAAAGGACCAAAAAGACACAAAGTAAAGATTCAGAAATTTTAAGAAATTGTAAAGCACCCATAAGAACACCACCCGTTCATCACATACGGAAATTATGGCGGTATGCTGCTTTCACACAGACTGTCACCAAAAATAAGAATAGAGGCATCCCCGAAGTATAAAGTCAATTCCCAGTACTAGGGCATCCTGGAGGCACCAGAGAGGCACCCTACAAAGCTATCCTACAAGAAGAAAAAAAGAACAAGATAACAACTCAAACACTAGAAGTAGCAACAGGAGCCTCCTCCTCCATCTCAACGTCATTGTCGGCAGTATTATCAACACTCCCATCCCCGAAAGCATTAGCATTCTTGCCAACATTCTTCTTGGAGCAGCGAGAACCAGACAGACCACCACAACCAGGGGACTGGCGGGGAGAACGTTTATCTTCGTCACTATCCTCAGTGTCATCCCCAGGCTCCAAATCGGCATCCAGGCTAGGATCAGAAAGTTAACAACTAAAGAGTTAGCACAGTTCCCGAACGTGTTACTAAAGAGACTCACCTAGCCAGAAAGGCCCGCGCAAGAGTACAAATATTGTCATTTATAAAAACGAGCTGCTCACACATACGCTCCTAGACACTATGTGTCCGAGATCACTATGTCTCCACAGCAGTAGAAACCCTCATTAAATTAAAAAGGCTGCGAGCAATAGAAGACACCTTCCATCCCCGTCTATCACTGTTCTGATACAGACGGAAATCCCTAATAGCGCGTTAGAGCCGGCGAGCCTCACACGCGTGAACAGCGGGGATCTAATATAGTTAGTAAAGTCCAGAATAGGATGGAATGGGAAATACCAGAACACAGGTCTTTTTCCGGCTACGACAGTGGAAACACTTGGATCTGTTCTCGCCAGAGCACGGCATCTCATAGGCATGGGACGGGTCCAACGTAAGCGCGTAAACGCAACAACGGCAGCACTTCAGAAAAACCACCGCAGGAGCAACAGAAGTGGTCTATAATGCCAATAGAGCAGGAACAACGCCACCGCCAGTCTAGGGACGCGCAGCACGATCACAAGCCATTGCGAGAGAACACTATGGGAAGTCAGTATCATTAAGGAGATAAAATGGGGATCCTATTACCCACAGACGCGTCGTGAGAAGAGAACAGAGCAGTAGAAGAAAAAACAGCTGGAGATACAAAAGCTAAAAGCTAAGATGTAATAAAAAACGGTCTGCTAAAAGGCGAGACGAATGGTGTTATTAATAGAAAGACGCGTAAGAGACGACAGCTTATAAACTAAAAGAAATCAACATCAAGACATCATCATCAAGACCCATTTCAGGTAAATGGGGATGGTGGCTAGTCAACGCGTCACACAGGACAACCCCCGGATCAGCTCATAACAAATTCTCATAATAAGGAAGGTGAATCCCATCCAATTTTCATCATCATCATCAAAGTTCCATCATAAAGGCACCATAAGAGCTATAGTGGAAGAAGAGCGGAGGAACAGAAAGACAAAGTAAGGTTCCACGCTAGTAAAGAACCGGCGATAAGCCGCATCATAGAGTACCTTTCCACTGAAGAATTTCCCCAGTGGTTTTAGCCGGAACTCCATAAGAGATTATTAAGAGGCAAAGTCTTGGAGAACCAAGACCCTCAAAGGGGAGGCAATTATAACGGAATCCCCCAGGAGGTACATGTCAGATGAGACGGTAGGAGGTTTCATCAATGTCCTGCCTACGTCCCATATATGTTCCAGAAGAGACATAGTCAGACAGATAGGGGCGAAAGGTTTTACTAGTATCTCAGAAGGTTTATATAGGAAGCTAGTTCTCCTCTAGAGAAGAACCAGCAATTAGTCTCTAAATAGAAGTGGTCAGAAGCATTTGTCCTTCAATACGTAAAACTCATTCTACCTTCAATTTACCTTCGACTCACCTTCTACTTACCTGTGACACTGTCGATTAGATAATCATACGTTCCGGTTAGGCTGGCCTCTTACACTAATTGTACTACTTTTAATATTAAATATAAATCCTAATGTTAATCTTTAAGTTTCTAAGTCATCTGCCCAGCTAGAGTCTGTAAACCCCTAAAGCGCTTATATCTCTCCTTAGAGGACAAGTTAGAGGTTAAGTGTACTATATAAGTAGGAAAGTATTTAAAGAATAGCTTATATATAAGACTTGTTGGGATTAGAAGCAAAGCGACTAATAAGGGAGACGGCGAAAGTGATATTAGGTTAAGTACTAAGCATAGCGTATATTAGGGTGCCAACCAGCAATTGGTATTAAGTTTTAAACGTAGAGTTAGCCTAATAATCTACCGCCGCTAGTTAAAGATAAGAGGTTTCCATTAGTATAAGGTAAGGGGAATAGTTTTAAAGACTAGTGCTATAAATAGCCTCTTTAAGGTAAAAGAATTGGCTAAGCTGTAGTTTATGGAGTTGTTAATCTTAAGCTACTTTTATACCAAGGTAATAAGCAATGGGGCCTAGATCGGTTATACTAAAGCGTCCACTAAGTTAAGCTTTGATAATCTTAATATTAATAATATTTAGTCTAATAAGTAGGAGGTTGTTAACGTAGACTGTAATATACATAGAACCTTTAGCAAAGACTAAAGAGTTAGAGTTAAGGGGTTTAAAACTAGTATCTATAAGGAACTCCAAGAGCGTTTAATGCTAAACTTAAGGCGACTGTTTAAGACCGTAAAGTGCTTTATTTAGACAACAAACCCATCTAGTTCTATTATTAAAACCTTTAGGTTAATTAATATAGATCTCCTCCTTAACGCTTCCATAAAGGAAAGCAGTTTTAACATCCATTTATTTAATCTTAAGGTCTTATGCAGCTGCGATAGCAAAGAGCGCTTTATAGCTTATAGATTTCACAACGGATATAAAGGTCTTATTAAAGTTAACCCCAGCTTATTATTTATAACCCTTTACTACCCATCTTGCCTTATATTATATATTACGTGTCTATACATCGCTTAGTACAAAGTATCTTCCATCTTCCATCGGATAGATTGTTTACTCTACTATATTATTATTATCTCGCATACAACGTAATATTGGCCTATTCATCAATTAAGATAGCTCAATCTTATGCCATTAGCGTGCTAATCGTTTTTAATATCTACGCGCGTTCTAAATACGCAGCGCCCTAGGGTTTCTACCCAATCTTAATATTGTCAGTTGTTAATCTCACCGCATTAATTACTTCATAGCAACTCCAAAGCTATAGCTACTAAAGATATAATGCCTACCCTGTCTCCTCTGGCCCCTTGCCATAACCTACCGGCCCGTTATATACTTACAGAAGACCCAAACGCGCTTCTTATCGCAGCATATATTAAGAGCTTAGCAGATAAGGATGCTCGCAAGGTAGAGACACATCACCTTTAAATAGAAAGATAGGTAGAAGTTCACGCGGCCATAATGGTTAGATTAAATGCTTCTACCACAAGCTAAGGTAAACCTAAGGCGCCTAAAGGTAGGTCTATTAAACTCCCTCTAACTGCACAAGACCTTACCCTTTAGATCCTAGGTCTTTATAAAAAGGATCTTCTTACTATATAAAAAGGCTCTTTTGACCCTAATAATATTGCTAGACTATAGTCCTATATACGCTATTAATACTGCAGCAATATTACTACACTAGAAAATGGTTGGCTAGAGACTGGCCCGCTAAAAGCTAACTTAAAACCACTACATTCTTCCAAGATCTATTTTAAATACTTTACTAATTATATTATTATTGTCTTATTACTTTACCAATGCCCCCTAGGCCTGTATATTGCTATGCTATATTTTATAAATAAGATTCAATTTCTTTTAGGTTTCTATATATAGAAAGAGGCGGTACTTAATCTGGCTTTAGTATACTATTGGGTTGTTATAAACTATGGTTAATTAGAGCCTACTAATTGGACTATACCCGATTTATTTTAATACACTTTTACTACGCCTTTTATAATGCTTAAGAAAGGACTTACTATTTAAGGCGCTGCCAAAAAAAGACCTAGGACCGACACTCGTACCTCGCCGCCTCTTGTATTAAATACTTGCAATAACTTTAATAAGGGTATACCCTGCCTAAAAGATCTGTGCAAATTCAAGCATAGGTATAGCAAATGCGGTAGCTAGCATTTAGCCTCTAGTAGGAAGTGTGCTTTATAGCAATCCCCAAGTCCTAAAGTGGTAGATTTGGATAATATTTTGGCAATTTGTGGTGTTTTTACAGGCCGCGGCCGACTATTAACGGCCTCCAAGATTTAACTTCTACGCCCCAATACAATGCCTTAATTTATGCCCTTTATCTAGATAAACCCTCTTGTTAACTCGCCATCACTACTATGGATTTAGGCCTAGGCTATGCTTCTAGCAGACTACCTAAGGCACCTCCTTTTAATCCTAGTTAGTATCCTCACTTTTAGGTATAAGATTGGCTCTAATCTCTCCCTACAGGCACGTAATTATAAAAACTAGATCTCTTATTTTAAAGACCCCGGTATTATTTCTTAGAAAATAGCCAAAGACCTAGCACTTAGCCGTATTCGAGTCGCCTTATCTCCTATTATTACTTCCCCTCTAGGTCTAGTACCTAAAAGTAATAGCAGATAGTGGCGTATATATAATCTCTCTTCCCCTATAGGAGACTCAGTTAACTGTTATATCCTACCTAAGTTTGGCGCGCTTAAATACACTATGGTTAACGCCATTCTTAAATATGTGCGTAAGGCCGGCCGCGGCTGTATATTAATCAAGAGAGACTTAAAAGATGCCTTTTAGAATATACCACTTTTAATCCAATTATGTCGCCTAATAGGCTTCCACTGGAGGGGCATTATGTATAAGGAATGCTGCTTATTATTTGGTCTTTAGACAGTACCTTTTCTATTTAATTTATTCGCGGAGGGTTTATATTAGATACTTACTGCTAAACTGGCCTTCCCAATTAAACACTATCTTAATAATTTTATCTTTATTATCCAGAACGCCACTAATGCCGCATATACGGCCCAAATGTATATTAAAGTTATAGATGAATTAGGAGTCCCTTAAAATAACTTAAAGGATATAAAGGGTACTAAAGTTATTATATTAGGCTATATAATTAATACGGCGTTGATGGAAATCCGCCTCTCTAAGGAGAAGTAAGAGAAGGCACTTATTCAGATTAATGCGGCGCTTTACTATGGTTCTCTCTTTCTTTACTAGGTATAGTAACTATCTAGCCAGCTCTTATAGAGCGCAGTAGTTATTTAACTCAGAAGGTTATATTTGCGGTTATTGTGGACCTTTATAATAAATTGGCCTGCGTATTTAAAGCGCTATATACTAAGGAGATTTAGTTTAGAAGTTAAAAACAACCTCTAATTATAGAGGGAGTCTCTAATTATTAGCAATGGGATACATTTTTTAGATAACTTGTATTAAGACATATTCTATCTCTTTACAGATACTTTATTGTAGGTTAGTTATAGTAGGTTTTACTTTTATAAGTCTTCCAAATTAGACCACTAGCCTATATATTTAACCACCTTACTATAATGTAATGTATTTATAATACTCCCTCCTAATCGCTAGGTAGAAGATTATATTAATTAGAAGAAGATATACGCGATCAGCGAGGCTTTCACTTAATGGTCACTAAACTAGAAAGGAGCCTCCGTCTCTATCTATATAGATAGCCTTATAGCTTTGCAAGGCCTAGTTAAAACTATACTTAAAGGACTAGGTAACCTCTCCCTTTAAACTATTATCTTAGCCGCCGTATAATATAATATTAAAATTACTACTTCCTAGGTGCCTAGTGTTAACAATGGCCTAGCAGATGCTCTCTCTTAGGGTTTAACTAATAAGATATCTTGCCTATACCCGCACTAGAATACTTCCGACTTTATACTTTACTAATTGCACTATTAGTCTATAAACCTGCCCCCTTCTTAGTACTAGACGGCTTTACTAATACAATTAGCTCCTCCTTATTAGTTGCTATGCTACTATAGAGCGGCTTAGCACCCGAAATAAGAGCTAGGTACTTATCCGCGATAAATAGTTAGGAGGCCTTCTGCGCCTTACAATTGTTATAGCCGTACCTAGTCCAAAAGCCCCACTTAGGCAAGTGGATCGCACGGCGTGCCTTTAGGACGCCTACTATGCGACAGGTTTCCCCCTTAACCTTGTCCAATTATATCTTTACACTATGGTTAAAGCATATAGACTTTGGATACTCTATTGCAGTATTTAACAATCTATTTATAAAACGCTTGCTTGCTGGGGCTAGGTCCTTGTTTCCACAGAAAAAGAAGGAAAAGCTACTAATTACACGGGATATCCTTGCTTAAATTGTTATGGGCGGTTGCTTAAAGTAGGATATTAATATTAATGCAGCTTTCACCGTCACTTTTGCAGGTTTCCTTTAAATGGGAGAAATTTTATATATAGCCGCTAAACTCCACTTAAAGGCCTTTGTTTAAACAAAGGCTACTTATGGTAATATTAGCATTGCAAAGGATTAATTGTTAATGGTTTTATACCTTAAATAGAGTAAGACGGATACCTCGCACTCTAGAGTAAAAATTTAAATCTTAGCACAGCTAGGGGACCTGCTGTGTGCAGTAGCGGTAATAGTTAGGCTTTAAAATTGGGATCCTTAGCTAGATTTGGCGCCCTTATTTGCTTTTAATACCAAGCCATTTATAAAGGGCTCTATTTAAGCAATTCTTTAAGCCAGACTACTTAATGCGGGAATACGGCCTAACGACTATACTAACTACTCCTTCTAACGAGGCGCTGCTTAACATACTAGGGATTACGGCTTTGCTAAAGCTTAGCTAGGCCTACTTAGGAGATGGAAATCTAATGCAGTCAAGCTATACTACAAGGATAGCAACGCAGCATTGTTAAAGTTAAATGACTACTTTTAGCGCGGTATTCCACTATTGGCATACGGCGCTAAAGCCTAGCCCAGCTAACGCACTTTTCTAAAAGGTGTGCCAAACTACTTTTCTTTTAATGGGCGCAGGCGCTTTGCTAGTAGGCATTTGGGGTCTTTGCTAGGCTTCTTATAGCTATTTAGTAGCTGGAAAGTGGCTATATAAGACCCTAAATAGCCTACACCCCTATCTATTAAAAATCCCTTTTTAAAATAAGCCATATTTCGCCTATGTGTGAGATAACAACAAGAGATAGATGTTACGTATCTATACATCGCTTGGCACGAAGTATCTTCCATCTTCCATTAGATAGATTGTTTACTCTACTGCATTATTATTATCTCGCACACAACGTAATATTGGCCTATTTATTAATTACCCACCCACCACCCCTTTTCTTTTTTTTTCACGCTAGAAACTATGTACTTTAGCTTTATTATAGCCCATTAGGCTTACAGCTGAGCATTTGGGGTCTTTACTAGGCTTCTTATAGCTATTTAGTAGCTGGCAAGTGGCTATGCGAGACCCTAAATAGCCTGCACCCCCATCTATTAAAAATCCCTTTTCAAAATAAGCCATATTTCGCCTATGTGTGAGATAACAACGAGAGATAGATAATCCTTCCTTTACTATCCTACTTATACTTAAAAACCTATTAGGTATTAAGAACTTTATAATTAAGAGGTTAGTTAATAAGTGTCTAGGTGTTGTTTACTTTATAAGAGCTAATTTATCTTTGCTAGCGGAGTACCATTTATTATTATTAATGTTAAGGGTAGATTGTTTCTATAACCTTGGCTTATAAGGTTTAGCTATAGGGGAGTTGCTAAGCATAGCGTAAAGGTGTTTAAAGGAAGGGGTTAAGAAGTAGGTAAGTGCTAAGAATGCTACAATAGGCGGGTTTTCTCTAATATTAACAGAATTGCGATACTTAAGAGGTAGTTAAGGCCTATCAGTAGCTGCCAGACGTTTTAACTTCCATAGGGGTGTCTTATTAGCGGTAAGGCGCTTTAATTTTTAAGCTTTCTTAAGGAGCTGTTTCTCTTCTTAATGTTGTTTACGTTAGGTAGCGTAATTAGGTGGAACTTCTTCTCCCTTAAACCAAGCGTCAATATCTAGAGTATCAGAGTTGTATTTAACGTGTTATTCTTAAATTTAACGCTTATTACTACTAGGAACTGTTAAAACAGTCTTTTGGAAGTAGACAGCTAAGGCATATATAAGCCATCCTATCTCTTTATCTTAAATTTAAATAACATATTTACCCTTAAAGCCGACAAGGTTCCCTAGTCTTGCCTTCTTATCCATATAAGAGCTAAACTTCTTCTAACTACTGGCCCTATACCAGACATTGCACCTAAAGGTTTAAATCCAGGAGTAATCAAAGACTTCGCCTTGCTCTATTTTATAAGGGGTCTATATTTCTAACGATTTAACAGGGAGAATATTGCGTATAAAGTTAGCGTGCTTAACTGCTTCTAGCCAGAAGTTCTTAAAAAGTAAGCAGTTATTTATAAAGGTAAAAGCTTAGTTATATATTATGCAATTAAGTTATTCCAAGACTCTATTTTACTGTTAACTCTCTAGGGTCAAGTATAAGAACTAAATTCCCTTATTTGCAAGTTCTAGCTAAAAAGTATATCCAAGATATTCTCCTCTACTATTACTATATAGCCGCAAGATAAGACTTCCTTATTGTTTAACCTTTGCTTAATATTGTTAAAAATAGAACGGGACTTTAGCCTTATACTTTATTAGATAGATTTCACTTGTTTTATTAACTCTATCTTAGAAAGTAATAAAATATCTTAATCCATTATAGCTAGCTACTTTTATAGGTCCCTTAATATTAGAGAATATAACTTTATAAGGTTTAGTATCGTGGTTAATAAGAGAATCCTAATATATAACATCGTGCATTCTGCTACATAGGCAGGCTTTGTAGGTATAGTTGTAAAGGTCTAGTAAGTAAGTAAGGTCTATCCCTTTTAACATTCTTTAGAGCTTTTATAAGTTCTAGGGGCTAATATAACTAAGCCTTTCATGCCATAACCTCTTAGCTAGGTTTTGTGAGCTGCTGTATAATATATAGCTAGTTTAATAGCTAACTATAAAGGCTGTAAGCCCTTTTTAATGGTTAGCCTAAGTGTAGAGAAAGAAAAGGCTAGACTTATAAAATGCATAAGCTATAAGCTCTAAGTTATAGAGGAAATTATATCTAAGGTTAGATAGATAAAGATAAACTCAATTATTAATAAGCTGTGAACTAGATACTAGATTGGCTTGTAAATTAGAGATATAAAGGATATTGGTAAGAATAAGCTCTCTCTTAACTCCCAGAACTATAAGTCTTAGGTACACATCTCCCTTTTCTATTAACTGGAGACATATTTCTCTAATTCCAAAGATAATAATCTTCTTATTAGCTTAAAGATCTTAATAGGTAATAAATAGCTCTCTTAACTAAAATATGTGCTAAGTATACCTAGTATTAATAATAATTGCAGAGGAGAGGTTAATACTTAGTTTAGCTATAAAACATAGTTATCTAGCGAGCTTAGAGGCACAGGAGTAAGGAGAAATACAAATAATACAGGAAACCCGCCACTAATAGGCAACAAGGCATAGTTGGCGAAGTAGGTTATATGTAAAGTAGTATAAGTTCTTCTGCAGTGTTACGGACAGCTTAAGTACGATATTACAACTACTTGGGGAAGAGTCGGAGGAAGCTAGTTAGTTAATACAGGCACGGTCTAGGATAGAACCGGTGGAACTATATAACAAGGAATGGTAACTAAGGTCACGTGGTATTAAACGCATTGACTATATTAAATAAAGGGAACGCTACGTTTAAGACAGATAATACGTACCTTATGTATAAGAGAGGATTTCTTAGGCGTATGGTTGTGTATTTAAAGGACCTCAGTCCCTACCATAGATAGTTCTCTCCTTATAGTGAATCTTAGAATACAATTGGAGTTAATCTATTAGGTAACTACTCTACTAGTTATTATTATGTTATTAACCTATTTATATCTATATACCTAGCCTAATAACAGGACCCACCGTAGTTCTTGCTATAAGGTTCCGTTATATATTTACTACTAAGGTTACGGTATTAAATAAGGTTGAATAATATGCCACCTAAAGCACTAGTTACGATGCCATTAACGGCAATAACTACCTTAGGATTAGGAGACACTAGTATGGCAGATATGGACTTATAAGTAGTCACGAGAGGTCAGTTATAAGAAATAGTTGATTGCTTATTAGACAATAATAGGATACTTAAGAAACGCATTAATGGAATTGGAGCAGTAAAGGTTAAGTTACCGTTAATTAAACAATCCTTAGGAGAAAGGTTAAAACTCAAAGGATTCTTTATGTAAATACACTTTATGGTTATATAGGAAGGAGTAAAGTTAGCAACACCTATAGATTAAGTGGCGTATACAGGATTGTTCTTAACAGGATGAGTACTAGAATGGTTTAAACCTTACCTTACAGAAATATAGGTTAGTGGTATAATAACTACTAACTAAGATATATAATTTATGTTTACTAGTTAGAACGGGTTTGTGGAGAGACTAATATAGATATTTAGAGACCTAAAAGCATCAACTATAGCGGAACGGAAGCTTTAAAACTTGGTATAACGTTCTTTAGCAATTAAGTACATAATACAGTTTTAGACACTTGCAATATAGGTTAAGTGGAATAATAAGGCGCTTATGGCATAGTATAAATAGGGACTTAAGGCTAAAGTCTAGGATATAATTATCCTAATAGAAGATGCGGAAAGTCTATAAGACTTAATAGATTAGTTAATAAAGATTAATAATAGGATCTATTAAAGGGAACAAGCTAAGAAAGGGCAAGATAGAGTTTTATAGTTATATAAGGCGTAGAGCACGCATTAGCAAATATAGAGCTAAAAACTATAGAATGGCGCAGAGCCAATGGACCTAAGCGGTATTAAAGAATCTAAAAGATAGATAAAGAAACTATGGAAACCTAGAGGTTAAGGATTAAGTAATTATAGGACTAGGGAGCAGAGGCTAAACTAGGGATCTTAGCAGTAGAAGACGTTTAGGCGGACTCCATAATAAGAAAAATAGTTTAAAGATGGAGCTTATATAAATTATAGAAAACAATGTTATTTTACTAGAGACTGCAGAGGTAGTTAGAGTAACCACGCGGTAAAAGGCACTAGGTCGTTAGAGTATAATAACGCGGGTATAGGGATGTTACGTGGGACCAAGGAGTGTTTAATTAAACACTTCGCGTTTTGTTATAATAATGTATACTAAATTTATAAAGACGCTAAGTATAGCGCAAGCTATTAGCTATAAGAGCTAGAGTTAAAAGGGCTTAAAGGAACTAGAGAGTTAGATAAAGAATAAGATTAACTCTATAAGCTAGATTAAGATATTAAAGCAATATACGGATAAAGATTAGCCATAATAATAATGGAGTTAGAGTACTTATTAATTAATAGTAATAAGGAAGAAAATAAGGCTAACTGGGAGCATTTATACCTTAGTAATGTAATAGAAGCAGAGACTAAAACTACTATAGAACGCGGATTAGTAACGGGTATTATAATACTATTAGATACGGCATCTATTGCTTTATAAGATAGAAGGAGTAATATCTAGAGATAATTAAGCAAGTAGACGACTGCTAGTGCTAGCTTACTACTTATAAAAGGTAAAAGGCTATAGGTCCAAGATTCTTAAGAAGAGATAAGGAAAGCTCTAGACTTGTAGGATGTGATAAGAATAGCTTAAGAACCTATAATAAACGAAAACTAATAGGAAAGAGCAGCAACTTAGTTTAGTAATAAATGAATAAGTATAGGACGCAAGTTTAAGAACTATAAGTTTAGGTATAGCTAGAATATATTACATTGCAATAGTGGACATATTACGAGAGCGGTCAAGCCGCTAGTGGTAAGCGAGCCAATGGCGATTTTCTATCCCGGGGATGGAAAATCGTGATTGGTTAACGGAAGTCATGGAAGAACACGTGAAGAGCTTTATCCTTTACAACGCGTAGAACTTAGAGAATTAAGATCCACCTATAACACCGTATAGTATATATCATCGTGATATATGTATTCTGCACGTTGTTAAAGCATACTAATACTAATTAGTAAGCGCGCACAGATTAGGAAACACGTAGATAGCTTAGAAGATAGTTATACTGTCCACCTTGCAGCAGATTAGAAGATAGTTATACTTATCCACCTTTTATATTAGCCTATTTTAGTTAAAGAGAAGAAAAGAAACTACCTAGGAGTACTTATTTAGTATTTACGACGACTTCTAGACATCTCATTCTATCTATTCTAGAAGATTACTGCGCAGAACACCTTACCCTTTACCCTATTAACCGCCTCCTCAACCGCCTCCTTAACCGCCCCTTTAACCGTCTCCCTACTTTTACCTTACGAATTGAAACACCTTATCCTACTCAACGGCCTCCTTAAACCACCCCCTTAACGGCCTCCTTAACCGTCCCCCTACCTTTACCCTAAAGTACAAGATGTCAGGAATAGAGAAAGACTAGGAGGAAGAAGCAGCTAAATAGGAAGATGGAATTAACTTAACGGAAGTCACCAAAGACAAGCTAACTGACTATGTATAATGTAAAATATATATATATACGGAGATACACAACTAGCTAGACTTAACACTCTAGGAATTGTTTTAGGGAGATTTTAAGGACTTTACAGTTAATACCTTCATGAAAATCCCCTTATACTAGCTTTAGCACTTACGTAATTATCTAAATATCAAAGGAGTATGGGTTAATACCAACTATAAACAAGGCAAATCACTCCTTTAATCTCTATATAATACAGTATAAGAAGAGGACCAAATAGAATGGATTAGTAAAGAGATAAACGCACTTAAGAAAAAGTTTGGCACTAATATTAAGTTAAGAAGTATTAAGTATTATAAGACACATGGAACCTTAGAGGAGTAACAAGCAAGATATTCCTTAGTGCCTATACTTTCCACTATACCTCAATCTATAATTACCTCTACCCTTATACCATCTGTTACGCCTCAGCCTGCAATAATAATATAGTAACTTTATAGACAACCCACGGACAAGGAGAACCGCCCCGTTACTATAACTAGCTATAGCAAAGAAATTGCAAATGCAGCTAAAATATACACGGAAGAGCAGAAATACGGTGGCATAAACGAAAGCCTTAACTATAAATTAATAATATTTTACGATATTTATAATTAAGCGGACGTATCCTAAAAAGCTTACCTTAAGGCATTCCCTACTATGCTAAAAGGACTAGCTTTAGACCACTTTTACATAAACTAACTATCCCGCCTACCATTTGCTAAAGCTTGTAAGCACCTTTAGAATTTCTTTAAAGGACTAGGATTTCAACGCAAGAACCTAGATAAGTAGAATACCATTATACTTATAACAGTAATGGCAGAAAATATAGACAAGTCTATAAGCGAATGCCTCTAATTGCTAATCTATAGACTTCGTTAACTATAGCATGGCCTTAAACCTACCTTATAAACCATGGACTTCCTTTATAATAAAATTGTCACTTCGTGCCAAGGAATACCAGCATGTAGATATGCAGTCTCTGGCCCACTGGATAACCTTAGAGCCCTTATTAATAAACTTTAATCATTAATTATAGTATATAAGAAAGAGCATGTGGAAAAGACATAAGCTTTCTTTATAGACTGATAATTCTATAGAAGAGACAATAACTATAACCGTTATAACTATAATAACCACAGCAACCGATAAAGACTACGTTGCTTTGTATGTAATAAGGAAGGATGTCGCTTATAGAAACATACTAAGGAGGAATAAGAAGAGTCTAAAGCTAAGTTTAGGACTACTAATAGAGATAAGTTTAGTAAATTTAACAACCAATTTAATAAACGACTTAATTAATATATTATAGACTATAAAGACGATAACATTGACTTAGAAGAAGAACTTAAGGAAGCTTTTTAAGTACTGGCTATTAACGCAAGTCCTAAGATAACTGACAAGAATACACAACTTAACATTGATTACTACTATACCTCCTTCGGCTAAGTAGAACAACATAAAGCAATTTCTATAGCTGCTACTTTAGCTAATAAAGCCTTTAGCCATTTGGTTACAACTATAGATAATATAGTACCTCTTATAACCAACTAGGACCCCTTTACCTATAATGCAACCATATTTATGTCCCGCTATACCGCAGACAACTTTGTAGGCATAATGATTAACATAGGAGCATCTAAACGATCTACAACAGGATATAGCTAATTCTTAGCATTCTAGAGACTTAATACTGGTGTACAGCTTAATACTACCACACAAGGCATAGTTAATATACAGTTCGGCATTGGATTAACCTTATTAATTAAATTAGCTAAAGTAACTACCCCAATTAGCGTAATTGAGTTTCATATTATTAAGGTTAATACCCTATTTTTGCTTTACTTAGCAGACATAGATTACCTATAAGTATACTTTAACAACTTAAAAAATATGCTAATTACCTCTTAGAGTGAAGTACCGGTCATACGTCGCTTTAGCTACCCTTTTCTACTTTAGAACACATCCCTGTATACTTATTTAACTAAATTATTTAAATAAAACCCCTACTACCTCACCAACGTAGAATTAAAGCGACTACATCGCTGTTTTGGCCACCCTTTAGTTAAACGTCTTGCACGAATACTTAAACGCTTAGGGCATAATATTAATAGCAAGACTTTGGACTATCTTATACGCTACTACCACCATTATTAAAAACATAGAAAGTCGCCTAGTAGATTCAGATTTACCTTAAACAATAATATTAACTTTAACTATTTAATTGTAGTTGATTTTATGTATATCAATAGCGCACCCCTTTTGTATATCATTAATAAAGGAACACGATTTTAAGCTAGCAGATGGCTGTAAAGCATCAGCGCCAAGTATATATGGGATATATTACAAATGTGTTAAATTAACACATACTTAGGACCCCCTAATATTATCACATATAATATAGATAAGAACTTCGTAAGCAAGGAATTCAAACAATACGCTATAATACTTAGAATAACTACAAGAAGCGTACCTGTTGAAGCCCACAATTTAGTTAGAATGGTAGAATGCTATTATAGCCCCCTCTGTTGTATATACCGCATTATCACTATAGAGCTGCTAGACATTAGCAAGGACATAGCCCTATAAATAGCATTTAAAGTAATTAATAATTCCGCAGGCCCTAACGGTCTTATACCCACCTTACTAGTATTTGGAGCTTACCTATGCATGGCGGAATCTAACGCACTTAATCCCACAGTTATACAACGAGCAGCAGCTCTTAAAAAGGCCATAGAAGAAGTTAAGAAGCTTAGAGCTGAGCGCTAAGTAGCAGATGCCCTTAATATGCGCAATAGACCCAAGATAACTGCGATCTATAACCTACCACTTAACTCACCTGTATTGGTATAGAGAGAAGGACCCACAGGCCAACCCGGCTACTAGTCTGGCCCGTTTAACCTACTTAGCATTGAAAATAAAACCTATACCATATAACTCCCCCATGGACCTACCGACTTTCGCAGCACGGCTATAAAACCATATTTGGTACACCCTAAAATCACAGAAGATATACAGCTAGAAGATAATAAGAGTAAACTATCTCTACCTTAAACTAAGCCTGAACCTCAACCTATTAAGCGTGGAAGAGGTAGACTACGCAAGTACCCTATTAAAGCTAATACCGCAAACATTTTAATATATTTGTAGGATGAGGATAATAATCAACCTACAAACCTTAATTAGTTTGTAGTATCACGCCAAAAGGAAATTAAGGGATTACTTAAAAAAGGAGTTTTTGAACCAGTTAACCCTAAAGATATACCACAAGGCAATAGAGTATTTAACTCTAGATTCGTTAACGAGATTAAAACCCCCGGTACTAATAAAGCCTTTAAGAAGTCAAGACTAGTTATATAGGCCTATAATAACCTAGAAAAAGATCTTATACTAACCTAATTACCTATAATTTAACAAGTTAGCCAACGCCTTATTCTCTGCATTATAGCTATAACTCAGAATAATGGTATATATCTCTATCTACGAGATATTTCACAGGCCTATGTATAATTAACTATAAGATTAAATTGAGACTTCTATATTAGAGCACCTCTTAAACTTAGTATAGCACTTAGAGCCTTATAAGGCACAATTCTAAAGGTTGTTAGACCTTTATACAGCATTCCTAAGGTAGGCAACTATTGGTTTAAGACTTACTATAACCACTACATTAAAGAACTAAATATAAGCCAATCTACTTATAACCCCTGCCTACTTCACCTTAACAACTCCATAAATTTTGGAATAGTTGGTCTATAGACTAATAACATCCTCCTACTAGCCAATTTAGTTTTTGCAGCTTTGGAATAGGAGAAGATTAAGAAAGCCAAGTTTCTAACTAAAAAACGCGAGTAACTTACGCCAGAGCACCCAATTAAGTTTAATGGAGGCATTATCTGATAACAGGATTATATAATTACGCTTATATAGGAGCGCTAGTGTAAGAACTTAACCCTTGTTAATACTAAGGAAACTATTATAATAACCAGTTTTAGAGGCGCTATTTATATAGCACTTATACCTAAGGACTAATACATCGCCCAACAAGCAAGAGGGGCTTATATCGCGTCTATATGCCAGCCTAAAGCCTCTTTTAATTTATCCTACGCTGCCCAGGTAATTAACCCTAATAAGAAAGATATAAAACTGCTTAATAAGAGAATTTAGTAGCAAATTAAGAACTTAATAAGAGGTTTGAGTTTTGTTAAGCTTAATATAGAGACACTTTAACTGCTTATATTCACTAATTCCTTATTCGTAAATAACAAAGACCTCTTATTACAGATTGGATATATCTTAGTACTAGCAGACTTATTAAACAAGGCGAATATCGTCCACTGGTCCTCAGTTAAGTATAAGAGAATTACTAGAAGCGTACTAGCCTCCAAACTATATGCTATGGCCTATGGTTTTAATATTGGCGCTGCAATTAAGGCCACAGTTAAATTGCAACTTAATATTAGCCTGCCGCTTATCCTTTGTACCAATTCTAAGTTAATCTATAAATGCCTTGTCAAGCTGGGAACTACACAGGAGAAGAGACTTATAATTGATATTATATGCCTACGCCAGTTATACAAAAGACGCGAAATAGCTAAAGTTAAGTGGATTAATGGAGACAGCAACCCTACGGACGCTATAACTAAAAGTAAACCGTTATTAGCTCTTAAATGACTTATTAACACAAACTGAATTAAGTTAAAGACAGTAGAATGGGTAGAACGTGCTACTAACAATAGCACTGATCTAAAGGCATAAGGGCAAAGAAGGAAGGAAGGAAGAAAAGGAAGAGAAGTATAAATAGGGATTTTCGAACTATATAGTCGCAGGATACTGGTTCTTTGCATTTTCTAAAGTACTCCCAGTGTAGCTAGAATATATTACATTGCAATAGTGGACATATTACGAGGGCGGCTAAGCCGCTAGTAGTAAGCGAGCTAATGGCGATTTTCCATCCTGGGGATAGAAAATCGTGATTGGTTGACGGAAGTTACAGGAGAATACGCAAAGAGCTTTATCCTTTACAACGCGTAGAACTTAGAGAATTAAGATCCACCTATAACACCGCATAGTACATATTATCGTAATATATGTATTCTGCACGTTGTTAAAGTATACCAACATTAGGGAATGAATAAGAATATTAGTAGGAAGCCAAGATTTTAAGAAATGAATAAGGACTATAGCAATTATAGGTAAATACAGTGTTTAGCCTAAAGATTAAAAAGTTAATACTAAGATTAGGAAGTAAGATAACTTTAAAGATCTAGCTATAAGACGCAGAAAATAGGAAACTATGGATAAGTTTAGATAAAGAATTATTACATGGCAAGAGCAAAAGCTAGACAAGAGATTAGCTATGCTAGGTTATATAAGGGACAGGGCACCTATATAAAGAGTCACTAATAGGCCTAGTGTAGGGACACCTAGAGCAAAGTGGTTAGATAAACTGGAATAAGAAAAGGATTTAGATATTCCAGTTAGGTTTAAAGAAAGACACACTAAAGGATGTTACGATGTAGTGATAACAAGGTACTTTCTTATAGACAAACTATATACACTAAACCAGTTATATGGAAAGTGGTATAGGTAATAATATAATAATAAATAGGAAGACTTTTATATGTAGCTAGATAAAAAAAGTTGTCTAAGATCAACCTATTATAGAAAAACGTATGAGTTATATTAAAGGAGCGTTAATTATAATATTAAGGAACCTAGAAGAAGGATCTAGGGACTAGAAAGAAGAACAATAAATCTTAGTACCCGTAGCGGAAATACTAGTGGTTAAGTTAACTAGGTATAGGTTTAAACTTAAGGATAAAGACAAGCTAAGAGTTAACCTAAGTTACCTAGCGTATTATACGTTATTATGGATAGCTTATATAGATGACGTGTGCAATATATATAGGGTACTAAAAGACAAAAACTAGAAATACCTAGTAAGGATATATTGGGCACCAGAGGAAAAATGGTTTAGAGACGCTAAGTATATGCATAGATAGCACCTAGTAGAAGTATAGAGTTAAGGGGACCTAATACTTTAACCTAGAAGATTCCTTACGGAAGAATCCCTAGATAGATAATAGTAGTGGGACTACCTAGAGAACACTTGTCTATAGCATATAGAGGAAAAGAAATAAACTAAGTATTGGCTAAAAGTGGACTAAGTATAAGCAGGATCTAGCAGCTAATAGTTAGGAAAAGGGGAGGCCTATAGAACTAGAGGGAACTAGTAGTAGAGCCTTAAACCCTTAAAGGAATTTAAGGACAATACCTGAACTTATAAGTTAAATGGTAAGATTAGTAGTTTAAAGTGTTAATAGATAGTAGAGCAATAAGGAACCATATATTACCAGCAGTAGTAGAAAGGATGGGGTTACTATATAGATAAAAGGAATACCTGTATCTACTTATAATAATTTTAGGAGATTAGATAGCCTATAGAGGAGGCATTATTAATTTTAAAATAGGACCTATTTAGTTAACTATTAAAGGGAGACTAGTTAGAATATCTTTTAATATCTTACTGTTAGGAAAAGATAAGGTAATACTAGGAATGCCTTAGTTATAGGAATATAATCTAAAGGTTAATTAGGTTATAGGTTAGGTTAATATTAGAGATACTTAATGACGTAAGGTGCAACAGTAAACCAAGTTAGTATGGTACTAAGTTAGAGCGATATACAAAGAGACTAAACGAGGCTTAAGTTATGTACTAAAGAGATACCATAAGTATGGTAAAAAGTTATAGTTACTAGAAAGTAAAAAGCTGTTAGAGTATGCAGTATAGGACTATAAGATAGAGTTAAAAGAGGGAACTAGTCTAAAGTTCTTTCTAATCTATAAGCTTACTAAAACTAAGTTAGTGGCACTTAAAGAGTTTGTCTAGGAGAACTTATAAAAGGGATATATTAGACTATTGTAGTTGTTAGTAGGATATCTAGTACTGTTTATCCTAAAGAAAAACGGAAAACTTAGGATGTGTATAGACTATAGACAGTTAAACAGTATTACTAGAAAGGATAGGTATCCTTTACTCTTAATTAGCGAAATCCAAGATAGGATAGGTAACGCGAAGATCTTTATAAAGATAGATCTAAGGTGGGCGTACTATTAGATTAGGATTAAGAAAGGCGACAAATGGAAAGCAGCTTTTAGGTCAAAGGAAGGGCTATATAAACTATTAGTTATATAGTTTGGGCTTATAAACGTACTAGTAATATTCTAGAAGCGAATTAATAGTATATTAGGAGAACACCTTAATAAGTTTATTATGGCATACCTTAATATTATTATTATTTACTTAGAGAGTGAGAAAGAATATAAAGAATATGTTAAGTGGGTCTTAAAGAGACTATAAGAAGAACAGATGCTAGTAATAATTAAGAAATGCGAGTTCTTTATAAGAAAGACCAATTTTATAGGATTTATTATTAAACTAGGAAGAATTAGCATGGACCTAAAGAAAGTTAAAGCTATAGTGAGTTGGTAAGAACTAGAGAACGTTATATAGTTAAGATTGTTTCTAGGGTTTTGCAACTACTATAGGAGGTTTATAGCATAATGGTTGAAGAGTATTAAGCCATTTATATAATTAACGAAGGAGGAACTGTGGGTATAGGGAATAGAGTAAAAGAAGTTGTTTAAAGAACTTAAGGAGTTGTTTACCTAGAAACTAGTCCTTAAAATCTACCAACCAAAGTTAGAAACGGTTGTTGAAATAGATGTATTAGACTTTATATTAGGAGCATATTTGCTATAAAAGCATTAGGACGTATAGCATCCAGTAGTGTATTATAGTTAAAAGATGATATTACTAGAACTGAACTATGACATCTATAATAAGGAGTTGTTAGGTATAGTTGCAGTATTAAGGGAATAGAGAGCGTTCTTGCAAGGTATAGAGAAACCATTTATGGTTAAAACGGACTATAAGAACCTTATAGGATTCCTAACGACAAAGGAACTCAACTAAAGACAGGTTAGATGGGCGGAAATGCTTACAGAATACTATTTTGAAATTTAGTATACTAGGGGTACAGATAATGTATGAGCAGATGCTCTAAGTAGGAAAGCTAAACTATAAAGTAATAAAAAGCCGTTAGGGGCTTTATTGCGGAAGGATTAAGACGGATTGATTAGGTATAACTATCCTAAGGTAGTAGCAATAAGAGAAAGCCAGATCTACAAATTACTAGAAAGTGATTGGATATAGAAGATCCAAGAGGCATAGATAGAGGATCTGGACACGGAATAGTATAAGAATAGAGAAGTAACCTATGTTCTAAGGTCTATTGCAAAAGAGTTTGTTAAGTTATTCTATAAGGGACTAACTTAAGGATACAACGGAGCTATAGGCTTAGTGTTAAGACTTTAAAAGGAGTATATTATTTAAGGAATCTGGGGACTAGGGAGATAAGTTATAAGAGAATGTTTAGATTGCTAAAGAAACAAACTAATAAGGTATAAGCCGTATGGAGGGCTATACCCTGTTAAAACACCAGAAAGACTATGGGAAGTTATATTATAGGACTTTATTATTAAGTTACTAAAGTTAAAAGACCCTACTATAGGATAAGATTATAATGTGATCTTAGTAATAGTGGATAAGCTAATAAAGTAGGGGTACTTTATAGCATATATAGAAGAAATGTTAGCAGAAGATATCGCTAGAATCTATATTAAAGAAGTGTTTATAAGACATGGAGCACTAAGCAAGATTATATTAGATAGAGATCCGAGATTCATAGCAGCATTCTGGGAGGTATTCTTGGCGGAATAAGGAGTTTACGCAGTAACCTTAATAGTATATCATCCGCAGACGGATGGATAAACAGAAAGATTAAACTAGACACTAGAATAGTATCTAAGGCACTATGTTAATTATATATTACTAGTTATACAGTTTGTATATAACACAACACTATAAGAAGGAATAGGAATATTACTATTTAAGGCAAATTATGGATATAAGCTAAGATTATTATTATCGCCATATTAAGTAAAGAAGACGAGTAGTATAGTTAAAGAAAGAATAGAGACTTTAATAAATCTTTATGCAGACCTTAAGGAAACAGCTAAACTAGTACAAGAGTGAATAAAAGGGTACTATAATGCTAAGAGATCTGAGGGACCAGATCTTAAGGAGGGAGATAAAGTGTGGCTACTATACAAAAATTTTAAAAGTTAATAACTAAGTAAGAAGTTGGACTATGTTAGACTAGGACCTTTTAAAATCACGCAAAGGATTTTATTAGTTATATTTAAGTTAAACATACCAGCTAAAATAAAAAATTACCCTATATAGTATATCGCAATACTAGAGCCAGTATATGGGAGTGTTAAACCACTAGTATATAAGGCAGACACGTATAGAGGGCAAGAAGAAGATAAATGGCAAGTTTTAAGGATTATTAGTTATAAGGACGTAGATAATAAAATATGGTATAAAGTAAAGTAAATAGGCTATAGTGAGACTACCTAGAAACCACTAAGTAACCTAGAGAACGCTATAGGAAAGGTATAGGAGTATTGGAAAAAAGTAGGTTAGTAAGTATTGAAAAAGGATTGCCAAAGGATAAGTTACCTAAGGGGAACCTAAGAGGAGCAACTACTATGTTACTTAGAGTTGTTTCCTTTTCTAGAAACTCTACTTATTTATTACCCAGCTTAGACAGACCCTATTAAATAAGTTTCTACTCCTTAGAATAAATCTTCTTGCAAATATGTTTAAGGTATTAAAGATAAGCGTAAGCTAGATACTAAGCTTTAAGGATACGTGCGGACTCTTCTAAGATATATTAAACCTTAAGCAGCGCAGAGGCTAGCTTACTGTTAAGTTTCATAGTAGTAGATTAAATATAAGACCCTATAATAAGTTACTTAGGGAACTTATAGACTACTAAGAGTTATAGGACGCGTACACTTAGCATTAGAGACAGAGTAAACATTATAGGATAATTAAATATTTACTTTAGTGCACTCTAAACAAGAGGAGGGTTATTAAGATAAAGGACTCGCCAGCGTAATATAAACCAACCCCTCTTTTGCATAATAGGAGTAAGGAATTGCCATTACTTCACCTAACAATAGTATTAAGGAGATAGTATGCAGGCAACGCTTAACCTAAGATAGAGAAGATGCTTTAGGCATAATAAGTAAGGATATTAACTAGATTAATTAAACGGATATTATACCTCTAGTAGATAACTTGGAGATGTTAGGAATCTTTAAGGATAAAGATAAAGAGGAGGGAGATAGTGTTACGGATAGCTTAAGTATAATATTATAACTACTTAGGGAAGAGTTGGAGGAAGCTAGTTGGTTAATATAGGTACAGTCTAGGATGGAACCGGTGGAACTATGTGACAAGAAATGGTAACTAAGGTCACGTAGTGTTAAATGCGTTAACTATATTAAATAAAGGGAACGCTACGTTTAAGATAGACAACACGTACCTCACGTACAAGAGAGGATTTCTTAGGCGTATAGTTGTGTATTTAAAGGACCTCAGTCCCTACCGTAGATAGTTCTCTCCTTGTAGTAAATCTTAGAATACAATTGGAGTTAATCTATTAGGCAACCACTCCACTAGTTGTTATTATGTTGTTGACCTGTTTATATCTATATACCCGGCCCAATAACAGGACCTACCGTAGTTCTTGCTACAAGGTTCCGTTACATGCAGGTTGTATATATAGGCTAACAATTTCTATGCTAATAGTAAAGGTTAAAGGGTGAGCTATATAAGCAGTAAAAGATTATAAAAAAAGAATAGCACGCCAGCTATAAAGAGTTTAAAGGGAATGAATAAGAGATAATATAAGAGTGGATAGATCTGTAGTAAAGAACGTCTAATATAATTAGAAGTACGGAAGTTTCGGCCACAATTATTAAGGTGCAATTATGGTCTAGTTAGCTTGTTATAGAATTAAAGCTTTTATAACCACCTTGTTTGTTACTAGACTATAGTTAAGTAAATAGCTATTCCTATATATTGTCTTAACTTAGTAGAAGGCTTACCATTTATTATTATTGCTAATAGTACTATAGGTAATAATGTAGATCCTAATAAGGAGTTGTTTTAATAGGCTCTTTATTGTTTTCTAAAGTCCCTTCTATAAGTAGAGCGTATATCTATCTCTACAGCTTTCTTAGGGTTTTCCTTTTGCTAGATTTCCTTTAAGTGGGGTTAAAGGATCCAGTATCTGTCTTCCCAGTAGCTAGCGCGTTTACATAGCCTATAATATAGTCTATTGTATTATTATTGGCCTTACTAATTGTAATGCTGCTAGCGGTAAGAGGCTTAATTTATGTATGCTTAGAAGGCTACTAGTTAACTTTAGAGTATAAGTTGCTCTTATATATAGGCAAGGCCTTAAACCTTTAAGAGAGTGAGGGTCTTGTTAGTAAGGGAGTATATAAGGTAAAACAATTCTTGCCAGCCATTAAAAGCAGGACTAAGACCATTAATAAACTTAGAGAGTAGGTCCATTTGGTCTATAGTGTAGTTTTAGGCCTTAAGGTCTAAGTATATCTCCTTAAATTTAATAATATATTCTTTAACGTTCTTGCAGTTTGCGAGAGTAAGGTTTCACTATTTAGTGTGTATTTTAGCGTGCGTTGCATCTCCTTTTAGCTTAAATTCCGCGTATAAGATTTCTATTGCATCCTTGATTTTAATACAGTCTTTAATAAGGTTTTATCTATAAGTGCCATAGGTTATAAAGATACAGTTTACTCCCTTAAGTTGCTTTCTCTTTTAAGCTTTAAGATCTGCCTAATAAATTTTAGTAAGCTTATTGTAAGCGTCTCTCTCAGCCTAAGGTTAGTTTATAGCTGGTCTAGGTCCTAGGTTAACTAAAGCGTCTAAATTAAAGTTATTCTCTATTAGTCACTACCTAGTGCTTTTCTTCTACTTCTTATAGTCTATGGGGCTTTTAAGTGTCTAAATGTTAGAGAGATTAATATTAGACTTAGAGTATTTAATCGCTATAATAACTTATAAGAGAGAAGCAAGTGTTTTAGTAAAAAAGGTGGGAAAATAATGTTCTTTAGCTTATATACTATCACCTTTTTAGTATTCAGTATAGTACTAAAGATGTGTTAATTAACAGCTAATAATAATAATAACAATAACAACGGCACTAAGAATAGTAATAGTAATAGGCAACTAAGATATTAATAGAAAACCTAATTTAAGGTTAACAAACAGTAACAGGCAACTAAGACATAGTAAAAAAAGCTAATCTTAATTAACAGGATATCTAAAATTTCTAGAGTATGTATGTCTAAGTTATCTAGAGTGCGTATATCCAAATATCTAAAATGTCTAGAGTATATATATCTAAGGTGTCTAGAGTACGCATATCCGAAATATCTAGAGTATATATATCTAAAGTGTCTAGAGTGCGCATATCTAAAAAGTCTAAAGTACATATATCCGAAGTGTCTAGAGTGCAAAGTATCTAGAGTATATATGTCTAAAATGTCTAAAGTGCGTATATCTAAAGTATCTAGAGTGCGCATGCCTAAAGAGTCTAGAGAGCGTATATCCGAAGTGTCTAGAGTGCAAAGTATCTGGAGTACGCATGTCTAAAATGTCTAGAGTGCGTATATCCAAAATATATCTTAAGATGTAGTATACAGGTCGCATAGAAGCGTCTCCGGGCTCATAACCTGTTAAAATAGGTATAATTTGATGATAATTTTTATTGAGTATACCCTACTAAGTGGGTAGAGAAGCGACAATTATTTTAAAGAGTGTTAGAGGTTCCACCCGATAAGAAGCAATACACGCTAACCGAAAACCCACTTCAACACCGAGATCCTGCTTTTCGGCCTCGAAGGTACCGCGCGTTAGCCGCACAGCCCATGTCTCGAGTTTGCTGGAGTTTCGAGTGAGATTGTTTGTTATTATATCAGACTTTATCAAAACCACTTTCTTAGTAGAGAAGCAAAACTTTCATAGAATGATTTCCCTAGTTTAGAGAGCTTTGAGACTGCCCTCCTCCGCTGCCCGTTATAGCAGAATACCGTCGCCCGTTGTCCTTGCTGGCTGCCGAAAACCCATGGTGACACGCCAACGTATGATTCTCTCTTCTATTTCTAGCTTCCAGCTGTAATGACTGGGAACGCAGTTCCAGGGTATTCTATTCCAGGCCGAGATACGAAGCCTCGCTTCAATTGCGGAGAAAAGCAGAGAATAGATTGAACCTCTTCGCTTTCTTCCACTTGATCTGGTAAATCCTTCTGGACTACAATGATCCTATGTTAGATTCATATAGACACAGCTACTAATGATATCTTCTTTCCATAGATGTCCTACAAATTCATCGTCCTTAAAGGCAAATACCGATGCCGCAGATAGCTATGACACCAAACAAGCATTCTGTATACGAGGAAAGAGCACAGGTCCCTTTCAAATCTAAAGGACATCTAGGACAGGGTGCATTTGGCGCAGTAGATGAAGTTGAACTATTAGACCATATTACTACTCAGCAGAAGCAATCATACGCACGAAAAATATTTTTATTGCCATTTCCCGCCTTAGAACAAAAGAGAAGACTTGCAACAATCCGGAATGAGGTTGACATCATTAAGCGTGTTCAACATATCCATATGATAAAACTCGTTGAGACTTACATCTTTGGCCGTGAATTTGCGATTATATTCGAACCAGTAGCGGAAGGGACATTAGGAGACCTTCTGGAACCTGATAACCGTGAACAATGGCCCAGCATAAGAGCCAAACTTCAAAAGCACGTACCTCAATGGTTTGGGTGTTTGGTCAGTGGACTATCTTACCTTCACACCAATAAGATTCGGCATCGGGACATCAAACCGTCCAACATCCTCACCTTGTCCGGAAACGTCCTTTTGACTGACTTTGGTATATCACTTGACTCACCTGAGGAGACTCACTCTACATACACGAACGCATGGGGCACAAAAAAGTATCGAGCTCCCGAGGTAGTTGTCGGCAAACGGTTTGGCCGCCGAGCAGATGTGTTCGCTCTTGGGGCCGTTTTCCTGGAAATGCTCACTGCTTTCATTGGTCACGACATTCTCTCAAGGCAAAATGATAACTTCCCTGGGTCTTACGCTGATAAATGCACTAGCATTTCCGAATGGATTGATAATATTGAATCAATTGGTCCTAAAGATGGCTGGTATGGGACAATGATTTTCCTCTGCAAGACTATGCTCCAATATGACCCGTTTGAACGGCCCTCGGCTGATGACATCTGCCAATGCTGGAGGTATCATCCATTCACAGCACTACCGCCAGTATCATGTGATTGCAATCCTATTTATAGTGATTTCGAGTGGAGACGGATAGTTGAGAGTGCTACTCCTGAAAATGCTACGGGCCAAGGACCTCGGAAGCAAGAAGCAATAAATGCAGCACTTCAAAGGGCTATGAGCAATGACCATCGACTTGCGACGGCAATTCTTATAGGGCAGGGGGCATCCACTGATGCCTTAGCTATGACTTCTGAGATGGAGCGTCCGGGCGCATTAAACAGCTTGGACAGCTTGGTGTCACTGTACCGCGATCAGAGGCAGTGGAAGTATGCTGAAGAGCTAGCGAAAGTGGGAAAAGACCCGAGCTATCTACTGCAGACGCTTGATGGTCATTCGAGTTCAGTCTTTGCTGTAGCGTTCTCACCGGATAGCCAGCTTGTTGCATCTGCATCCGACGACTATACCATCTGGCTCTGGGACTCTACAACAGGGACAAAATCACAGCATGGAATCCTTGAAGGCCATGTGGGTTCAGTTCTAGCTGTAGCGTTTTTACCGGATAAGCTCATCGCCTCCGCATCCCGTGATTGTACTATGCGGCTTTGGGATATTACAACAGAGACTCCGCACGAAATATTCAAGGCCGACCTAGGTTCTCTCTGGGCGGTAGCATTCTCGCCGGACGGCAAGGTTATCGCAACCGCGTCTGACAACTACACTGTTCAGCTCCGGGACTCTGCGACGGGAGCAATGCTAACAATGCTTACGGGCCATTCGGACGTAGTTTGGTCTATAGCCTTCTCGACAGACGGTAAGCTTATTGCATCCGCGTCCCGCGAATACATCCAGATCTGGGACTCTGTAACGGGGGAGCCATGTGGGACACTCAAGGGTCATCCAGGTTTGATCCTAGGCATGGCATTCTCGCCAAACGGCAAGCTTATCGCGTCTGCGTCAAATAATGAAACTATCTGTCTCTGGGACCTTGAAACAGGGGTGCCATATAAAACGCTCGAGGGTCATTCTGACGCAGTCGTAGCTGTAGCATTTTCGCCGGATAATAAGTTTATTGCTTCTACATCTTACGACTATACTGTCCGCCTCTGGGACTGTACAACAGGAGCGCTGCACAAGACACTTGAAGGCCATGAAAATCTGGTCTGGGCTACGGCATTCTCACCGAATGGCGAGCTTATCGCTTCTGCATCTCACGATGCCACCGTCAAACTCTGGGACTATAGAGCGTTATGCGATGCCCAAAGTTGAAGGAGCGGGTGGGAACTGTGTTTGTCTAGCAACAGCTCATGTAGAACAGTGTTTTTATCCATATTCAATATCAATATGAGACCGTATTGATATTGATATTGAACCGCCAACTCATATTGATATTTTATTGAATATTGAATATTGAGCCAAGCCTCCATACAAAACCGAAGCAC